>Ga0306920_100006724_pt1 | contig 15049 bp, 9 predicted proteins | sample flu12Cox44000170_FD_204666 | JGI IMG/M metagenome (GOLD analysis project Ga0306920, IMG submission 204666) | Lab enrichment of tropical soil microbial communities from Luquillo Experimental Forest, Puerto Rico - flux4day.12C.oxic.44.000.170 (v2)... | ecosystem: Environmental > Terrestrial >... | reverse complement strand
GCCTCGCCGTCCGTAGCGGGCAGCGCGTCCGGGTTTTCAAGACGGGGCCGGACTTCATCGATCCCATGATTCTGGAGCGCGCTGCCGGGCACCCCGTCTATCAGCTCGATCTCTGGATGGGAGGCTCGGGTCACTGCCGGGACTTGCTGTACCACGCGGCGCGCGAGGCACACCTGATTCTCGTCGAGGGGGTCATGGGCCTCTACGACGGAAACCCCTCGAGTGCCGACCTTGCGCAGACGTTCGACCTACCCGTGGCACTGGTGATCGACGGCAGTGCAATGGCACAGACCTTTGGCGCCGTTGCGCTGGGTCTCAAGAACTACCGCCCCGAGCTGAAGCTCCATGGTGTTATGGCGAATCGTGTGGGTGGCGCGGGCCACGCGGCGATGCTCGGTGAGAGTCTCGTTGGCCGCGCAGCTACGATCCGCTTCCTTGGCGCCTTGCCTCACGATGCGTCGCTTGCGATTCCGGATCGTCATCTGGGATTGGTCCAGGCGCATGAGATCGCGGATCTGGATGTGCGACTCGACCGTGCGGCGGAGGCCATCGCGTCAAGTCTGCGACTCGCCGACATCCCCGCGGTGTCATTTTCGGGTGGCGGTCATGCAGCGGAGCCCCCACCCCGGCTCCTCGCTGGAGTGCGCGTTGCCGTGGCGCGGGATGTCGCCTTTTCCTTTGCTTATCCCGCCAACCTCGCGTTGCTCCAATCGATGGGTGCCGCGCTCACTTACTTCTCGCCGCTCCAGGATGAAGCGTTGCCGCCCGCAGATGCGGTCTACCTGCCTGGCGGTTATCCGGAGCTGCACGCCGAGCGCCTGGCGGCGAATTGCGCCTTGCACAAGGCGCTCCGCGCGCATGTCGAGGCGGGCAAGCCCCTGCTCGCGGAATGCGGCGGCATGATGCTGCTCTTTGAGCACCTAAGAGACCTTGCCGGCCGGCGTCACTCGATGGTCGGGCTGCTCCTCGGGGAGACCGCCATGCAGTCAACTTTGCAATCGATCGCGCTTCAGTCCGTGCGCTTCGAGGCCGGGGAGCTCCGCGGTCACAGCTTCCATCATTCGCGCCTCACTACGCCGCTGTCGCCAGCGCTTTACGGGCAGACACAACACGGGAGTCGCGGCGAAGCGGTGTTTCGGTACGGGAAACTCACCGCAACATACATTCATTTCTACTGGCCTTCGAATCCGCTCGCCGCGGCGAAGCTCTTCCTCGCTTGACGTCCAGCCGCGAGACATTCGGATGAGCGCCGAGGCGTTGATGATTCAAGGGACAACTTCAGACGCGGGGAAGAGCACCCTCGTCGCAGGTCTCTGCCGGGTGATGCACCGGCGCGGCATTCGCGTCGCGCCCTTTAAGCCGCAGAACATGTCCTTGAACAGCGCAGTCGGGGCCGATGGCGGGGAACTCGGTCGCGCCCAGGCGTTACAGGCGCAAGCGGCCGGCATCGAACCCACGAGCGACATGAACCCCGTGCTGCTGAAGCCCATGAGCGACAGTGCTGCGCAGGTCATCGTCCACGGCCGGCCCGTGGGCACTTTCGGCGCGGCCGAGTATCACAACTACAAACGGACTGCCCGGGATGCGGTGCTCACGTCCTACGCGCGCCTCGCCGGCGCGTACGAGCTTGTGCTCGTTGAGGGTGCGGGCTCCCCCGCGGAGATCAATCTGCGCGAGGGCGACATTGCCAACATGGGCTTCGCCGAAGCGATCGACTGCCCCGTGGTCCTGATCGCGGATATCGACCGCGGTGGCGTGTTCGCGCATCTTGTCGGCACGCTCGCGCTCTTGAGCGATTCCGAGCGTGCGCGCGTCAGCGGTTTCGTGGTCAACCGCTTCCGGGGGGACTTGGCGCTGCTCACTCCGGGGCTCGAATGGCTCGAGAGTCACACTGGCAGGCCCGTGTTCGGCGTGCTGCCGTATCTGACCGACCTTCACCTGGACGCCGAGGATTCGATCACGCCTCGGCCCGCGCGCATACAAGAGGGCTCGACGCTTTCTGTCGTCGTTCCGGTGCTCCCGCACATAGCCAATCACACAGACTTCGATCCGCTGCGGGCGCACCCCCAGGTCGTTTTTTCCTACGCCCAGGACGCGACGAATCTCGCGGCCGCCGACCTCGTCATTCTGCCGGGTTCGAAGTCAGTGCGCGCCGACCTCACGTGGCTTCGCGAGCGCGGGTGGCGCACGTACCTAGAGCGTCACTTGCGCTATGGCGGAAAGGTGATCGGTGTCTGTGGGGGTTTGCAGATGCTCGGAGAGCGGATCGACGATTCCCGGGGCATCGAGGGACCGCCGGGTGAGAGTGAGGGGCTCGGGTGGCTAGAGCTCCACACCGTGCTCCACGCCGAAAAGCAGCTCCGCAACGTGAGCGGACGGCTCGTGCTCGATGATGCCCGCGTGCGCGGCTACGAGATCCACATGGGCCAAAGCACGGGAGCGGCGCTCGATCGCCCGCTGCTCCGCCTCGATGACGGTCGCCTTGAGGGCATGGTCTCTCACGACGGACAGATTATCGGCACTTACCTCCACGGCCTCTTCGAAGAGCCGGCGGCCTGTGCGGCGCTGCTGCGATGGTCAGGCTTGAGCACCCCGCTCCCTCACGACCACAGGCTGCGGCGCGAGGAGATGCTCGATCAGCTTGCAGATGCCATGGAGCGCTCCCTGGACGTCGCAAGACTCCTGCCACGGTTCGCCGCGTCGGGCACTCGAGCGATGGCAAGCCGCTGAGAGTTCAGGCGATGAAAGACCTGATCCTGGGAGGCGTGCGTTCCGGCAAGAGCCGGCTCGCAGAACAACGCGCCCACGCGAGTCGCCTTCAAGTCATCTACATCGCTACCGCGATCCCAGGCGACGATGTCGAGCTGGCGGCGCGCATTCGACAGCATCGGCTGCGCCGGACCCCCGACTGGACTCTGATAGAGGAGCCGTTCGCCCTCGGCTCAACGCTGCGCGCACAAACATCGGCGGAGCGCTGCCTCATCGTCGAATGCCTGACCCTGTGGCTCACGAATCTGCTTTGCAGCGCCACAGAGCGGTTCGAACGCGAGCGCCAGAGCCTGCTCGATGCGCTCCCGGAGTTGGCCGGCCACATCATCCTGGTCAGCAACGAGACCGGCCTCGGCGTGGTCCCGCTCGGTGAACTCAGCCGCCGCTTTGTGGATGCGAGTGGCGAACTCCACCAGCGGCTGGCGACGATCTGCGATCGGGTCACCCTCACCGTGGCGGGCCTCCCCCACACCCTGAAAGGCACTTATCCATGAGCCCAGACCTTGCTTGGCTGAACGAAGAACCAAGACCACTGCATGAAGAAACGGTTAAGGCCGCGCGGGCGCGCCAGAGCGAGCTCACCAAGCCCCCCGGAGCACTGGGCGAGCTCGAGGCGCTAGCCATCTCGCTCGCCGGCTGGCAGGGACGGGTGCAACCGAGTCTCGAGCGGGTGCACATCAGCGTCTTCGCAGCTGATCACGGCGTCGCCGAGGAGGGAATCTCGGCCTTTCCGGCGGCCGTCACTGCCGAGATGATCCGGAACTTCGTGCGCGGCGGAGCGGCGATCAGCGTGTTGGCCCGGGAACTCGATGCGACGCTCGAGGTGGTCAATCTGGGGACAATCGGTGAGGCGCCGATCGCCGGGCCACACGATCTGAGGCTGGGCGCCGGCACCCGCAATTTCGTGAAGGAACCCGCGATGACCGACACCCAACTTGCCGGAGCGCTCGAGGCCGGACGTCAGAGCGTGGAGCGTGCGAGCGCGCACGGCGCGCAACTCTACATCGGCGGTGATATGGGGATTGGGAACACGACGGCTGCCGCTGCGCTCGCGTGTGCCCTGCTTTCCGCCAAACCCGACGCGCTCGCGGGTCCTGGGACGGGTCTTGATGCGCGCGGCGTCGCGCACAAGGCGAGCGTCATCGGACGTGCGCTCGAGAAGCACTCTGGATATCTGCGAACCCCAAGCGAGGCTCTGCAACGTCTCGGCGGTTTCGAGATCGCCGCGCTCACCGGCGCGTACATCCGCTGCGCACAGCTTGGGGTGCCAGCGCTCATCGACGGCTTCATCTCGGGCGCCGCGGCGTTGGCGGCGAGTCCCATGCTTCCGGGTGCGCGGGCCTGGTGGTTGTTCGCCCATCGCTCGCAAGAGCCCGGGCACGCGGCAATCCTCTCGGCCCTCGAAGCCCGTCCACTGCTCGACCTCGGCATGCGCCTTGGGGAAGGGAGCGGCGCCGCGGCGGCCGTGCCGCTCCTGAGGCTGGCTTGCGCGTTACACGCCGACATGGCGACCTTCGCCGAGGCCGGAGTATCCGGAAAGCTCTAACATGCTCGCTCACCTGTTGCGTCACGGCGAGACTGAAGGCGGCGCGCGCTACTGGGGCCGGACGGACGTGCCCTTGAGCTCGCGGGGTTGGCGGCAAATGCGTACCGCGGTCACCGGACGCTCCTGGGATCTCATCGTGAGCTCGCCGCTTCGGCGCTGCGCGACCTTTGCCGAGGCACTTGCCGAAGAGATCGCCGTACCGTGCACGTTGGAGCCGGACCTGCGGGAGGCGAGCTTCGGCGACTGGGAGGGGCGCTCGGCCGCGGAACTCTCGGAGAGTGATGCCGAGCGGCTGCGCCTTTTCTGGTCAGACCCGAGTGCGCACACCCCACCCGGTGGGGAGTCGCTCGGCGACCTGCAGGCGCGGGTAATGGCGGTCTGGCACCGCCTGGCCAAGGTGGCCGACAGCCGGCGCATCTTGATCGTGACGCATGGCGGTCCCATCCGCGTATTCCAGGCTGCGCAGGCGCGAATGCCTTTATCTGCACTCATGAGCTTTGATGTGCCTCACGCCGCCTTGATCCGCATCGACTGGCCGGAGCACGGAAGCCTCACAACGGACCCCGGTGTGTCGTTGCCCACCGCAGAGCACCGCTGACGTGCTTCTTCGTTCGGCGCGTATCGCCGTTCAATTCCTGACCTGCTTTCCCATTCGTTTCGAGCGACCGCCGCTCCCTCGAGAGGTTGGCCTCTCGCTTCTTTGGTATCCCGCGGTCGGCCTGCTCGTCGGGCTCCTGCTCTGGGCCACCGCACTTCTCTTGAGTCGCGTCTCCTCCCCACTGGTAGCCGCCATTGTGCTGGCCGTCTGGGTTTCCGCTACCGGGGCGCTCCATCTGGATGGTTTCGCCGATACCGTGGATGCCTGGGCGGGCGGCCGCAGCGATCGGGAGCGCACGCTCGCGATCATGAAGGATCCTTGCTCGGGGCCGGTCGCAGTCGCCGCAGTGGTGTGCCTGCTGCTTTTGAAGTTCGGCGCGCTCTCGGCATTGCGCGGTAACGGCGTGTCGAGCGGCATGCACGTCGCGTGCGTTTATATCTTGCCGCCGGTATTGGCCCGTGCCGCAGTGCCGCTCCTTTTCGCGCAGACTCCCTACGCGCGAGCACAAGGTATTGGAGCGGACCTCGCGCAATACCAATCGCGGCCCGGGGGGCGAGCCGTTGCAGCGAGCACAGGGCTCTCCGCTATAGTCGTTGGCGGATGGAGCGGCCTCTGGGCGACTGCCGTCACTGCCATGGCTTATCTACTCCTGCGACGGGCTTTTGTTCGTCGCCTCGGCGGCATGACTGGTGACTGTGCGGGGGCGATGATCGAGGTGATTGAGGCGCTCACTCTCGTCGCAGGCGTTCTGACGGTGTCGGCTTGAGGCGTGCTGTCCCCGCCATATCCCGCGGAATGCGGCGGCAAAGACGCCTGATCGTGGACGCCACGTCCGACGTGAGTGGCTACGACTTGCGTGAACGCTGTTCGGGTCGATTTGAGGCCGCATGAGTTTTCGTACGGTTTTCGTACGGCGAGATCTGCGGCATTTGGCTGGCAGCGATTAGCACGCTTAGGCCTTTGATTTTGGCGGAGAGAGAGGGATTCGAACCCTCGAAGGGCTTTTGACCCTTACACCCTTACAAAGGGCGAAAACAGTCTTCACCGTCTGCTCCGAATTTTCGATGTCCGCGATCCTCACCCGCTCGACGAGCCAACACGCTGCGTTTTGCCACGCCGTCATCGGATTCGTCGCCAGCTGGCTCTGCGGGAGTCACTTCACTCCCCCCGGATGGTCTTACCAATCCGCGCGCGTGACGGCGCCTCCCCGACTCAGAAATCGCACCAAGAAATTGAGATTGAGACACCATGACGCCTACTGCCCTCCAGCGCGCAGCGGCACTCGAGCTGCTACGGCAGGAGGAAGCACTCGATTCGCTGTCGAAGTTCCGTGAATACATCGCCCCTACCGGGCATAGTGACTTCCAGAACGCCCCGGCGCTGCACCACCGGCTCATCGTCGAGCATTTGGAGCGGCTAGAGCGCGGGGAGATCCAGCGGCTGCTCATCCTGGCTCCTCCGGGGTCAGCCAAATCCACTTATTGTTCCGTGCAGTATCCGCTCTGGCGGCTGGCGCGCCAGCCATCCACGAATATCCTCTGCGCATCCAACACGATGACGCTCGCGGAGGACTTTAACCGTCGCCGGCGCAGCGTAGTCATGGCCCCGGAGTGGCAGCGGCTCAGCGAGACAGGTCCCAACCTGGTGCGGGAGGGCGTCGATCATCTCGTGACGGACAGGCAGGGTGGCATACGAGCGGCGGGTGTCGGCAGCGGCATCGTCGGATTCCGCAGTCAGCTAAACGTGCTTGACGACCCCATCGCGAGCTTGGAGGAGGCCTTGAGCCCTGCGGCACTCGAAAAGCAGTGGGCGTGGTTCCTGAACGAATTCCGCACCCGACTTGTCCCTGGAGCGCCGGAACTGATTGTCAGCACGCGATGGGCGAAGAAAGACATCGCTGGCCGAATCTTGGAAATGGTGAAGACTGGGAAGGACGATTGGACCGTCATGCGCTTGCCGATGCTGGCTGACCGGGAGGATGATGACCCACTCGGGCGCTCTGAGGACCAGCCGCTGTGGCCCGAGTACTTCACGCCCGCCCACATACGCGAGAAGCAGTTGGACCCGTTCATGTGGTCCACGCAGTTCCAGCAGACTCCGCTGGACGAAAGCGGCAGCTGGGTGGACCGCAGCCGTTTGGTCTACACCGATGAGCCACCGCGCGGAGAGCCGTATCGAGTCATCGGCGTGGACTTGGCGCTCACCCTCGGGCGCGGAGACTACACCGTTTTCGTTGTCGGCCAAGTCGATTGCGACCGGAGACTCCATATTATCCACGTTGACCGCTGCCGCACGTCGCCAGACGAGTCTGTAGACCGGCTCTTCGACCTCGCGCTGACTTATCAGCCGATGGAGGTGCTGATTGACGACGACAACGCCTCCAAGGTGTTCCGCACAGCGCTCCATGAGCGGATGAGGAGCGCAGGGACGGGGCATCCGGCATTCCCGTTGAACCCCATACCGATGCGCGGCAAGGACAAGGAAACGCGCGCCGCAGCGATCCGGGCTATGTTCCTGCGTGGTGACGTGCGCATCCTCCGCGCACCGTGGAACGCTGCGCTGGTGGCGGAACTGCTGGACTTCCCTAGCAGCGACCACGACGACCAAGTGGATGCGCTGGGCCTGATCGGCCGACGGTTCCCCATGCTTTCCGGCCCGACAAAGAGGGCAGCCCCGCGAGATCCCTACGAAGGCTTTTCCCTCCGCCCCGACGATACCGGACGCATATTCACGCAAGTAGGGCTCCAAGAGATGTTTGAAGACCGTGAAAAGAAATTGAGACGGATCAGAGGTCGCATATAAAGGGCAGCTGCGCCGCATTGTGCTGGCGCGCTCAGCTCATGGAGATAGAACGCGACCTGCCCGCCCTTCTGCGCCGCTCTCGAGCGCGAGGACGCACCCCGAACTCGTACCGACATTCAAGCACAGACTGCCTCGATAGCGACAAGAGCGGGAAGTGATGTGCCGCTGCCAGTCGCGCTGTTGCTAGACCGCCAGACGTCCATTTTGATCACTTCTGACCTGGAGCGATTATCCAAACTCAATCGCGTTCATTCCAAAAGGCAGACACTGAAACAGCCAGGGAGTCGCCTCCGAATCTCGCCGCCACTCAGTTGGGGAATTTCAATTCCCGCTCGATCGCCTGAAAGCGCGGCTCCTTGCGCAAGGGATCCATGAGCGGGTCGGTCTTCAGATAGATCAAGCCCGGGTCACGCCGGCGTATCGCGGTGTCGAGCCATTCGAGCGCCTTGGGGCGATCGCCCCACTGCGCGTAGATCGCGGCGTACTGGTAGGCCCCACCATCGCCCTGCGCGGCCTGACATTTTTTCCGCTCGACCTCAGCATCGGCGTGCCGGCCGAGCTTGTCGTACACGACCGCAAGACACCACTGACTCAGCCAGAAGTCACGCTTCGCCTCGCACGAGATGCGCGCGTTCTCGAAGTCCCCGAGTCCGTAGAAAGCGAGCCCCTGTTCACCGTAGGCCGACTTGAAATCAGGATTGAGGTTGAGGGCTTCTGCGTAAGCCGTGGCCGCCTCCCCATATCGCCGGGCGGCATACAGTGCTTCGCCGAGGATCGTATGGCTGGCGCGGGCGAGCGGGTCCAGCAGGACCGCGCGGCGCGCGGCGTCAATCGCGGCATCGAAGTGCCCCATGGAAGCGGCAAAGCCACCGCTCTCTCGTAGTACCTGCGCATTGCCCGGTGCAAGCGCCACGGCCCGCTCGTATTCTTCATTCGCCCGCGCAAAGTCGAGAAAACCGGCCTCGAGGACATACGCAAGTGCCGAGTGCGCTTGGGCGAGCTCCGGCGCAAGCGCAATCGCGCGCTGCGCATCGCGCTCCGCCTTCTCAAACCCCTCGCGAATCGCAGGCCCCGTTGCTGCGCCCCCGGCATAGATGGCGAGAGCCCGCGATCGACCCGCGAACGCCAGCGCGTAGTTCGGGTCCAGCCGGATCACCTCCGTGTACGCGGCAATCGCAGCGGGGGCATCATTTGCGATATCGCGTCTCGATTGCCACGCGTTTGACGCGTGCAGATACGCATCGAGGGCTGCCGGATTACGCGTGCTGCCGAGCTCGATCTTCTGGGAGATATCACCGAGGAGCGTCACCTTGAGCGCCTCAGCGACCGCGGTGGCAATCTCGGTCTGAAGCTTCAGCACATCCCCGATGTCCCGGTCATAAGTCTTTGACCACAGGTGAAACCCGGTCACGGCGTTGATGAGCTGCGCGCTGACCCGGACGGTGTGCTCCGAGCGCCTGACGCTCCCCTCGAGCACCGTCGCGACGTTGAGTTTGTGGGTGATAGTGGTCAGATCAGCGTGCTCGCCCTTGAAGTAGAACGATGAGGTGCGCGCCGCAACTTGCAGCCCATCTACGGCGGCGAGGGAATTCAACACCTCTTCCGTGAGTCCGTCGGAAAAGTACTCCTGCTCCTTGTCCCCACTCAAATTCACGAACGGCAGTACAGCGATGGAGTGCGGCGGGGGGTTGAACGCGATACCCACCGCTTCAACAGTCACACTCGCGTTCGAGGTCGTTTTTTCAGTAGCGGCCGCTCCGTGTGAAGCGATCTGCGACTGCCTCGAGATCCAGAACTTGTCGATGGTAAAATAAGTGAGCAATCCAGCGAGCAGAGCACCTATTACCCCGAACGCGAGTTTGGACCGCCAGGGCGGAGCAACTAAAGTCCCGGGGGTAGGCACTGCCGTGGCGTCGCCAGCCACCAGCGTACCCAGTGCTCCCAGAGCTCCGGACGCCAATTGCGGGTCTGCACCAACCGAGCCGTTTGCCTGGGTGAGGCTTTGTGTTGCGGGACTGGAGTTGTCCGCTGCAGTGGAGCCTACACCCCACGGCGCAACCGGGGCGATCAGCCGGTAGCCGCGCCGCGGTAGGTTCTCGATGTAGGACGGACGTTCGCGGTCGTCTCCGAGCATCCGGCGCAAGTCGGCGATGGCTTGATAGACGGAGCCCTGCGTCACGATGACATTGGGCCAAACCTCATTGAGCAGGTGCTGTACGTCAACGACTCGTCCGGCGTGCGCTGCAAGATACAGGAGCAGCCGCATGGTGCGCGGCTCGAGCCGAATCGTCTCCCCCTCACGCGAAAGCTCATCAAGGCCTGGATCGACCCGCCAGTCACCAATCCGCAAGATCTGTGGCTCGTCCGGCATGAATGCCAGCCCAAGGACCTTCCCCCAAGAAACTATACCCCCCTCCGGTTAGTGCCGCAGCCGCCCACACGGGCCTTGAGAGCAGGTTGATTCGGTCTTCAGCCATCCTTGAGTGCTGCCTTAAGACTTCGAGGCATGTGTCATTGAACAGTTCAGGCACGGTCGCTGCCCACAGCAATTGAGCTCAGGCGGGCGATAAGCGGGACCCACTCAACCAAACACGCGCAGTGGGTGCGCAGGAGCCTGAATATGACCCTCCAGATTCCATCTCGTTATCGCCTACTGATCGGCCTCGGTTTGCTCCTATCCACACTGCTGTGCCTCCCGGGATACGCGGGCGACCAATCCCTGAACCAGGAGCCGAGCACCACGGTGAAGTTTGGAGACCTCGATCTGAATACCGATGCGGGTAGGCGTGAGCTTCTCGACCGCTTGAGCAAGGCCGCCGGCCGCGTCTGCTCGGCATCTGTCTTCCGTCATAGGGTCCCGTACCACGCGTTCTACCGTTCGTGCTACAGCCGCACACTCGCGACCGCGGTGGATAAGGTCCACCACGAGCAGTTATCCGCGCTCTTCGCGGCTCTATCGCGGCCAAACACGCGGTGACACTTACGTGGACTCTGCCGGCCTGAAGGACTGACGAGCCTGTTTACAAGGGGAGCGACAACTATGAAGACATCGCACAAGCCACGGGCGCAGGTCATTCCCAGAATCGCGAAGGGCGTCTTGCCAACCACAGCGATTGCTTCCGGACTCTTATCACAACCGTCGTTCGGCGCTCCGGGGGATCTCGACCCGACGTTCAGTGACATGGGTCGTGTCGGCGCGGGGTTGAGTCTCAAAGGTCCTGCCTGGAGCGTTCAGGCGCTTGCCGGGGACAAGAGTCTCATCGCGGGCGGCGATGTTGTTTTCCACATCCACGACGGTTGCGAGTACAACGATTGCCATGCCGACGGATTCATCGGCCAATTCTCCCCCGCTGGCTCGCTCGATCTGGACGTCCAGTCCGCGCAGCTGAGCACCACCGAAGTCTTCGATTTCGCGCTGCAACCCGACGGCAAAGTCGTAGCCGTGGGCCGTAGCTATAGCAAAACGGGGTCGCAACTTACGGTATTCCGGCTGGTGACGGGAGGTTCGCTCGATACCAATTTTGCCCATCAGGGCGTCATGCAGTACGCGCCAGACTCGATCGCTCAGTCCGTGACGCTCGATCCCAGCGGGGCCATCGTGATCGGTGGATCAAGTGGCGGGAAGCTGATGGTGCTGCGCTTACTGGCGAATGGCAGCCCCGACGGATCGTTCGCCTCCGGCGGGGTCTATATCGGGCCACCGATTGATGGCTCCCCAAGCATCTGGCCATCGCCTGGTGGCTCCCCACGCATCCATCTTCTGCGCACCGCCACTGGCGAGTACCGTGTCAGCGTCAACCTCTTGCCAACAGATCCGAATCAGCCTTCCTATTGCGCTGTGCTGGCCCTCACGGCCACTGGCACGGTAAACACGAGCTTCGGCGCTTCGGGAATCGCCGCGCCGAACCCGCCGTCGGCGGCTTCAAGCAGCTGCCCCTCGATGGCCAGCCAGTCCGATGGTGCCCTGCTGCTCGGCGGGCAGGCAGGTGACCATGCGTTTGTGGGCCGCCTGCTCGCAAGCGGCGCGCCGGATACGAACTTCGCGGCGAGCGCCGTCCAAGCCAACATGACAGCAGTGACGGCGTTGGCGGTGGATGGGACTGACTCGATTCTGGTCGCTGGGCAGCCGAATCCCGGCGTGTCAGGGGCGCTGATCATGCGCCTGCAGGCGAGCGGGCTGCTCGATGGGCTATTCGGTGATGGCGGCTCGACCTGGATCGATCTGTTGTCGAGCGTGGCAACCGATCCGGTTATCTACGACATGAACGTGTCGGCTGACGGGCGCATACTCGCCGCTGGCGGCGAGTGGTCGACACAAGGCAGTGGGCAGCAACCACTGCTGGTCCGTTTGGTGGGCACGACTGGCACCGCGGGCCCAGGTGTCATTGGCATCATGCAATCGACTGTTGCGGTCAAGGAGCAAGACCAATCTGCAGTCGTGACGGTCCGTCGTATGGGTGGCGCGACGGGCTCGGTGAGCATCACCTACCGAACCGCGGATTACACGGGTGGCGATGCCCCGCCTGCGACCTCGGGTACCGACTACACTCCGGTGACTGGCCAATTGAGTTGGGCAGACGGGGATCGGAGCGACCGGCAGATTACGGTCCCTATCCTTACCGCCGGGCGGGTGGAGGAGCCCAAACGCTTCGCCGTGACGCTCGCTGGGGCCACGGCAGGCGCGAAATTCGGCACACAGACAGCCGCGGTTGAGGTTGCCACCGACGGTGATCGAGCCGGTGAGCTGGGATTTGCACAGCCGGCTATCACGGCGTACGCGGCCGACGGCACCGTGCAGATTGTCGTCAACCGCAACTATAACTCCACGGGGCCAATCTCGGTGACGCTGACACCGGTTCCGGGATCAGCGACCACTGCGGATTTCTCGGCCAAGCCGATAACCTTATCTTGGGCGGATGGCGATCCGGGACCCCAGACTGCAACCATCCCGTTCGTCAAGGCCAGCATCGTTGGATCACCGAAGTCGTTCACCGTGGACCTCACCAATCCGACCAATGGCGCTGTGATCGGCCCGCAAGCGCACGAACTCGTTACCATCAACCCCGGCAGCGCGTCATCGTCCGGAGGCAGCGCGCCATCGTCCGGAGGTGGCGGTGCGTTCGACTGGCTCGCTCTGCTGTGTCTCGGTTGCGCTCGGTGGTTGCGACGTCGCGCGTTCTGAGGATCGTAGCTACAGGACTAATGGGATTATGATTTTCCGTGTCAGTGACGCTGGCAAGCGCAGGGTGCACTCCCAAGCCACAGTTACTGGCCGTCCTGCGTTGGTCAATGCGCGACCCGTCGTTTGTTCGCTGCGAACTTCTGCTCCCAGATTCGACTGGACGGTGCCTGAGCTCTTCCAGAAGGTATCTATGCAACTCGAGGTACTGCGGCTGTACAGCAATGAGATTTAGCGCATCACGATCAGGCACACTGCGCCACTTCACCCGAAGCTCACCTACCGCTGGACCCTGGTACTCGGGCAGGGTTAAAGAAGAAGTGCCGTGCCATATCGGAATCTGCCTCGCCTTGTTGCTATTACCACCGTTTTACCACCGGCAGGGACTCCGCGGGGCCGCATTTTGATACAATGATGAGCGGCTAATAGCTTGTTTTTATGGCGGAGAGAGAGGGATTCGAACCCTCGAAGGGCTTTTGACCCTTACACCCTTAGCAGGGGTGCGCCTTCGACCACTCGGCCATCTCTCCGCGGCAAGGAAACAGCACGCCGTTGCGCGACTTGGCGCGGGGTTGCCGCCACGCGACCCGCGGGGGGCCGCAATGATACTCAAACGTGCACGTGCGCCGCAAAGCGCGTCACCATCCGGCTAGGCGCTGAGCCGTGCCCGCACGAACTCCTGCACTGACTCGAGCGCCGCATCGAGCGCCTCGGGCTTGCTGCCCCCGGCCTGCGCAAAGTCGGCGCGACCGCCGCCGCGCCCGCCAACCAGTGCGGCGACTGCTCCAGCGAGCTCACCCGCCTGAATACGGGAGGTCTGATCCGGAGTCACGCCTGCGACCAGCACCACCTTCGCGGCGTCCTGCACGCTCGCCAGCACCACGACCGCCGATTTGAGGCGCCCCTTGAGCTGATCGACCGCGCTGCGCAGCGCGCTGGCATCGGCGCCGTCTACCTTGGTCGCCACGACCTTCACGCCCTGTACGTCGACGGCAGCCGCCGCCAGGTCCGCGCCCTGCCCCGAGGCGAGCCGATCCTTGAGCGTGCGCACTTCGCGCTCCAACTGGCGCGCGCGCTCGAGCTGCTCGCGCGCCTTGTCCGCGATCTCCTCACGCGAGCCACGCAGCAGCACACCGAGGTCCCTGAGGAGCGCATCGTTCTGCTCGACGTACTCGAGAGCACCCGCACCGGTCAACGCCTCGATGCGCCGCACCCCCGAGGCGATACCGCTCTCGCTCACGATCTTGAACAGGCCGATGTCGCCCGCCCGACGCACGTGCGTGCCGCCGCACAGCTCCATGGAGAAATCGCCCAGCCGCAGCACACGCACATCCTTGTCGTATTTTTCGCCGAACAGCGCCATCGCGCCCGCCGCCACGGCGCCCTCGTAGTCCATGACGCGGGTCTCGGCCGGCAGGTTCGCGCGGATCTGCGCATTCACGAGCTGCTCGATCTCGGTGAGCTCTGCGGGCGTGATCGCCTGAATGTGCGCGAAATCGAAGCGCAGCCGATCGGGAGCCACGAGCGAGCCCTTCTGCAGTACGTGCGTGCCGAGTACCTTGCGCAATGCCGCGTGCAGCAGGTGGGTGGCGGTGTGGTTGAGCGCCGTCGCCTGACGGCGGGCGCCATCCACCTCCGACTCGAGGTTGTCGCCGACCCGGATGCGACCCTGTGCCAGCGTGCCGAGGTGCGAGTGCGCCGCACCGCGCTTCTGGGTATCGGTTACGACGAAGCGCACCCCGCTGGCGGTGAGTTGCCCCGCATCCCCGACCTGCCCTCCGGCCTCCGCATAGAACGGGGTGCGATCGAGCACCACCTCGCCGGCATCGCCTTGCTCGAGCGCCTCCACCTGCGCGCCCTGCTTGAGCAGCGCCACCACGTTGCCCGTACCGCTCAAGCCCTCGTAGCCGCCAAACAGCGTACGGGCCTCGAGCTGGGCACCGCCCCGCAGATCGACGGCGAACTTGCTCGCCTCCTGCGAGCGGCGCCGCTGCTCGTCCATCGCGGCCTCGAAGCGCACCTGATCGATGGAAAGTCCGCGCTCGCGCGCCACATCCGCGGTCAGGTCGACCGGGAAACCGAAGGTGTCGTAGAGCTTGAATACGGTGTCGCCATCGATCACCTTCGCGCCCCGCAGATTCCGAATCGCGGTCTC
>Ga0306920_100006723_pt1 | contig 15051 bp, 10 predicted proteins | sample flu12Cox44000170_FD_204666 | JGI IMG/M metagenome (GOLD analysis project Ga0306920, IMG submission 204666) | Lab enrichment of tropical soil microbial communities from Luquillo Experimental Forest, Puerto Rico - flux4day.12C.oxic.44.000.170 (v2)... | ecosystem: Environmental > Terrestrial >... | reverse complement strand
ATGGGCATTCGCACCATCATGATCACCGGCGACAATCCGATGACGGCGGCCGCGATCGCTGCCGAAGCCGGCGTCGACGATTTTCTGGCGCAGGCAACGCCCGAAGACAAATTGAAGCTCATCCGCAACGAGCAGGCGAAGGGCAAATTGGTCGCGATGTGCGGCGACGGCACCAACGACGCGCCGGCGCTCGCGCAGGCCGATGTCGGCGTTGCCATGAACACCGGCACGCAGGCGGCGCGCGAGGCCGGCAACATGGTCGACCTCGACTCCAATCCGACCAAGCTGATCGAAGTGGTCGAGATCGGCAAGCAGCTGCTGATGACCCGCGGCGCGCTGACGACATTCTCGATCGCCAACGACGTCGCCAAATACTTCGCGATCATCCCCGCGATGTTTCTTGCTTTCTATCCGCAGCTTGCCGTGCTCAACATCATGCATCTGGCAAGCCCGCAAAGTGCGATCCTGTCGGCGATCATCTTTAATGCGCTGATCATCATCGCGCTGATCCCGCTGGCGCTGAAAGGCGTGGCCTATCGCGCTATCGGCGCCGGAGCGCTGTTGCGCCGCAACCTCATGATCTACGGCGTTGGCGGCATCATCATTCCCTTTATCGGCATCAAGGCGATCGACCTCGTCGTCGCCGCCTTGCATCTGGCGTAGCTGTCATTGCGAGCGAAGCGAAGCAATCCATGGTGCCGCGAACAACAGACTGGATTGCTTCGTCGCTTTGCTCCTCGCAATGACGAAAGATAATTCGGAGAAAGTCCATGCTTCGAGAAATCCGCCCCGCGATCGTCATCCTGATTCTACTGACGCTGATCACGGGCCTTGCCTATCCGCTCGCCATGACCGAAATCGCCAGCGCGATCTTTCCGAAGCAGGCGCAGGGAAGCCTGGTCGAACACGACGGCAAGGTGATCGGCTCCAGCCTGATCGGGCAGGAATTTACGAGCGACAAATATTTCCATGGCCGCCCCTCGGCGACGACGGCGCCGGACCCCGCCGATTCCTCCAAGACCGTGGGCGCACCGTACAACGCGGCGAATTCGGGCGGCTCCAATCTCGGCCCGACCAGCAAGGCTCTCAACGACCGGATGAGGGAAGACGTCGAGAAATTGAGAGCGGAAAATCCTTCTGCCGGCGTACCGGTCGATCTCGTCACCACCTCGGCGAGCGGTCTCGACCCGGACATCTCGCCGGAGGCCGCGCAGTTTCAGGTGCCGCGGGTCGCCAGGGCACGGAATATGCCGGAGGACCGCGTGCGTCAGTTGGTGACGGAAAATACCTCGGGCCGGCTCGTCGGCCTGCTCGGCGAGCCCAGGGTTAACGTCCTCGCGCTCAACCTGGCGCTGGACGAAGCCGCCAGGCGCTAGTGGTCCGATTCCGGCATTCGCATCCCGTTACGGCGAAACTCTTTGCGGATGCTAGAGTCAAAGGGCCACCAGCAAATAGTGGTTTCTGGTGGAGTTTGGATTTGACATTCGCTTTGCGATCTCGCGGTTAAGTGGGTGGCGAAATGTCAAATCCACTCCACTAGTCCGGAAGTGGTGCGAGGAATATATTCACTTCATGGCTCAGCAGCAGCGCCGCGATACCGAACAACGTCCCTCGCCGGAAGCCCTGCTCGAGGCGGCCCGGCGCGAGAGCAGCGGGGCCGGGCGGCTGAAGATCTTCGTCGGTGCCGCGCCCGGTGTCGGCAAAACCTACGAAATGCTTCAGAGTGCGCATGCCCGGCGGAAAGCCGGCGTCGACGTCGTCGTCGGCATCGTCGAGACCCACGGGCGGGCGGAGACGGAATCGCTGCTGCATGGGCTCGAAGTCATTCCACGCAAGCGCATCCTCTATCGCGATCAGTCGATCGAGGAGATGGATCTCGACGCCCTGATCGGGCGCCGGCCGCAACTTGCGCTGGTCGATGAGCTCGCCCACACCAATGCGCCCGGCAGCCGGCATCCGAAACGATATCTCGATGTCGAGGAGTTGCTTTCCCGCGGTATAGACGTCTATACCGCGGTCAACATCCAGCATATCGAGAGCCTCAACGACGTGGTCGCGCAGATCACGCATGTGCGGGTGCGCGAGACCGTGCCGGATTCCGTGTTCGACCGCGCGGATGCCATCGAGCTGATCGATCTCACCCCGGACGACCTTATTCAGCGGCTGAAGGAGGGCAAGGTCTACGTCCCGAAACAGGCCGAGCGCGCGCTTGAGCATTACTTCTCGCCGGGCAATCTGACGGCGCTGCGCGAACTGGCGCTGCGGCGGACCGCCGAGCGGGTGGATGAGCAACTGCTCACCCACATGCAGGCCAATGCGATCGCCGGCCCCTGGGCCGCGGGCGAACGCATCCTGGTCTGTCTCAGCGAGGATCCGCGCGCTGCCGGTCTCGTGCGCTACACCAGGCGGCTGGCCGATCGGCTGCACGCGCCATGGACCGCCATCAGCATCGAGACTCGGCGCAGCCTTGGCTTGAGCGACGAGGAACGCGACCGCCTGGCCGATACGTTGCGGCTGGCGGAAGCGCTCGGCGGCGAGGCGTTCACCATCCCGGCCGTCGGACGCCGCATCGCCGATGACATCATCGGTTTCGCGCAAGCCAACAACGTTACCCAGATCATCATCGGAAAATCGACGCGAAGCTGGTGGTTTGAGCTGACGCGTGGCTCGGTGGTGCATGACCTGGTCCGCCGTGCGGGCAATATCAGCGTCAACGTGATCGCGGGCGAGGAACTGGCCGCCGATCCGGTTCCGAAGAAGACCGTGCGCGCGGCCGAACGTCACGAGCCATTCAATCCAGTGCCGTATCTGATGGCGCTGCTGGTTGTCGCCATCGGGCTCGGCGCTGCCGCACTGATCCAGCCGCTGTTCGGAATCGAGAATGTCGACCTGGTATTTCTCACCGCCGTGGTGGCAGTCGCGGTTCGTTACGGCCTGTGGCCGTCGCTTTTGGCCAGCGTCGCGGCTTCGCTTTCCTACAATTTCTTCTTCCTGCCGCCGATCTACACCTTCACGATCACCGATCCGACCAACGTCGCGGCATTCTTCTTTTTCATGTTGATCGCGGTCCTGGTTTCCAACGTCGCTGCAAGGGTGCGCACTCAGGCCGACACGGCAATCGGTCGGGTGCGGACGACGGAACTGCTCTATGCTTTCAGCCGCAAGCTCGCAGGCACCGCGACGCTCGATGACGTGTTGTGGGCGACCGCCTATCAGATCGCCTTGATGCTGAAGGTGCGCGTGGTGCTTCTGCTGCCGGAGGACGGTGTCCTGACCGTGAAGGCAGGCTATCCGCCCGAGGACCAGCTCGACAAGGCGGATCTCGCCGCCGCCAACTGGGCCTGGGATAATGATCGCTCGGCCGGTCGGGGATCCGACACGCTGCCGGGAGCCAGGCGCCTGTTCCTGCCGATGCGAACCGGACGGGGGTTGATCGGCGTCATCGGGATCGACAACGACAAGACCGGGCCGCTGCTGACGCCGGATCAGCGCCGCCTGCTTGACGCGCTGGTCGATCAGGGCGCGCTGGCGATCGAACGGGTGCTGCTCGTGGAAGACATGGATCGCGTCAAACGCACGATCGAGTCGGACCGCCTGCGCTCGGCGCTTCTGACGTCGATCTCGCACGATCTCAAGACCCCGCTGGCGTCGGTGTTGGGCGCCGCCTCCACCATGCGCGATCTCTCGAGCGGGCTGACGGATACGCAAAAACGCGACCTGCTCGCGACCGTGATCGACGAATCCGAGCGGCTCAACCGTTTCATCGCCAATCTGCTTGACATGACCAGGCTTGAATCCGGCGCCGTGGTACCCAACACTGCACCTCATGATGTCGGCGAGATCGTTGGCAGCGCGTTGCACCGGGCCAGCAAGATCCTCGTGCATCACAGGATCTCGCTCGAACTCGACGCCGATTTGCCGATGCTCCAGCTCGACGCGGTGCTGTTCGAGCAGGCGCTATTCAATCTGCTCGACAACGCCGCCAAATATGCGCCGCCTGACACCACGATTTCGATCAGGGGATGGCAGGACAAGGATTTTGTCGCGCTGCAGATCGTCGACGAAGGCGAGGGCATTCCTCGCGCCGAGCTGGAGAACGTGTTCGACAAATTCTACCGCGCGCAAAAGGGCGACCATGTTCGCCCCGGCACGGGGCTTGGACTTGCGATTTCTCGCGGTTTCATCGAGGCCATGCACGGCACCATTTCCGCCGACAATCGCGCCGACCGCAGCGGCGCGGTGTTGACCATCCGCTTGCCGATTCCGGCGGCGCTGAAATCACTGGATACGGCCGCATGAGCGCCGCACCCATCAAGGTACTCGTCATCGACGATGAGCCGCCGATCCGAAAATTGCTGCGCATGGGGTTGACCACGCAGGGCTACGAGATTCTGGAGGCTCCCAACGGCAAGGTGGCGCTCGAATTGATGGCCGAGGGACCGGCCCTGATCATCCTTGACCTCGGATTGCCGGATATTCAGGGCCACGAGTTGCTGCGTATGATCCGCGGCCGTAACGACAGCGTTCCGATCGTGGTGCTGTCGAGCCGCGGCGATGAGGGGGGCAAGGTGCAGGCGCTCGATCTCGGCGCCGACGACTATCTGACCAAGCCCTTCGGTATGGATGAGCTGCTCGCCCGCATGCGCGCGGCGCTGCGCCACCAATTGCAAGCGCATGGAGAGCGGCCGGTGTTTCGATCCGGCGACCTGTCAGTTGATCTTGTACGCCGCATCGTCAAGCTCGGCGAGCGCGAGGTGAAGCTTTCGCCCAAGGAGTACGATCTCTTGCGCGTGCTGGTGCAGCACGCCGGCAAGGTGCTGACCCACCGCTTTCTGCTCAAGGAGCTGTGGGACGAAATGACCGACGCGCAATATTTGCGTGTCTATGTGCGGCAGCTCAGGCAGAAGATCGAGACCGATCCGGAGCGCCCGCAATTCGTGTTGACCGAAACCGGGATCGGATATCGGCTCAGGGCGTCAGACTGAGGCGGTGATTTTCGCACCTGCTTCTTCCGAACACGGGCGCACCTTCGATGCGGTTATATTTCAACCGGGTCCCCTCATGATTTGATGATGTGGTGATCTGGATTTCGTGCCCGGCCCGCAGTTGAACGGCCAATGCAAAATCAATCCGAGAGGCCTGATCGTGGAACCTTGATCGCTTGCGTCGATTGGTTCCTCAGCCACAAGGAGAAAAATCATGGCACGAAAATATTCGAAGAAGGCATCATCGAAGGTCGCGCGCGCAATGCGGGAGCGCAAACTCGGGACATTGAAAAGCGGCCGTTCGGGCAGGAAGGTGACGAGCCGCAAGCAGGCGATTGCAATCGGTCTCTCCGAGGCGAGAGCCGCGGGACAGAAAGTCCCGAAAAAGACGGCAAGCAGAAATCGCACGGCCGGCATGAAACGGAAGTCGAAGAGGTAGGGACGAACCCATCATGCCGTCATGGCCGGGCATAGCGCTGTGTCCGGCCGCGACGTTTGGGCCGATGGTAAGCTCGTTCCAAAATTTTAAGCCTGCCTTTTCAACCTGCCGCGCCTTTCTGACCGTCCTCGACCACCTCGCCGGTCTCGCCATTGACCATCCGCCGCTTGAGCCGGTTGGCGGTATCCTTGTTGATCATGTGGAAGCAGGTTGGCAGCGGAGGGAAAGCTTCAGCGACCCTTTCCAACCGGCGCGCGCAGCCATTACAATCTTCCCGTATTTGCGATTGGTTCGGAAATTGACGGAACTTCCAAATTCCTTCCGGACATTCCCGGACAAATCAAATTCCCAACCGCGTGCAGTATTCGGAAGCACCGGACACAAGGCGCGGCGGTGATGCCGTGATGGCGATCGGCGTTTGTGAAATCTAGAATCGTGGTTGCGCCTTCGTGAACCGTTATGCCCCGTAACGGCGTAACGAATGGCAGCACAAGCGATGGGCGTTGCGGTGTTTCGTTTCCAGTGCGCCGCAACGCCTTCCAATATTGGCGCGGTGATTCCTCCTGCACTGCGCGGCATTTTGGCGGTCCCCGATTTCTTGATGGCTCAGGCTGGAGTCGCCCCTTCGATTCATAAGACCTTGATGTCCGAGTTTAGGTGTATAGCGGACACGCGCCGATCACCTTGCAATGTCACCTTGACCTCAAGCGGGCATTTCGTTGATTTAAATCAACTACTCTCCGCGACAATCTGTCTGCCTAAAGGCACGCCGAAGTGGAGAAGAAAAATGAACAGAAAAAACTTGCTCGTTGTGGTGCTTGCTACTTTCTCGTTGCTGGCAGTTCCGACATTCGCTGAGACACCTGCCGTGACCGAACAAGAAGCACATGCTATCGGCGTCGATGCTTATCTGTATTTTTACCCGTTGGTGAGCGTAGACATTACTCGGAGGGTGGCTACCAACGTCGAAGCCGGCAAAATACCCGGCTTTGGGCCGGCCAACATGTTTCATAGCTTCGCGGCGTTTCCCTCAGCGGACTTCAAAACCGTCGTGCGTCCGAACTTCGATACGCTTTATTCAAGTGCGTTTCTCAACATGGCCAAAGAGCCGGTAGTCGTGTCGGCACCAAATACTAATGGTCGCTATTACCTCTTACCGATGCTCGATGCGTGGACCGACGTTTTTGCATCACCCGGTTGGCGTACCACCGGCACGCAAGCTGGCAATTTCCTCATTACGCCTCCCGATTGGAGCGGGGACGTTCCTTCAGGAATGACGCGGATCAACGCGCCGTCGCGGTGGGTTTGGATCATCGGACGAACAAAGACCGATGGTCCGCAGGATTATGACGCGGTTCACCAGATACAAGCCGGTTACAAAATTACGCCACTGTCGCAGTGGGGCAAAAATCCTCCGGCACCAACAGCGACGATTGATCCGACAGTGGACATGAAAACGCCGCCCAAAGTTCAGGTCGATACCATGCCCGCTGATAAATTCTTTGCCCATGCGGCGGAAATTCTCAAAGTCGAGCCACCCCACATCACTGACCAGCCGATGATTGCGCAGTTGAAGAAGATCGGCTTCGAGGTAGGCAAGAGCTTCGATCTGAGCAAGGCTGATCCTGTCATCCGCAAAGCCTTGCAGAACGCTCCGGGGGAAGCGCAGCAATTGATGGCATGGAAGATGCCGACACTCGCACGCGTCGCAAACGAATGGTCGATGAACACCGACACGATGGGCGTGTATGGGAACTACTATTTGAAGCGCGCTATCATTACCCAATGGGGTCTCGGTGCGAACCTTCCGGAGGATGCGATATACCCCACCAATCTTGGCGATGAAAACGGAAAGCCACTCGATGGGGCGAACAAATACACGCTCCATTTTGACAAGGGAGGGACGCCGCCAGCGGATGCCTTCTGGTCGGTTACGCTCTACGACGCCGAAGGCTTTCAGGTTGGGAACCCCCTCAATCGCTTCAATCTTAGTAGTTGGATGCCATTGAAATACAACGCCGACGGATCGCTCGACCTTTATTTCCAGAACGACAGCCCGGGCGCTGACAAGGAAGCCAACTGGCTTCCGGCCCCGAAAGGCGGGTTCAACTTGCTAATGCGCCTCTATGCTCCAAGATCAGAGGCGCTTACCGGCAAGTGGAACCCACCACCAGTCAGGCGCGTGTCGCTCCCGAGTTTGGGCGGCCAATAAGGCGCGCAAAACCCGACCGGCTTAACGGCCCGTCCTTTCTTTTTGCTTGCCGCGTAGTGTTACCCGGTACGTTATTGTCGGAACTTCAACCGTCGTCGCAGGTTTCGGTTCCGAAAGAAGTGTTTCTGCGGGGCTTCTCGAATTCCAGGGATTCTAGCGTGCCGCTGAGAGACCTCACCACCTACAGGAAAAAGCGGGATTTCGAAAAGACCGCGGAGCCGAGCGGCGAAACCCCGGTCAGGCCGTCGAAGCAGCGCCGCTTCGTGATCCAGAAGCATGCCGCCACGCGCCTGCACTACGATCTCAGGCTGGAGTTCGATGGCGTGTTCAAATCCTGGGCGGTCACCAAGGGGCCCTCGCTCGATCCGCGTGACAAGCGGCTGGCGGTGGAAGTCGAGGACCATCCGCTCGACTATGGCGATTTTGAAGGCACCATTCCGAAAGGCCAGTATGGCGGTGGCACCGTGCAGCTCTGGGATCGCGGCTATTGGGAATCGGACGATCCCGAACGAGGTTTCAAGAAAGGCGACCTGAAATTCACGCTGCAGGGCGACAAGCTGCATGGCAGCTGGGTGCTGGTGCGGATGCGCAATCGCGGCGGGGAGACGCGCACCAACTGGCTTTTGATCAAGCACCGCGACGAATATGCGCGCGAGGGCGAGGCCAATGACATCCTCGAGGAGGATCGCTCGGTCGCCTCGGGCCGCTCAATGGAGCAGATCGCCGGCGGCAAGGGCAAGGCGCCGAAACCGTTCATGACGGCAAAGTCCGGTCGCGGAAAGGCCGACGCGGTGTGGCATTCAAACCGCGGCGAGGCCCATGAGGCGCGAGCCGAACACAAGCAGATGAGCGCGCGGGCGACGCCTGCGAAGGTTCTGCGTCCTCGCAAGGTCGCCAGCATGCCGGATTTCGTCGTCCCCGAACTCTGTACGCCGGTCGAGCGCCCGCCGGGCGGGGAAGGCTGGGGTCACGAGATCAAGTTCGACGGCTATCGTGTGCAGTTGCGCGTCGAGAACGGCGAGGCCAGCTTGAAGACGCGCAAGGGCCTGGATTGGACGGACAAGTTTCCGGCAATCGCCACGGAGGGAAGCGAACTTCCCGACGGGCTCATCGACGGCGAAATCGTAGCCCTTGACCAGGACGGCGCGCCGGATTTCTCAACGCTGCAGGCGGCCATTTCCGACCGCAAGACCGGCGATCTGATCTTTTATGCCTTCGATTTATTGTTCGCCGACGGTAAAGACCTTCGTCACCTGCCGCTGCAGGAGCGAAAAGCGCGCCTGAAGCAATTGCTCGACGCGCGGCCCAAATCGAAATCCAGTTCAAAGCCCAAAGTGAAGTCGATCCGCTACGTCGAACATTTCGAAAGCGGCGGCGATGCAATTCTCCGTTCGGCCTGCAAGCTGTCGCTCGAGGGCATCGTCTCCAAGAAGCTCGTCTCGCCTTACCGCTCCGGCCGCTCCGAGAACTGGACCAAGGCCAAATGCCGCGCCGGGCAGGAGGTCGTGCTGGGCGGGTGGAAGACCACCAACGGCAAGTTCCGTTCGCTGATGGCCGGCGTCTATCGCGGTGATCATCTGGTCTTTGTCGGGATAGTCGGTACCGGCTTTGGACAGGACACGGTCAGACGCATCATGCCGGCGCTGAAGGCGGCGGAGACGGACGAGAATCCGTTCGGCGGCAAGGATGCGCCCCGAAAGACTCGCGACGTCCATTGGCTGAAGCCCGAGCTTGTCGCCGAAATCGAATTCGCGGGCTTTACCGATGCCGGCAATATCCGTCAGGCATCATTCAAGGGATTGCGCCAGGACAAACCGGCTTCCGAAATCGTTGCGGAAAAGCCTGACAAAACCGAAGTTGCCCAGCCCAGCGGAAAAGGTGCAGCGAAATCCGAAAAAGCGAAACCGCTAAAGCCTCTTGCGATGCCTGCGCCGAATCGCTCCACTGAAGTGATGGGTGTCGCCATTTCAAAGCCGGAGAAGGAACTGTGGCCGGATGCCGGCGACGGCAAGGGCGTAACCAAGCTCGATCTCGCCCGCTATTTCGAGGCGGTCGGCGAATGGATGATCGGATATCTGAAGGGCCGGCCGTGTTCGGTCGTGCGCGCACCTGACGGCATCAACGGCGAGAGATTCTTTCAGCGCCACGCGATGGCGAGCACGTCCAACCTTCTGGAACTCGTCAAGGTCTCCGGCGACCGCAAGCCCTACCTGCAGATCGACCGCGTCGAGGGTCTTGCGGCCGTAGCCCAGTCCGGCGGCCTCGAACTGCATCCCTGGAATTGCGCACCTTACGCAACCGACACGCCCGGACGACTGGTCTTCGATCTCGATCCCGCACCCGAAGTTGAATTTTCCAAAGTTGTCGAAGCCACGAAGGAAATGAAGCAGCGCCTCGACGAACTCGGCCTCGAAAGTTTTTGCAAGACGACCGGCGGCAAAGGCCTTCACGTGGTGGTCCCTCTGGCGCATGGCGCAAGGGAAAGGGTGAGCTGGAAGGAAGCCAAGGTCTTCGCCCAGGGCGTCTGCCAATGGATGGCGCGGGAAAGCCCCGATCGGTATCTGCTCAACATGTCGAAGAAGTTGCGCCGCGGGAAGATCTTTCTCGACTACCTGCGCAACGATCGCATGGCGACGGCGGTCGCGGTGCTTTCACCGCGCGCCCGCGAAGGCGCGACCGTCTCGATGCCGTTGACCTGGGCGCAGCTGCGCGGCGATCTCGACCCGAAGCGCTACACGATTCGTACCGTGCCGGCACTGCTTGCAAAAAGCAAGGCGTGGGAAGGTTATGATGAGACGGAGTCCTCGATCAAAGCTGCGATGAAGAAATTGGCGGGGAAATTGTAAAGTTCGCGCGAGCGGCGCTGTCCGGAATGACCATTGGCTTCATGGTTCGAGACGCTGCTTTTCACTTCCTCACCATGAGGGTCTCGCATTTTGCTCCGCGACTTCATCCCGAAAGCGCATTCGCGCGTCATCGAAGGCTGCGGACAAAAGATGGTTGAGTTCAGATACGTCCCAGCAGCACCAATATCACTATGATGACGACGATAAGCCCGAGGCCACCACCGCCGTAATATCCCGTTCCGTAAAACGGCCCGCCGCCGATGCCGCTAAAGCCGCCGAGAAGCGCGAGTATTAAAATGATCAGAATGATCGTTCCGATAGTCATCCAGATTTCCTCCAGCCTGTGTTCGTGACGCCACTGACTTCAGGCGGAGCAACAAACCCGAACCTGGAAAGTTCCGGTGCTCATTTTGGCCATGCGGGCTCTTTTTTCGCTGTCAAACGGAACTACATGCCATGATGTTGAAAGGGATTTTTCAATGGCTGCACCTCTCATCGTTTCGATCCCGCATAGCCTCGGCCGCGAGGAAGCAACCCGCCGTCTCAAAACCGGATTGACGCGGGCGGCTGCGAGCGTTCCGGTTATCGCGGTCGACGAGGAGCGATGGGAGGATCATCGCATGATCTTTCGCGTCCGCGCGCTAGGGCAGGTGGCCTCAGGCCATCTCGACGTCGCCGACGATCACGTGCGCCTTGAAGTGACGTTGCCCTGGTTATTGCAGCGCTTTGCCGAAGTTGCGCAGGCCGCGATCCAGAAGCGGGGCAACCTGCTGCTGACCAAGCGCTGAATGCTTCCTGCCGTCACGGCCGGGTCGTCGATCGGCAGGGCGAGCGTCAGCGTGGTTCCAGGCACCAGAACACCGACCATGGCCGCAATACCTCACCCGGCGGGCCGCCGCAGATGCCGATGCCGTTTGCATCGCAAGCCTGATCGGTGATCTCGCTGGTCGACAGGTTGGCGCGCAACACGAGCCTTGTGCCGTCGCTCAATCGCCAGCGCGCGGTGAGCAATCCGTTGTCCGTGGCGTGCGCCTCGTCGAAGGCGGCGTTGGCGAGCCGGGGAACGATTTCCCGCCGACGCACCGCGAGCAGGTCGCGGACCAACGCAAGGCGATGGCGCGCGGCCCCTGCATTCGGAGCGTCCCAATCCAGTATCGCGGATTGAAAGGTCGAGATGTCGAGCGGGTCGGGCACCTCGTCGCCATATTTTTCGAAAGCCCAGCCATATTCCCTGCGGCGTCCCTCGCGGACGGCGTCAGCGAGATCGCCTTTGAAATCGCAGAAGAAAGGAAATGGCTGCTTCGATCCCCACTCTTCGCCCATGAACAGCATGGGAATCCCGGGCGCGAGCAGGGTGATTGCGAGCGCCGCCTCGATCGCCTGCTGACCTGTGAGGCTTTCCAGCCGGTCGCCGAAAGCGCGGTTGCCGATCTGGTCATGGTTCTGCAGAAAATTGACGAAGGTGGTCGGGGCAAGGCTCTCGCTCGGCTGGCCGCGCGATTTGCCGCCGCGGTGGTCGGAAGGCTCGCCCTGATAGACAAAGCCCGAGCCAAGCGCGCGGGCAAGGTCGCGAAGCGGGGAGCGCCGATAGTCGCGGTAGTAGCCTTGTGTTTCGCCGGTCAGCCATACGTGCCAGGCGTGGTGATAATCGTCGTTCCATTGCGCGCGATACTTGCCGCGCGGTGGGTCCTGCTCCACGTCGAGGACCTCGATGCAATTATCGTCGTTTTCCAGCACCAGATGGATGTGGCGTCCGCTGCGTGCGGCAAACTCGCCGACCGCGATGCTCAGCTCGCCAAGGATGGAGATATCGCCGGGCTCCACGATGCTGTGCACGGCATCAAGCCGCAGCCCATCGAAACGATACTCATCGAGCCAGTAAAGCGCGTTCTCGATCGCAAACGCACGGACCTGCGGCACTCGATAGTCGATCGCGCTGCCCCATGGCGTCTGCGCTTCGGTGAAGAAGTCAGGCGCATAGCGGCCGATATAGTTTCCTTCCGGCCCGAGATGGTTGTAGACCACATCGAGAAAGACCATCAGCCCGCGCAGATGCGCTAGGTCGATCAGCTCCTTCAGATCGTCCGGGCGGCCATAGACGCTATCGGGCGCGTACCACAGAACGCCGTCATAGCCCCAATTGCGCGAGCCCGCGAAATCGGCAAGTGGCAGCAATTCCAGCGCGGTTATGCCGGTCGCAACCAGATGGTCCAGCCTGTCGATCATGGCGCGGAACGTGCCTTCTCGCGTGAAGGTGCCGACATGGGCCTCCAGGAGCACGGTCTCGTGCCAGGGGCGGCCGCGCCAGTCCGAGGCGCGCCAGCGATAGGCGGCATGATCGATCACCTCGCTTGGTCCAGCCACGTCGTCGGGCTGAAATGACGAAGCGGGATCCGGCACGTCGGTCTCGTCGTCGATCCGAAATTTGTAGCGGGCGCCGGCTTTCGCACCGGAAATATCGGCGGAAAACCAGCCGTCTTCGCTGCGCCGGAGTGGGTGGGATTTTTCCAGCAAAACATCGACTCGCCTGGCCGCGGGCGCCCACAGGCGAAACGAGGTGCCCCCCGCCGTCAGTTTCGCGCCGAAAAGCCGTTCGTTCATGCCGAACCCGAGAACGCCAGCACCGAGCGGGGAGGCGCGGTGACCTCCGCTCCCGATGCGAAATCCGCAACCGTCTGTTTAACGTCAACGGTGTTCAACAGTTGCTGCCATCGACTGTATTCCGGTAGCTTCGGCAGCTTGAAGGGAATCGCCTCGGGCGCGGCGTTGAGCACGATGAAGATCGGGGCCGTTCCTTTTTCGGACGGCCCCAGCACATAGGCGAGGAAGCGACCCTGGGGAAATTGCCAGTCCGCTTCCCTCATCTCCTCGGCGGACGGCGTCAGCCAGAGAACGCCGAAGGTCCCGTCCGCCCGCCGTCCGTCGAGCCAGTGGCGGGTGCGGAGTTGAGGAAAGCGCCGGCGGATCTCGGTCATGTGGCCGACGAATTCGATGAGGTCGTCGCCTTCCCGGCCGATGCCCTCCCAGCCGATCCAGCCGGTCTCGTTGTCCTGACAATAGGCATTATTGTTGCCGTTTTGGGTATTGCCGACTTCGTCACCTGCGAGAAGCAGCGGTACGCCCTGCGCGAGAAGAAGGCATGCGATCTGGTTCTTGCGCAACTGGTTGCGCAGCGCGTTGATGGCCGAATCGTCGGTCGGCCCTTCATGGCCGCAATTGTTGCTATGGTTGTCGTTGGCGCCGTCGCGATTGTCTTCGCCATTGGCCTCGTTGTGCTTGGCGTCGTAGCTGAACAGGTCCTTCAGCGTGAAGCCGTCATGCACGGTGATATGGTTGATGCTTGCGCGTGGGATTCTGCCGTCATGGTTGAACAGGTCCGAGGAGCCGGTCATGCGGCCGGAGACTTCGCCGATCAGGCTGCCTTCGCCGCTCCAGTAGCGCCGCATCGCGGTTCGATAACGGTCGTTCCATTCCGACCATTGCGACGGAAAAGCGCCGACCTGGTACCCGCCCATGCCGAGGTCCCATGGCTCGGCAACCAGCTTGGCGGAGGCGAGCACCGGGTCCTGCCGGATTGCGGTGAGAAAGCCGCTGTTGCGCTCAAAGCCGTTCGGCCCGCGCGCCAGCGTGGTTGCCAGGTCGAACCGGAAGCCGTCGACGTGACAAACCTCGACCCAGTAACGCAACGAGTCCATCACCATCTGCAAAACGCGCGGATGGGTGAGGTTGACCGTGCTGCCGCAGCCCGTGAAATCGTCATAGTAGCGCGGGTTTTCGGGCTTGAGCCAATAATAGGAGGCGTTGTCGATACCGCGGAATGACAGCGTCGGGCCCAAATGGTTGCCCTCGGCGGTGTGGTTGTAGACGACATCGAGAATCACCTCGATTCCCGCATCATGAAGCCGCGCCACGGTGGTGCGGAACGAGTCGAGCGGATTGTCCTGGGCATAGCGCGCTTCGGGCGCGAAAAACGAGATCGTATTATAACCCCAGTAGTTCGACAGTTTTCGTTCGACCAGCGTTCGGTCGTCGACGAGGCCGTGTATCGGCAGCAATTCGATGGTGGTGACGCCGAGCCGCCGGAGATGTTCGATCATCGCGGGCGAGGAAAGGCCGCCATAAGTGCCGCGCAGGTTGGGAGCGACGTCCTCGCGCGTCTGCGTCAGGCCCTTGACATGGGCCTCGTAGATGATGGTGTCTTCCCAGGAAATGTTGGGACGCATTTCGCGTCGGCCCCAGTTGAAGGCTTCGTCGACCACCACCGCCTTCGGCATGCCGCGAGCATTGTCGCGCCGGTCGAATGAGAGGTCCTCGCGTGCGCTCCCGGTGCGATAGCCGAAATGCGCATCGCTCCACACCAGCCGGCCGGCAAGCCGTCGCGCATAGGGATCGAGCAGCAGCTTGTTGGGGTTGAAACGGTGGCCCTGCTCGGGCGCGTAAGGACCGTGCACGCGATAGCCGTAAAACTGCCCGGGCGAAACGTCGTTCAGATAGCCGTGCCAGACATCCTCGGTGCGCTCCGGCAATTCGATGCGTTCGAGTTCGCGCCGGCCCTGGGAATCGAACAGA
>Ga0306920_100006721_pt1 | contig 15055 bp, 12 predicted proteins | sample flu12Cox44000170_FD_204666 | JGI IMG/M metagenome (GOLD analysis project Ga0306920, IMG submission 204666) | Lab enrichment of tropical soil microbial communities from Luquillo Experimental Forest, Puerto Rico - flux4day.12C.oxic.44.000.170 (v2)... | ecosystem: Environmental > Terrestrial >... | reverse complement strand
ATGCCTCCTCAGAATGGCGACCTTCTCTTCCGGCGTGTAGTGTTTCCGTCGTTTCTTCATGTGTTCGCTCCGTTATCTTAACGGACGAACGCTTTCTCCATTTCCAGCTGAGGCAGGACAAATCGACGCAACGATATCTGGTCCTGCGTACCAGATTGGCTTTCGAGAACTCAGGTAGTTCAACCCGATATTGCGTGTTCGACCGTTGTAAACCGTCCTCACAGGTAAGATGTTTCTTTCGGGTTTGACCAACGCGAAGAACGATAGTTTCTTCCAGAACCTCGGATCGAACGTATCCTCGAAGCTTATTTGTTTGAGCCACTCTCTTATCTTTCGAGTGCACGGCTTAAATCGAATATCGCTCGCCTTGAGCACACCCCAATTTCCGAGAAGTGCGTTGACGGTCGGATACTGGCTCGTGAAATCAGTGAGGATCACGGGCACCGGAGTTTTCCTGATCCGGCACTCGGCTCTGCCGCCATAGTAAGCCTGCATTGAAATTCCATAGATTCTGTTGGCGACTCTGAAATGCTGTTTAGGGTGAGCAATCTTCATCGCGTCTAGATAGGCTTTAGCAATCGAGGCGGGCGAGTACGCTTGGTCAGGCCTGAGCTTAATCGGATGCCGGTCAAATTCCTGCTTCGCTGCATTCAGCAACCGTCCCGTCGCGGCCACATCCTCGCGGCAATAGCTAATCTCTTTCGGTGTGACTCTTCCGGTTGGCGTGTGGCTCATCTTTCCCTGCACACCGAAGGCTTCGCATGCAAACGAAAGGCCGTAAGCCACATTGCGAAGCGCGAAGGCTAGCGTTCTCAGGTCTAAAAATCTTGGTTCGTTCGGCCATTCTTTTGGACGCCACTTGCTGCTCAGCTTGAAAAATGCTGCCTTGCTGTTTATGGAAGTGATGACAATACGGGGACGCTCAATGTCGATTTCCGTTTTTCCACTTCGACGGCCCTTGCGGAGCGTGAGTGCCAAGGACCATCCACTCTTTTTCGCGTTCGCGAACTTCACCGCGAGGCGGGACAAATCGAAGGGTAAGTTGAATCCGACGACGAGCTCTCCTCGTTGAACGGCGCCCCAGAAAATCTTGCGGACGAACACGTTTCGACTCATCAACTTCAACTTCAACTGGGCCGGAAAGATTTCGGTTTTAGGGACATTCAGCGGGTTCCGAACGTAGCTCTCTAATACGGCTCGATCCACACTCTTGAGATCGTCGGCATGAAACAACCCTTCTTCGACGCACCGGTACTTGTCGCCCCACAATTCGTACCGACGGAAGCAGCCGAAGGTGAGCTTTTGCCTAGGATCTGTTCTTGTTTCGGTGTCGAAGATTAGAGCAAAAGCTGGCCATTTCCGACGGTAGAAGCCGGACCATGATGACTTCTTCGAGGGCAGGGGAGCGTGGGCGCGCACGAAAATGTCGTGGCTTTCCTGCACGCCCTTCGCATCCGTCTGGTTGTTGGTTAACACGACTCCGCTTCGTGCAGTGCGTCGAGGACCAGGCACATGAAGGTACTCATTGCCTTTAACGCTCGAAGCAATCGCTCAACCGGATCCCTTGTGTACTCAAGATCAACATCGGCCGCAGCAAGGAGTCGGTGAAGTTGCCTGTGATGAATAACGCATAAAGGTGCAGTGAGCCATGCCAAGTGCCTACGACCTCCCAAATGATGATGTTCTATCCTCGAGCGACGGCCGCAAATCACGCAAGCTGGTCCTGCACCTCTGGTGGAAGCTCTCATCGGCCACCACCGAGGGAATAGTAGAAGGCGTCGAAGTCAAGTTGTCCTGCCTCTTCCAGACGGATGAGCACGTCTGGATCGGTGATCAGCACATACCCGGCAACGGTCTGACCCTTGAAACGCAACAGTTCTTCGTACGCACCATCTTCGGCGGCACGCCATTTGCGCAATGCAGTGTCATAGCCTGATAGCCTAGTTCTCTCAATCGAACTCCGGACCACTGCGAAGATGGGTCCTTGTTCGGTCAGGACCATCATCTTTTCGGCCAGCCGGTCACTCTTGGTTGCTTTCCAAGGTTTGCCAGGACCGCTGCGGTAAAGTGCCTTGCCGACGTGGCGAAGGACCGTTTGAGGTTTGATGTGCTCTCGTTTGGCAGCCTTATTTAATGACCATCCCAATCGGCGCATCCAACCCAGTGCTGCGAGTGCCTTTTGATGAAGCCTGGATTGCCGTTGAGTTTTCGGGAACGAAGGGTGGTGCTTTCTAGAGCGACGGCGACGCTTCGTTACATGCTTACGGCTCTTGCCGACGTGCGATTTTTGAGGCGCTCGCCGATTGCGTATGGGCTTTCCGGCTTTGCGCTTCATCGGCCCACCGCCTTCGACGAGGCCGACTTCGAGCGTCTTCCAGCTTCAGAACCTGATTTAGCAGCTAGTCGTTGTGATCCAAAACGGAGGGAAGTGAATCTATTTCGGGTAAAAACAAAGTTGTTGCAGAGCAACGGTGCGTCCAGCATTGGACACTCCTTGATTGAGTGTCATCTGCCGGCTCCGTTTGCTCCTGCCGTGGGCCAGGCCCTTCGATCCCCGTGCCTCCGTCTTACCCTTCGCCTCCGCCCCACGATGCAATGGGGACGGCGCATGCGATCCGACGTAACGGTTGACTTGGCAACTTCGCCCCGCCACCGTTAGAGGCCCGGCTACTATCGGGCTGTACCGTTTCGGGGCGACTCCAGCCCCTAGGCATTTCTAATAGGATGCCGCGGTGGCGAAAGTATCCCCTCAAATCAGGCTGTAGTCAAGTTGTTGTTGTTGACGACGTGTAATTCGATGTGTATGATGATGAGTAATATGTCAGCATCACTGAGGAGGAATGGCGATGGCTAGCCAAAAAGTGAATGCACTGACTCAGACAGACATAATCCGAGCCGCTAACAATTTCACGTGGACCCGGCAGATGCCGAAGTGGACAGTCATTGTAAACAGGAGAGAATATCCGGCGCGCCCTCTCGTTCTTGATGCAGCGGGTGTTGCGCCTAACGATCCGACCAACTCACACCAAGCTGTCGCGAAGCTTAAGGATTTGGGATTTGACACGCGCTATCAAGGTAAGTCGGTGTAAGCGAATATGTTTAGATTGAGATAAAGCAACAAAACGGGCCCACCGTCTGTATCGAGCAGGCGATGAGCCCTAACCACCAAAGGAGAATAGCCTCCGATGGTAGCTACCCAAACCGTACCTCAGCTGTCTCCGTCCGGCAATTCTGCCCTTGCGCCTCGACATGGCGTGCTAACACTTTTCGGTTACGGAATCACAGTACGCGTCGACCGTGGGCATCTTGTCGTCAAAGACGGCATTGGCCCGGTTCACCGTGAAGCTCGTTTCCCGCGCGTCGGACATGGCCTTCGCCGCCTCGTCGTGATCGGGTCCGACGGCTTTGTTTCTCTCGGAGCGCTTCGCTGGCTGGCAGATCAAGACGCGGCATTCGTTATGTTGGAACGCGACGGCTCGGTGCTCGCTACGACCGGTCCGGTCCGGCCCTCCGACGCACGCCTCCGCCGCGCCCAGATCCTCGCGCATCAGTCCGGGGCTGCCTTACAAATTGTGCGCGAGTTGATCGGCCAGAAACTGGAAGCACAAGAGAAACTCGCCCGCGACGGCTTGAACAATAATGAAGCTGCAAGGGCAATTTCACGCTTCCGAGAATCCGTCACGACGGCTGCAACAATCGACCGAATCCGTCTGCTCGAATCCAGAGCCGCAGCCATTTATTGGAATTCGTGGCGAACTCTGGCGATCGACTTTCCAAAAGGTGACTTACGGCGCACTCCGGAGCATTGGAGAATCTTCAAGAGCCGATTTTCAGAACTGACTGGCAACCCACGCCGCGCGGTAAATCCGGTAAACGCGATGCTCAACTATCTTTATGCAGTTTTGGAATCTGAGACCCGCCTAGCTGTCGCAGCACTTGGCCTTGATCCTGGCCTTGGCGTCTTGCACGTTGATGCACCAGCGCGCGACAGCCTGGCGTGTGATGTCATGGAGCCCATTCGACCAGAGGTAGACGCTTACGTGCTGAAATGGATTAGCCACGAAACTCTTCGTCGCGAGTGGTTTTTCGAACAGCGGGACGGCTCGTGCCGCCTAATGGGATCATTTGCAATCCGCCTTTCTGAGACCGCACCGACTTGGGCCAATGCCGTTGCACCCGTTGCCGAGCGGATCGCTCGAATTCTGTGGTCAACCACAAAGAAGCCCCCTCGAAACGAGCTGCCCCCGACACGGCTTACGCAGGATCACCGACGGGAAGCCATGGGTCTTCCATTAGTCGCGCGTCAAGTGTCGCCGCCTCGGCCAGAGAGCTTTTGCAAGAATTGCGGTGTCGAAATCGGTAAAGGGAGGACGTACTGCGCACCGTGTGCGATTGAGCTGAGCTCGGCTGGACTCATCAAGGCGGCCAAACAGGGACGCATTGCTGCTCAGAGTGACCAGGCGCAAGAACTAAGGGCGGAAACACAGCGCCAACACGCAAGGGCTAAAGCTGGATGGAATCCGTCCGATCTTCCCGCTTGGCTCAACAAAAACACGTATATTCGCGAGATTCAGCCCCAACTCAAGAAAATCACGTTATCCACATTGGCTTCGACGCTCGGTATTTCGATACCGTACGCCGTGGACGTTCGCAAGGGCAGGCGAGTTCCACATCCACGGCACTGGAAAACACTTGCGCGCATCGTCGGGCTCGGGCGAGAGAGTTAAACCAACCTAATCGTCAAGTTGAATTCTCAGCAGCGTCCAATCCCTTTCTTCAAGGCCCCGCTAGTAGTTTTACTAGTATCGCCTTCCCTCGCTCAACGGCAAGTTTCACCCTGACGCCGGATTTCGAGCCAACCGCAGATTTCGCCAGGAGGCCTATCTATGAGACGTGCGAATGCTAAACGCCTCATCGTCCTTGCTGCGCTAGGGCTTCTATTTGCCAACACAGCACTTTCGCAGAACACCGAACTTCAAGAAAAGCTTGCGGCCGCCAAGCAGGCCCCTGCCGAGAACAAGCAGAGGCTGCTTCAGTATCAGTGGATCGAAACCACTCAGCTCACCCTTAAAGAGAATCAGAAACCTCCCACAGACTACATGCAAGACGTGAAGGGTGTCCTTGCCCTGTATGTCCCACCTGATCCTCAGAAAATGGAGCACGCGTACGAGGCTGGTAACATGAGCTTGAATCCCGCACCTGGCGTGATAAATCTGGTTTTCACTAACTATGCGCAGCCCGGAGACAAGATGATCTTAACGTTCGACACCGCCGCAAAAAAGATCACGGCTCTGAACGTCGATACCTACATGGGTGAAGCGAAGGATAAAGTCACCTTGCAGGTTACTATGGGCAGTCTGCCCGATGGCACGAGCTACACTCAGCAAAGGGTTTTGAGCGCAGCTGCAAAGGAACTCACGGTAACCACTACTAATTCCAACTACCAAAAGCTTTGATTCTATCGCGGGGGGGTTCCCACTGGTGGTGGCTTTGAAGGGTTTGTTCGCAGTCAGGAGGCAAATATGAACAGTTGCGGTTCGCTGGTCTTGTTTGCGGCTTTGAGCCTTTTGGTGGTGGGGCCACAAAACGCACGCGCACAGGAAAAATCGGCGCCAAGCACGGTGCAGGTTCACATGGTTATCACGGACCAAGCCCTCAACGAGAACGAAGAGGTTCCGGTTCTCCGTGCAGAAAACGTACAGGTGAGCCAAGGCAAGAATATGCTTAAGGTGGCTAGCATCATTGCTGCTCGCGGTGACAGCGCCGCGCTGCAATTGTTCGTGCTGATCGACGAGACTTGCGATACCTCGATCGGAAACAACCTCAATGATCTTCGCGACTTCATCAATGCTCAGCCCGCCTCAACGATGATCGGCGTTGCCTATACGTCCAACGCGACAGTACAGATCGCCCAGAACCTTACAGCTGATCACGGGCTGGCTGCCAAGGCCGTCCGCCTTCCCCGGGGGGCTCTGTCAGCCATGGACAGTCCCTATTTGTCACTGAATAGCCTCGTGAAAAGCTGGCCTCAACAAAAGGTAAGACGTGAGGTCCTGATAGTGTCGGACGGCATCGACCGACTGCGGGGAAGGTCTGCTGGCCGCCCATCGAATACGATGCCCACAATTAGCATCGATGCTGATTCCGCGAGCACTGCAAGTCAGCGATACGGCGTAATCGTCCACAGCATTTACTCGCCCGGCATCGGACGTCTTGGCCGCAATGCCTGGGAGGCGCAGCTCGGCCAATCCAGTGTAGCCAAAATTTCTGATGAAACGGGTGGGGAGTATTTTGCCCTCGGAACGCAAAATCCGGTCAGCTTCAAGCCCTATCTGGATCGCCTACAGAGGATCTTGAACAATCAATACTACTTGGTATTCCAAGCCGTCCCGGGCAAGAAAGAAGGGCTCCAACGAGTCCGCATTTCGACCACCCTTGCGAACGTCGAAATCGCAGCGGCGGATAACGTCTGGGTTCCGACCGCTGGAGCCTGACTCGGGCTCTCCAGCAAGGAGAAACCATGAATCGACCGAGAATTTTGCGAAACGTGTCCATGTTGATCGTTATGGTGTCGCTGTTGGCCATAGCTACATTCGCACAACAGAAGAAACCGAACATTCTTATCCTTTGGGGAGATGACATTGGCTACTGGAACTTGAGCGCCTACAACCAGGGTATGATGGGTTACAAGACACCCAATATCGATCGGATCGCCCACGAGGGCGCGCTCTTTACCGACTGGTATGGCCAGCAAAGCTGTACCGCCGGACGCGCTGCGTTCATCACCGGACAGTCTCCCATTCGCACGGGCCTTACCAAAGTAGGCCTGCCGGGCGCGCAGGAAGGTCTGCAAAAGGGAGATCCAACGATTGCCGAATTGCTCAAGCCGCTCGGCTATGCCACAGGACAGTTTGGGAAAAATCACCTCGGAGACCGTAATGATTATCTGCCGACGGTTCATGGCTTCGATGTATTTTTCGGCAACCTTTACCACTTGAACGCAGAACAGGAGCCTGAGCATCCGGACTATCCCAAGAATTTCCTAGCGCGGTTTGGCCCCCGCGGCGTCTTGCGTTGCCGGGCGACGCCTACGGACAATCCTGCGCCACCTGACCCTCGCTTCGGCCCGTGGGGTAAACAGACCTGCGAAGACACCGGCCCGCTAACGATCAAACGCATGGAGACGATTGACGATGAACTGACCAAGAGCACGATCGAATTCATGGAGAAGGCGGTCAAAGATGGAAAGCCATTCTTCATTTGGTGGAACACGACGCGCATGCACATCTGGACTCACCTTAAGCCCGAAAGTCAGGGCAAGACGGGGCTCGGCATCTACCCCGACGGCCTCGTGGAGCATGACGGCCAAGTTGGAGAACTCTTGAGGAAGCTCGATGAACTCGGCATCGCCGATAACACAATTGTGATGTATTCCACTGACAACGGCGCCGAGGTTATGAGCTGGCCCGATGGCGGCACCACGCCATTTCGCGGCGAAAAGAACACCAACTGGGAAGGTGGCTATCGCGTGCCATGCGTCATCCGCTGGCCCGGGGTCATTAAGCCCGGCACTGTCATTAACGACGTTGCTGCGCACGAAGACATGTTCCCGACCCTGTTGGCCGCTGCCGGGGATACCACCGCCAAAGAAGACTTGTTAAAGGGAAAGAGGGTTGGCGACATGACTTTCAAGGTCCACGTCGACGGATACAACCTGCTGCCGTCGCTTAAGGATGGAGCGCAATGGCCGAGGCATGAATTTCTCTACTGGACCGACGACGGCAACATCGCCGCTCTGCGTTACGACCAGTGGAAGCTCACTTTTCTCCGGCAGGACGCTCATAGCTTAGAGGTCTGGCAAGAACCCTTTGTGGAGCTGCGCGCGCCACTGATAGCCAACCTGCGAAGTGATCCATTTGAACGTGGAGAATATGAGGGCATCGATTACGGACGCTGGTTCATCGACCACGCTTTCGTGCTTGCGCCAGCAGCAGCCTACATCGGGCAATGGCTCCAGAGCTTCCGAGAGTTTCCACCGAGCCAAAAGCCGGGGAGCTTCAATCTGAGCCGCATACTAGACATGGTGACCAGCGGCAGTCCTGTAGGTAACAACTGATGGGCGAGCGACGCGGGCAAATTGAGCGAAATGTTCGAGACTATCGAAAACGCCTTCACTCTTGGCTTTTGGTCGGCAGTATCCTCGTAATCGGGTCCGGGGCCCTGTACTTTGTGTGGTTGGCGGAGGCCCCGCGGGCCATCGAGACGCGCCCTGCTGCGCGCGCCCCCCTCACCGCGCGCGAAGAATTCCTTCCCACCATCCCCAATTCTTCTCCAGCCCCTTCTAAAGCGCCGGACGGCATGGTGTGGATTCCGGGCGGAGAATTCTCGATGGGCGCGCAAAATCCGCCGGATATGAACGCAGTCGGCATGCAAGCCACGCGCGATGCGCGGCCGATCCATCGTGTCTACGTTGATGGCTTCTGGATGGACAGAACCGATGTGACGAACGAAGAATTTGCAAGATTCGTTCGCGCCGCCGGATACGTCACCGTTGCAGAGCGCAAACCGCGTGCCGAGGATTTTCCAGGCGCGCCGCCTGAGAATCTCGTCGCGGGCGCCGTCGTGTTCTCTCCGCCGAATCATCCTGTCGCTCTCGACGATCAATATCAGTGGTGGTCTTACACGCGGGGCGCCAACTGGAAACACCCTGAAGGTCCAGGGAGCAGTCTTGATGGCCGAGAGAAGTATCCCGTCGTCGAGATCGCCTACGAGGACGCAGAAGCATACGCCAAGTGGGCCGGAAAGAGGCTTCCGACCGAAGCCGAATGGGAATTCGCGGCGCGCGGAGGTCTTTCCGGCAAGCCGTTTGTATGGGGCGACGACTTCCGACCAGAGGGTCAGTGGATGGCCAACACATTTCAGGGGCGTTTCCCCATTCAGGACTCGGGCGAAGACGGTCACGTGGGTGTCACAGCCGTCGCGCAGTATTCGCCGAATGGTTACGGCCTCTTTGATATGGCAGGCAATGTCTGGCAGTGGGTCAGCGACTTGTATCGTCCTGACTACTATGTGCAGCTTGCCCTATCAGGCGCGGTGGCGCGAAACCCTCAGGGGCCGGCCTTATCGTTCGATCCGAGCGAGCCCGGCGAAAAGAAGCGCGTGATGCGCGGCGGCTCGTTTCTCTGTACCGATCAATATTGCTCCCGCTACATGGTGGGCACTCGCGGCAAGGGCGAAGTTAGCACCGGAACCAGTCACCTGGGATTTCGCTGTGTAAAAGAGGACTCTCGAAAAGAGGCTCGTCCATGATGACGTTTAGATGGAAAGTAGAACGCAAGTTGATCGAACACAGGGGTTATCGCGCAGCAAACGACCTTATCCAATTGACTTATCGCCCGATTGGGCTGGCCTAGCTGTAAATTCCGCGAGGTTTACCAAAGTGCCCCAACTATTCTGCTCAATCGGGTCGTGACAACTAATAGGAGTGCGTAAGCGTCGCCCCAGTCTGTCAAGGAGCTTCGATGGCGTCAAACCAGAAACTCGTGACCGCGCCTATTCTGTTCACGTTCGTGCTCACTCTGTTCTCGACGCCCGTCTGTTCTGTCTACGCTCAGGCCGGGTCTTCGTCCGAGACAGGCTTGCTTGCGACGAATAACGTCGACTCGGACGCAGCACCGATTACAGAGGCGAACGATGAAGCGATTGCCGCGGACCCTTCTGCTCAAACAACCGGAGCGACCAGTTCCGAGCCGAGCAGCAAAGATGATAAATGGCACGTGTCAGTGAGCCCCTACCTCTGGTTTCCAGGAGTGTATGGAACCATCGGCTTTCCCAACCGCAACCTCAAGTTGCAGGCGAGCGCCGGTGAAGTGCTCTCACATTTCGACTTCGGATTGATGGGTACAGTCGAAGCTCGTCGGAAGTGGCTGGTGCTACCCTTGGATCTGCTGTGGGTACGGCTTGAGGATGACAAACCCGTGCCGCTTGAACCCTTGGTAACCTCGGCGAAGGTCAAGGTAGGAGAATTCATCTTGACTCCGGAAATCGGCCTTCGTTTCGTGGATCAAGAGAAGATCAAGGTCGATTTCTTGACGGGATTCCGTTACTGGCATATCTCAAACAGCCTAACCTTCAACCCCTCCGCGTTGGGGTTGAGCTTTTCAAACTCACTGAACTGGGTTGACCCGTTGGTCGGGGGACATATTCAGACGGCACTTTCACCCAAGATTGTGGTTAATCTTTTTGGTGATGTGGGAGGTTGGGGAACCGGGTCGCTGATCGAATACCAGTTGGCAGGTTTGATCGGCTACAAAGTAAAAGCTGCGGTGACTTTGCACGCAGGTTATCGCTATTTGAGAGTGGCTTATCGCAGCGGATTATTCCTCCTCAATCTTGATGACCCCGGAGTCATCTTTGGAGTGACGATTAATCTGAGGTGAAGGAACACCGAATCCGCTAAACAAGTCGAGCTAACCGGATAAACTCAGACTAGATATTCCCCTATCAAATTTTGCTGTGCCAGCACATTTTAATTAGAATTCAATATCGCGACGAGATTCTGTGAAGAAATTTCACGAGACTTAACGAGTGGAATTGCGTGCGTTCGTATATTTCTATCCTCAGATTTGCAAACAAAAGAAGTTACAGCGTATTTCATAGGTGCATAGCAATTCCGCATTGAATTTCATTCCGCAACGTAGCGCCCGTTTTCTTTTTTTGTTGCAGGTGCCTGATCCAGCGATGGTCATTGTGACTGCTCCGTACAGCGGGCCGCAATCGATTCCAGACGAGTGCGTTGCGCTGACCGCAGGAAGGGGGTGGTCCCTTTTTCACCTGCCTATCCACCTACCCCTCCAAGAAGCCGACGCCTCTTTCCCAGCGCTCTCTTTGGCGCGGCGCTCGCACCCGCGCGGGTGTATCACTTTTCCCCTCTCTGTAAGCTACCCCGCTGCGTCTCTGACTCCACTTCAGCGAGCCTTTAGACTTCCCACTTCTGCCTTACCGGCTGCCCACGAGTATTCATCGCCCGACCGGAACTGGAGCATGTAGTAAAACTGTAGTAGTTCCTTGCTCAAATCCATTCAAAACGAATACAAACGGTTCAAGTCCGCCGGCTTGTAAGTGGTTGAGGAATATAATAAAGTCCACAATTTTCAAAACCCGTCAAAACAGCCAATCGTATTCCTAAACCGTGTGTCGGGAGTTCGACTCTCCCCAGGCCCACCATGCCTAACGAAGCCACCCGAGCGGGCCCGCGAACGAACCGAACTCAAACGACGGCGAATACTCGCAGCCATTCCGCCACATCCAGTACAAGCGAATCCCCAGCCCTGTGCGTTTCTCGATCCTGGTGAATGGTGACCGAGGCGTGAATGTACCTCACCCCGGTTTGCTTAGGTGAGGCCGTTCTCGATCACGGTCAAGGCCCGCAGGTGCGGTCGAGCGCAAGGCTGCGGCATAGAGATTAGCTTCAGAACTTGAACCGCAGCATGAATTGGATCTGCCTCGCAAATCCTGTTCCGACGTTATCAGAAAAGAAGTTGTCATTGTTGTTATTAAAACCGTTTATCGAGGTGATCTGCCCAAAGCTTCCGCTACTCGCCGTGGAACAGACGAAGGGAGCGGACTGTGTGCAATTGAAATCCAGCGTCAAGTTCCCCGGATCGGCCAGCTGCGTGTGGTTGAAAATATTGAAGGCCTGCACCGCAAACTGCATGCTGAACCGTTCCGTCAGCTTCGTTTCCTTCCGCAACTCGAAATCGATCTGCCAGGCGTGCGGCGCTCGAATCAGTCCATTCGGTTCGTCGCCCCAACGCGTCAGAATCCCCGTGTTTGGATTCAACGGCGGTGCCGTGAACGCGTCGGGATTGACGAGCTGGTAGTTGTTCGCCGCGGACGGCGTCACCATCAGCGGCACGCCTGGGATCACGTCCGGACGCTGATTAGGAGCATCATTGCCATCCGGCAGTTGGTTCGCGGGTATTGCTACAAGAACGGTCAGCGGATGACCCGTGTGCCAGGTTCCAATCCCGCTCATTTGCCATCCGCCGACGAGTTTTCCTATCGCGCCGCCCTCATTGAGGAATTGCTTGCCGGGGCCGAAGGGTAATTCGTAAACGCTATTCACAACCAGGTTGTGGCGTATGTCATAAATGCTCGGACCGTACTCGCAAGGCATGCACGCTGCGTTCTGGGGAGCGTTCGCTTCGCCGCCGCCTACCGAACCGTCGTTTTCCGAATGCGACCACGTGTAGTTTGCGCCCATCGAAAATCCGCTGGCATACCGGCGTTGCAACGACAGCAATAGCCCGTGATAGTGGCTGTAGCCATCATCTCGCTTGAAATCGACCGTGCCGTAAAACACGTCTACCGGGCCCGGCAGCACGATGGGATTGGAGTCCAACGGCCTGTTGCAGGTCCCGTCAACCTGAAAGGCGGCGAAATCACAAAGATTTTCATAGTTGCGGGCAAACAGCCGAACTCCATGACTTCCCAGATACGACGCCGTTAGCAGGAAACCCTCTGGCAACTCATGCTGAATCGTTAAGCCCCACGCTTCGACATAAAGATCCCGCCGTTTCCGCCACAACCCGCGAGGCGCTACCAGCGGTTGCACGCCGCCGGGAATGCCGAAGTCGGGCGGATTGTCGAGAAACCCAGACCCATAATTCACCGTGCTCGGCGCGCCGTCCTCGCCCGCGACCACCTGGATTCGTGTGTTGTCGCTTTCGAGCCCGGCGTTCAGGTCGTCGTTCTGCGCGGCGCCGTGATAGATCCCGAAGCCGGATCGAATCACAGTCTTTCCGTGGAATGCGCCCGGCGCCCAGGCAACACCGACTCTGGGGTCCCAGTTCTTGTAGTTGGGCAAATAGAGCGAAGGATTTGGGGGGCAGCCGGCCGGCTCGAACGGCCGGAAGGGATTCGTCGAGCCCGGCCCAATGCAGACGCCGCCAAAATTCTGGAGATCAAACACCGTGGTCTGATTCAGCGCGTCATTCGCGACGCTGTAATAGTCCCACCGCAGTCCGAGATTGAGCGTCAACGTGGGCGTCACCTTCCACTGATCTTCGAGATACGGCATGACAAATGTGTGCCGCAGATGATGAGGCCACCAGGTGGAACGGTAAAGCAAATTCGTGATCTGGTTGTCGATCAAACTCACGTTGTCCGTGAACGTGATCGTGTTGTCCGCCGTGATTCCCTGATTCAGTCGAACCCTTCGGTATTCAACTCCCGTTTTGAACGTGTGTCTCCCGTGCGTGATCGTGAGGTCATCGACGAACGAAAGCGTCGTGCCGACTTCGTTGTCCGTATTGCAATTGTTTAGGGGTTCGAAGTTGTCTGTGTTCACTGCCAGGGCAAAGTTGCAAATCTGCGGGTTATGAAACGGTGACCGGTTCAGCCCGAATTTGGCAACGTTCAGCAAATTTGGTGAAAACAGGTGCTCCAGCGCGATCAGGTAATTCGCCGGATGGTTGAAAACGCCCTGCTGGTCCAGCGCGGCTCCCAACGGAGCTTTGGTCAAAGCGACATCGCGCTGGGCTCGCGCGTAGAGCGTCGTCGATTCTGAGAACCTCTGATCCAGCCTCGCCATCCATGTGTCCTCGTGAATGATTGTGTCTGCCTGATGAGTGAAGGTGTCGATTCCGGTGGTCGCGGGATTGGCCGGATCAAAGGGTGTTCCAGTGCCGTTGATATCGAACTGAGAATCCGGGAACACGTGCTGGCCGGGACATCCAAGAGCCTCATTGGCAGCGGCGGCGGATTGCCTCCACGGCCACGCCTGCAGAATCGGGCACAGAACCGGGGAATTTTGCAGGATCGCTTGTTGCAATCCGGGGTCGGGGACGGATGCTTGGTGACTGAGTGCCTGCAGTTGGCGCAAACCTTCGTAATTCAGGAAAAAGAATGTTTTGTCTTTCTTGATGGGACCGCCGAACGTCATTCCATATTGTCCCAAACGAAACGGTGGCCGGAACGGATTCCCAGTCAAGGGATCGAAATCGTTGAAGTTGCGCGCGTCCAGCACTTGGTTGCGCAAATAACCAAAAACTGTCCCGTGAAAATCGTTCGTCCCTGATTTGGTTACAACATTGACTTGCCCGCCGGCCTGCGACCCATACTCCGCATCGTAGAGCGCTGAGTCGACCCGGTATTCCGCAATCGCATCCTCTGAAATCTGCAACCGTGTGGTTGATTTCTGCGCTTGTTCCTGGATCCCCGTGGAATCCACTCCGTCGATTTGGAAACTGTTGTCGTCGCGCGCTCGACCGGCAAACCGGATCGTGCGTTGGTCGCCTCCGCCATCGTCTTGCGCCCAGGGAGCCAGCATCGTGAGCGTCGCCCAGTTGCGCCCATTGGTTGGCAAGTTGTCAACCTGGTCGTCCCGGATCACTGCCGCGCTCTCTGCTGTGCTTCGTTCCACAGGCTCTGTTTCAGCCCGCACATCCACGCGTTCCTCGACGTTTCCAATTTGCAGTGGAATATCAAGCGTGTGCGTTTCGCCGACCTGCAGCATGACGTCTTCGATCAGTTTGCTCGCAAAACCGTCGTGCGACACCTCAACCACGTAGTTTCCGTTGGCCAGTCCAGGGAAGCGGTACGCGCCGTACTCATTCGTCTTTCGCTCCTGGCTTTGCGCAGTCGCAGTATCGGTGACCCTCACTTTTGCTCCCGCGAGTATCGCGCCGCTCGGATCCTTTACCGTGCCTTCGAGCGTCGCACGGTCCGTCTGCGCCTTAATCGTTTGGAATCCGCCGAGAAAGAGCACTAGCGTAACGAGCCCAAGTACACGAGTTCGTAGCATCGGCAACCTCCGCTTTGACTAAAACCGGGAAAAGGAGCGCACCCGACCACGCCAATCACGGATCGGAGGGGCGGGATAATCCGCCCGATCCGACTTGAGTGGCTCGTCCTACGCCGCCATTAAGCGGCAAGTACTTTGACGACTTGATGAAGGGGAGATGACAACCGCATGAATCAGCGAATCGCCCACGGCAACAGCGGGCATCGTGGTGGCTTAGTCCGTCGTGGGCTGGCCTGCCGTCTCGGAACC
>Ga0306920_100006720_pt1 | contig 15055 bp, 20 predicted proteins | sample flu12Cox44000170_FD_204666 | JGI IMG/M metagenome (GOLD analysis project Ga0306920, IMG submission 204666) | Lab enrichment of tropical soil microbial communities from Luquillo Experimental Forest, Puerto Rico - flux4day.12C.oxic.44.000.170 (v2)... | ecosystem: Environmental > Terrestrial >... | reverse complement strand
TCAGGATTGATCTTCGCACGCTCCTATGCGTGTTGTTCGCGGGGCCAGCTCATTAGCCATCGGGAAAACGCCACCCGTCCACCCGCTCGTGACAGTCGCGGCAAAGAATTCGAACATCCGGCAATGGCATGCGACCAGTGGCATTGTACGCACGATACGAGACGTGAGCCGCCTGCAAAGGATTCGCCCCGCTGCCGGGATGACCACAACGCGTACATCGCCGCCCATCATGCCGCATCGCCCTGTCACGCGTACGCTGCCACTCGGCACTCGCCAGATACGCCTCGTATCGACGCCACCATGGCCGAACCGGTCGCCGTCTTCCCTTGGCTCCCTTCATCGTCGCCCCACCTTCCGCTTATCCATAGCCGAATTTCGGGAGTGGGGTTAATCACGGGGGAGTTAGGCTCTCCCGCCACGCCAAAGGATATGCCGGGTGGGGTCTCCCCGAGGGGAATCCGGACCCGCGCGCGTATCGACGGCTTGGACCCAGACATAGACCACCACTGCCGTAGGGCGTTAGCGCCATGCCGATGCCACGGCACATTCGCGGCGCGTGGACCGCAAAGGGTTGCCGGCCAGGATATCTCCGGACAGCCTGACGCCAGCGGGCAATCGAGCGCCGAGATCATGTGCTTTGCTCACAATGGGTGAATAAAGCAACGTGCCTTTAATGCTTGCGCCAGTTTTCTTCTGGCGAGCGGCAACCACGCGCGCGATTCGAGCTTCACGCTCGGCCTGCGATATTCCACTTGGGCTGTATCGGCTATGCGCTGCCACTAACTATTCCCGCCATTACCGACCATGGTTCAAAAAGACTGGCGCCAGTTACCGAACCTTAGCGCGGAGCTTTGGCAGTAATGGCCGTAACCGATACCGGCGATAAATTCTCACCGCCTGGTTTAACGATAGGCGACCAGGCTCTCCTGCCACGCCAAGGGATATGCCGGCCAAGGTATCTCCGCTGATCACCCGGACATCGACGCTGGAAGCAAGCGCTACAACGGAGGCAACAATGAACGACCCCGTGACACTCGCAGCAACAATTGCCGGCGCAATCATCGTGGCGTAATCGATTTAATGCTCGAAGAAAGGTTTGGCCGACCAGGCCTCAGCACGGCCATCATCGGCGCACTTTCGTTACTCGGGACTATGGCGGGTGTGATGTACGCGTACCACCTCTGGCGCGTGACAAGATAGCGGTGTAGCGGGCGCCGAAACTGTTACCGAAAACTCGTCGGCCGATTACGCGTCGGTCAGGACGATAGCGCTGGGGTTTTTAGCGACCGCGAAATGTAACTTTTTTTGTTTACATTAATCGAAACAAGGCTAGCGCAACGGGCGACTACACTGGGGACACCACGAAGGTTCCTGCCACCATCTGCGCAACTCGGCCAGCGCCTGCTCCGGGGTCTCTCCAACTGCCGCACAATCAGGTCTTCCCGCTGCGTACGCGGTCCACGAATTGGTGGCGTGGTCGGGCGTGCCCTGCCCATCGCCCATCACGATGATTATCGTCTGCCCGTGCATTGGCAGCAGGTGCACCGCGTCACCCAACAATATTAGCGGGTATGGCAATGCGGCCATCTTAATCTTCGGGGGTACCTCTAGGGGGTGTCTTCACCCCCTGAGTGGCAATCGCCCGAATTTCATCATGACGACAGGTCGCCGGCGTTACCGGAATGCCCCGGTAACATAACAGACAGAACTGGTCCGACTGCATGCCATTGGCGTTGCGGCGTGGGATGCAGTGGTTAATCCACGTTATCAGGTCACCCAGCCGTGTGTTGCCTGCCCTTAACCGCCTATTCTCCAACCGCAGCACCGCTATCTCGGCGTCACGCGCCGCCAACTCCTTGTCGGGTGGTAGCGCAGCCGGCGCCCGATTCACTGTCGGCAGTTGTAATTCGCTCATAGTGTAACCACCTGGTCAGGTTTCACGATAAACTGTAAGCCTGTCAAATACATGCCTTAACCCTTTCAGGCAGCCCATCAACTTCTCCAAGCTTCACTTTAACTTTGCGTAGCAGCCTTATCGGTCACTGGTGGTACCGCGTTATCGGTGACCCAGCGACGGACGGTATCAACGACCTTTTCGATATCGTGGGCGGGGATAGAGGCGAGGGCGTCAGGGTCGCAAGTAATCCAAAGGCCCGCAAGCGGCTCCTCGGCCTGGGCGAGGGCTCTGTCTATCATATAGAGAATCCAAGCCGGAGTCGTGATATCACGCGCCAACGCTTGCTTTTGCGCTCTTTGCCATCGCCCATCGGTAATCTGCACGGGATGGCGCCGCGTTTTCACGATATCAGCGTAGCAGTGTATACACGTATGGACAACTGGCGAGAATTGGTTTCGTTAGACCCTTGATGGCCACCGTTAGAGCTTGCTAGACATAGAGCCGCAACATGGAGGCCAATATGAGTGTGCGAGACCAAATCACGTTGGACGTAAAGGAGGCAGCAGCCCTGCTGGGGTGTAGTCGCAGTACCATTAAACGACTGATAGCGGCGGGCCAGCTACCGGTAGTCAAATTTTGCAACCGGCTGATGATTCGAACCGAAGCTATTGAGAATTTTCTCGACGCTCACACTGAAGTTCGTCAGCCCAAGGACAAAGCCGCATAACGCCGAAAAAGAAGGCGACGCCCGGACTGCGCCACAGCCCATGCGTCGCCTAGCGCGAACTGCCCATGAACACCCGAAACCGACTTTTAGCCTACCACAGCGCAAGAGGAATCAAGCATCATGAGCAACATTTCTACTGTATACACCCGCCGCTTCGCTTGCAACGAAACTGTGTCACTTTGTGACGCGCCGACCACTTCAGTCCTGCTTTCCCACTCGTCCGCTGAGTCAATTCTAGCTCATCCGCCTTAAGCGGACGCACCTGTCCGTCGAAAACAGGTGCACCAAAATTTCCGGGAGATGATTCACGAAGCAGTCACACAGCACTCGCAGCGAACACGCAACCCATGGGGAAAGGCATCACGTGATGCGTGGAGCAAACATATGACGCAACCGAAGTTTATCAATCAGTCACCGCCCGCTTCAAGTCGACTCGTAGTCAAGGCGCGGCGCCGTGTCCGAGACCGCATCCCTATCAGGAAGGAACATCATGAATGACAGCAATGGTATCCACCACGCCGTCACCGGTCAGGCGCCATCGTCAGAGCATTTACTCCTGGCCTCAGCCTTAAAATGCGCCAAACGACAATGGTACGTCTTCCCTTGCTGGTGGATTGAGCGCGGTCATTGCGCGTGCGGCTGGTGCGATTGCGGTGCTGAGGCCTGCCGCTCCAAACGTGAGCAGGCTGGCGACAAAGTACCGGACTGCTCGCCCGGCAAACATCCAATCGGCGAACTCGCGCCGCGCGGAGTGCTGGACGCGAGTATTTACCCCGAAACTATCAAGCGCTGGTGGGTGCGTTATCCACTAGCCAACCTTGCGCTGGCATGTGGACGCTCCGACTTGATTATCGCTGATAACGACCTGAGGCATGGGGCGAACGAGGCTGCGTTCTGGGAAAAGGTTGGGGGCAAGGTCAACACGGTTCGAACGCTGACGCCGAGCGGTGGCTGGCACGATTGGTTCAGCGCGCCGGCCGGTGAATTCACTGTATCGAATAGCAAGTTTTTGCCGGGTGTCGATATTCGCGCTGGTAATGGCTATGTGATGCTGCCGCCCAGCAACCACCTGCTCGGCACTTATCAATTCGAGATAGGTTTCAGTCCGAAAGAAATCCAGGTTGCGCCGTGCCCGTCGATACTCGCTGATTTTGCGCGACGACGCGCTGTGCTGACGCAGGTCCCTACTGGTCAGGTACCAACCAATGGAGCAACCGGATTCGACCTTTTACGTGCGCTGGATGGAGTCCCTGAGGGCGAACGCGATGACCAGATGTTTCGCATTGCCTGCTCATTTCGCGGGAGCAACACCAAGCGGGAAGTAGCTATCCAGTTAGTGAGCGAAGCTGCACTCAAGTGCAATCCCCCGTTTTCTGTCGAGCGGGCAGTAGCGAAAGTTCACCAGGCATATAGTCGCTATCCCGCAGGCAATCCGAAAGCCGAAGAGCAGACAGATTGGCCCGACCCTGAACCGTTGCCGGGTAATCAGCCGGCCGTCCCCCAATTCGAGGCCAAAATGTTACCCGCTGCGCTGCGGCCGTGGATTTGCGACATCGCCGAACGCGCTCAAGCCCCACTCGATTTCCCGGCTACATCCGTCATTGGCGTGCTCTCATCCGTGCTCGGGCGCCGCGCTGCAATTTATCCCAAACAGTACGATTCGTGGCTGGTCATTCCCAATCTCTGGGGCATCATCGTCGGCCCCCCTGGCTATCTCAAATCACCCATGATGCGCGAAACGCTCAAGCACCTGCAGCAACTCGAACGCCTCGCGCGCACAGAGTACGAGAAAGAATTCAAAGCTTGGAAGATTAAAAAGGAAGCTTTCGACAAAGCGAGCAAAAAAGGACTTAGTGAAGCTGAGGCCCGCACCCGCTTGACGGAGATAGGAAACGAGAAACCCACCCCAGTACGTTATATAACCAACGATGCCACCATGGAGAGGCTCGGCGAGTTGCTTGAAGCCAATCCAAACGGTTTGCTGCTAATCAGAGACGAGCTGAGCGGTTTTCTCGCCACACTGGACCGTCAGGGTCACGAAGCCGACCGCGCATTCTACTGCGAAGCCTGGAACGGCGACGGCACTTACTCCTTCGACCGCATCGCACGTGGAAATGTGACCGCCGAAGGCCTCTGTATTTCGGTCTTTGGAGGCATTACACCAGGCCCTTTAGGCAAATATTTGCGCGAAACCTTCTCTGGAGAGCGTGATGATGGCCTAATTCAGCGGTTTCAGCTGGCAGTTTACCCCGACCCACCACCTACTTGGAAGAACATAGACCGCGCGCCTAACGTAGACGCCGAAACGCAAGCGCAGCGCGTCTTCGAGCGCTTTATCTCTTACGGCTTACCGACTGACAAAACCGACAAAACTGACCAAAATGAGAGCCAAAATGGTAGTTCTGTCAGTTTTGACAGGAGGGGTCTTAGGAACATATTGCGTTTTGACCCCCCAGCTCAGAAGTTTTTCAACCGTTGGCGCACCCAGTTAGAGCGCCGCATCAAACCACCCACCGACGAGCATCCCATTATGCTCGCCCATCTCGGAAAGTATCGCAGCCTGATGCCGTCGCTCGCCCTGATTTTTCATCTGTGCGATTCGTCCCCCGATATCCCAGTCACGCTCGAAGCGGCCAAACGTGCCGCGGCATGGTGTGACTATCTCGAAGCTCACGCTCGACGCATCTATTACAACATCACCAGCCGCGTAGAAGCCGCCACACGCTTTCTCGGCGAGAAGATACAACGCGACAAGCTACCTGACACTTTTACCGCCCGCGACGTTTATCGTCCGCAATGGACCGGCCTAGGCGACCCGGAAGATGTAATCAAAGCCTTGGAATGGCTTGAGGACATCTATTGGATACGTTCCGAGACCAAACCACCAGCTGAGAGCGGTGGGCGTCCAAGCGTGCGCTATCACGTTAACCCCAAAGTGGGTCTCTCAACATGAACTATCTCGACGACTTCCTGCATCAACGACACCCCAAGGGGCTATATGCACCTAAGGGGGGTCCTGCCAAAACTGACAAAACCAGGCGCCAAAGACGGAAAACCATAGCAAAAACGGACACTTTGTCCGATTTTAGCCGTGCGGCTAGGCTCGACGAAGAGCGCAATATTCACGATAAATTGTACAAACGGGGCTACGATCACGACGAAAATGGCGATTTAGCCCCCAAATTTGCCCCCGGCGAGACCGTTTTACGCGTCCTCGACCCCGATTTTCTGTTCGGCGACTTCGGCCGTTGCGACATCTGCGGCGACCCAGCAGATATCGTCCTGCGCCGCGCCGCCGCCATCAACGGCCATCAACGATTCTGCGCACCATGCCTACGCGGCCAAGACCACAGCCACAAAGCTTTCGGCAAACGGGACAAGCGAAAAGCACGAAACTGTCCGCTTTGTGGCGGCAAATGGGACCAGAGCGAGTCGGCAGATGGCGTCTGCACCACCCGCAATAAGCGTGATATCGCCCATTGCCTGAAGTATCGCTTCCTGTTGCGTGAACTGGATGCTGACGACCTCGCCCGCCCCTACGTAACCACCGGTCCTTATTGCCCGTGGCCACAGGGGGAACCGGACTTCGCTATCAGGCAGGACCCGCGCCCCGAAACCGAACCGGAACGCGCCGAGATTGACCGCCTGGCCGCAATGGATGCCGACGATGGAAACGACATCAACGGTGCAGCCCGGCCCGTGACAGCCGAGCCGCACCCCAAACCAAAGGAGAGCAATCTCCATGGCTTACCAGCGGAAACCCGGTCAAACCTTATGGAATCCTTCACTCAAATGACTGATCTCACTATGCTCAGCCGCTTCGGGGTTATCTATGCCGACCCGCCCTGGAGCTATCGCGACCTCGGCCATACCCGCCGCATCGATAGGCAGTACCCGATCCTGAGCGCCCGCGACATCGCCGCACTACCGGTGCAAGACATTGCCCTCCCCGACGCTGTGCTGTTTCTCTGGATCCCTGTGCCACTGCTGCCCGATGGACTCACCGTCATGAAGGCTTGGAGGTTCGATTACAAATCCAATCTGGTGTGAGACAAAGAGATTTTCGGCATGGGCCACTACGCCCGTATTCAGCATGAACATCTACTACTGGGCGTCAGAGGGAAACCATGTCGAGTCGTTGACCACAGCATCTCGAGCGTGATTCGCGAGCGGCGCGGTAAACACAGCGTTAAACCTGCCGAGGTTTACCGCCTCATCGAACGCATGTATCCCGCTCTACCTAAAATCGAACTGTTCGCCCGTAACTACCAGCCTGGATGGACCAGCTGGGGCAACGATCCGGCCCTTATCAATTCCGCTGATGAAATCATTCACCAAAGCACTTGAAGTAATCGCCCAGGTTATGCAGGACGGCGTCGCCACGCATCCCGACAATGATTGGGTCCGCCGCAGTGTCGACTACCACCTCGTCCGCGCCGAGGAACACTTGCGGCTCTTGCGCGACGGCGATCAGCAGCAGGACCACCTCTCCCACGCCGCGACTCGATTGCTCATGGCGCTCGCGCTGCGGGAGTTGGGATAGTGCCTCTAGCTAATCACCTAGTGTAGTCATTGGCGATCTTACATGATCTTAGTAGGGGTATTGACATGCTATAGCGATGTGCGCAATTTAGTATCCATGAATTCACAATCTAGTTTCCATTTCACAACATCCACGGCACTCGAACCACCGCTCAAGTGGGCAGGCGGCAAGCGCTGGCTGGTGCCGGAGTTCAGCGAATTATTGAGCAAACACAAGCACCGGCGTCTGGTTGAGCCATTCTGCGGAGCGGCGGCTATCACGCTGGGTATCGGTCCTGATAAGGCTTTACTCAACGATATCAATCCGCACCTAATCAACCTGCATCGCTGGCTGCAACGCGGACTGACCATTGATATGCTGATGGAGTATGACAAGGATGCCTATTACCGCGCACGCAGCCGCTTCAATCAATTGGCGCGCTATCCGCGTGACGAGGGCAAGGAACTCGCGAGCCTTTTCTATTATCTGAACCGCAGTTGCTTTAACGGACTGTGCCGATTCAATCAGAGCGGCGAATTTAACGTGCCGTTTGGTCGGTACGAGCGCGTTGAATACAGGCGAGACTTCTCTGAATACCGAGCGGTCTATTCCGGCTGGACCTTTACCGTTGGCGACTTTCAGGAAATCGCGCTGCAGCCCGGCGACTTCGTCTATGCCGACCCGCCCTATGACGGCGACAAAACCGCTTTTACCGGATACGCTGGCACGACCTTCAACTGGCAGGCCCAGGTGCGGCTAGCACGCTGGCTAGCGGGGCATCCGGGTCCAGTAATCGCATCGAATCTCGCCACCGACCGCATTCTCGCCTTGTACCGCGAGCACGGCTTTAACATCGAGACTATCGCGGCGCCACGGCGCATTAACAACACCGGCGACCGCACTCCAGCTAAGGAAATGCTGGCAATGCGAGGGTTGAATTAAGCTCAAGACAATCCACCGGCGGTTCGATGCGGTTCGATAAGGAGATTTGACCAATGGCTGACACCTTGGCCCAAGCACTCGAAGTAATTGCCCAGGTGGTGCACGACGATACCGCCAACTGTCTCGACCGCAGCCACGGGCGCTGGCAGAGCTATGGTTTTCATCTGGCCGCCGCTCGCCAGCATCTGCGCCACCTGGAAGGGGAAAGGAATCACGAACCCGCAGCCGTTCGAGCGGGATGCACTGGCCCATGCTGTCATTCACCTGCTCAGGGCGCTGACTCTACGCGAGGCAAACTAACCGCTGGACACAGGAGAGAGTGATATGCACCGTCATCAAATAACTAAACGTTCAGGCAGATGGGCTGCGCGCAAGCTTAAACTCGGCGGCCACGTCTCGCGCCTGCAAATCGAGTACTGCACGTCTTGCGGCGCTTTCCGCCCGGTTGGCCAGCGTCACTGGCTAACTGTTCCGAAGCCATCGCAATCCACTAACGCCATTACACGCAGGCTGGCGGAAATCGACCGCGCCCCGCTGCCGGCGTGAAAGGAAGGAACCAATGAATCAATCGCGACATTACAAACTGCTCGTGAAATGGCAGAAGAGCCAAGGCGTTGTTAGCACGCTGTGTGGTGACATCGACCAAGTGCTGTGGGACGTAGAGAGCTTCCTGACGGGCGAATTTTCCGGCGAAGATGATACCGATTCGGTCGTCAAGATAGTCATCCGACAGACAACCATGGAAGAAGACCGTGATGGGTTTGATGCCGGGGTCCCGTGGTCGCGCGATATCGTTAGCGACGATGAATTGATTTAAGGCACACCCCAATTGGGCGTAGCACAGCCCGGCAGCTGGCTACGCCCCCAAACCAAGAAAGGAACCAAGAACTTGAACAGATTAACCCTTAGTCACTATCCAACCCAACGGCAACTCGCTCATAGAGCTGCTGACACGTCTGGTCCGGACTTACTCCGATGGCCACTTTACGATTCTGAAATTCACCACCAACTGGCGGGTCGCACTGGATACGCCGGCTTTGGCCACCGGCGCTGGCCGCGAAGAAATCCGGCGCTGGGCCACTGGCGCTAAGCTTGAGGAAGCCGTCCATAATCTCGTGCGCAACCTCAATCCGTATTTGGCGGATACTGCCGAACCCACTCTGCACTGAACTACAAGGAGAACAAAACATGTCCTACGAACAACGGCCCAATTCTGCGACCTTATTTCGCAACCGCGACAAGAAGAACGACAACCAGCCCGACCTGAAAGGCGATGGCGCCATCGAGATCGACGGCCAGCTTTACCAAATCGAGCTTGCCGCCTGGATCAAACAGAGCGACCGCGCCGGCAAGTTCCTCAGCTTGAGCATCAAACTCAAGGGCGAGCGGCAATCCACGCAGCCGCGTTCGAACGGCGGCCGCCAGCAGTTCAACAATCACGTCAATCAGCACGGCACTGCGTTCGACGACGAGGGTGCGCCACCGGACGACAAAGATATTCCCTTTATCGTCAATGGCGACGTCTCCCCCGAGCGTCGTTTACCGCGCGCCTGACCCGCAGTGAAAGAGACTTAACCCATGGCTGATACCTTCGCCCCACGCACTCGAAGTAATCGCCCAAGTCATGCACGACGATAGCGAAGGCTGCCTGGACCGTAACCACAGGCATTGGCGGTACTACGGATACCACGTGGCCATGGCCACCGCCCATCTGCGCACCCTGCCGGGGAAGGGTATGGCGACACCGCCGCCGCCCGAGCGGGATGCACTGGCCGATGCGGCCATTCACGTACTCATGGCATTGACGTTGAGAGACGCAAACTGAAGGAGTTATCACAATGAACGAAATTGACGAGCTTATTAAGCAGCTTAATGCCAGCCAGAGAATGAGCGACGACGTGGCGAGGGCGGCAACGTGGCTTTGTCTGAAGTGCGAAGCGCAATTCTCTGGTGAGAAACTATTCGGCCGCATCGAGCCGGGTGAACGGTCCAACTACTGTCCCCACTGCGATTCAGTGAGAATCGTGATCCCGTCGCGGATCGAGGACACCGGCAAATGGAACCCTTCACCAAAGCATTAGAAGTAATTGCCCAGGTCATGCACGACGGCGCCGCCACGCACCCTGACAACGATTGGCTCCGCCGCACCGTCGACTATCACCTCGGCCGCGCGGAGGAACATTTGCGGCTACTGCGTGATGGCAGGCAAGCCGAGGACCACCTAGCGCACGCACTTGTTCGACTGATGATGGCCGTGAGTATTCGCGAGGCGGAGCGATAGATGGACAGTCTGGCCAATCCTAGTAATCTCTTCAGGAAAGAGACACCCGCCCCGTCAACTATATCCACAACGTTTTGGCAGCGGCATGTCGAGTGGTCAAATGTCGGTAAAACGTCACGGCAACGCGATCGCCACAAAGAAGCTTTAGCCATAGCGTATTGGTTGCTTGCAGGGGTTTATCTGCGACGATTCCCCAGCGGAGTCCGAGAGACAATGGCGCACCCCGCCATACCTCGCCTAAGAGGCGAATTGCATCCGGGGTGGAAAGGCGTTGCAGCGCGACCCCAAACCAATCGCCAACGGGCACGACGCTTATATACTCTCGGCGCCTGTGAACGCTGTGGCAAACCAGCCACAGAGCGACACCATAAGGATGGCAGTACCAGCAACAACTCTCCTGAGAATATTATGCGGCTCTGCCGTCGTGACCATATGTTGGAAGACGGCCGCTTAGAAAGATTCCTCATTGCGGGATACGATTTCCGTCGGCAAATACAGCCACCTAAGCCTTGCTGCAATTGCACGCGGCCATTTAAGCCTCTACGCCAAGGGCGTTGCCTGCGGTGTTATAAATATTATCGGAATCATGGCTATGAACGGTTCTCTGCCACGCACATGTTCCCGATGCATGTGCTGGCCGTCGACGCTGCCGGGTTTGTTGCGCGACTAATTATCAGACCCCCTGCCCAGCTCCCGCCCGAATAGGGAAGGCGGGACGCTACGCACAGCACCGCCGGCGCCATCGGCAGGGCCGACCTCTACGGTGTGAAGGGAAGCTGAGTCTCAGCTTCTTACCCTGGATTTTATGTAAACTACCAACGCTGAGTTTCGTAGACAACTTGCCGAGGCGGTCGAAGTTCTCACCTCGATGTCGAATGTTCATTGGTCGGCCTTGCTCAAGACCCTTAATGAGTCAGGCCTAGTCGAATACGCTAGGGGTATGCGCGCGTTGCGCGAACGCATCAGACGCAGGCTTAGCATCGCGCGAGCGCTGATGGAGATTTACCCACCGCTTGACTCGTAGACCGTGAGCAAGCGCTGCAAACGCCGCGGCGCCAAGAGGATATTACCGCTAGTTACAGTTGCACATGGGAGACTTCGTCACCCCCTCTCCCTATTCAAAGGGCGTTTCGAAATAAGTGAGTATCACCAGCACAACCAGGTAGATGCTGATAAGAGATTGCAAACCCGAAACGAAGCGCACCCAGCCGGTGGCCCGGAGCGAATACTCGCGGAACTGTAGCCGACTAAGCCAGGTGCCGACATTGAGTTCATGCCAGCCGATGCGCAGCATGGAAAGCACGCTGAAGTAGATCGCTAAAAGCGAAATGCTAACAGTCCGCCTCATCCAGCCTTGATCTTGAGCTGACGGAAATCCGGCGGTTAGCCGCCGCGGAACATCGCTGCCCTCGGTTTTATCTATCCGATGTTCGTCCCAGACGACCCAGATGCCGCCCTTTTGCCCCGGGAAATACTGCGCGAGTATATAAATCAGAGTACAAATAAAGGCGAAGCCCCCGGCTATAATCAAGGCGCGCCCCGGCGCTGCGCCATATTCGCAAGTCAAATCGAAGAACAGGTAGTTAACCCATCGCTCGAAGGGCTGATGGGTAAATGAGTTGTCCAAGCTAGGTCGACTTAGCTCGGAACGTCTGATTGCGCATGTAAGCTGATTTTCCTGAGCGCGTAGACCCAAGTGTTTCAATTCGCTCCTCAGCCTTACTAGCACGACTGGTCCAATGTCGACTTGTTGATCATAAAAACGCACACTCTCAAGGTCTCGGACAGTGTATAGAGTGTCCGCCCTGGGCAGTGAATATGGAAAAAGATCGAAATCTGCGTCGGCAACATCTGCTCCGGCGAGGTTTGCATGAGCGAGGAAGGTGCCCCTAAGGACTGCGCCACTGAGGTCGGCGAAAGTGAGATTTGTTCGTTCGAGATGAGCGCCACTGAGGTTCACATGTTGGAAGTTAGCGCCGCTGAGGATCGCGCCTTGGAGGTTCTTGCCTTGGAGGTTCGCACCTTGGAGCTGAGCGCCGCTGAGGTTTGCTTCACAAAGATTTGCTCTCCTCTTGTCATTTCTGAGTTCCAGCTTACACCACACGCCTGAGTCCACCCATTGCTGGCCGCCTGCGTCCAACCATTGATGGTGTTGCTGCAAAATTTTCTGCAGCTGTATAGGCGATGGGATCTTTCCGTCTTTGAACTCTCCGTCTTTGAACTCTCCGTTGCAGCCGCCACTTTTGAACCCTCTGTTGCAGCTGCCACTAACTATCGAAATCAAGATAATACTAACGAGGATCCCTAGTTGGGTAATTCGTAATTGCGTTCCCATCGTCCGACTACTCCGAGGTCAGGCCAAATGTTCGCGCTGCTGAAGAATGGAGCAAGTTCACGCACTCTATCTATACCGCTGCGAGAGGCGGCGCGGATAGCTGAATGGAGGTCAGTAATACCGCAATGGCGCTGCGGTCGGCACCGGGATAGATGTCTTAGATGGGTTATATTTATCTTAGAAATCCCATGTTCTCATTTCGTAACACAGGAGGAAACCGGCTGACGACGAAAAGAGCAGCACCGCGCTTAGGGGGCTGTTGGTCCCCTCTGTGTTGGCGGCGCTCTTTGGGCTTATGGGTAACGTGGCGCTCGACGGCGCCTATTGGGGTCACGGTCACAAACAGCAATGTAACCTTCGCATCGCGCGAGGTACTTATCACTAGCGCACAAGCTCGTGGAACTGTCAGCCCGGCCATCGGCCGCAGCGACAGCGCCGGTTCTCAACCTTTCCCTGCCGAGCCCAGTGGCGGGTGGGCAGAGCATCGCCTGCCTCGATTATCAGATCAGCTTGGGGCCAGGAGGGAAAATTATCCGGCACGATCGACCTGCGGTTCTTCCCGTTTGACGGGAACCGCTGGCGACGTTTTACCGCCGCCTAATTCGAGCTACACTCAACGGCGTCGCGGCAAATCCGCAGCAAGTAGCGACTGCCCCGATAACCTTCAATCGGATTTCGTAATTTCAAACAGGAACTCCGAATGAATTGTCACCCAAAAAATGTCGCCTTGATACTCTCGTTGATTAGCTTGTTCTTGATGACCCTTTGGGGCAAGGGCATGGCGGACCAGGATTATCGGTCAAGAACCATCTATTTTATGGTGGCTGACCGCTTTAACCCGCATCACCCATATTCTCCCTACGTAGATCCTGAATACCCGACCGCTACCAACACCATCAATTGCTTCGAACAACCATGTCCGTCCGACGAGGAATGGCGGCGCTACTGGGGAGGCGATATCCAAGGAATTCTTGAACGCATCCAGTATTTGCAAGGATTGCATGTGTCCGCCCTGTGGGTCACACCCCTGATGGAAAACGCCAGAGCTTTCGAACCGGGGAAGGGATGGGGCGCCGCGTACCATGGCTATTGGGTGCAAAACTATGACCGGGTCAATCCGCATTTCGGTAGCTGGGACGATATCAACCAATTGAGCCGAGTTCTTCACTCCCATGGGATGCGATATGTCCAGGATATCACGCTGAGTGACTCCAACCCGTCGAATACCCATGTCCATGGCCGGCTCTATCGCTCGAGTAAGGGAGACCAAATCTTTATCGACAGCTATAAGAACGACTATGACCCAGTCAACCAGGCTCGTTTCTATAAGCATTACCAACACGATCAACGCTGTTTTCAAGCGGACGGGAAACCTGATTACGAATGGACTTATTGGCAGCTCTATCATTGTTTGTTGGAACACTTAAGTGGCTACAATCAGCACGATCCGCGGCTGGCTGATTACCTAATTGATGCGGGAAAAACCTGGGTTGACCACGGCGTCGACGATTTCAGATTGGATGCCGTAAAATTTATCTTCCCGGATTTTGTTGCGCAGTTTACCAACATCATGATCAACCACCTGAGGTCGCTAGGTAGACCTTCTCCTTATATTGTTGGCGAATGGTCGCACGGCGGCGTCGGGGATCCAAAATCTTTGCATTTTGCCAATCAGTACCATCTTTATAAAACCAATATTCTCGACTTTCAGTTATCGCTGGCCCTGAATCAATTTATCGGCGGCGCGCACGAAGCTCCCTCACAACAATTGACTGCACAGGGGTTGGGGCGATTCTTGGAAGAGCGGGTGGTCTGCTTTCATAAGCGTGACACCTGGCAAGGTACCTTTATCGACAATCCTGACCAGATTCGGACGATGGTGCGCCTGGAGAAATTAGGAGTCGGGCGCGAAATAGAGCGAGAGCGCCGGATGGATATGGCCACCGTGTTATTGCTGACGATTCGTGGGATTCCGATTATCCTTTATGGCGACGAACAATACTTGGCCCGCTATGCCGATTGCGCCCCGCGCCATCCTGAGCACTGTGAAGTTGCTGCAGAGAACGTCAATTCGAGCAACGATGACCCGTACAATCGTATGGGCATGACACAGTGGAGCGAAGACACACCTGCATTCAAAATTATTGGAATTCTAGCGAGCTTACGTGAGCAGAGTCCTGCCGTGTGGCAGGGAGCATATCGCACGCTTTATGCCGATGACGACATCCTGGTGTTTGAGCGTAAGTGGGGAGCCGAATCAGTGCTGGTGGGAGTAAATCGGGGCAAAGCGAGTACAGTTTCTCTTGGCGCAACCATCAATTTGGCTCCCGGAATTTATACCGGCCTGTTGA
>Ga0306920_100006718_pt1 | contig 15058 bp, 10 predicted proteins | sample flu12Cox44000170_FD_204666 | JGI IMG/M metagenome (GOLD analysis project Ga0306920, IMG submission 204666) | Lab enrichment of tropical soil microbial communities from Luquillo Experimental Forest, Puerto Rico - flux4day.12C.oxic.44.000.170 (v2)... | ecosystem: Environmental > Terrestrial >... | reverse complement strand
ACCGTCGACACGGAAAACATACAGGCCAACTACACGGCCGGCGTGTTGAAGCTGGAACTGAAAAAGAGGGCCGAAGCGCAGCCGAAGCAGATCAAGGTCAACGTCGCGGCGTAAAAACAGCCAATGGCCCTTAGCCTTTAGCTTTTAGTTGGTTCGTGGGTGGAGCAAGAAGGCTGAGAATTTAGGACGCCGGGAGGTGGGTTGGAAATTCCTGCCCGGCGCGTTCTTTTGAGCATTACCCGTAAAACAGGCAGATCATTTGAAGTAGCTGCTGCCGCGGCAACCGACACAACAAGCTCGGGGCTAGAAGCTGGCAGCCAGGAGCTTTTCTATGGCAATTCGTTGGGAAAAACTGACCGTGAAGTCGCAGCAAGCGGTGCAGCAGGCACAGGGGCGTGCCGCTGAGCTGGCGAACCCGGAGATACAACCGGTGCATCTGCTGCTGTCGTTGATCGAGGACCGCGAGGGCGTCATTCCTGCCGTGCTCGAGAAGATCGGTGTTCCCACAGAGAAGCTGGAGAGCGATTTGCACGCGATCGAAGAGAAGTTGCCGCGGGTTTCAGGATCTGCTGTGCAACCTGGTGTCAGCGCCACGCTGAACAAGGCGTTGGAGCAGGCATTTCGCGAGGCAGCCAATTTCAAAGATGAGTACGTTTCTACGGAGCACCTGCTGCTGGGCGCGGCCCACCTGAAGGGTGATGCGGCGCGCGATGCTCTGGTTGCGGCCGGGGCCACGCACGAAGCAATTCTCCAGGCGTTGACGGCCGTCCGCGGGTCGCAGCGCGTGACGGATCAGAATCCTGAGGGCAAATTTCAGGCACTCGAGAAATATGCAAAGGACCTGACCGATTTGGCGCGGCGCGGCAAGCTGGACCCTGTGATCGGACGCGATGAAGAGATCCGCCGCGTGATCCAGGTGCTGAGCCGGCGCACGAAAAATAATCCGGTATTAATTGGCGAACCCGGCGTCGGCAAGACCGCGATCGTCGAAGGTCTCGCCCGCCGAATTGTGTCGGGGGACGTGCCGGAGAACCTGCGGGACAAGCGGGTGATTGCGCTCGACCTTGGTGCGATGCTGGCGGGCGCGAAGTATCGTGGCGAGTTTGAAGACCGGCTCAAGGCGGTGCTGAAGGAGATTGAAGAGTCGAATGGGCAGGTTGTGTTGTTCATCGACGAACTGCACACGCTGGTTGGAGCGGGTGCTGCGGAAGGCGCGATTGACGCGAGCAATATGTTGAAACCTGCGTTGGCGCGCGGCGAACTGCGAGCCATCGGCGCAACCACGCTGAATGAATACCGCAAGTACATCGAGAAGGATGCGGCGCTGGAGCGGCGTTTCCAAATCGTGTATGTGGGCGAGCCGAACGTCGAGGACACGATTGCGATTCTGCGCGGGCTGAAAGACCGCTACGAAGCACACCACAATGTCCGGATCAAGGATGCGGCGATTGTAGCTGCCGCGACACTTTCGCATCGCTACATCAGCGACCGCTTCCTGCCGGACAAGGCGATCGACCTTGTAGATGAGGCCGCAGCTTCGCTCGCGATCCAGATTGGGAGCGTACCGACTGAGATCGATCAACTGGAGCGCGAGGCGACCTCGCTGGAGATCGAGCGGGCTGCGCTGAAGCGCGAGTCAGACTCGAACAGCCGCGAGCGCCTTGAGGAAGTGGAACGCCATCTGGGATCGCTCAAAGAACAGATCACTGCCCTGCGCGCCCGGTGGACGAAGGAGCGTGATGCCATCAACCGCATCAGCGAACTGAAGAAGCGGATCGAGGCACTGCGTTTTGAGGCAGAAGAACAAACGCGCAAAGGCCAGCTTGATCGCGCGGCGCAGATTCAATATGGCGAGTTGCCGAAGCTCGAGGCTGAACTGAAGCAATTGAATGCGCTGCAGGACGGAAGCGTCGGCGCGCAGCGGATGCTGAAGGAAGAGGTCGACGAGGAAGACATTGCCCGGATCGTGAGCAAATGGACCGGGATTCCCGTGTCGAAGATGCTCGAGGGCGAAGTGAGAAAGCTTGTGGAGATGGAGCAGCGGCTGCGCGAGAGAGTTGTGGGGCAGGATGCGGCACTGACGGTGGTTGCGAATGCCATTCGCCGTTCGCGCGCGGGGCTGAGCGATCCGAAACGGCCGATTGGTTCATTCATCTTCCTTGGACCAACGGGCGTGGGTAAAACAGAAACGGCGAGGGCGTTGGCGGAGTTTCTGTTTGACGATGAGCAGGCGATGGTGCGCATCGACATGAGCGAGTACATGGAGAGGCACGCCGTGGCGAGGCTGATCGGCGCGCCTCCGGGATATGTGGGCTATGACGAAGGCGGACAGCTGACCGAGGCAGTGCGGCGCAGACCGTATGCGGTGATTCTGTTTGACGAGATTGAAAAGGCGCACCCCGACGTGTTCAATGTGCTGCTGCAGATTATGGACGATGGGCGGCTGACAGACTCGAAGGGCCGCACAGTGGACTTCAAGAATACTGTGCTGATCATGACGTCGAACCTGGGCTCTGCGTTTCTCGCGACGGAGGCCCTGAAGACGGAGCATGACTTTGACATGGCGCGCGAGTCGGTGATGCGCGTATTGCGTGAGCATTTCAGACCTGAGTTCCTCAACCGCGTGGATGACATGGTCATCTTCCGGCCACTGGGTCATGCGCAATTGAACGAGATCCTGGAACTGAGGTTGAACGACATACGGAAGCTGCTTGAGGATCGGCAGATCTCAATCGAACTGACGGAGCCTGCGCGGCAACTGGTTCTGGCTGCCGGGTCGGATGCGGCGTACGGGGCGCGTCCTCTGAAGAGAGCGCTGCAACGCATGGTGCAGGATCCGCTGGCGATCAAGATCCTGAACGGCGAAGTGCTGCACGGATCGCACGTGCGCATCGATGTGGATCGCAAGTCGAACGAGCTGCACTTTGAGCCGATGGGGCGAGAGGCGATGGCCTAACCACCTCGACCCCAGGAAACAAAACTCGCTTCCTGGGGCCCCGGTCCTGCGATGGGTCGGGTGCAGCTACGCGGCAACTGAAGCAGAAGCGCTGCGCAGCTCACGAGCTAGATATTGAAGTCTCACAGTCTCGCGGAGTCCTTCACCGTGGACTGTGGGACTTCTTTTTGTTTGTCAATGCCAGCGTAACTTCCTTCGAACTTTCGATCGCTTCGAGCATCCATTGAATGAGTGCAATGAAAATTCCTTTCTGGATGACAAAACTTAAGCAGCTCTGGCGGCTAGTTCGCGAGAGTCATGCAGAGCCTCTTGCAGGTATGTCGATCGTTCCGCCGGCGACCAATCTGGACGAGACTGCGATCACGTTTATCGGGCATTCGTCTTTTCTGATTCAGACTGCCGGGCGCGGCTTGCTGATTGATCCGGTCTTTGCGACCCGGCTTGTTGTTCTGCGCAGGCAGCGTCGTGCGGGGGTTCGCATTTCCGACCTTCCCCCAATTAACTTAGTGTTGCTGACGCATGCCCATATGGACCACCTGAATCGGCCCTCGCTGAGGGCGGTCAATCGGGAGATGCGACAGCGCGGATTGCCTCCGCCAGTCGCGATCGTACCCCGAGGGGTGGAAGACCTTGTGCAGGACCTGGGATTTTCACGAATCGAGGCACTGGAGTGGTGGGAGACGGCGCGGCTGACCAACCTCACGGTTACGGCGGTTCCTGCACGGCACTGGGGTGCACGCATGTTCCGGGACACGCATCGTGGATTTGGCGGGTACGTGCTTCAGTCGCCAAATGGGCCGACGATTTATCACTCCGGCGATACCGCGTACTTTGGCGGCTTCAAGGAGATCGCGGCGCGCCTGCATCCCGAAATTGCATTGCTGCCGATCGGGGCATATTTCCCCGACAGCTATCGCGCGGTGCACACGAGCCCGGAAGAGGCTCTGCGGGCATTTGGCGATCTAAAAGCGGACCTCATGATTCCGATGCATTACAACAGCTTTCGGCTTGGGCGGGAACCGATGGACGAGCCGCTGACGAGGCTGCTAAACGCTGCCAGGCACGACGGAGTGGAGCAACAAATTGTGGCGCTCAGGGAAGGTATGAGCTGGATGGAAAGCGAAGCGGATCGCATGGAAGAACGACGAGCGGCGAAGGTGAGTGTCGGTTAAATTTGGGGATTCCCACTCATGACTGCGTCTCGAATGGGGCACCCAGAACGTTGAATGATTGCTTCTTTTGGGGTTCATTCGTCATTACAGATCTATCTGAGATGCAGTAGACTTCTGCGCATGAAAAATCTGCTTCCCCGCACAGGTAGATTTGCCGCCACGTTTCTTTTCCTTTCGCTGGCGGTCGCATTGAACGCACAGGATTGGGCCAAGGCACGGCTGGAGGCATCGCCACGCCATCGGGAGTATGTCCCGCTCAAGCACGGGGACCGCACCGTGCAGGCGTTGGTCGTTTATCCGGAGGTTAAGGGCAAGGCTCCTGTGGTGATCTTGATTCACGAGATTTTTGGATTGAGCGACTGGGCAAAGGAGATGGCCGACGAGCTTGCAGGCCAGGGCTTCATTGTGATCGCTCCCGACCTGCTGAGCGGATTCGGTCCGAACGGAGGAGGGTCGAGCGAATTCGCGGGCCAGGATGCGGCGGTGAAGGCGGTCTCAGGGCTGGACCCGAATGGAGTGCTGGCAGATCTGGATGCAGCGGCTGATTACGGTAAGAAGTTGCCGGCGGCCAACGGCAAGATTGCCGTGGTCGGTTTCTGCTGGGGCGGGTCGAAGTCGTTTGCGTTTGCGACGCACCGCAAGGATCTTTCCGCGGCATTTGTGTTTTACGGAACTGGGCCGACAGATGTTTCAAGTGTCGTTGCGCCGGTATACGGGTTCTATGCGGGCAACGATGCGCGCGTGGGAGCCACCGTTCCCGCCACGACAGCGGCAATGAAGGCGGCGGGCAAGACCTTTGATCCGGTAACCTACGACGGCGCGGGGCATGGTTTCATGCGAGCCGGCGAGGATCCGGCCAATACGGTTCCGGGCAACAAGACGGCTCGCGAAGAGGGGTTTGCACGACTGGTGAAGCTTCTAAAGGAAATGAAGAGCGCACCGGTTGCGAGCACATCGTCTGGGAAGACGAGCAACCCTCAGGCAGTTGTGTGTCATGACACGGGAAGTGCGGCTACGATGTAGCGCAATCCCGGTGAAGCCAAGACTATTGGCGCAGCTCCACTAGCGTTGCGCCCTGGCCGCCTTCGTTCTGTGGTGCCTCGGCGAGAGTGGCCACGTGGGGATGGTTCTTGAGGAACTCGCGCACGCCCCGGCGAAGGATGCCGGCTCCATGGCCGTGAATTACCCGCACGCGCGGCAGGCCGGCGAGGAAGGCGCGGTCGAGATACTTTTCCAATTCCTCGGTGGCTTCGTCGACGGTGCGACCGATGAGGTTGATCTCCATGCGCATGTCGTCGGTGCTGGCGCTTGTGACAGAAACGTGCACACCCTTGTGGCGACGCGCGGCCGCGAGCGGGTCAGGGCGCTCGGCCGCTTGAGGCTGCGCTGAACGAATTACTTCCGCGATGTCGTCTCGCTTGACGCGCATCTTGATGGGACCGACGGTGACGTCGAAGATGTCTTTTTCAACCTCGCGCTGCACGACCGCAATCTTTCCCATCGATTTGAGGCGCACCTGGTCGCCTGCTGCAACGTGGCGCACAACGTGCGGTTGCGCGTTGGCGTCACCCTGGTCGGCTCCGGTGCGGTGCGCAACGACTGCCTGGTTGAAGCTCTCCTGAAATTCGCGGCGGAGGCGGTTGATGCGCCGCTCGGCTTCCTTCGAGAGCTTCTGTTGCGCGGCACGATCTTCGATGGCGCGGACATTCTCGCGCATCTGAAACTCGAAGTCTTTGAGCAAGGAAGCGAGCTTGGCTTCAAGTTCGCGCGTACGGTTGCGCAGCTCGATATCGCCCTCGCGTGCTAACCTGGCGCGCTCCTGATTGAGTGCGTATTGCTGCTCACGGGCCGCTCTGCGGTCTTCTTCGAGCTGGGTGAGTTCCTTGTGTAGACGGTCGAGGAAACGTGCGATGTCGACGTGCTGCGAGCCGAGGCGATCGCGCGCGGCCGTAACGATGCTGCGATTGAGGCCGAGGCGTTCCGCAGTCTGAATGCCGGCTGAGGCTCCGGGTACACCGAGGCGGAGCTGGTAGTTAGGAACCAGCGTGACTTCATCGACACCGGCTGCTGCGTTGAGCACGCCGGGCGTATTGGCCGCGTAGATTTTGAGCGACGTGTGATGCGTGGAGATGAGCGACCATGTGCCAGCCGCACGGAAAAAATTGGCGACGGCGACCGCGAGGGCCGAGCCTTCATCGGGATCTGTGGCGGAGCCAAGTTCATCGAGCAGCACAAGAGAGTGGGTGTCGGCCAGGCGAGAGAGACGGTCGAGGTTGACGATGTGCGCGGAGAACGTTGAGAGATCAGCTTCGATGGACTGCGCGTCGCCAATGTCGGCAAGAACCGCAGCAAAGACCGGAAAGCCGGCAGCCTTGGCAGGTACAGGCAGACCGGCCTGGGCCATTATGGCGAGCAGGGCCGTGGTCTTGAGAGTCACTGTCTTGCCGCCTGTGTTGGGACCGCTGATGATGAGCTGGCGTGAGACCGTTGTCAGTTCGAGCGTGAGGGGAACTATGCAGCCACCGATTGCGCGAAGATGCTTTTCAAGCAGCGGATGACGCGCCGCATCAAGACTGAGGCGCTCAGGAGTCAAGACGGGCGCAACGCAGTCGTAATCGCGCGAGAAACGCGCGCGGGCAAGAAGCGTATCGATGAGCGCGAGGACACGCGCACCCTCGACAAGAGCAGTTGCATAGCCGCTCACCTGGCGAGTGAGGGCGACAAAGATGCGGTGTATCTCGGCCTGCTCTTCTTCGAGGAGGCGCACGAGCTCATTATTCTGCTCGATGGTTTCGAGCGGCTCCACGTAGACTGTCTGGCCGGATGAGCTGGCACCGTGCACTACTCCGGAGACGCGGCGTTTGAGTTCGCTACGGACGGGAATCACGAAGCGATCGCCGCGGATCGTGATGAGGTCCTCCTGCGTGGAGCCCTCGCTGGAGAGCTTGCGCAATGCGGCGCGCAGGCTTTCTTCAATGGCTCTCTGCTGGCGCTCCTGTTCGCGGCGGATACGGTTGAGTTCGGGTGAGGCATCGTCGGCGAGCGTGCCGTCGGGCTGAATTTTTCGCTCGATGGATTCTGCCAGAGGACGCAGGCTGGCTGTGAGCGCGGAAGAGATTTCGGCAAGGCCGGGGAGTTTGCCCACTACTCGTGCCGGGGGGGACTGCAGAAGCGCCTGCCAGGCGGCGACGTCGTTTGCAAGGCGGGCAACGGCCTGCAACTCCGGGGCTTCGAGTGCGGCTCCAGGAATCTGTGCCTTTGAGGCGAGCTGTGTGGGATCGAGGAGTCCGGCGAGGGGAATGGAGACTTGCTCGTCGAGCAGTAGACGCACTTCACGGGTGAGCTGGTGCTGGCGAACGATCCAAGCCTCGTCGCTGGATGGATGAAGCGCAAGGATCGCGGCCCGGCCAACAGACGACGCGGCGAACCCGGCGATGAAAGCCAGGAGGGGCTCCCACTCGAGAGCCGCAACATCTACGTTTTGCAGCGGTGACGGGATGGGATCGAGCAGGGGCATGCTGGCCTTCATTTTATTTGTTCAGGGCCAGGCTCCAGATGTCTGGAATCCACGGGATTTCAGCCAGGAGCGACGGGGCCGCGTCAAGCCAAAGATTCCCAACCAATGGAGAACTCAGCTATTGGCGTTGTTCGTGGTGCTGCTCGCATTCGAAGCAGACGGCCCCGCAGCGGGGGTAGACGAGGTTGCTGGGGCGGATGGAGCGGCAGCGGGCTTCTCGGCCGACTTTGCGGCGTCTTTCGACTCAGCCGGCTTTGATTCAGCCGAAGATTCCGCTGTATTTTCGGAACTCGTTGAAGCGTAATCGTTTATGTACCAGCCAGCGCCCTTGAACTGGAAGCGCGGTGCGGTGAGCGGGCGCTCGACTATGCCACCGCACTTGGGACACTCTCGAACCGGCTCGCTGGAAAAGCTCTGGATCTTTTCAAATTTATGGCCGCATGAGGTGCAGCGATACGCATACAAGGGCAAGGCGATTCAGATCTCCGTAAAGAAATGCTGAATCCATTGTACCGGCAGGGCGGGAATTCTCTGCAACTGACCACCCTGCCGATAGCAGCTTGTATGCGCCGGAACTACTTGGTGGAAATGGGAACGGAAGCGGAGTGATCCTCCCATGCGAGCGTTAGCGTTCCTTTGCCGCCGCCGGAATCTGAGATCGTGTACTTCAGGTTCTCGACCATCGAAGGCGGCTTACTCATGTGCATCTTTGTCTTGCCAAGGTCCTGGGAGGCGTCGTGTGCGAGGCCCCATTGGCCCGTCTGCTTGTTGACGATCAGCACCCAGTTGTCGGGATCTGCGATGTCAACGAAGAGGGTGTAGTCGCCCTTGGAGACGGGGATATCGCCGATCTCGATGTCGGCATCGGTGTGCAGGGTGGTAGCAGAGTTGGCTCCGGCGCGCCAAATTGGGTATTGCGAGCCCCCGCTGGTCTTGATGAGACCGTCTGCGGTGAAGATCTTGCCCTCGCGGCCCTTTACGCCGGGCGAGGAGTAGGAGATGGTGATGGCATGACCACCGACGGTGGCCGACTCTTTGGCAGGCGGACTTTTCGGCGGGCCTTGCTGAGAGAACAACGTGGTGGCGGTGACAAGGAGACCGGCACAGATCAAAAGACGCTTCATGAGTTGTTTCTCCTGTGGAGCTCTTTCTAAGCGTGGATGCTCCGACGGGAAGAATTGTCGCACCGTGGGCCACGAACGCGAAAGGACCGTGTGACGAGCCTGCTATGATGCGGCGGAAGGCCATTGCATGGAGCGGGCGCGGACAAGAGGATCGGCAGGAGAGAGATTTCGCGCCGCGGTGCGCGAGGAGAAACCACTGCAGGTGGTGGGCACGATTAATGCGTACGTAGCGCGCATGGCAGAGGCGACGGGATTTCGCGCGCTCTACCTTTCTGGCGGAGGCGTTGCGGCGAACTCGCTGGGGATGCCGGACCTGGGAATCAGCACAATGGAAGATGTGCTGACCGATGTCCGCCGTATTACGGACGTGACAACACTGCCGTTGCTTGTGGACATCGACACGGGGTGGGGCGGCGCCTTCAACATTGCGCGCACGATCCGGTCGATGATCAAAGCAGGCGCTGCCGCTGTGCACATTGAAGACCAGGTCAGCGCCAAGCGATGCGGGCATCGGCCCGGCAAGGAAGTGGTTCCGGCGGAAGAGATGGTGGACCGCATCAAGGCCGCCGTGGATGCGCGGACGGATGAGCAATTTGTCGTAATGGCGCGGACCGATGCGCTGGCGATCGAGGGCCTGGACGCGGCGATTGAACGGGCGCAAGCCTACGTTGCCGCAGGCGCGGACATGATCTTTGCCGAGGCCGTGACCGAGCTCGCGATGTATGCAGATTTTCGCAAGGCGGCGGGAGTACCGATCCTGGCGAACATCACGGAGTTTGGCCAGACGCCACTCTTCACTTGCGACGAACTGGGCAAGGCAGGCGTGGACATCGTGCTCTACTGCTGCGCCGCGTATCGCGCGATGAATGCTGCAGCGTTGAAGGTGTATGAGGCGATCCGCGCCGAAGGGACTCAGCGGAGCCTGGTGCCGATGATGCAGACGCGTGCCGATTTGTACAAACATCTTGGCTATCACGCGTATGAAAAGAAGCTCGATGAGCTTTTCGCCAAGAGCAAAGAGAGCAAGTAGACGGCTTCCCCGTTGATCCGTTAGGTTGATGCTCTCCTGTGTTGGTTTCGGGGGTCGGAATGAACAAGGAAGCAAAGGCCGCCCAAACGGCTTTCAAACCGAAGAAGTCTGTGGCGCTCTCAGGGATGGCGGCAGGGTCGACAGCCCTGTGCACCGTGGGTCACAGCGGAAACGATCTGCATTATCGCGGCTACGACATTGCCGATCTAGCCGCACACTGCGAGTTTGAAGAGGTGGCTTATCTGCTCGTGCGTGGCAAGTTGCCGAACTCTTCAGAACTCGCTGCGTACAAGGCTGAATTGAGACGGAAGCGCGGTCTGCCTGGAGTGGTGAAGCAGGCGCTTGAGCTGCTGCCTGCAGGCACCCATGCGATGGACGTGCTGCGGACAGGCGTTTCGGTGCTGGGATGCGTTGAGCCGGAGGGTGCGAGCCACAAAGATGAGGGTGCACGCGACATTGCGGATGCGCTTCTGGCCTCATTGGGATCGATGCTGCTCTATTGGCATCACTTTGCGAAGAACGGACGCCGCATCGATGTGGAAGTGGACGAGGATTCGATCGCTGCGCATTTTCTTCACCTGCTGCACGGGTCCGCTCCAAGACCAGAATGGACAGCCGCGATGCAGGCTTCGTTGATTCTGTACGCGGAGCACGAGTTTAATGCATCGACATTTACGGCGCGCGTGATTGCCGGCACGGGATCCGATTTGCATTCGTGCATTTCGGGCGCTATCGGCGCTCTGAAAGGACCGAAACACGGCGGAGCCAACGAAGTGGCGCTCGAGATTCAGCGGCGCTATGCTACGCCGGGTGAAGCAGAGGCGGATATTCGACGGCGCGTGAACGAGCGCGAAGTTGTGATTGGTTTCGGGCACCCGGTGTACACGATCAGCGATCCGCGCAGCAACATCATCAAGGAAGTTGCGCGAAAGCTGGCTAAGGATTCCGGCGATTCTCGGTTGTTTGCGGTGGCTGAACGGATCGAGGCAACGATGCAGGACGCAAAGCGCATGTTTCCGAATCTGGACTGGTACAGCGCAGTTGCGTACGATCTGATGGGAATACCGGTAGACCTGTTTACGCCAATATTTGTCATGGCGCGAGCGGCGGGTTGGTGTGCTCACGTGATCGAACAGAGGCAGGACGGAAAGATTATCCGACCTTCGGCAGTGTATACGGGACCGGAGGATTTGAAGTTTGTACCGATTGGGGCGAGAGCTTAGTCCTTTCCCACCAAGCCGCGATGACCGCATCTTGGAGGGGCATCCACACACACTTTTCCCACTCATGACACGATGAAGCCGTGTCATGAATGGGGCACACGCATATTTGCTGTTTCCGAAGATTTGAAGAGGGGACTCTGTGTCGTTGCACACCACTCATGAGCGGCCTGCGCCTGATAAAGTCCTTACGGACATTGCCGATTATGCTCTGAACTACCAGATCAGTAGCGATCTCGCGTATGAGACGGCGCGGTATTGCCTGATGGATACGCTGGGGTGCGGACTGGAGGCACTGGAGTATCCGGCGTGCACGAAGCTGCTAGGGCCGATTGTGCCGGGGACGATGGTTTCTAATGGCGCGCGTGTGCCGGGAACGAGCTTTCAGCTTGATCCTGTACAAGCGGCATTCAACATCGGCGCGATGATTCGCTGGCTCGACTACAACGACACGTGGCTCGCGGCGGAGTGGGGACATCCGTCAGACAATCTGGGCGGCATTCTGGCGACTGCCGACTGGCTTTCGCGTAACCCTGCAGGCGGCAGACCACCTCTGCAGATGAGGCACGTCCTGACGGCAATGATCAAGGCCCATGAGATCCAGGGCTGCATTGCGCTGGAGAACTCGTTCAACAAAGTCGGTCTCGATCATGTGGTGCTGGTGAAGGTGGCGTCGACGGCGGTCGTATGCGCATTGCTTGGACTGAACCGTGAACAGACGATTAACGCCCTTTCGCTGGCATGGGTTGACGGGCAAAGCCTGCGCACTTATCGGCACGCACCGAATACGGGATCGCGCAAGAGCTGGGCCGCCGGGGATGCGACGAGCAGAGCTGTTCGACTTGCGCTGATGGCGCAAGTTGGAGAGATGGGCTACCCCTCAGCACTGACTGCGAAGACGTGGGGGTTTTACGATGTCTCGTTTCGCGGGCATGAATTCAAGTTCCAGCGGCCATACGGCTGCTACGTGATGGAAAACGTGCTCTTCAAGATCAGCTATCCGGCGGAATTCCACGCGCAGACGGCTGTAGAAGCGGCGATGACGCTGCGTAAGCGACTGGATGCTGCGGGAAAGACTGCTGAGGACATTCGTAAGATTACGATCCGAACGCACGAGGCATGCCTGCGCATCATCGACAAAGAGGGTCCGCTGACGAATCCTGCGGATCGCGACCACTGCGTGCAGTACATGATTGCGATTCCGCTGCTGTTTGGCAGGCTCACCGCAGCCGACTACGAAGATGCGGTGGCTGCCGACCCACGCATTGACGCGTTTCGCGCGAAGGTGGAGTGTGTTGAGGAGCCGCGGTTCACGAAGGACTATCACGATCCCGAGAAGCGTTCGATTGCGAATTCGCTCCGGGTCGAATTGCAGGACGGGACGGTCCTCGAGGAGACCGTCGAGTATCCGATCGGGCACAGACGACGGCGCGCAGAGGGGATGCCGCTGCTGGTTGAGAAGTTCAGGGCTAATCTGCGGCGCCAGTACAGCGAAGAACAGCAGGAGCGCATTCTGAACATTTCGCTTGATCGAGAGAAACTCGAGAGAATGCCGGTGAATGAGTACGTAGATCTTTACGTCGCGTGAAGAAGCGTAAAGGACTTCGCGGTGCGGCCGCTTGCTCGCGAGGCGGGGCGCGTGTTTGACTTGTGGCCTAAGGAAGACTCGACGCATGGCCTACATTCTTTCGCTGGACCAGGGGACAACCAGCTCACGCGCGATTCTGTTTAATGAAGCGGGCACGATTGCGGCAGTGGCCCAGCTCGAATTCCAGCAGTTCTATCCTCAGCAGGGTTGGGTTGAGCACGACCCGACCGAAATCCTGACTACTCAAATGGGATGCGCCGTCGAGGCGATGGTCAAAGCTGGTGCGCGCCCCAGAGACGTTGCCGCGATCGGCATTACGAATCAGCGCGAAACTGTCATCATATGGGATCGTGCAACGGGCAAGCCGATTCATCCGGCGATCGTGTGGCAGGACCGGCGCACGGCCGGTGACTGCGCTGCGCTTCAGGAAAGCGGTGTTGGCGAAGAAGTCTCAGCTAAGACCGGACTTGTGCTGGATCCGTATTTTTCAGCAACGAAGGTGCGTTGGATCCTGGACAACGTTGAAGGAGCGCGAGAGAGGGCGGAGCGCGGTGAACTTGCATTCGGTACCGTGGACAGCTGGCTCATCTGGCACCTGACCAGCGGGTCGCGCCATGTAACCGACGTGACGAATGCCTCCCGGACGCTGCTCTTCAACATTGTGAAGGGCGAGTGGGACGCGGAGTTGCTTCGCATCTTCGGGATCCCCGAAAGCATACTGCCGGGGGTGGTGTGGTCGAGCGAAAAGGTGGGTGAGGTCACCACTACGCTGGGGCTTGGTGGAGTGACGATCGCCGGAATTGCCGGAGATCAGCAGGCAGCGCTGTTCGGCCAACTCTGCTGGAGCAAGGGCGATGCCAAAAACACGTATGGAACCGGCTGCTTTCTGCTGCAGAACATCGGGACGAAGTTCATACGCTCGAAGCATCGGTTGATTACCACCGTCGCAGCGAGCGCACAGCGACGGCTCGAATACGCGTTGGAGGGCAGTGTATTTATCGGTGGCGCAGTAGTGCAGTGGCTGCGCGATAATCTCAGGCTGATTGGGGCTTCGAAAGAGGTGGAGGAAGTGGCGGCGAGCGTGCCGGACACCGGCGGCGTTGTATTTGTGCCAGCATTTGTTGGCCTTGGCGCGCCGCACTGGGATCCGCATGCGGGCGGACTGCTGATCGGCCTGCGCCGCGATACGAAACCCGGGCACATTGCGCGAGCGGCGCTGGAGAGTATCGCGTTTCAGGTGGCGGATGTCCTGGAGGCTGTGCACAGCGAGACGGGCACTCCACTGGAAGCGCTTCGCGTGGATGGCGGAGCGGCTGTGAATGACCTGATGATGCAGTTTCAGGCCGATGTTCTGGATGTGCCGGTGGTGCGTCCGCGCGTGACTGAAACGACCGCGCTGGGCGCGGCCTATCTGGCTGGTCTGGCGACCGGATTCTGGGGAAGTCCAGAGGCCTTGCGCGCGAAGCTTGAGGGCGACGTGCGGTTTGAGCCGAACATGAAAGCCGCTGATCGCGCTGAGCGACGCGCGCGCTGGCAGCGCGCCGTAGAGCGCTCAAAGGGATGGGCGCAGTAGACGCAAGGAGCCTGCGATGCGACGCGAAGAAATGCTAGAACGAATTCGTCAGCGTGCCCGGCGGAACGAGCCCTGGGACATTGCCGTAATTGGCGGCGGAGCGACGGGAGCGGGTGTTGCAGTAGATGCGGCCTCGCGCGGACTCGATGTTGTCCTGGTGGAAGCGCACGACTTCGGCAAGGGGACGAGCAGCCGCAGCACCAAGCTTGTGCATGGTGGCGTGAGATATCTCGAACAGGGAAACATCCCACTCGTGATGTCGGCGCTGAAGGAGCGCGGGCTGCTGCGCCAGAATGCGCCCCACCTTGTGCATGACCTGGGCTTCGTGGTGCCGAATTACTCCTGGTGGGAGGCGCCGTTCTACGGCATCGGATTGAAGCTCTATGACATGCTGGCGGGCAAGTACGGATTCGGCACGTCGAAGCTGCTTACGAAGGAGGAAACACTCGAGCGGCTGCCGGCGCTCGATCCGGAGGAACTGCGCGGCGGGGTTGTTTACTATGACGGCCAGTTCGACGACGCGCGATTACTCATTCATCTGGCAATGACTGCCTCTGATCACGGCGCGGCGCTCGTGAACTACTGCCCCGCGACGGGGCTGTTGCGCGACGATAGTGGCTACGTCGGTGGCCTGACCGCGCGTGATGAGGAAAGCGGAGAAGAGGTGGCCATCGCGGCGCGGATTGTGGTGAACGCGACGGGAGTGTTTACGGATTCAATACGTCAGATGGCCGACCCCGGGATGGAGCCTATGATGGTGACGAGCCAAGGCATTCACCTTGTGTTCGATCGCTCATTTCTGAAAGGCGACACTGCGCTGATGGTTCCGCGCACCAGCGACGGGCGCGTGCTGTTTGTTATTCCGTGGCACGGACATG
>Ga0306920_100006717_pt1 | contig 15058 bp, 17 predicted proteins | sample flu12Cox44000170_FD_204666 | JGI IMG/M metagenome (GOLD analysis project Ga0306920, IMG submission 204666) | Lab enrichment of tropical soil microbial communities from Luquillo Experimental Forest, Puerto Rico - flux4day.12C.oxic.44.000.170 (v2)... | ecosystem: Environmental > Terrestrial >... | reverse complement strand
GTCAGGAAACTGGATCCCCAAGAGCCAGGTGTTCTTGCTCAGCTCCAGCGCGCAGTGGAGGATGCTTCCGGCAGCGGTGCTCGTGTCCATCGCAGTTCTCCTTCTGTCATCAGGGACGAAGGAGATTTGCCAAACGAGTGAGGCGGGCCTCCGTCCGCCTCATAGCATCTAGAATATGGGGGCGTGCGGCCGCTCAAGCGGGCCAGCGATAGCGGTAGAGAGACGAGCGGCGCGCCTCAAAGCACGCGGCAATTCCCCTGACCAAGAAGACAAGCAGCAGACGGGCAGGAGGCGAGCAGGAGACGGGCGGAGCGTGGCAGCGCCTCGGCCCGCTACTTGGGTATCACGCGCAGCACACGGCCTTCCGCGCGGTCGGTGAGCAGCCACAGCGCGCCGTCGGGCCCCTGACGCACTTCGCGGATGCGCTCGCCGAGGTCGGTGAAGAGGCGCTCCTCAGCGACGACGCGCTCACCGTCGAGCACAAGGCGGTGCAGTGCTTGACCAGCCAGCGCACCCACGAACAGGTTGCCCTTCCATCCCGGGAAAAGATCCCCCGTGTAGAAGGCCGCGCCGGAGGGAGCGATCGAGGGGTCCCAATAGTAGATCGGCTGCTCCATGCCGGCCTTATGCGTGCCCTCGCCGATCTTGGTATTGTTATAGTCGCGACCATAAGTGATGACCGGCCAGCCGTAATTCTTGCTGGCTTCCGGGATGTTGATCTCGTCGCCGCCGCGCGCGCCGTGCTCGATGGTCCACAGCTTGCCCGTCGCCGGATTGAGTGCGGCACCCTGCACGTTGCGGTGGCCGATCGACCAGATCTCCGGCCGCCAACCGTCCCTCTTGGGGTTGCCCGCATAGGGGCTCCCGTCGGGCATGAGGCGCACCAGCTTGCCCAAGTGATTGCCCGGGTTCTGCGCCTCGGCGCGCGGGAAGTAGCGCTCGCCCAGCGTCACGAACAGCGAGCCGTCGGGCGTGAAGACGATGCGCGAGCCATAATGCGCATTCGACGTATAGGATGGCTGCTGGCGGAAGATGACCTCAAGGCGCTCGAGGCGCGCGCCATCGGGCTCCGCGACCAGTTTGGCACGCGCCACGCTGGTGCCGTTCTTGGCTCCCTCGCGCGGCTCGGCAAAGGAGAGATAGATCAATCCCGTCGCGGCGAAATCGGGGGAAAGCGCCACGTCCAACAGCCCACCCTGGCCACTGGCGTAGACCCTTGGCGTACCCTGCACCGGCGGCGACAGCGCGCCGCTTGCGGCAATGATGCGCACCCGCCCGGGGCGCTCGGTGACGATGAGCCGGCCGTCCGGCAGGAAGGCGAGCCCCCACGGATGCACCAGGCCGTTGGCAAAGGTCTCGACCTTGACCGCGTGCTGGCTCTTGACGACCGGCGCCTGCGTCATCTCCGCGGCAAGAGGGGGCGCAACAGGGAGCGCAAGCGCGAGCACGCCCGCCGCAGCAGCCAGGAGGGTTGGGATGCGCATCGCCTGGGAGCTCCAGGTCGGCTCGGGTGGTCGCACCTGCCCTCACCCTGATGGACGCGGTTCGGCATCGCCGCAAGAGGTCGTTGCGCTCAACTTTCCGCCAGCGGCGGCGCCGATTGTGTTACTGCGGGCACCCCCATATAAGGGGGCATGTCCAAGGGCATTCCCTTCCATAAGATGAACGGCCTCGGCAACGCGATCGTGATCGTCGATCTGCGTGGCAAGAGGTGCCAGCTCGATGCGGCGCGCGCGCGCGCCATCGCCGCTCGGCCGGCTTCCCGTTTCGACCAAATGATGGTGCTGCATGACGCCGCGGAGCCCGGCACCGAGGCCTACGTGCGCATTTACAACACCGACGGCTCTGAGGCCGAGGCGTGCGGCAACGGCATGCGCTGCGTCGGCTGGCTGGTGGCCAAGGCGACCGGCCGCACGGCGTTGAAATTCGAAACCAAGGCCGGCGTGCTCGACGTGAGCGTGGCCGGCGTCGAGCACATCAGCGTGGACATGGGAACGCCGCGGTTCGGCTGGCGCGACATCCCGCTGGCCGAGCCGATCGACGATACGCGCGCCATCAAGCTTGAGATCGGGCCCATCGACAAGCCAATCCTCAGCGCCCCCGCGGTGGCCAACGTCGGCAATCCGCATGCTGTGTTCTGGGTCGACGATGTCGGCGCCTACGACCTTGGCCGCCTCGGGCCGCTCTTGGAGAACCATCCGATCTTTCCCGAGCGGGCCAACATCTCCCTCGCCGATGTCGTCTCGCGATGCGCCATCACGGTGCGCACCTGGGAGCGCGGGGCAGGGCTTACCAAAGCCTGCGGCAGCGCCGCCTGCGCGGCGACCGTCTGCGCGGTGCGCAATGGCTTCACCGATCGGCGGGCGACGGTGACGCTGCCCGGTGGGCGGCTTGAGATTGAGTGGACGGCCGAAGGCCGCATCTTGATGACCGGGCCCGTCGAGGAAGAGCACGTGGGCGTGCTCGAGGCGCTGGCGTGTGCGTGATTGCGACATGATCGACCCGCCAATCCACCAGACCACCCGATCATGCGTGCGCATCGTCACGCTGGGCTGCCGGCTCAATGCCTTCGAGTCCGAGGCGATGCGGCTCCACGCGGCAGCAGCCGGGCTCGGGGATGCCGTGATCGTCAACACCTGCGCGGTCACTGCCGAGGCGGTGCGCCAGGCCGGCCAGACCATCCGCAAGCTCAGGCGCGAGCACCCGACCGCGCGCCTGATCGTCACGGGCTGCGCGGCGCAAGTCGAACCGCAACGCTTCGCCGACATGCCAGAGGTCGATCGCGTCATCGGCAACGCCGAGAAGATGCAGGCGCACACCTTCAGCGCTTTCGACCTCGGCGGCACGCCGCGCGTTTGCGTGAACGACATCATGTCGGCACGCGAGACGGCGCACGCGCTGGTGGATGGTTTCGGCTCGCGTGCGCGCGCCTTTGTGCAGGTCCAGAACGGCTGCGACCACCGCTGCACGTTCTGCGTTATTCCCTACGGCCGCGGCCCGTCCCGCTCGGTGCCCGCGGGCGAGGTGGTGGCGAGCGCGCGCCACCTGGTCGAGGCCGGCTGCGCCGAGATCGTGCTGACGGGGGTCGACATCAGCGACTATGGCTCCGGTCTGCCGGGCGAGATGACGCTCGGCAAGCTCGTGCGTCAAATCCTGCGCCACGTGCCGGAGCTGAAGCGGCTGCGACTTTCCTCCATCGACCAGGTGGAGGCGGACGCTCAGCTGATAGCTGCCATCGCCGAGGAACCACGGCTGATGCCGCATCTGCATCTCTCCCTGCAAGCGGGCGACAACCTGACGCTTAAGCGCATGAAGCGGAGGCATTCCCGCGCCGATGCCGTCGCCTTCTGTGCGCGGGTGCGCCAACTGCGGCCCGACATCGTGTTCGGCGCCGACCTGATCGCCGGCTTTCCAACCGAAACGGAGGACATGTTCGCGGGCTCATTGCAGCTCGTCGACGAGTGCGGCCTCACGTTCCTGCACGTCTTCCCCTTTTCCCCGCGCCCCGGTACGCCCGCGGCGCGCATGCCGCAGGTCGCCCGTGCGGTGGTCAAGGAACGGGCGGCGTGCCTCCGCGCGAAGGGTGCCGCTGCACTATCGAGCTATTTGGAGGCGCAGGTCGGCCGCGCCGTGGAGGTGCTGATGGAGCGCGACCACCTCGGGCGCACGCCCGGCTTCGCGCAAATGCTGCTTGCCGGATCGGCGGCGGCCGGGTGCCTCCTTGCGGCCCGCGTCACCGGATCAAGCGGGCGGCTGTTGCAGGGCGAGCCGTTCGCCCCCACGTGTGCGTCGTGAGCGATACCGCCAAATCGCGCGGCCTCTTTGGCCGCTTTCGCCGCCCGGCCGAGCCGCGGCCGCCGGAACCCGCTCTTCCAACACTCGGCGCGGAGGCCCATGCGCCGCAGGAGCCAACGGCGCCGCGCCAATCCGAGCCAGGCGCTGCTGACGCAGCCGAGCCGCCCAAGAAGCAGGGCTGGTTCCAGCGCCTCAAGGCCGGCCTCACCAAGACTTCGGCCAAACTGTCGCAGGACATCGTTGGCATTTTCACCAAGCGCAAGCTCGATGCTGATGCGCTGCAGGAGCTCGAAGATTCGCTGATCGAAGCCGACCTGGGCGTCGACACGGCCACGCGCATCACCGAAGCCTTGGCCATAGGCCGCTACGCCAAGGAGATTGCACCGGCCGAAGTGCGCGCCGTGCTGGCGGCCGAGGTGGAGCGCGTGCTGGCGCCGGTGGCCAAGCCGCTGCTGCTCGAGGGCGAGCATCGTCCCCACGTCATCCTGGTGGTCGGCGTCAACGGCACGGGCAAGACGACGACCATCGGCAAGCTTGCCCAGCGCTTTGTGCAGGAGGGCAGGAAGGTCACCTTGGCGGCGGGCGACACGTTCCGCGCTGCCGCGATCGACCAGCTCAAGATCTGGGGTGAGCGCACGGGCGCGGAAGTGGTCGCCCGAGGGGTCGGCGCCGATGCCGCGGGGCTCGCTTACGATGCGCTGGTCCGCGCGCGGGAAAATTCCAGCGAGGTGTTGCTGATCGACACCGCCGGCCGGCTGCAGAACAAGCAGGCGCTGATGGATGAGCTGGTAAAGGTCGTGCGCGTGGTGCGCAAGATCGATCTGACCGCGCCGCATCACGTGCTGCTCGTGCTCGACGCCACGACCGGCCAGAATGCCCTTAATCAAGTGGACGTATTCCGGGAAAAGGCCGGCGTCACCGGTCTGGTGATGACCAAGCTCGACGGCACGGCCAAGGGTGGCATTCTGGTCGCAATTTCAGCAAAGTTCGGCCTACCCGTGCATGCTATAGGCGTGGGCGAGGGCGTCGAAGACCTGGCTGCCTTCGATGCCGGAGAGTTTGCGCGTGCAATCGCGCTGAGTTAAGAAGGACGAAGGGAAGGGAGGGGTGGCCCACCAAAGCGAGCCGCCTGGATAGACACAGCGTGGCAGTCCAAGCAGTCACCTGGCGGCAGCGGCATTATCCATTTAATGCCGAGCAAACCGTCAACATCCTGGGAGAGATCGGGCCACTGGTCGCGATGTTCCTGGTCAACGGCATCTATGGGATTGCCGCTGGCACATGGGCGTTGATCGGCTGCACGCTCATCTCCTTGATCTCCACGCTGGTGGTGTTGGGCCGCCCGCCGGTCATGCCGTTCATCGCCGGTGCGGTGAGCATAATCTTCGGCACACTCACGCTCGTCACCGGCGATGCCATGTGGGTGCAGATCAAGGTCACCCTGTTCAACTCGCTCGTCGCCCTCATGCTGTGGTTGAGCCTCAAGACCGAGCACAACTTCTTCCGCTTCGTGTTCGGCAAGACCTTCCACTACACGGACGAGGGTTGGGCCAAGTTCACCCGCAACGTGGCGATCTTTTTCCTGGCCACGGCTGTCGCCAATGAGATCGTGCGCTTGAGCTGTGCGCATACCCATATCAGCGCGCTCAATCGCGTTTTTACCGGCGTGGACATCTGGATCCTGTTCAAGATCTTCATCACCATGCCGGTGACTGGCGTGTTCTTCTGGTGGCAGGCGCACGTGCTGCAGAAGTACCGAATACCCAAGCACATCGCCGACATCGCGCCCCAGAGCGATGCGGCTTCTTGATAAACAGGATCGCCTCGGATCGAGCCGGCTCGCGACCGCAGCGTCGCGTTCGCCGGGTGAGCTCTTTGCAATTGTCCTAGTCCATTGCCCGAGGTCGAGGCGAGGTAAGAGAACGATAGGGCGGTTCAGTCCGAGAGTTGAGGCATGAACGAAGAGGCCAAACGGTTGGAGACCGGCTCGCCTTCCAACGCCTACGTCAAACTGCTGATCGAGTTCGGTCCGCTCGCCGCCTTCGGCCTGACCTATCTTGCCGGCGGCATCTTTTGGGCGACCGCGGCCGTCATGATCACCAGCGTCATCGCCCTGGCTGCATCCTGGAAGCGGTTTGGCCGTCTGTTGCCGGTGCCGCTCCTCACCGCCTTGCTGGTGGTAGTGTTCGGCGGCCTCACCTTCTGGCTCAACGATCCGCGCTTTATCTATGTCAAGCCGACCATCATCAACCTGTTGTTCGCCGGCGTGCTGCTCTTCGGTCTGCTGACAGGCCGCCCTCTGCTCAAGCTGCTCCTGGGCGAGGCCTTCAGCCTCACCGAAGCGGGCTGGCGCAAGCTCAGCCTGCGTTGGGCGTTGTTCTTCCTGGCGATCGCGGCGCTCAACGAAGTGGTGTGGCGCAACTTCTCCGAAGCGCTCTGGGTCAAGTTCAAGGTGTTCGGAATTCTGGGACTTTCGCTGCTGTTTGCCATGGCCCAGGTGGGCTTCATCAAGCGCCACGAGGCCAAGGGCAGAGCATAGTCCCAGAGCACAATCCACCGCTGCCAGCGGCGCGCCGGCGAAAAGGGGTATGCGGCGCATCGGCGCATGGGCGGTGGCCATGGGCCGCGCACACCCCGGGTCGGTTCCGGCGGGTCGGCCCAGGCGCAAATCGGATCGCGTAATCCTTGCTGGTCGCGCCTTGCCGCGGCTAGGCCGCCTTCTTCAGCAGTTTGCGGTTGATCAGCAGCTCGGCAATTTGCACGGCATTGAGCGCCGCGCCCTTGCGCAGGTTGTCCGACACGATCCACATGGCAAGCCCGTTCTCCACCGTCGCATCCTCGCGGATGCGGCTGATGTAGGTGGCGTCCTCGCCGGTGGCTTCGACCGGCGTGATGTAGCCACCGGGCTCGTGCTTGTCGATGACGAGACACCCCGGCGCCTGGCGCAGCGCCTGGCGCGCCTCCTCGGCGGTAATGGGCTTCTCGAACTCCACGTTCACCGCCTCGGCGTGGCTGACGAACACCGGGACGCGCACGCAGGTTGCGGTAACCTTGATCTTGGGGTCGAGGATCTTCTTGGTTTCGGCCACCATCTTCCATTCCTCGCGCGTGTAGCCGTCCTCCATGAAGACGTCGACGTGGGGAATGCAGTTGAAGGCGATCTCCTTGGGGAACGTCTTGGGCTCGACCTCTTGGCCAGGCACGTACTTGCCCTTGGTCTGGCTCCAGAGCTCGTCCATGGCGTCCTTGCCGGCGCCGGACACGGACTGATAGGTGGCGACCACCACGCGTTTGATCGTCGCGAGTTCGTGCAGCGGCTTCAAAGCGACGACCATCTGCGCGGTCGAGCAATTGGGGTTGGCGATGATGTTCTTGCGGGCATAGCCGGCGACCGCATCGGCGTTCACCTCGGGCACGATCAGGGGCACGTCCTGGTCGTAGCGCCAAGCCGACGAGTTATCGATGACGATGGCCCCCTTGGCGGCGATCCTGGGCGACCACTCCCTGGAGACGCCGCCGCCCGCCGACATCAGGCAGAAATCGACGCCCGCGAAGTCGAAACTGGCGAGGTCCTTGCACTTGAGCGTGGTCTCCCCGAACGAGACCTCCACGCCGACCGAGCGGCGCGAAGCAAGCGCATAGACCTCCCCGACTGGGAATTGGCGCTCGCTCAAAATCGCGAGCATTTCCCGGCCCACGTTGCCCGTGGCACCGACAACGGCAATCCTGTAGCTCATCGTGCTCTCATCCCTGAGCAATGGCGTGCAGCGGACGCGATTTGCGCGCGTGCTTTTAACCTCAGCCGCGCCCCCTTGTCTATTGGCGTCCTGCATCGGCCACAATGCATCGTTACCGAGGCCCGATCGGCGCTTGCCGCAAAGAGCCCTATCGAGCCCAACCCCGTGATCTCTGTCGCCAAGCTGATTGCGCTTTTGATCTTGGCCGGTGCGGCTTTGGCCGCAGCCCCGGCTTCGGCGCCGGCCCTCGATGATCCTTGGATGAGCGAGGAGGCCATGCGGGGGGCCTTCATCGGCAAGACGCTGGATGGCCGTTACGGCAACGGCCATACCTGGAGGGAGACCTATTTCGTCGGCGGTGGGCTCGAATATCGCGAGAGCGAGCGCCAGGCGACGGGCCGATGGCACTTCCGCGGGCACATCTTCTGCACTTTTTACGATCCGAGCGCGCCGCAGCTCAACGGCGGGTGCTGGACGGCGGTCAAGACGAGCGCCAACTGCTACGAGTTCTATCTGGCTGGCCTAACCCCCGAACCGCCCTTCGAGGACGCAACGCCCGGCATGGCCGACCGCTGGAACGCCCGCGGCTGGCGCACCGAGGAGCCCTCCACCTGCGGCGAGAAGCCCAGCGTGTGACGGGACCCGACGCCGCGGCGGTGGCGTTGCTCGCAGAGCGGCGCGCAAAATCTCCGCAATCTCCCCTTGCGCAACGCTTCCAAGCTGGCGTTATTCGCGCAACCCCTGCAACCTCCGGAGGCAAACCACATGTACGCATCCCTTGAGCACTACATCACATCGACGGCAACTGGGTCAGGCCCTCCGGCGCCAACAAGCAGCACGTGATCAATCCCGCCACCAGCAAGCCCATCGGCGAGCTCGGCCACGTCTCCAGGGACGACCTCGACGAGGCGCTCGCAGCCGTCGACAAAGGCTTCAAGACGTGGCGCAAGGTGTCGAGCTTCGAGCGCGGCAAGGTCTTGCGCAAGGCGGCCGACCTCGTGCGCGCGCCCGCCGAGGAGATCGCCAAGGTCCTCACCCAGGAGCAGGGCAAGATCCTCGCCGAAGCCAAGGCAGAGGTGCTCTCCGCCGCCGACATCATCGACTGGTACGCCGCCGAGGGCCAACGCGCCTACGGCCGCATCATTCCGGCCCGCGCCGACGGCGTGCGCAACATGGTGATCATGGAGCCATCGGCCCGGTGGCCGGCTTCTCGCCTTGGAACTTTCCGGTCACCCAGGCCGTGCGCAAGATCGCGGCGGCGCTGGCTGCCGGCTGCTCCATCATCATCAAATGCCCCGAGGAGACGCCGGGCTCGCCCATCGGTCTCGTCACGTGTTTCCACGATGCCGGGCTTCCGGCGGGCGTTCTCAACCTCGTCTACGGCATTCCCGCCGAGATCTCAGAGTATCTCATCCCGCATCCGATCATCCGCAAGATCTCCCTCACGGGTTCGGTGCCGGTCGGCAAGCACCTGAACGCGCTGGCGGCCAGCCACATGAAGCGCGCCACCATGGAGCTTGGCGGCCATTCGCCTGTGCTCGTGTTCGACGACATCGATCCCGAGGGCGTGGCCAAGATGATGGGCGCCATGAAATACCGCAATGCCGGCCAGGTGCGTGTCTCGCCCACGCGCTTCTTTGTGCATGAGAAGGTCTACGACAAGTTCGTCGGCAAGTTCACGGACATCGCCAGCAAGACCAGGGTTGGTGATGGCTTGGATGCGGATAGCCGCATGGGGCCCCTCGCCAATCCGCGCCGCCTCAACGCGATCGAGGCGTTCGTCAACGACGCGCAAGAGAAGGGCGCCAGGTGGCCATCGGCGGCGCCCGCATTGGTAATCAGGGCAACTTCTTCGAGCCGACGGTGCTGACGGACGTGCCCGAGAGCGCCCGCATCATGAACGAGGAGCGTTCGGCCCCGTCGCGGTGATGCTGCGCGTCAAGGAGACGGACGAGTTGCTGACCCGGGCCAACAAGCTGCCTTATGGTCTTGCCAGCTACGCGTTCACCAAGGACGCCAAGACCGCGACCAAGGTGGCAGACGCGCTGGAATCCGGCATGGTGACCATCAACCACTTCGGCATCGCGTTGCCCGAAACACCTTTTGGCGGCATCAAGGATTGAGGGTTCGGCCACGAAGGCGGCATCGAAGGCCTGCAGGTCTACATGCGGGCCAAGTTCATCAGCCATCTGGGATGACGCCTTGGGGTCTGCGCACAAAAGCCCCAAACTCGCGGCGCTTTGGGCCAGGCCTCGCTGGCCTCCCCCCTGTCCCTGACCCGTGCAGCTGATCTGTGCAGCTGGCGTGTACCGGTCAACGGATCCGGCTTGGGCCGACAGCTGCCGTGAGTGGACTGCTGGCGTGAGTGGAGGGGCGGCATGCGTCGACCTCGCTAAGGCGCCACCTCCCGCCCCAGGTACTCCACCGCCGCCTGCACGCCGCCCGACCCGTGCGGGATGCCCAGTGCCTTGAGGCCCATCTCCACCGCTCCCAGCGTGCCCAGCACCATGGGCGCGTTGGTGTGCCCCATGTGGGCGATGCGGACGGCCTTCCCGTCGAGCTCGCCGAGCCCCACGCCCAACACCACGCCGCACTTGTCCCGCGTGTAGTCGAGCAGCGGCTGCGGATCGCGCCCCTCGACGCGCACGCAGGTGATGGAATTGGCCCGCTCGGCTGGATCGGTGATGTTGAAGGCGAGGACCTGGCCTTCGGCCCACTTGGCCACGGCCGACCGCGTCGCCTCGGCGAGCAGCTCGTGCCGGCGGATGGCGGCGGTGAGACCTTCCTCCTTGAGCATGTCGAAGGCTTTGCGCAGGCCGAACAGCAGGTGCTCGGGAGGCGTGCCGCAATACTTCTGGTAGTGCACCTCGCCTTCGCGAAAGGTCCAGTCCCAATAGAGGGTGCGCAGGCCCGCGGACTCGTGCAGCTTGCGGGCCTTGTCATTGGCGGCCACGAAGGCAAGGCCCGGCGGCGTCATCAGGCCCTTCTGTGAGCCCGCCATGGCCACGTCGACACCCCACCCGTCCATGTCGAATGGCATGCAGCCGAGCGAGGCCACGCAATCCACCATCAGCAGGGCCGGATGCTTGGCCGCGTCAATGGCCCTGCGGATGGCGGCGATGTCGTTGGCAACACCCGACGCGGTGTCGATCTGGGCGATCAGCAGGGCTTTGATCGCGTGGGTCTTGTCGCGCTTTAGCCGCTCCGTGACGGCGGCCGGATCAACGGCGCGGCGCCAGTCGCCCTTGAGCACCTCCACTTCCACGCCCATCATCTTGGCCATCTCGCCCCAACCCAATGCGAAGCGCCCGCTCTCCAGCACCAGCACCGTGTCGCCTCGCGACAGCACGTTGCTGGCAGCCGCTTCCCAGCCGCCGTGGCCGTTGGCCGCGTAGATGTAGGTGCGGCCGGCGGTGCGAAAGAGCGTCTTGAGATCCGTCAGGCAGCTGTCGGTGATGCCGATCATCTCGCCCGAGTAGATGTCGATGGCAGGGCGCTGCATCGCCGCCAGCACGGCGTCTGGCACATTGGTGGGTCCGGGGATGCTCAGCAACTCGCGTCCTTTGGCGACCGTCATGATGGAGCCTTTCGTTGCGCGGCGAGCTTCGGCGGGCCGCAGTCAAACCACTTGTCCCTCGACGTGCACAGATCGCAGATGACGCAGGCATCGCACCTGGGCCTGCGGGCCTGGCAGACGTATCGGCCATGCAGAATGAGCCAATGGTGGGCGTGCTGGAGATAGCGCTCCGGGATCACCTTGAGCAAGCCCGTCTCGACCTCGAGCGGCGTCTTGCCGGCGGCGAGGCCCAGCCGGTGTGCCACCCGGAACACATGCGTATCCACGGCCAATGTGGGCTCGCCGAAGGCCGTGTTAAGCACGACGTTGGCGGTCTTGCGGCCGACGCCGGGAAGCGCCTCCAGCGCCTCGCGCTGGCGCGGCACCTTGCCGCCGTGCTCGGCCATCAGCGCTCGCGACAAACCGATGACGTTCTTGGCTTTGTTGCGGTAGAGCCCGATGGTCTTGATATGCTGCTGCAGGCCCAGCTCGCCCAGCTCGAGCATCTTCTGCGGCGTGTCGGCGAGCTTGAAGAGCGGCCCTGTCGCCTTGTTGACCCCCGCATCGGTGGCTTGCGCCGACAGCACGACGGCCACCAGCAGCGTGAAGGGATTGGCAAATTCCAGCTCACCCTTGGGCGCGGGATTGGCCGCGGCAAGGCGCCGGAAAATCTCCGCCACGCGCTCGGGCGACGGCTTGGGCTGCCGGCGGGCCCGCGCGCGCTTTCTTTGAGGTGGGCTCGGTTGCAGTCTGGCAGTCTTGGCCTTAGGGGACTTAGGGGACTTCGGGGACATCGGGGCTTCGCGTGGGCCGATCGCGTTGTTAGGATGCAGTCATGACCGATAAGTCGCAGCAAACGCAAGCGGAGCCGGGCGCCTTCCGCGCCGTGCTGACGCCGCACCGGTCGCTCACGCCCACCGGTTTTCTGGCCTTGATGGTGGCGCTGAGCGGCATCAGCTTCGTCACCGGGCTGGCGTTCTATCTGGCTGGCGCCTGGCCGGTCATGGGATTCTTCGGCCTCGATGTGGCGCTCATCTACCTCGCCTTCCGGCTCAACTACCGCTCCGGCCGCCTCTACGAGACGGTCGAGCTCACCCCAGCGCTCTTCAGCTGGACGCGGGTGCATCCCTCAGGACGGCGCGAGCAGTTCGATTGCAACCCCTACTGGGCGCGCGTCAACCTGCACGAGTCCCCTGACGGGCGCACGGATTTGCGCATCGTTTCCCAGGGCCGCGAGCTGGCCTTCGCCCGTTTTCTGACCGACGAGGAGCGGCGCGATTTCGCCTCGGCGCTGCAGGGCGCCCTGCGCGAAGCACGCGGCCACACGCACATCTGAGCGGGCCCACAAGAAACGGGTCGATACTGGCGTCTTGGTACCCTAAGTGTGGGGCAACGCCGCTAGCAACCGCGAGAGAAAGACCCATGCTGCAAACATCGCTCGCTTCCCAACCGCAAATCCCGCTCGCCGCCGATGGCTCGCGCGACTATGCGCTCATCCGCCGTGCCATCGCCTTCCTGTCCGCAACCTGGACCGAGCAGCCGGCGCTCGACCGCTTGGCCGCGCATCTGGGCCTCAGTCCCGCCCACTGCCAGAAGCTCTTCAAGCGCTGGTGCGGGCTGAGCCCGAAGGAGTTCGTGCAGGCGATCACGGTCGACCATGCGCGCAGCCTGCTCACAGGCTCCGCCAGCGTTTTCGACACCGCCCTCGAAGTCGGTCTGTCGGGCGGCAGCCGCCTCCACGACCTCTTCGTCTCGCACGAGGCGATGACGCCCGGCGACTACAAGCGCCGCGGCGAAGGGCTCAACATGGCCTACGGCTTCCACGCGTCTCCCTTCGGGCAAGCGCTGCTGATTGCCACCGAACGGGGCGTCGCCGGCCTTGCCTTCGTCGACGAGGACAGAGGCCAGACACGGCAGGATACGCTCGTTGACATGATGCAGCGTTGGCCCAAGGCGTGCTATGTGGAGGCGCCGACCAAGACGGCGCCCTTTGCCCGCCAGATCTTCGCCTCGGAGTGGGACCGGGATCAGCCGGTCCGGCTCGTCATGATCGGCACCGACTTTGACGTGCGCGTGTGGGAGACGCTGCTCAAGATCCCCTTGGGCCGGGCGGTGAGCTACACCGACATTGCCCGCCACATCGGTGCCCCGTCCGCCTCGCGCGCGGTGGGCGCGGCAGTGGGCCGCAACCCCATATCGTTCGTGGTGCCCTGCCACCGCGTGCTGCGCGGCGATGGCAGCCTCGGCGGCTACCACTGGGGCCTCACCCGCAAGCGCGCGCTCATCGGTTGGGAGACCGGCCGATTGGCGGCGGCCCGCGGGTGATCGCCCCCTTGGCGTCCTCGCCAGCCTGCGCGGGTGTGGGCGCACGTGTGGGGCGCGAAGGGGAGCGAATGCACGTCCTTGTCCGGCTGGCGGGCCCCAATGGAGAGATCCGCATCCTTGAGGACCCGTCAACCGGCGCCCGCCTCTACGAGGAGGGCGGCGTGACCCAGAGCCGCGTGCTTCCCGGCGGTGAGGCCGCCGTCGCCTATGTGGGTCTCATGGCCGCGCTGCTGGCCGGCGCGGCCGAGGTCCTGCTGCTCGGCTGCGGCGGCGGATCGCTTGCCAGCATGCTCTATCGCCGCGGCTGTCGCGTCACCATCGTGGAGGTGAACCCGATCAGCTTTCAGCTGGCGCGCACCTTCTTCTGGATGCCGACAGGGGTCGAGTGCATCGCCGCCGATGTGCGCGAGTTCGTATGCCCGGATGCGCGCGCCTTCGACGCCATCGGCATCGATGTCGGAGGCCCGCGCTTGCTCTATGCGGACGTGCTGGCGCCCCGAACCATCGCTCGGCTGCGAAGCGCGCTCAGCGCGGGCGGCCGCATCGCCGTCAACCTCGCGCTCAAGGCGCCGGACGATCCCGCGCCCGGCCCCATCGCCGATCGCCTCGCGGCCGCGGGCCTGCAAATATGGGCGTTCACCCAGAACGACAGGGCTTCCCAGCGGGAGCTCAACACCGTGGTCCTGGCGTCGGCGCGGCGCGAGCAGCCGCGCGGGCTTGCCAAGCTCGGCGGCGGCGACTGGGCGCCCGCCCGCCTCAACGCCCTCCAGGGCTCAGGTGCCAGGCGATGACGTTTAAGCTGCGGATCGGAAGCGGCAAGGCCACCCCGCGTGCTCAAGGCTCGGGCCGCCTCAAGCCCAGGGTCGGGCCGCCTTGGCTTTGGCCTCGTAGTCGCCGATGGCCTCCTCGTTTTGCAAGGTGAGGCCGATATTGTCGAGACCTTCGAGCAGGCAGCGCTTGCGGAACGGGTCCATCTCGAATTGCACCAGGCCGCCGTCGGGTCCGCGGATCTCCTGACGTTCCAGGTCCACGGTGATGGTGGCATTGGCGCCGCGGTTGGCATCGTCCATCAGCTTGTCGAGGTCCTCCGGGGAGACCTTGATCGGCAGGATGCCGTTCTGAAAGCAGTTGTTGAAGAAGATGTCGGCGAACGAGGTGGAGATGACGCAGCGGATGCCAAAATCGAGCAGCGCCCAGGGGGCGTGTTCGCGCGATGAACCGCAGCCGAAGTTGTCGCCCGCCACCAGGATCTGGGCCTTGCGGTAGGCGGGCTTGTTCAGCACGAAGTCGGGCATCTCGTTGCCCGCCTCGTCGTAGCGCAGCTCATGAAAGAGGTGTTTGCCAAGCCCGGTGCGCTTGATCGTCTTCAGGAACTGCTTGGGGATGATGGCGTCGGTGTCGACGTTGATCATTGGCAAGGGCGCGGCGACGGCGGTGAGCTTGGTGAACTTCTGCATGCCTCTTCCTCCGTCGGGCTCCTGCTTTGCAGTTGCCTTTTAACGCCAGCGAGCTTCCACCCGTCAAGGTACCGGCTTCGAGCGCTGGGCGCAGACCGGCAAAGCCATGGCGGCGAAGGTTGCGGTCTCTGACGCGCGGATCAGAGCTGGTGTCGTGCCCGCCGGCCTGTGGTGCTACTTGACGTCCT
>Ga0306920_100006713_pt1 | contig 15060 bp, 12 predicted proteins | sample flu12Cox44000170_FD_204666 | JGI IMG/M metagenome (GOLD analysis project Ga0306920, IMG submission 204666) | Lab enrichment of tropical soil microbial communities from Luquillo Experimental Forest, Puerto Rico - flux4day.12C.oxic.44.000.170 (v2)... | ecosystem: Environmental > Terrestrial >... | reverse complement strand
AGACACAACGCCGCAGAAGGTCCTCACAGCGATGAAGGCGGTCCAGCCCGATGGGGAGACGAACATGCACGCCGTCTTCGCCGAGGCATTTCGCTATCGCGCCGCCGAGCTCGACACGATCTACATCTTTTCCGACGGCCTGCCGAACGCCGGCGAAGGTCTTCCGCCAGGCGGCGACAAGCTTCCTGAGGCCCAGCAGATTGAGTACCTGACGCGGGACCTGCGCAACAAACTCAAGAATAAATGGAACGGCCCGATCCCCGGCCAGCCCCGCATCCGCATCAACGCGATTGGATTCTTCTTCGAGAGTCCCGACGTCGGCGCTTTTCTCTGGGCACTGGCCCGCGAACACGACGGCAGCTTCGTCGGTATGAGCAAGTGACCTGCCTTCGTGTCTCGCTCAAAGCCTTCGCACGCTAAACGAGAACACGCGCCGATTGCGGTATCAACTCTTCGAACAACTGCTGATAGCGCTCCGCCTGCCGCCAGAGGGGAAACTGCGTCACCGCCGTCGTGCGTGCGGCGGTCCCGAGCTTCACCCCCTTCTGGATCTCGTCCAGTGCCACCTTGATAGCGTCGCCGAGGGCCGCCGCCGTCGCATCGGTCGCCAGCCAGCCGGTGATACCCGGGACGATCTGCTCCGACACGCCGCCGATCGGTAGGCCAATCGCCGGGGTCCCGCACGCAAACGCCTCGAGAATGACGTTCGGGAAATTGTCGACCGGCGCCGGATGCAACAGTACGTCGGCAGCGCTGTATGCGAGCGCCTTGACTCGGTCGTCGTCGATCCAGCCAAGCGGGGAAACGCAAATCTGCGGGTCGTCGATTGCCAGTTGGCCCTGGCCCATCATCAACAGGGTGAATGGCCGATGCCGAACGTGTCGCCAGAGTTGTGGAAGCAGCTCAGCGCCTTTGCGGCGTTCGGTCAAGTCGTGAGCGGCCACCAATAAGACTGGGCCTTCCGTGCGAAGTCGTAACCGACGGCGCGCCTCCTCGCGCGGGACGGGAGCGATAATGTCGGTCGGCACGCCATAAGGGACGACCTCGACGCGATGGCCCGCCCACTGGCCACTCAAGGCCTCTGCCGCCAGCCAGCACGACGGCGCCACGGCGACGATCTGCGGGTGCGCGGCCAGCAGCCGGCGGCGCTCGTGCCACGCCGAGGCGATATGTTCAGGGGCCAGCCGCGGTGATTCAGTGGCGGTCGGACACGCCGCATCGCACCCGACTCGAAACTTGGCGCAGTCATAAGCATACGCGCAACGCCCCGTGAAACTCCACATGTCGTGCAGCGTCCAGACCGTCGGCGCGAACTCGGCAGATACCGCAGCGATGTGCGGCCCCCAGCCCCAATCCGCGCCGCCGTGCAAGTTGTGTACGTTAATCACATCGGGGCGAAGGCGTCGCAGCAGGCCGCGGAGCTGGACCGCGACAAACTCGGGGGTGTTCGGATACGGGAATCGGACCGGCCAGAGTTTGCGCGGTACCCGCCGCAGCGCCTGGCCAACGCGGTTTTCGGTGCCTAGGACGTGCGTCCGCCATGGATGCGGCCGCCGATCGGGGAATAGCACCAATCGATCGACGCGATGTGTGCCGCTAAACGACTCGGCAAGCCGGGACGCTGCTTGAGCAGCGCCGCCCTGCGATTCGTGATCGGAGATCATCACGATCTTCACGGCCGCACCGCTTCCACATAAAGGGAGTCGGGCTTGGCCGCGGCGCCGCTGGGCTGGACGTCGAAGCCGTGGTCCGCCCAGCCCGCGATGACACTCTCGGCCGGCCCGGTCGTCCGGAAGTCCATAAAACCCGCGGCGGTCAGCAGCTCGCGCAGCGAATGCCGGTCGTACATCCAATGATGGATCTCGCCAGCCCGCCGAAAGCGGCCGATGCGCAACAACTCGTATTCGTCGCCTAGGATCCAGCGAATCAATCGTTCGCGCCAGCCGCGGCAGCGTGCCAGCAGCGATGGCTGCGCCAGCGTGACATTTCGCCCCAAGTGCCGTCGGATCACCTGGCCGTCAGCGCCGAGGCGGAACCACGCCAGACCAGCGGGTGCGTCCGCAAGGTACACGAGCATCTCGCCGCCGGGCCGCTCGCGCACGACCTGATCGTACATCTCCAGTATCACCCACCGATACCGCTGAGGCGCATCCTTCTCGCCGTCCCAGGCCGCATCGAGCGATTCGAGGTAGAGCCGGGCGATCTGCTCCAGGTCCGGCACGACAATGCGCAGGACACCGCCCGGTTTCAGCACCCGGAAACACTCCCCGAGAAACGGCGCTGCTCGATCGCGCGGCAGATGCTCTAGCAAGTGCGCATGATAGACCGCGTCGAACTCGCAGTCTGGAAATGGAAGGCCGGCGGTGACGTCATGCTTCACGACCCGCGGATCGAGCGGGTGTAGATCGATGTTTAGCCACTCCGGATGGAAACGCGCCCCACAGCCCAGGTGCAGGCGTCGCATGCGCGCGGTTTCGCAGGTCGCCGTCACCCGGTCACCTCGTGGTCTTCACCACCAGCCGCCCCGTGTAGTCGATGGTGTGCAAGGGCAAAGTGAGCCGGTGCCTTGCGAAATACTCGTCCACCGCTCGGCGGGCGCCTTGCCAGTGGCCGTAGTCATCGACGATCAACACGCCGCCCAGCGCGAGCCGGGGCCAGAGGTGCTCCAGTTCGTGGTAGGTCGATTCATACCAGTCCGTGTCGAGCCGCAGAAGGGCGATCTTGGCGGGCGCCTCGGCGGGGAGAACCTCCTCGACGCGGCCGGGCACGAAAACGATCTTCTTCCAGGGATAGCGCGTACGTAGCATCGCCTGGCGGACGGTTTGGAGGTCGCAGCAGGCGCGAACCATGTCGCCGGCCGCCGTCGGGTCGCGCAACCAATCGGACGCCGGCCGGCCGTCCCGGTCGCGATCGAACGGCCTTGGCTCGGGCATGCCGGTGTACGTGTCGAACAAATACAGCTGCCGCGTGGTCGATTCGAGGTGCAGAAGCGAGAACGCCGCCGCCATCATGCTGCCGCCGCGCCAGACGCCGCATTCGACCACCGTCCCGCCGATGCCGTTGGCCTCGAGGTGTGCGATGCTCTGGCAGAGGGCAGCGATACGCTCGAAGCTCGTCATCGTGAAGGGGCGGACCGCTCGATAGATGCGCTCATGCCTGCGGGCCATCTCGGCGCACCAGAACGGCAGCGTGAGCCCGTCCGGCACATCCCCTGTGCGAATCCCGAGATAGTTGAGCAGCCGCCGTGTACGGACGGCGATGGAGGCCAGCATCGCGGAACTCCGTTTCCAGGGCAGAGCGGCGTATCCCGGCACCGCATTGCACAGCGTAATCCTCGGTAGCAACGGCGGTCAAGGCGAATATCGACGACAGAAAATGGGTTGCGCGGCGCGTGCCCGTCTTGCGCGCCCCACCCACCACCACCCATCTGATCGCGTTTCGAAACGCGGTGAAAACCGCGCCTGATTCATTGCATCACACCCCCCCAGACACACCTTAACGCGTCTCGAAACGCGGTGAAAACGGCGCTGTTTTCGTTGCATCGCACCCCCCAGACTCACCTGAACGCGTCTCGAAACGCCGTGAAAACCGATGCCCGGGACTGCGGAGTCACTCCGCCCGCCAAATGCCCCCTCCCCGCCCCGCCCGCCAAACGGGCATACCCCCAGGAGAAGCAGACGGCTCGAGAGCGCTGGGCGCGGCGGTGAGACACTTCAGGAGAGGTGATTCATCGCCAGGAACGCCGCCCTCCAGCGGTACTCATCGAGTAGCCCTTCGGTGGGCCGACCCAGCAGGTGATACGCCAGGTACAAGGCCTCGATCGACGCTAGACCGTTCTCCGGGTCGGTGCCGCGTTTGGAAATGCGCGGATACGCCGTGCGCCAGCCGTGCAGGGAGCGCGGCGGCACCTCGGCGAATTCGGCGGTCATCGATTCCGACCAGCGCCAGCTTGCATCCAGCAGCAGGATGCCGCAATTGTGATCCGCGGACGACAGTTCGGGGCCATCGGCAGCGAGGCGAATGTACCCGTCCAGCGGTGGCATCTGCTTGACAGGGTAGCTGAGAAACTGCACGTCGTCCCGTCCCTGGAGCGGCATCACGGAGCACTTCTTCGGGTTCTCCTTCGGATGGCGGACAATGATCGTGATCGGCGGCAGCATGGATCGATCGTCGCTCACTCATCGCCTCCGGTTCCGCGACCGCGCGAATCGGCAAGCGAGCTTGATGGCTCTCCTACAATAGTAACGGGGTAACCGACGTTCCGCACAAGGAGCCCGATAATGAAAGTGGAGTTGCAGTATTGCGCAATGTGAAACTACGAGCCTCAGGCCGTCAGTTTGACGACCAAGCTGCTCACCACCTACAAGCAGAAGATTCAGGAGTTGAGGCTTCTCCCCGACAAGGGCGGCTGCTTCGAGTTGAAGCTCGACGGCGAGCTGGTCTACTCGAAGCTCAAGACCGGCCAGTTCCCCGACGAGAAGCAGATGGTGGAGCTGGTGGGTAAGCGCCTGAAATGACTCTTGTCTCCGTCTAGCGTTCGCGAGCGCTAAACGAAGACTTGCAGAACAACGCAACGGCCCGCGTTCCCGACTCAGGGATCGCGGGCCGTGTTATTCGAGTCGTCCGGCCGCCGGGACAAGGGAGCGGGAGGGCCGGGCGGATGATTGCGAACAGAGTCCTAGTAGCGGCGACCGCGATCGGTGCCGCCGCCGTAACCGCCGCCCCCCCCACCGCCGCCGCGCGGGCCGCGGCCACCACCACCGCCGTAGCCACCGCCCCCGCCGTAGCCACCGCCCCCGCCCCCTCCGCCGCGCGGGCCGCGTTCTTCGCGTGGCTTGGCGACGTTGACCGTCAGGGGACGGTTGTTGTGCTGGAATCCGTTGAGTGCCTGGATCGCGTTTTCGGCCTCCTGGTCGTTCTCCATCTCGACGAAGCCGAAGCCACGGGAGCGGCCGGTTTCGCGGTCGGAGATGACCTGGGCCGAGACGACCTTGCCGTGCTGGCCGAACAGTTCGAGGAGGTCTTCGTTAGTGACCGCCCATGCGAGATTGCCGACGTAGATGTTCTTCGCCATCGAGAAAAACCTTTCCGTGCCGGGGCCCGGATATCGGGGCCCATCTTGCCGTCTGTGATGTGGGAGCGGGCCGACCACGCAGGGGAAGGATTACTGGCACCCGCGGGCCTTTCGACCCGCGGCTTGAGGGCCTACCACCTGATTGCAACCCACGAGACGGGGCACCTCTTACCAGGGATGACACACGATCCGCTCACCAGCCCGGTCCTGTCGCGGATCCAACATGCACGATAACGGGGCCGCTTGCTACGGATCGCGCCCGCTTGTCCTCGGGAGCGCTCGGTGCCGCGGCAATCGTCGGGATGATTCCTCGCACACTATAACTTGTGTGTTTACCCCTGCCAACAGGATTTTGCAAAAACTGGATAATCTCGGCCGACCGGAGTGTGAACTTGTCCGGTCCGAGCCGGCAGCGTGAGCCACGGGAGGTAGGTCCGTCGCTTGCGCTTCCGGCTCGGACGGCCATTAACGGGGTGGTAGGACCGTCGCTTACGCTTCCTGCTCGGACGGCTATTGACCCCCGCCGCTAGAATGAATCAGCGCCAGGGAGAATCGCCATGCAACGCCACTGGCAGCATTTCATAGGCGGCGGCCCGGAGCCGCCCGCCGGCTCGTCGCTACCCGAACCAGATCCGGAGGAACTGGAAGCCCTCGATGCCTATTCGCGCGTCATCGTGCGAGTCGCCGAGACGCTTCGGCCGGCGGTCGTCAATCTGCGCGCGGGCAAAGGCCAGGCGGCGGGCACCGGCTCGGGCGTCCTCTTCGCCCCCGACGGCTTCTTGCTGACCAACGCCCACGTCGTTCGCGGCTTCCAGCGGCCGCGCATCCGCCTTCACGATGGCCGGGAGATTGACGGTAATGTGATCGGCGCGGATCCGTGGACGGACCTGGCCGTCGTCCAGGCCGAATCGAACGGGCTGCCCTATGCCGACCTGGGAGATTCGGCGAGGCTTCGCGTCGGTCAACTCGTGGTGGCGATCGGAAGTCCGTTTGGGTTCGAATCGACCGTGACGGCAGGCGTCGTCAGCGCCCTGGGCCGTACGCTGCGAACGCTGACGGGGCATCTGGTCGACAATGTCATCCAGACCGACGCCGCACTCAATCCCGGCAATTCCGGCGGCCCGCTGGTCGACGCGACGGGCCGGGTCATCGGCATCAACACGGCGATCATCGCCCCGGCCCAGGGAATCTGTTTCGCGATTCCGATCAACATGGCCCGCGACATCGTGCCGCAGCTGCTCAAGCACGGCAAGGTGCTGCGCGGCTACCTGGGGCTGCATGGCCGCAACGTGCCGCTCCCGGTCTCGACACGGCGGCAGTTCGACCTGTCGCAGGAGAGCGCGGTGCAGGTAGCGGCGATCGAGGCCGGCGCGCCCGCGGATCAGGCGGGCATCCTCGAAGACGACATCATCGTGGCCCTGGGCGACCGGGCGGTGACCAGCATCGACGACCTGCACCGCCTGTTGACCGAGCTGCCGATTGCCGTGCCGACGCCGGTCGTGTTCTTGCGAGGACCTCGCCGGTTGGAGCGACTGGTGCTCCCGCAGGATTACCCGCACCTGGCGCCGAAGTAAGAATCTGCGTGCGTTTTGTGCGGTCCGCTGCATATAATGAGCGCAGACCTGGTTTAAGGCTTATCCTTACCCATCGGCGTCCGTCGCCGGGAGGCCGCGGCTTGCATCAAGCACGGCATTCTGGGGTCCGAGTTGCGGCGAAACGAGGTGAAACATGCGCACGCGAGTTGTCTATCTGAGCGCGCTGGGGCTCGTCGCGATGGCGGCCCTGGTCATGTCCGCCGGCCCGGCGCTGGCGCAGCGCGGCGGTGGGGGAGGCCGTGGCGGTGGTGGGGGCGGCGGCCGCGGATTTAGCGGCGGCGGTGGCGGCCGGGGCTTCAGCGCCGCCAGTGCCGGCCGGAGCTTCAGTACCGCCGGCGTCCGACCAGCAGGCGCCGGCGCTTTCACCTCGGGTTACCGCGGCGTGACTGGCGTCAACTACTCGGGCTACCGCGGCGTGACCGGCGCCTCCTACTCTGCCTATCGCGGTGGCATTGGCTACGGGTATCGGCCTTACTACGGCGCGTATCACGGTTACTACCACTCCAACTTTTACCGGCCGTACTACCACCATCACTTCCATTACTGGCCCTATTACTTCCCGTTCGCGTTCGGCTTCTACTTCCCCTACTACGGTGGGCTCGGAGGGTACTATCCGGGCTACGGGATCGGCCCGGCGGCCTACGACAGTTATTTGCCGCCCGTCGCGAGTGATTACTCCCAGGCGCCAGCGACGCCACCCGCCACGGATCGGCCGCCGCCCGACGATGCGGCCCACCTCCAGTTGACCGTCCCGGAGAACGCGGAGGTCTTGATCGACGACAACAAGACGATGCAGACCGGCAAGGTCCGCGAGTTTGTCTCGCCGCCGCTGAAGACGGGCACCCAGTATTCGTACCGGATCACGGTGCGATATACGAACGCGGACGGCAAACCCGTCGACGATACGCGCGACATCCGGTTCACGGCGAACGACTGGTTCGCGATCGACTTCACGCGCCCGCCGCCGGCGCCGACGGCGCCGCAGCCGAAGATCGTGCCGAAGGGGAAAGAAGAGTAACGGGAACAGCCGGTGTCAAAACAAAGGCCCAGGACACTCTCCTGGGCTTTTCTTGTTTGCGGCGCTCGCCAAGACCGTTAACTGCACCCCGAGCTCGCTCCGCACGTGTCACATTTGCAGCACGCCCCGCTGCGGACCAGCGTCAACTGGCCGCATTCCGCGCACGGGTCGCCTTCGTAGCCCTTGAGACGCGCGAGGCGGACCTTTTCCATCGTGCTAGTGCCATTCCCATTCGATTTGCCGTGGCCGTTCGAGTGGTCGCCGGCGCGGGGATGGCCGTTGCCGTCGTCGGAAAGCGGGTGCATGTGGCCGGTCCGCGGCGTCGCGAACGGCTTGGGCAAAGGCTGTGGTTCATCGATGCCGCGCTCGTCGCCCAGGTCTTCCATTCCCAGCTCGGCGTCCTCGTCATCGTGCTGGTGCATGGCGTCGCCGCGCAGGTCTTCCGGCGAGACGTGGGCGAGATCGTGCCGGCCGAGGTAGGTGATCGCCAGCTCGCGGAAGATGTAGTCGATGATCGAGGTCGTCATCTTGATGTGCGGGTTGCCCTGCACGACGCCGTGCGGCTCGAAGCGGGTGAACAGGAACGCATCGATGTACTCATCGAGCGGGACGCCGTGCTGCAGGCCGAGCGAGATCGCGATGGCGAAGCAGTTGGTCATGCTGCGGAAGGCGGCCCCTTCCTTGTGCATGTCGATAAAGATCTCGCCGAGCTGTCCGTCTTCGTATTCGCCGGTGCGCAGATAGAGCTTGTGATTGCCGATGCGTGCTTTCTGCGTGTAGCCGGCCCGACGATCCGGCAGCCGGCGCCGCTTGGCGATGTAGCGCGTGATGATCTTCTCGGCGACCTTGACGGGCTCGGACCGTGCCGGTTCGGCAGCCTCGTCGCCGGCGGCAACCAGGTCATCGGAATCTGTCACCGTGTTGAGCGGCTGACTGAGCTTCGAGCCGTCGCGGTAAAGCGCGTTTGCCTTGAGCATTAGCTGCCAGCTCAGGCGGTACGCGTCCTTGACGTCGTCGATCGACGCCGAATGCGGCATGTTGATCGTCTTGGAGATCGCGCCGGAGATAAACGGCTGGGCGGCCGCCATCATGCGGATGTGCGCCTCGGCCGATAGGAAGCGCTGGCCGAGCTTGCCGCACTTGTTGGCGCAGTCGAACACCGAGTAGTGGTCGGGCCGCAAGTGCGGGGCGCCTTCGATCGTCATCGTGCCGCAGACGAAGACGTTGGCCTCGGCGACCTGCGGCTTGGTGTAGCCCAGCGCCGCGAGCAAGTCGAAGCGCGGGGCGGAGTACTGTTCTTCGCTCAGGCCAATCGCTTTGAGGAACTCATCGCCAACGGTCCAGCGGTTGAAGACGAAGGCAAGATCGAAGGCGCCGCCGAGTTGCTTCTCGATCCGCTCCAGCACTTCGTCGGTGAAACCCTTGGCGCGGAGCGAGGCGCGGTTGATATGCGGGCAGCCTTCGAGAGTGCCGTGGCCGACGCAGTACTTGACGATGTCGTCGACCTGCTTGGGCGGATAGCCGAGACGCTTTAGCGCGGGCGGCACGGAATTGTTGATGATCTTGAAGTACCCGCCACCGGCCAGCTTCTTGAACTTGACGAGGGCGAAATCCGGTTCGACGCCGGTCGTGTCGCAGTCCATGACCAGGGCAATTGTCCCCGTCGGCGCAATGCAAGTGACCTGGGCGTTGCGGTAGCCGTGCTTTTCACCGAGACGCAGCATCACCTCACATTCACGACGAGCGGCTTGCAGCAGGCTGTCGGGTGTGTATTCCGGGTCGAGCGCGACCGGCTTGATTGTCAGGCCTTCATACTCTCCCGCCGGCGCATCGTAGGCGGCCCGGCGATGATTGCGGATAACGCCCAGCATCGCCTCGCGGTTCTCCTCATAGCGTGGGAACGGTCCCGCTTCGGCGGCGATCTCGGCCGACATCGCATAGGACGCCGCGTGCATCAGCGCCGTGACCGCCCCGCACTGCGCCCGGCCCTCCGGTGAATCGTACGGGATTCCTTGTACCATCAGCAAGGAACCCATGTTCGCGTAGCCGAGGCCGAGCGTCCGGAAGTCGTATGACTTCTGGGCCACCACCTGGCTCGGGAACTGCGCCATCACCACGGAAATCTCCAGGATCAGCGTCCAGAGCCGCGTGGCATGGCGGAACGACTCGACGTCAAACCGGCCGGTGCGTTCGTCGAAGAACCGGATCAGATTCAGCGACGCGAGGTTGCACGCCGTGTCGTCGAGGAACATGTATTCGGAGCACGGATTCGACGCGTTGATACGGCCGTCGGCGGGGCAGGTGTGCCATTCGTTGATCGTGGTGTCATACTGCACGCCGGGGTCGGCGCAAGCCCAGGCGGCATACGCGATCTGGTCCCACAGGTCACGGGCGCGCAGCGTGCGGCTCGGCTTGATCGGCCGGCCATCGCGGGCGGCCTTCTCCTTCTCGGTCCGCCAGTAGAGGTTCCACGGGCCGTCGTTTTCGACAGCATCCATGAACTCGTCGGTCACGCGTACCGAGTTGTTGCTGTTCTGGCCCGAGACGGTCGCGTAGGCCTTCGAGTTCCAGTCCGTGTCGTACTCCTCGATGCGGATCGACGTAACGCCTTGCCGGGCGAGGTGGACCATACGCTCGATGTAGTTGGTCGGCACGAGGTCGGCCGTCGCGTCGGCGATGGCGCGGCGCAGACCGGCGTTACGGCTGCGGTCAAAGCGCTCTTCCGCGGCGGGCCAGCTGTGGCATGCTTTCAGCACTGCATTGAGCCGGCGGCTCAGGTGCTTCGAGCCTGTGACCAGATCAGCGACTTTCTGTTCCTCGACGACCTTCCAGTTCACGTACTCTTCGATATCGGGATGATCGAGATCGAGCACGACCATCTTGGCGGCGCGGCGGGTCGTGCCACCCGACTTGATGGCGCCGGCGGCGCGGTCGCCGATGCGGAGGAAGCTCATGAGGCCGCTCGACTTGCCTCCGCCCGAAAGCGGCTCGCCTTCGCCACGCAGGTTCGAGAAGTTCGAGCCGGTGCCGGAGCCGTACTTGAAAATGCGTGCCTCACGGACCCAGAGGTCCATGATGCCGCCTTCGTTGACCAAGTCGTCGGCGATCGACTGGATGAAGCAGGCGTGCGGGGCGGGGCGCTCGTAGGCCGAGGTCGAGCGTTTCATTTCGCCCGTCTTTGGGTCGACGTAGTAATGTCCCTGCGGCGGTCCTTCGATGCCATACGCCCAGTGCAGGCCCGTGTTGAACCATTGCGGGCTGTTCGGGGCGGCCATCTGCGTGGCGAGCGTCCAGCACGTCTCGTCGTGGAATGCCAGCGCGTCGGCTTCGGTCGAAAAGTACCCGGCCTTCCAGCCCCAGTAGGTCCAGCAGCCAGCGAGGCGGCGAAAGACTTGACGTGCGTCGGTCTCCTGTCCGAGTGTGGCGCCGGGGGCAGGCCGGCTGCGCTGAAGCCAGGCAGGGACGCCGTCTTCCGGGATCTTCTCGAAAGTGGAGGCGACGCCGGCGCGGCGGAAGTACTTTTGCGCGAGGATGTCGACGGCGACCTGCGACCACGCTTCGGGGGCCAGCAGGTCCTTCAGCTCGAAAACGACCGAACCATCCGGGTTGACGATCCGCGACGTACGCGGCACGAACTTGACGGCGGCGAAGGGATCCTGCCCTTGCGCTGTGTAACGACGCGTGATGTGCATGATGACTTGTTCCACGGTCAGGCCCCGCCAAGCAAGCTGCTATCCTTAAGGCAGCATGCCTTGCGGTTCCGCTGACGCCAATCGACCAGTCCGTGTTCGACCCCGTCCCTGGGATCACCTCACGCCAAAACGACCACCCCCGAACCCACGGCTAGGTATCATATCGACCGCTGAACAAAAATCCATTATACCTGGCCGGGACGCGAGACGATAGGCGAAGGTCCATTATTTCCTTTTGGCGAAGCTTTTCTAGACGCAATCGTGAAGATGGTGCGAAGTCCTGCGAGGGGCTATGGTTCCATCCGAAAAAAGAACTGCGAGCGCGCTCAGCTGCGAATCACGGCGACAAAAAAACGAGCCGGAAGCGTAAGCGAGGGAGTCGATGGACTCCGTCGCTTACGCTTCCGGCTCGGATGTCGATGCATTCGCCGCTCAGTCGAACAGCACCTTGATCAATTCCTTGCGGATCGTTCGTTGCAGGCGATCGGCTTCCGTCTCTTCGCCGACGCCGACAGAAAAGATGCGCACATTGACCTCATTCTGCCCTGGCTGGAGGAAGACTAGCCCCAGTCGATCTGCGCCGGCACCAATGCACATCGGAACGTTGGGTGTTATGTGCGATTGGAGCCCTTGCTTCTCCACGGTGATACACGCGGCTGGCACGAAATGACGCAATATGGGGGTCGCCGCATGCGGCTCGGAACCCCAACGCAGCACAAGGGGGCAGGGCTTGTGGTCGGCCGCTTCATCCTGATGCAGCTTCGCCGTTGGCTCGCTTTTAGATTCAAGGACGTGATTCCGCACGACGTCGCGCAACCTCATTGCCTCCGCATTATCGTAGCTCGCTGCCACGACCGTGAAATGGACGCCATCGCGAAAAGGCGTCGAAGCGACGAGGACGGCCGCCTTCTCAGAGAAACCGTAGACATTGCCGTCCGGCGCGACCTCGGCGCGAATGAACTTCTCCTTGGCCATCGCTTCGACGGCGAGGAGCCCGCAGGCCTCGGGAGTCGATTTCTTGAAGTTGAAAATCGCGGAGATGCTCGGAGCGGCCGGCGGTGGTGTCTGGGCATGGAGCGGAGGGGCGGCGGCAACAAACGCGAGAATGAGCGCGGCGAAAGGGGGGCGAGACATTCGGATTTCCTCTGCTTTCGGAAGGGGACCCATCCAACCTGAATCCCCGGATAGCAGAGGCGACAGGCCGAGTCAACTTGTCCCTTGCGTGCGCGGCGGGCTCACTCGCTCGTGATGTCGTCGATCACCTTCGCCAGCCCTTCGTGCGTCAGCGTGAAGGGGATCTGCTCGCGTTTCTTGCCGGCTTCGTGGAAACCGCGGAAGCGGCGCATCGTCGCCTTCGACGTTCCTTGCAATTCAACTTCGGTGTAGTGCAGGCCCGGATCCTTGGCCGTCGGCGCGGCGCTGCGCAGGATCGCTGTCTGCTTCGCAGCGTCCAATTCGTGCAGGGCGAGCGGTTCTAGCAGACCGGTCACCTTCTTGCTGACGCGATCGGCCCAGGCGCGGACGTCGCCGGATGCCGGAGCGCTATCGCGCTGAACGGAGAGCTCATGCAGCGAAGCGCCGATGGCATCACTCGCCTCGGGCCGGACGCTGACGTTCCAGCCCTTGTGCGGAATGACCGTCGGGCCGCCGTTTTCGGGCGGGGGATCAGCGAGTCTTTTCTTGAGTGTGTTTTCGAGGGTCATCGCTATCTCCGAGGTTTTTGATGGAATGGGAGTTTCCGTCGTAAGTCATCAAGCTGGGCTGTTTGTCGACCACCGTCTGTAAGTGAACGGGGCGACCCCAGATGACCTGCACGTTTGCCAAGGTATCGGCGGCGCGGTCGACCCGCAAGTCGATGCCGTTGTGCTCGTGCCGCAGGAGCAATTCGCCGCGGTTACGGTAGTTGCCGTCCACCACGTAAATGAACGGCTTGCCGAAATTGGTCAGGCTGAAGAGCAGCCGCTCCTTGATCTTCTGGAACTCGCGCGACTCGATGACGTAATTGCCTCCCTGCTCCGAGAAGGCGTACGAAAACATCTGGTGCTGCACGCAAAACTCGGGGGTCAGGAAGGTGTCGATAAAAGTAATATCGTTATGGACGCGGCGAACTTCAAAGATTTTCTTTTTTCCGAGTCCGAGTTCCTTGTTCCAGGCCCGTCGTTTGTTGAGATCGTCGCAATCGTCGTATTCCTTCCCGAAGCGGCCCGTGTTCCAGCGCATCTCGATGTCACGAAGCAGCTCGATGCCGAGCTTGTACGGGTTGACTCGGCCACGCGAAGTCGCCATCGTGCCCGAGTGGTGATCGGCATAATCGACGCATTCCCAGGGCTCGAGGGCCCGCTCGGTCATGATCGTCGAGTGCCAGAAGGACGCCCACCCCTCGTTCATGATCTTGGTCTGCCCCTGCGGCGAGAAATAGTACGCCTCGTCACGGATGATCGAGAGGATATCCCGCTGCCACGGCTTGAGCGGCGCGTACTCGATCAGGAAGAGCAGCACATCCTTCTCGGCCCGCTCCGGGAACGACCGCTCCATCGCCTTCTGCTGTTTCTTGCGTTCTTCCTCCTCGGCCTTGAGGGCGCCGGGCGGGTTGATGTAGTCGGACATGTAGTCCTTGCTCTTGAAGCGCGTCAGCTTCAATTCCTCGTCGGCAGGCTCCTTGAAGTCATAGCGCGACACGTCCTCGCGGCGCTTGATCGCCGTCGAGTGCACGTCGATCAGGTCGTCGATCGACATGCAGCGGTCAATGAACGATTCGACCTCGTCCTCGCCGTACTTTTCCGCGTAGCGGCGAATGCGTACCCCGTGGTTGGCCATCTCGTCCATCATCTTGCGGCTGGTGTGCGCGAAGAACGCATTGTTCTTGAAGAAGTCGCAGTGGCCGTACACGTGGGCCATTACGAGCTTCTGATCGACCGTATGGTTGCAGCGCATCAGGTACGCGTAGCATGGGTCGTTGTTGATCACCATCTCGTAGATCTTGGACAGGCCGTAATCGTAGCCCTTGCGGAGCTCCTCGTAGGCCATGCCGAACGACCAGTGCGGGTACCGGGTAGGGAAGCCGCCATACGAGGCGATTTCGTTGAGGTCATCCGCGTCGACGACCTCGAAGATCGTTTCGTAGAAGTCCAGCCCGTAGCTCTTGGCGTGCGATTCGATCTCGTCCTTGAGCGCCCGCAGGTCGGGGGGCAGCCGGGTATCGTAGGGAACGTTCATTGCGTCGGGCTCCATGGCGAGCCGCGTGGCACGAAGCCACCGGTTGGCGCCTGCAATCCTCATTCCAATTGTAACATGAAAAGCGGCTTGTCGTTTAGCGTTCGCAGGCGCCTGCGAACGCTAAACGACAAGCGAATCACCGCCCCGTTCCCAGGAACTCCTTGATGGAGTTCAGGATCGCTTCGCGGTCGGGAATGCGGCTGGCGACGACGTTCTCCTTTTCGTTCGCCAACTCGTTGATGTGTTCGAAAAACTCCCCCGATCCATAGGGGCTTTCGACCTGGCCGTAACCAAACAGGTTGAGCTTGGGCAGCAGCTTGTCGCTGAGCAGCTCGACGCACTTGGGGCTGTCGTCTCCCCAGTTGTCGCCGTCGGAGAAGTGGAAGGCGTAGACGTTCCACTGGTCGGCCGTGTAGCGCTTGTCGACGATCTGGTTGCATAGCTCGTAGGCGGAGCTGATCTTGG
>Ga0306920_100006710_pt1 | contig 15064 bp, 17 predicted proteins | sample flu12Cox44000170_FD_204666 | JGI IMG/M metagenome (GOLD analysis project Ga0306920, IMG submission 204666) | Lab enrichment of tropical soil microbial communities from Luquillo Experimental Forest, Puerto Rico - flux4day.12C.oxic.44.000.170 (v2)... | ecosystem: Environmental > Terrestrial >... | reverse complement strand
GTGGAGGTGGCGCGCCGTATCGCGGCGCAGAAGAAGGGCACGATCACGCTCGCGCCCGAGGCTGGCAGCCAGCGCATGCGCGACGTCATCAACAAGAACCACACCGAGGCCGAGCTCATGGCGTCGGTCGCGACCGCGGCGCGCGAGGGCTACACGGGCGCCAAGCTCTACTTCATGTGCGGGCTCCCGAGCGAGACCGACGACGACCTGCGGGCGATCATCGACCTGGGCCACAAGGCCTGGACCGCGGCGCGCGAGGCGGGCAACAAGGGCTTCCGCATCACGGTGAGCGTGTCGCCGCACGTGCCCAAGCCGCACACGCCGTTCGCGTGGGCGGCGCAGGTCAGCACGAGCGAGCTGAATCGCCGGCTCGGCGTCCTGCGCGAGGCGGTGAAGGGCCGGCCGATCACGCTCAAGTACCGCGACGCCGAGACGAGCCTTTTGGAGGGCGTGTTCACGCGCGGCGACCGGCGGCTTGGCGCCACGATCGAGGACGCCTACCGCCGCGGCTGCCGGTTCGACGCCTGGAGCGAGCACCTGCGCTTCGCGACCTGGCTCGACGTGTTCGCGAGCCACGGCATCGACCCCGAGCGCTACCTGATCGAGCGCGAGGTCGAGCTGGAGCAGCCGTGGGACGTGGTGCAGTCCCCGGTCACCAAGAAGTTCCTCGTCCGCGACAAGCGTCGCGCCGACGAGGCCGCGATCCTCGACGACTGCCGGCTCGAAGACGTGTGCTTCGCCTGCGGCGTCGTGGACTGCAATCAGCGTCCGTGGGTGAAGCAGCCCCACGCGAGACTGGACCTCGACCAGGTCCTTGCCGCGCTTCCGGCGCCGGCGTTCGGCCGTCGTGCCCGCACCGCGGGCAGGAACGGCGCGTCCGCGACCGCGGGCGGCGTGGCCACCAGCACGCGGTTCCGGATCGAGTTCGGGAAGGGCGCCTCGATGCGCTTCCTCTCGCACCTCGATCTCATGCGCACCTGGGAGCGGGCATTGCGCCGCTCCGGGTTGCCGCTCGCTTTCACCCAGGGGCACCACCCGCACATCAAGATGTCGTTCGGGCCGCCGTTGCCACTGGGCTTTCGCTCCCGGGCCGAGGTGTTCGACCTGGAGCTCAGCCGGCCGCCGGGCGTGGACCTCTCGGAGAGGTTGAACGCCGTGCTGCCGGACGGGCTCCGGGTCACGAGCTTCCGGCCCATCCTCTACAAGACGCCATCGCTCATGAGCCAGCTGGAGGGCGCGAGCTACCGGGTGCGGTTCCCCGGCGGCTTCCTCGCCGAGGCCGGGATCGCTCCCGGCGCCCTGCGCATGGAGCTGCACGACCGCGTCACGCGCCTGCTGGCGCGCGACGTCGTGCTCGTGCGGCGCGTGAGCGAGGACAAGGCACGCGAATTCGACGCCAAGCCTTCGATCGTGGCATTGCACGCCAGCCTCGACGAGGCCCCGGCGGTGCTGGACCTGCACCTGCGCTTCACGTTGCGCGCGGCGGCCCGGCCCGACGACCTCATCGGACTGCTGGTCCCCGAAGCCGACCCGCGCACCGTGGACGTGGAACGCACGGCGCTGTGGGCGGAGCGGGGAGGCGAGCGGTGGGAACCGCTGCGCCTGCTGACGCCGCATCCGGCTTGACCCGACGTCGCGTCCGGGAAGGACGGCCGTGAAGCAGCGCATCATCATCAACGCGGACTCGTACGAGACCCGCGTCGCGATCCTCGAGAACGACGAGCTTGCCGAGCTGTTCGTGGAGCGCGCCGAGCAACGCCGGAACGTGGGCGACATCTACAAGGCGCGCGTGAACGCCGTGCTCCCGGGAATGCAGTCGGCGTTCGTGGACATGGGGCTCCCGAAGACGGGGTTCCTCCACGCCTCCGACCTCGCGGAGTCGCTCTCGGCGCTCGAGGATTTCTCCGACGCCGATGAGGCGACCGGGGATCATCGCCGCCGCCGCCGCGCGCCGGTGCCGAAGATCGAGGACCACTTGAAGAAGGGTCAGGAGATCCTGGTCCAGATCACCAAGGAGTCGATCGGCACCAAGGGCCCTCGCGTCACCCAGCAGGTCAGCCTGCCGGGCCGCTTCTGCGTGCTGATGCCGGGCGTGGACCACATCGGCGTCTCCCGCCGCATCGAGGACCGCCCCGAGCGCCAGCGCATCAAGGCCATCATCTCGGACCTGAAGCCCAAGAACGTGGGCGTCATCGCGCGCACCGTGGGCGAGGGCAAAGGCGACGCCGAGTACGCGGCCGACATCAAGCACCTGGCGAGGCTGTGGCAGAAGATCGAGAAGAAGTCCCAGGGCGCGCGCGCGCCGGCGCTCCTGCACCGCGAGCTGGAGATGTCGGCGAGCCTGATCCGCGACCTCTTCACCGAGGACGTGGAGGAGGTGTTCATCGACGACGCCGACTCGTTCGCGGACATCGAGGGGTACTTGAAGGCTGTGAGCCCCGAGCTGGCCGACCGGGTCAAGCACTACAAGGGTAAAGACCCGATCTTCGACGCGTTCGGGATCGAGCCGCAGATCGAGAAGACGTTCGAGCGGAAGGTGTGGCTGAAGAAGGGCGGCTACATCTGCATCGACCACGCCGAGGCGCTGGTGGCGGTGGACGTGAACACCGGCCGGTTCACGGGCAAGAAGAACCAGGAAGAGACCATTTTCCGTACCAACATGGAGGCCGCGGTCGAGGTGCCGCGCCAGCTCCGGCTGCGCGACATCGGCGGCATCATCGTCGTGGACTTCATCGACATGGAGTCGGAGTCCAACAAGCGCGCCGTGCTCGACACGCTCCGGACCGAGCTCCGCAAGGACCGCGCGCGCACGAAGGCGTTCGCCGTGAGCGAGCTGGGGCTGGTCGAGATGACGCGCCAGCGCGAGCGCAGCTCGCTGCTGCACTACTACACGGAGGACTGTCCCACGTGCGGCGGCCTGGGCAAGGTACCGAGCAGCGAGACGATGCTGGTGAAGCTCGAGCGCGCGATGCGGCGTGTCACGGCGCTCGGCGGGAACAAGCGCATCACGGTGAAGGTGGCGCCCGACGTGGCGCTCTACTTCGTCGAGACCGAGGCGCGCCGGTTCGCCGAGCTGGAGAAGCGGTTCCGGCTGCAGGTGGACCTGAAGGACGACCCGCAGCTGAAGCGCGGTGAGATGCGCGTCCTGAACGACAAGAAGCAGGACCTGACGAAGCAGGTCGTCGGGGCGGTGCCGGGAACGTGAGTCGCGCGGAGCGCGACTCGCGGTCCGACAACCAGCGCCAGCGCCGTCCCGGGCACGTAGGCGCGGACCGGACCCATGGGGCGGATCGGCCCATTAGAGAAACCACTTGCAGGGCCCCGCTCGCGCGCTCCATCATTCCCGGCAGTCGTAACCCGGCACCCCCCTCGCCGGGATCGAATGCCTCATTCGAAAGATCGGGTACCCCCGACCGCGGGAGGCCAGCATTGGCCCTACGCACGAGACCCGAATCCGCACCTGGTGTCGAGCAGAAATCGAAGCTGAGCGAGTCGCAGCAGCGCGAGCGCACCGTGAGCACCATGGTGAGCGCGGCGATGCTGACGGTGATCGGCACGCTCGTCTTCGCGTGGGCGCTGCGCGCGCCTGAATACCCGTGGCTCTTCGCCGTGGGAGCGCTCCCCTGGGGCCTCGGCCTGTGCATGTTCGGCCGCGCCCTCTGGAAGTACACGCGGATCTAGGGGCGCGATCCGGGGGGGCGCGCAGTCTGCCCCCGGGCGCCGGCGCGTTCAACCGTGCGGCAGCTTCCGGCCCGTGTCAGTCCATCACCATCCGGAACGACAGCGGCCGCTGGAGCCGCTCGAAGCCCGAGCGGTCCGGATGCGACATCTGGGCGATGACGCGCTCCAGGTTGCGCACGCGGTTCAGCTCGCTGATGAGCGCGCGATCCGCGGGCGGCCCCGGCACGACGAGGATCAGCCGCAGGTTCCACCCGAGCAGGTTCCAAGCGTCCAGCGCCGCACGCGACGGCGGCCATCCCGGCAGGATCACGACGAGCTCGGCATCCTCGGGCATCGTGGCGCTCTGGAGGCCGCTCAGGGCCGCGAAGTCCGCCGGCCACTCGGGGAGCGCCACCACGACCTGGCGCAGGCCGGGCACGCCGCGCAGATCGTTCATGTCCGCCGCGTTCGGCAGCCGGCGCATGACCACGTGCGTGCCGAATCCGAAATCCTGCTCGATCAGGAGTGGAGCGCAGAGTGCGTCCTCCGGGTCGGGTGACTGAGCCCGGGAGGGCACGGACCCGGCCGGGTTCGCGGCGGGCGGTGTGCCGGCCGCCGCGGGGCCGCCGCTGGGGCCCCCGGATGCGCAGGCGAGCGCCAGGAGCGAGATCGCGGTGGCGGCGAGCGTGATGCGACGCATGGGCATGGGCCTCTCCAGTCAGGTCGTGGGGCTCGGACGGCGTGCCCGCGAGCGGGCCGCGCCGCCGGAAGTCGGCTCCCAGTAGGCGATTGACACTGCTTCACCGGCCATGATAGAAAATCCCGCTTCTTGTTCCACCCCCCGGGCCGCCGGGCCAAGGGGGCGAGCCTCGATTCCGGGATACCCCGGAACGGGCAAATAACGCTTCCGCAAGCTCCGGGACGGAGTCCCGCGACAAGAGAGCCGAGTCATCCATGTACGCGATCGTGCACATCTCCGGCGTCCAGACGAAGGTCACGCCCGACGAGGTTCTTGACGTTCCCCGGCTCGTGGGCGAGCCGGGGTCGAGCCTCAAGTTCGACCACGTGCTGCTCGTGGGCGACGGCGACAAGATCGCCGTGGGCCGACCCACGGTGAAGGGCGCCAGCGTCTCCGCCGAGATCCTCGAGCACCGGCGCGGAGAGAAGCTCAAGATCTTCAAGTTCAAGCGCCGGCGCGAGTATCGCCGCCGCCGCGGCCACCGCGACGAGCTCACGCGCATCCGCGTGACCGGCATCCAGGGGTAAGTCAGCCATGGCGCACAAAAAGGGCCAGTCCTCGACCAAGAACGGCCGCGACTCGAATGCGAAGCGGCTGGGCGTGAAGAAGTTCGGCGGTGAGCGCGTGCTCGCGGGCAGCATCCTCGTCCGCCAGCGTGGCACCGTCGTGTTCCCCGGCCGCAACGTCGGCCAGGGCAGCGACGATACGCTGTTCGCGCTCATCGACGGCAAGGTGGAGTTCTCGCGCTACGGGCGCTCCGGGAAGCGCGTGCACGTGGTGCCGGCCGAGACCAACTGAAGTCAAGCAGCGCCGCACGCTGCGCCGCCTCTGGTCCCCCCGGCCGAGGCGGCGTTTTATTTCGTCATCTGGGACCAACGAAGCGCGGAGGGATGCCGTGAAGAACAAGGTCGTCGTGATCGGGGCCGGGAACGTGGGCGCGAGCGCCGCTCTCTACATCGCCGAGCGGGGCCTCGCCGACGTGACGCTGATCGACCGCCCCGAGATGGAGGGCATGCCGCAGGGCAAGGCGCTCGACATGGAGGAGGCCGCGCCGCTCTGGCACAAGGGCGTGCGCGTGACCGGCGCCACCGACCTGTCGGCGGTGAAGGGCGCCGACGTCGTGGTGATGACGGCGGGGTTCCCGCGCAAGCCCGGCATGTCGCGCTCGGACCTCCTGAAGGCGAACGCCGACATCGTGAAGCCCGCAGCCGAGGCGGTGAAGAAGCACGCGCCGAACGCCATCGTCGTGGTGGTGACGAACCCGCTCGACGTGATGGCGTGGTACTTCGGCCACGTCACCGGCTTCCCGCGCGAGCGCGTGATCGGCATGGCCGGCATCCTCGACAGCGCGCGGTTCCGCGCGTTCCTATCGATGGAGCTGGGCATCTCGGGCGCGGACATCCAGGCCATGGTGCTGGGTGGTCACGGCGACTCGATGGTGCCGGTGACGAAGTACACCGTCGCCGGTGGCGTCCCGGTGGAGGAGCTGATCGCGCCGGACCGGCTCGCGCAGATCGTCCAGCGCACGCGCGACGGCGGCGCGGAGATCGTGAAGCTGCTGAAGACCGGCAGCGCCTACTATGCGCCGGCGATGTGCGCGGTGGAGATGGTCGAGGCGATCCTCCTGGACCAGAAGCGCCTCGTTCCGTGTTCCGTGTCCTTGAAGGGCGAGTACGGCTTGAAGGACCTTTACATCGGCGTGCCCATCATCCTCGGCGGCAAGGGCATCGAGAGGATCGTCGAGCTGAAGCTCAGCGACGCCGACAAGGCCGCACTGCACAAGTCCGCGAAAGACGTCGCGGACATGATTGCGGAGCTCAAGGACTAGCCCTCCCGGAGCACCTTCACCCAGTTCGGCCGCTCGTAGAGGTCGCGGAACCCGAGCCGGCGCAGGTTGTGTGCCGAGGAGTTCGGCTTCTCGGGCGTGTCGGCCGCGGACTCGACGCTGGCCCAGCGGCAGCCGGCGGCGCGCGCTGCGTCGAGCCTCGCCGCGATGAGCGCGGACTGGGCGCCGCGACCGCGGTGCGACGCCCGCGTCGATCCGAACCCGAACCACGCCGTCGGCCCGTCCAGGTGCAGCGCGCTCACAGAGACGAGCGTGTCGCCGTCGAACGCGCCGAAGAACCTCCAGCCGGGCCTGCCGACGAGGCTCGCGTTCATGCGTGCCAGCTCGGCCGCGTAGCCGTACGCCTCCTGGACGATGCGGCCGAACGTCTCGGCGTGCGCGGCGCCGAACGTCGTCACGCGCAGGTCGGTGCGCGGTGGATCGAACGGCGCGGCGAGGTCGCGCGCCAGGCGCATCCAGTGGTTGTGGCGGTAGAAGCCACGCGCCTCGAGCCAGGGAACGAACTCCGCCGGCGTCGCGCCGGGCGCCACCTGCACCATGAACCGCCGCGCTCCGGCATGGTCGAAATACGCGATCGCCTCGTCGAGGTCGCGCTCGGTCGCGGGCTGCGCCATGCCGAGCCCGAGCACGCGATTGAACGCGAGCACGTCCGCCGCCGCGCGCACCATGACGCCGCCGCCGAGATCCAGGTGTCCGACACCCAGGTCGCCGGCGAGTGGCGCGGGGATCGCTCCGTGCCACGCGCGCAGTGTCGCGAGCTCGGCGGCCTCGCAGTCGCGGACGAGTGGCTGTGAGATGACGGCCATCGTCTGAAGGTACGCGACTTCCGGCGTTTCGGCAGCAGGCCGTATGCTCGCTCGATGGCGCGACCCACGCCGAGCCGACCGGATCTCCGACGCCCCGCGCCGCGGCCGCGCAAGTGGGCGGACGTCGCGCTGCGCGTTGCGGTCGTGCCTGACCGCCAACTCGCAGGTCACGCTGCTCGCGCTCTCGGGCATGGAAACGAGCCTGTTCATGCTGGCCGTGGCCGTGGTGTTCCTCCGCTGGTCGGAGGACGACGCGGTGGGCTCCGCGGTGGCGGTCGGGCTCGCCTCCTGGGTGCGGCCCGAAGGCCTGCTGCTCGCCGTCGTGCTGGCGATCGACGCGGCCCTGGCGCGCCGCCTGCCGCGCCGCGCGCTCGCGGCGGCCGCGATCTTCATCGCGCTGTTCGGCGGCTACGTCGCGCTCAACTTCGCCGTGGGCGGACGCTGGCTGCCGGAGACGGTGAGCGCCAAGGCCGCGCTGGCCGGCGCATGATCGCTCGCGAGCTTCCTGCGCAACGACATGGCGTGGGTGTTCGGGCACGCCGAGCTCCTGCTGGCGCCGCTTGCGGTGTACGCGGCATGGTGCGGCCTCACCCCGGACGTCGACCGCGAGAGGCGCGTCGTGGCCGAAGCGGTCTGGAGCGCCGGACTCGTGGTCGCGATTGCGGTGGGCATGCACCACGCGCACGTGTTCGGCCGCTACCTGGTGCCGGCGCTCCCCGCATGGATCCTGTGCGGAGTGCAGGGCCTGCGCATGCTCGAGGAGGGGGAGGGTCTTCGCCGCCGGCCGCCACGATGGGTGGCGATCGGCATCGCCGGCGCCGCCGTGGCCTGGCAGCTCGCCGGCCTGGCGCAACATGCCGGCGAGTACGCGCACTACACCCGCTACTACCACGACCGCCAGGAGCGCGCAGGTCGGTGGCTGGCCGAGCACACTCCGAAGTCGGCGGTGATCGCGACGCACGACGTGGGAGCGATCGCCTACTACTCGCACCGGCGCATCCTCGACATGTGGGGGCTCGTGGATCCCGAGGTCATCCCTCACCTCGGCCGTCCCGACTACGAGCGCTATCTCGGCACGCTGCTGCCGGCCCGCGGCGTCACCCACGTATGCCGTGCTCGAGAACCTCGTGCCCGTCGACAACCAGCGGCCGGTGTTCGAGGCCGTCGATGCGCCCGAGTTCCTGCACATCTACGAGTACCGCCCCGGCGTCACGCACTTCGTTCCGCGGTCCGCCCAGGCGCTGAACGACTCCGCGACCGACCTGGCGCTGGCCGGTCAAGCCGAGCAGGCGGAGCAGCTGCGGCGCTCGCTGGCGATCGACGACGGTGCGTCGGCCACGTGGACTCGACCCCGCACTTGGAGCCATGCTAGATTCCAATCCCGTGCCCACGGGAACCGCTGAAACTCGCCGCGCCGTAGTGGGTGTGATCCCCGCCCGCTACGGCGCGTCTCGCTTTCCGGGCAAGCCCCTCGCCAGGCTCTGGGGGAAGCCCATGCTCCAGCACGTCTGGGAGCGCGCGCGCGCCGCGCGCGGCCTCGACGAACTGGTGGTGGCGACCGACGACGAGCGCATCGCGACCGCAGCGCGCGGCTGGGGCGCGGGCGTGGAGATGACGTCGCCCGCGTGCGCGAGCGGCACCGACCGCGTTGCCGAGGTGGCGCGCCGGAGGCCGCAGGCGGAGGTCGTCCTGAACCTGCAGGGCGACGAGCCGGAGCTGGAGACCGGTGCGGTGACGCGGCTCGTGGCGACCATGCGTGCGGACGAGTCGATCGCGATGGGAACGATCGCCCACCACGAGCCGAACCCCGCCACGATGGCGTCGGAGAACGTCGTGAAGGTGGTGGTGGACGACTCAGGCTTCGCGCTCTACTTCAGCCGCGCGGACCTGGCGGGCGCCTCGCGCGGCGGCCCGGCGCTCCGGCATGCGGGCGTGTATGCTTTCCGGCGGGCGCTGTTGCTGGAATTCGCGTCGTGGCCGCCGGGAACGCTGGAGGTGGCGGAGCGCCTGGAGCAGCTGCGCGCCGTCGAGCGCGGCGTGCGCATCAAAGTCGTGCTGGGCGAGCGGCCGTTCGCGGGCGTCGACACGCCCGAGCAGCTCGCCGCACTGGAGCGGCGCGGGCCGCAGCCCGTCGAGGCCGGATAGTCGCAAGTACTGTTGTTTATGGGTCTTACGTTTGTCGTTTCGACTGATTTCACGGCTTTCGCTAGCGTCCGAGGGCCGCACCTATCAAGGAGAGGGGATGGCCAAGATCGTCGTCGTGACAGGAGGCGTCGTCTCGTCGCTCGGCAAGGGCATCGCCGCCGCGAGCCTGGGGCTGCTCTTGAAAGCGCGCGGCTTTCGCGTCACCACGCAGAAGCTCGATCCCTACCTGAACATCGATCCGGGCACGATGAGCCCGTTCCAGCATGGCGAGGTCTTCGTCACCGATGATGGCGCCGAGACCGACCTGGACCTCGGCCACTACGAGCGCTTCATCCACCAGTCGGTGACGCGCAGCCACAACGTCACCGCGGGCCAGATCTACGACTCGATCCTGTCGCGCGAGCGCCGTGGCGACTACCTGGGCCGCACGGTGCAGGTGATCCCGCACGTCACCGACGAGATCAAGCGCCGTATCCACTCGCTCTCGCTCACGACGCAGGCCGACGTGCACATCGTCGAGATCGGCGGCACGGTGGGCGACATCGAGTCGCTGCCGTTCCTCGAAGCCATGAGGCAGCTGAAGCTGGAGCACCGGAAGGACGTGCTGTTCGTGCACGTCACGCTGGTGCCGTTCATCAAGGCGGCGGGCGAGGTGAAGACCAAGCCCACGCAGCACTCGGTCAAGGAGCTGCGCGAGATCGGCATCCAGGCCGACATCCTGCTCTGCCGCAGCGAGACGCCGCTCACGTCCGACGTGCGGGAGAAGATCGCGCTGTTCTGCAACGTGCCGACGGAGGCCGTGATCGCCGCCACCGACGTGAACAGCATCTACGAGGTACCGGGCGTGTTCCACGCCGGCGGTCTCGACGACCTGGTCGTGAACATGCTCGGCCTGCCGGACAAGAGTGTGCAGCCGCCGGACCTGAGCAAGTGGAACGACTTCGTGCGCCGGGTGACGCGCCCCGAGAAACAGTGCGAGATCGCCATCGTCGGCAAGTACACGCACGTCCGCGACGCGTACAAGAGCATCATCGAGGCGTTCGCCCACGCCGGCGCGGCGAACCGCGCCCGCGTGAACCTGCGCTGGGTGGAGAGCACCGACGTGGAGACGCGCGGCGCCTCCGGGCTGCTCGCCGACGTGGACGGCATCCTCGTGCCCGGCGGCTTCGGCGAGCGCGGCATCGAAGGCAAGATCGCGGCCGTGCGCTACGCGCGCGAGAAGAGCGTGCCGTACTTCGGCATCTGCCTGGGGCTGCAGGTGGCGACGATCGAGTTCGCGCGGGACGTGCTGGGATGGGCCGACGCCAACTCGGGCGAGTTCGACCCCGCGAGCGAGCACAAGGTGATCGACCTGCTGGCCGACCAGGCCAGCGTCACCGAGAAGGGCGGCACGATGCGGCTCGGCGCCTACAAGTGCGAGCTGCGCGCGGGGAGCCTCGCCGCGCGCGCGTACGGCGCGCCCGAGGTGAACGAGCGCCATCGCCACCGCTACGAGCTCAACAACCACTACGCCCCGCAGCTCGCCGCGCGCGGCCTCGCGATGTCCGGCAAGTGCGTGGGCCGCGAGCTGGTCGAAATCGTGGAGCTGCCGGACCACCCGTGGTTCCTGGCGGTGCAGTTCCATCCCGAGCTGCGCAGCCGGCCGCACGATCCGCACCCGCTGTTCCGGGACTTCGTGCACGCGGCGCTCGACCGCAGGCTCGCGCGGCTCGGGAACAACGACTACGTCCCGCCGGTCGCCGAGCCGAGCGCCACGACGGCCGGGTCGAGGCGCGCGTGAAGTCGTTCGCTATCGGCGACGCACGCGTCGGCGGCCGCGAGCTGCTGATCGTGGCCGGCCCGTGCGTCGTGGAGAGCGCCGAGATGTGCCTCGCGGTCGCGACGAAGCTGAAGGAGATCACCGCCGCGCGCGGGCTGCCGTTCGTGTTCAAGGCGTCGTTCCGCAAGGCGAACCGCTCGAGCGGCGACTCGTTCTCCGGGCTCCCGGACCACAAGGGGCTGGACGCGCTCGCGCGCGTGAAGCTGGAGGTCGGCGTCCCGATCCTCACCGACGTGCACGAGGAAACCGAGGTCGACACCGTCGCCGAGGTCGTGGACGCGATCCAGATCCCGGCGTTCCTCTCCCGGCAGACGTCGCTGCTCCAGGCCGCGGCCCGCACCGGCCGCGCGGTGAACGTGAAGAAGGGTCAGTTCCTGGCGCCCGCTGACATGAAGAACGCGATCGACAAGGTGCTGGCCGCCGGCGGCGAGCGCGTGATGGTCACCGAGCGCGGCACCACGTTCGGCTACGGCGACCTGGTGGTGGACATGCGCGGTCTCGTGACCATGCGCGAGCTCGGCTGGCCAGTGATCTACGACGCCACGCACAGCCTGCAGAAGCCGGGCGGGCTCGAGACGCGCGGCGAGCGGAAGTTCGCGTTCCCCTTGATGCGCGCCGCCATCGCCTGCGGCATCGATGGGCTCTTCTTCGAGACGCATCCCGATCCCGACCGCGCGCTGTCCGATGCCGCGACGCAGCTGCCGCTCGCTCGCGCGGCCGCGTTCATCGAGGAGGCCGTGCGCGTGCGCGAGGCGGTGCAGGAGGCCCCGAGTGGCGTCCGGCGCGCCTGACGGCACCCCGATCCGCCTGCTGTTCCTGGACGTCGACGGCACGCTCACCGACGGCGTGATCGGGTTCTCGAGAGAAGGCGACTCGCGCCACTTCTGGGTGCGCGACGGCATCGCGCTCGAGTGGGCGCGCGACCTGGGCGTGCGCCCGGTGGTGATCAGCGGCCGCGCCTCGCTCGCGGTGGAGGCCCGCATGCACGACCTGCGGCTCGAGTACTTCCTCGGCGTGCGCGACAAGGTCGGCGTGGCCGAGACGCTGCTCGCGCGCGAGGGCGCGCGCTGGGAGGAGTGCGCCATGGTCGGCGACGACCTCCCCGATGTGCCGCTCCTCAAGCGCGTGGGCTGGCCGATCGCGGTGGCCGACGCGATGCCGGAGGTGAAGCGCGTCGCACGCACCGTGACCGACGCGCGCGCCGGCCACGGCGCCGTGCGGGAGGCGGTGGAGCGCGTGTTGCGGCACAATGGCACGTGGCAGCGCGTGCTCGAGCGCTACGAAGCGGTGTGAGCGGGGAGGCCCGGTGGCGAAGACCGAGAGAGCAGGCACCGCGATGAAGCGAGATCCACTGGATCTCGCTCGTGAGGTCATCCGCACCGAGGCGCAGGCGCTCTCGACGCTCGAGGGCAAGCTCGGTCCCGCGTTCGCGCGCGCGGTCGACACCATCGCCGGCTGCCGCGGGAAGCTCGTGGTCTCGGGCGTGGGGAAGAGCGGGTTGATCGGGCAGAAGCTCGCCGCCACGCTCACGAGCACCGGCACGCCGGCCGTGTTCCTGCACCCGGCCGACGCGCTCCACGGCGACGCGGGACTGTTCGCGCGCGGTGACGTGGCGCTGTTCCTCTCCAAGAGCGGCGCCACCAGCGAGCTCCTGGCGATGATGCCCTACCTGGACCGGCTCGGGATCCCGCTCGTCTCGATCGTCGTGCAGGCCGGCTCGCCGCTGGTGCAGAGGAGCACGGCCGCGATCGTGCTCGGGCCCGTCACCGAGGCCTGCCCGATGGACCTGACGCCCACGACCAGCATCACGCTCACGCAGGTGGTGGGCGACTGCCTCGCCGTGGCGTTGATGGAGCAGCGCGGGTTCAAGCCCGAGGACTTCCGCTTCCTCCACCCGGGCGGCGTCATCGGCCGCGCGGCGTCGCGCCCGGTGAGCGAGCTCATGCACTCGGGAGACGCGCTGCCGCGCGTGGCCGAGGACGCGAAGCTTCGCGAAGTGATGCTCGAGATCATGGCCAAGCGCCTCGGCATCACCACGGTGCTCGCGAAGGACGGTGCGCTCGCCGGCGTCGTGAGCGACGGCGACTTCAAGCGCATCCTCCTCAAGCAGGCCGACCCGTGGGCGTTGACCGCCGCCGAGGTGATGTCACGCACGCCGACGACGATCGCGCCCGACGCGCTCGTGGCGAGCGCCGTGCGCATCATGGAGGACCGCCCGGCCGGGCCCATCACGGCGCTCGTCGTGGTCGACGAGAAGCGCCGCGTGCTCGGCGTCGTCCACCTCCACGACTGCCTGCGGGCGGGGTAGCTCGGGCCGGATTCGTGGGATCGTCCACCATGGAGGGTTCGTGCGACTGATCGACGGTGATTCGATGGAGCGGCTCTCGCAGGTCCAGCTCTACCTGAGCGCGGCGGAGGCGCGGCGGTTCGTCGCCGAGCTGGAGAAGCTGCTCGCGGACCCCGAGGCGAGCGAGCACTTCCACGTGTTCTCGGAAGACGGCGGCGACGAGGTCTCGGTGTCGATCCTCACACCGGCGAAGCTGGCGGGGAAAGGCTACACGCCGGACGAGCGCAAGGCGTTCGGGAAGTGGAAGCCGCACGGCTGACGGCTGCGGTCGTCCGGCTCAGTTCGTCCCGGCGGTGAGCTTGTCGATGCGGCGCTGGAAGCTCTTGATCGTGGCGTCGGAGCGCTGGCCGTCGGGCATCGCCTGGGCCTTCGCGAGGCCGTCGTTCAACGTCTTCGCGGCGGCGTCCTTGTCGCCCATGCCGAGCTGGATGTCGGCGCGCGTGTTGAGGACGAGGAACTGCCGGGGGCCGTACGCGCGCGCGAGCGCCTCGTCCGAGGCGGCGAGCGCCTCGGGCCACCTGCTCATCGACTTGTAGACCGTCGCCAGCCGCTGCGGCGGGTTGTAGTCGTCGGGGAAATCCTTCCGCGACTGCTCGAGCATCGGGATCGCCTTCTCGGGTGTGCCGAGCGCGATGTAGAGCGAGAGGCGGTGCGAGTCGTAGACCGCGCGCTGCTCGGCGCTCTTCGCGTTCGCGGCCTCGCGCTCGAGCATCGCGACGTGCTCCTCGCGCACCGCGCGCAGTCCGGTCGAATCGTGCGCGGCGTCGCGCGCGTCCTCGAGCGAGAAGTAGATGCCGGAGCGATCGTCGCCCACGAGCGGCAGCGACGGATCGCTCAGCACGTCGCGGCACCGGGATTCATAGCGGTCGAGCCAGGCCTTGCGCTGCGGCATCGTGTCGGGCAGCCCGACGGCGGCGCTCAGAGCGGAGCTCGCCACGTTCGCCGACGACATCGTTCCCTGGACGCGCGGCCACACCTGGTCCGCCATCCGGCACGTGGCCTCGTTCGAGTCCGCTTCGCCGTAGGCGAACATCAGCGACTCCACGGTGCGGCCGTACGCCGGCCAGTCCGCGGGCGCGAGCGAGATCGCACGCACGTACTGCGTGCACGCCTCCGGGAATTTCTCGGCGCCGTACGCCCGGTCGGCGGCGATCAGCGCTTCGAGCGCGGGTCCCTTGGCGCCGCCCTTCACGGCCAGCTCGCCGTCGTCGAACAGCCGCTCGAGCTGCGCGATGGACGCGCCACCGAGCCAGCGGATCGCGACGTGGCCGTCGGAGGGATCGACCACGTAGAGCGTGGGAAAGGCGGTGATGCCGATCTGCTTGCGCGCCGGCGCGTTCTTCGCCTTCTCCATGTCGAGGCTGAGCCAGACGAACCGTCCGGCGTGCCGCGTGAGGGCTTTATCGGTCCACGTGTAGGCCCTCATCGACCGGCACGTGTGTCACCAGGGGGCCCAGCCCTCGATGAACACCGGGAGCTTCCGCTCCTTCGCCAGCGCGAGCGCGCGCCCGAAGTCGTCCTCGATGAACGGGACGGCGGGCGTCCATTTCGCGGGCGCCGCCTTGGCGGGCGCGGTCTTGGCCGCGGTCGCCGCCCGCGCGGGCACGGCGCCGCCGAACACCGCCACGCCTGCCGCGAGCAGCACCCATGAGCCGATACGCATGCCACGCATGCTAGCAGAGCCCGCGAGTCAGCGGCCAGT
>Ga0306920_100006709_pt1 | contig 15066 bp, 15 predicted proteins | sample flu12Cox44000170_FD_204666 | JGI IMG/M metagenome (GOLD analysis project Ga0306920, IMG submission 204666) | Lab enrichment of tropical soil microbial communities from Luquillo Experimental Forest, Puerto Rico - flux4day.12C.oxic.44.000.170 (v2)... | ecosystem: Environmental > Terrestrial >... | reverse complement strand
ACGAGCCGTCATCCACGCTCGATGATTGCGAGGGTTCGACCCGGTGGTTAGGAGAGGTTCGCGGGATGTCTCTTATTGGCAGTGCGCCCTGAAGGCGCGAATCATCAGTGGAGGAGGGTTCCACCCGGATAATTGTCGATAGGTCCGGAAGCTGACGAGCGGTTTCGCTGGGTAACTGGCGGGACCGGAGCCTCGTGACAAAGGTCACCTTGGGTGGCTGAGCGATCCGACGGGCCGTAACGCGAGTAAAGCCTGAGCAGGCCTCACATGACGAGGCTTAAGTCAAGTGGGTCCGTGATCAGCTTGACGCAGCCCTGTCAGTCACGACCGTAGCCGCGGGGCAGCTCGATGTCGGCGAGGGCAGTGAGCTCGAGATCGGCGAGGGCCTCGAGAGCCTCGGCAGTGGCGGTGTCGCGCAGGCTGTCGGGCAGCCCAGTAAGCCACTCTGCATACTAGCGGAGATGGGAAACGGGGTGATGGCCATAGGCCCGCAGCTACCGCGCCCATCTTCGACTCTACCGCAAGAGACGATTATTTTGGCCGACAGATGTCGGCTTGCTGGGGCGAACCTGACGGTCTGACCGCCCGGCTCTGCCAAAGGTGCCAGGCTAGGCGGCCCTTACCATCTTCCGGATTGTCACCTATAGGGCGTTATCTTCGCCCTCACTGCCAAGCTAAACTATGGTCTCGGCGAAGGCGTTCCCGCCATTCAGATCGTAGCACCGGGATCACTTGGTGTAGCTGCTGCGGGATTACTCGCACCTTTTCCCCATCGACCACGACTACGAGCGCGGACGCCCGTCTACGCGCACCGCCGACGACTATTCTGATGCGCCCGTGGCGTCCGTCCTTCAGCACGGCTAAGTCGCCGGGGTAGATCGACTGTTTGCCCGTTCTCATAACTGCGCCGCTGGTAGGTGTTTGATCGGGGTCAGCTGCACCGATTGCCTACACCATAACCAACTTTCCGCCTCGGTCCGGACGCGGTGACCCTTTGAGGGTGCGCAGGCCCGTGACTATCGCATTACTTTTACGAATATGGGACAGTTTTGCGGCCCGTGACAGAGGCCGGGGGTGAGTCGAAACGCCGCGTCGCACCGAGCGGCGAACAATAGGCGGCCAAGCGTCGCGCCAATGGAGCCAAAACAAGCGACGATCGATTCAACAGGTCCAACTCGACGAGCGCCTCCTGCTCGGCCTCGACGGCGGCCGCCTTCTGCTCGCGCAGGATCAACTGTGTCGCAGTGCGCAAGCCAGTCAAGCCTTCATCAGCCATTGGTCACGACGCCTCGTCGACAATGTCGATCCGATCTCGATGATTGAAATCGAGCTGGGCAATTCGACGAATTTTATAAAAATTTTTTGCGACGTCGCCTCTCGAAGGTGGCCCGCCCCTCTATGCGAGGCGGGGGGCTTTGCCGGCCAATGCCGGGGGGTCTTTCCGGGAAATTTCCCAGGGAGGCCGATATCACTTCGAGGACCCCAAGGCAGGCGTCGGGGCCGATCGACCCGGTCGAGGCCTCGTCTCCACACTGCTCCGCGTAGAGAAACGCTTCCACATTCGGCGAATGAGCGCCGCCTCGATCGCGCGCGATCCGCTTGGCGGTTTGCTCTGCCAGGTCTTCCATCTTCCCCTTCATCGCTGGGAAGGGCCCCAGTGAGCCTGTCGCCGGCGCGGCCCATCCGCGCGATCGAGCCATCGCGCCAGTCAATGATTTTCACCATTGGCGAGACTGGAACAACGGCCGCCGGGCCTCGGCGCACAGCTGAGTTCGATCATCGCGTCGTCGAGGCACCCGCGGCCGCGGCCATAATGCCGGCGTCTCCAGGTGTGGTCAAAATCCCTGCTGAAATCGCCCGCTCCCAACGGCAGAAAATAAGGGCTCGCTACCCTCTTGGCGGGTGTAGTCAAAAACATTAGATTTTGGCTATAGGCCAACGGAGCACGTCATGACCACGATCACCAAGCGCGCGGCTCTTTACCTCCGTGTTTCGACCGGCGAGCAATCAACCCAGATGCAGCGCACCGAACTCGAGGCTGTCGCCGAGCGCGCCGGCTGGAGGATCACCGGGATCTACGAAGATGCCGGTTTTAGCGGCAAGCACGGCCGCGACAAGCGGCCGGCTTTTGATCGGCTGTTGAGGGACGCCACCCGGCGCCGCTTTGACATCGTCGCAGTCTGGGCGGTCGACCGTCTCGGCCGCAGTCTGAAGGACCTGGTTAATACATTGCACGAACTGCAGGCGACCGGTGTCGACCTATTCCTCAACAAACAAACACTCGACACCTCGACTCCGGCTGGCAAGGCGATGTTCGGCATGCTCGGCATCTTCAGCGAATTCGAACGCGACATGATCACCGAGCGCGTCCGTGCCGGCGTCGCCCGCGCCAAGTCCAACGGCAAGCGGCTCGGCCGGCCGGCGATCGCCGCCGCCATAGCCGACCAGGTCCGCGCCGAGCTCGCGAGCGGCACCTCGCTGCGCGTCACCGCCCGCCGCTGCGGCGTCAGCTTGAAGAGCGTGCAGCGGATCAAGGCCGCCGCCTAACCGGCACGGGCGAGGATCAACGAATGACTTTCGACGAAATTGACCGCCAAGCTCAATTGATGGCGCACTCCGATCCGGCGTGCGAAGGCGTCAACTACATCCCCGCCCACGCGATCGACAACGCGTTGGACGCCGATCGGAACCTCGATGTGGGCAATCTCGCTGTCGAGCGTGCAGCGCATCAAGGCCGCCGCCTAATTCAATCTGCTGGTTACTAGAAGGCCTCGGACCGATCGGTTCGCGGCTTTTTGGGCTTTCCAGGACGACTCGTTCCGCGCAGCGGAGGGCGTAGCCGCAACGTAATGTTCGCTACAGCGCCCTGTCGCCGGCGCGCGGGTGCCGCGGCTGTGTTCTATCGCGGACCAGCGGGCGGCTTGTCTTCCAGCGCCCGCACGCGCCCCGCGGTGCGCTGCTGCTAAGCATGTATCGCGCGCAGTTCGTCGAGCAGCAAAGAATGATTGTTCTCCAGGCGCCCAACGCTGTTGTCGAGCCGCCGCACAATTACAGCCATCACATCGACGTCGTCGCGCAAAACGCGCAGCTCGGTCAGTACGCGTTGCAGCTGCACAGCGATGAATTCAAGCGTCACCGGGCGATCTTTGAACATTTCGACACAATAAGAAGCATTGCGGGTCGACCTGTTGATTTCGCCCCGGGGTCCAGCGGCATAGACCGCACCAGAGAAAGCCTCCTCAGCGGCCTTCCTCGTCCTCGCGGTTCCCAAAGACTGCATTCCAGGCGAGGCCCGAGGGTTGATTGGGCTCGGGCTCGACCTCAACCACCGCCTCGCCGGCGCCGTTGATCCTCACCTCGTCTTCGAGATGCTCGACAACATCACTCCGCTCAGCCGGCGCGTCACCGGCAGCGCCGAAGTTGAAGCCGGTGACCCGCAGCCCGGCGACCGGCGCCACCACCATCCCTTGCGGCATCTTGGAGACCACGTAAGGGGCGGCGAGCGCCAGCAGCAACCGCTTCTCGATCCAGGCATCGTGCCGTGAGCACTGCAGAAACACAGCGAGATCGTCGACATCGTAACTCGCCATGCGCAGCAACCCTTCGATCGGGTTACCGAACTTCTCCAACAGAAAGCGGACCGAAACCAGGGTGCGGCGCCGTACCTGCTTTGGCGCCCGGTCGGCCGGCTCGGCCGCATTGCGCCCGCGCTGCGGCAAGACGACGGGCAGCCCGAACAGATCGCGCTCCGCGTCTTCGAGCGCGGCCCGGCGATCGGCATCCTCGATCGCCGCTTGCTCAAGCTCCACCACCATGCCGCTGCGATCCGGTTTGGTCGCCATTTCGTCGGTCCTCAACCGCAGCTCGATCGAGACCCATCCTCTCCGCCGCGGTCTAATCTTGTGATCACGACCTATTATGCCACAATCCCTTGTGATTTTAAACGGCCCGCAGCTTTCGCGAAACTTCGCCCGAACCCGCCATCGCCCCCATCAAGAAAAGCTGAGGTTGTCATCAGGTATCGCCTGCAACCCCCGGTCTGAGCGTACCAAATATCTTGGGTCCTAGGCCGGCAATACGCCACAATTCCTTGATATTTGCAGCGGCAAAACCAAACCAAAGGGTGAATTGGTACGCTAATCGTTTACAGCGTACCAAACCAACCCTATATATATCATATGGTTATAGGTATCTGGTACGCTGGTACGCTGGTACGCTCATTTTTCTATATGCGCGCGGGCGCGCGGGCGCCCGACCCTTCTCTTCCTATAGCTAAACACAGCGTACCAGCGTACCAGCGTACCAGCAACACCCTGATATATTGAAAAGATGGACAAAAATGCTGCTACGCTGATGGTACGCCCGTCCGACCAGCGTACCAGTCAATCAGAGATTGCAGAGCGCCGCTAAGCTATTGCGCATCAACGCCCTTCGACGCCGGCGCTAGGCTTTGGTGCGCTTGCCGCTCGGATCTCGCAACCCGAATGCCACTCTCAGTGACAAATCTGTCACACGAGATTGGACGCCGCCAAAGCGTATCGGCTTGCCAGGCTCGGCCCCCGGCAACCGCCGCAGCGCCTGCGTCCAACCCGCGCCACCCGCCGCCGGCGAACCCCGCCACGGCGAGCCATCAAACAGGTCGAACAACCCACGATGAGCATTGGCGACCAAGAGCCGCGGCTCGAACTGATCCCTCGCAAGTGCACGAAAGACCAGCTTGAGCCCAATCGCATCCAGAAGGTCGCTTTCGACCATCACAACCGGCGTTGCCGCGATACCCCGGTGCTTTAGCGAACGGCTAATTTCGTCTTCGAGAAGTTGGCCAATGGTTCGGCGCTCACCGGCGCGGCGCGGATCGACAAGACTGCCAAGCAGATAGTCGAGACAGCGCTGCGGGTCGGGCGTGTCGTCGCTCTCTTCGCCGAGTTCCGCGGCCTGAAAACGGTGCACCCAAAAGGCGAGATCGTCGGGCCGTAATGCCGCGATGATCGCCGCACGGTCGGGATCGTCCTTGTTCTCGGGAACCGGGGTTTCGTAGGGCTCGCCATCGTGCAACGCGAGAAACATGCAACTGGCGAGGGTGCCAAACTGGTCACAGCTACGCGCGCTGTGACCGGCGCGGCGCAACGCCTCGCGGAAACACTCGAAGACCGGCGCAAAACGCGGCCATTGCTCGATCATGCGACGGGTCAGCAGCCGGCCGAGCGCACTGATCTTGGTGAGAACCGGCAATTTGGCATCGCGGGCCAGCGGCAGCAATTGCTGAACCAGAATGCGCGAGCGGTCCTGCGCGTTGAGCGGTGGCGCATAGACCGAGGAGAAGGTGTAACAACACTGTACCACGAACGTGAACGCGATGTGACTGGCACTGCCGCGCGCCGTCGCACCTCCCGAGGCCGCATAGCGGGCCAGCATCACGACCCGCTGCACCTTGGCGCGATCGGCGCCCGCTTCGAGCTCGTCGACGATCGTCGGCAGGCTCGAATAACGATTGATCTGACGAATCCCGGCTTCAGTCGGGTCGATCAGCCGGATCACTCCGTTGGCGCCATACACCGGCATCAGCAGCTTTTGCTCGAAGGTGCTTTTGCCCGAGCCCGGCTCGCCGACAATCCATTGCGCCGGTCGCCAGGGCAAAGCACCGCCGATCTTGCTCGCCGCCATATGGCCGAGCTCGAGATAGGGATCACGATCGGGCTGCGACCAATTCCAGCTGCACACCAGGTCGAGCAGCAACGCTCCTGGACCCTGCGGTCCACCGGGGGCGAGCTCGGCCGCAGGATGCGGCCATTTTGGACCAGCTTCGTAGACAAATTTATCGATCACACCGGGCGGCTGCGATTCACCGTCGATCTGGATCTCGTCGCCAAAATGCATGATCAGCCGGCCGCGGTCGTCCGACCAGGCACCGGGGCCGCGCATCCGATCCAGCGAGTTCCACGGCCCCTGGCGGTTGCATTCGAGCATCAGGCATTGGACGACCAGATCCTGGCGCCAGCCGGTGATCGACGGCATGCCCTGGAGATTGGGCGCACCATATTTCGGCCAGACTTTTTCGAGATAGGCGACCCCGCCGCCAAACAGCGCCAGCAGCTGCCGCTGTCCATGCTCGCGATCGAGCAGCTCGACCAGTTGACCGGCAGCGTTCAGATAAAAGTAAGTGCGGCCCTGGACGCCAAGCGCGGTGACCGGGCAATCGGCCGGCAATTCGCTGGTCGCCGGGTCGATTTCGGGCCAATCCTTGGGTGGCGGCGGCGCCTGGCCGGGGCCACTCGTGTCGCCCTCAAACATCTGGCGCAACTCCGGCGGCAGCGAGAACCCCTTGATCGGCTTCTCGGGCTTGCCTTTGTCGGGTCCGGCGCCGTCATCGTCGTCACGAACAGTCATCGGTTAATCCCCCTCTACAAATGATCGACATCGGCAAAATCGTCGTCGCCAAAGACCGCCTCGGCCCTTGCCTCACGTTCCCTTGCCCGCTCTTCGGCACACCCCGACGCCATCATCAAAAAATCGTTGAAGTCCTTGCCGACCCGCGGCCGGGTGATGCGCACCTCGACACCCTGGCGGCGGAAATTGCGCACCGCGCCATCGAGTGCTGCGAGCACCGCATTGATCCCGCCTTGGGCGTTGAAGGTCGGGTCGTTTTGCGCGGCGATGACAACCCGCTCGATACCGGGCGGCACGGTGATGCGCGCAAAATTGCCGACCGAGCCGGCGGCGACCACCCGCCAGTCGGGCAACATCACGGCGAGAGACAGCGCGTCTTCGAGACCTTCGGTGATCGCCAGCTTCTCACCCGGCATGATCGCCGGCCAGGCCTTGCCATTACGGCCCGGCCACGCCGCGATCACCCCGCCCTGCGCCGGCCCCAGCATCTGCTTGTTCTGCGCGACCGGCGCCTTGCCGACGATGCCGTGCGGCGAGACGCCGAGAAAGGTGCGATGCGCACCCAAAAACTTGCCGGTGTGATCGACCATCGCGGCGACCATGCCAGGCCAGGCCTGGCGCGATGGGCTGTGCCACAGCCGCGGCGCATAGCGCAGAAAGTGCGGGCGGCGCGGCAGCGCGCCGAGATCGATTGCCCGCTCGGCGAGGTAGGCCTCGACCGGTGTACCGCTCAGATCCCTCGACGCCGCGAAAAACAGCTTTCGCGCAAAGTCGCGATAATCGGCACTTGGACTGGTCGCCGGAAGACGGCGGCTTTGGCGCTGCAATCCGGCATAGCGGTGATGATCCTCGCCGAGCCAGCGGCGGGCCCACCTGATCGCTTCGGCAAAATTGTCGTTGGTCACGACCGCCGCGATCAGGCTCAAGCCGCCGCGGCCGCCGCGCGCCAAATTAAAGTTCATCCACCAGCCGGCGCGCGGCCCAGTCAAATGGATCTTGAGCGCCGTCCCCGGCGCGCCGTCGCTACCGCATCGCCAGTCATGCCCTTGGTGCACGCCATTGGGGAGGATGTCGCGGCATAATTCGAGCACCCGCACGGCGAGCGCGCGGTTGAGCGTCTCGAGGTCGCCCGCGGCCACGCGGTTTTACCCCAGCTCGCCGCTCGCCAGCGGATTGCCGCGCAGCTGCAAGCCCCGGCGGTGATAGCGCTCGGCGAGCTCGGCATAGGCTTGGGCGCGCAGCATGACCTCGGCGGCGGCGATGCGGTCACCCCGCGCATCCCGCACCAGGATTTCCTCTTGCGCTTGGCTCCACATCCAGGCGAAGAGCTCGCCGAGCTCGGCATCGTCGGTGCCGATCTCGCCAAGCAGCTGGGGCGGCACGAGAAAGTCGAGCGGGATCGGCGCCCCGTCCGGGAAACAGCGCCGACGGACGACCTCGAGCACCCGCCGCATCAGGATCTCGCGGCGGATCTGAGCCACATCGTCGACGATCGCGCTCATATCCGGGTCGACCCGCGCCGATAGGGATCATTCGCGCCACCGGGTGCGGTCGACCACAGGCTCGGAGCATCGGGGCGGCTGCCGACGCGATCGAGCGAGATGTGCAGCCGCGGGTCGAGGTTGGCCGGATCGGCGAAGGGCTGGCTGACGACCGCCGGTTTTGTGCCCGGCATCATCTCGTCGAGCATCCGCCCGATTAGGCTCGCCGCATCCACCTGGTCGTCATAGGTGCCGGCGGGGAAGCGCAGAAACTCCTGCATCAGCTCGGTGACCCAGGGTGCATTCCGCGGAAACAGCACCTTGCCCATCGCCATGCGCCCGCGGATCGCCTGGGCGCGGGTCGGCTTGTCGCTGGAACTCGTGAACTGGCGCCGGACCCCAAAGATCTTGCGCTCAAACTGGCGCTTGGTGATGAACGGACCGACCGAATTCCTGATCTGCCCGGCTTCCTCGGCCCAGGTGATGGTTTTCCATTTGGCCATCAGATCGAGCAATGCCTCGACCCACACATCGGAGGCGGATTTCTCGCGCCACAGGTCGAGAATGTAGAGGTCCGACAGCGGGTCGAGCCCGACCACCATGTGGACTGTCCAGTCGCCGGCCTGGGCGCGGGTCGCATAATCCGAGGCGCCATAGGTGCGCAGCTGCTCGCGCGGCGGCGGGGTGTCGTACCAGCCAAACCATTCGGCCTTGAAATAATCGCCGCTCTCGGGCATCGGCCGCTGCTGGTAGAGGGCCGACCAGTTGCGGGCGTCGCGCTTGGCGATGCGCAGCTGGTCCTCGGTAAACCATTCCGGCCACAGCCGCTCGCCAAGTTCGCGCCCGAGCGCGTCATTCTCCTCGGCCTCGGCTGGCAGACTGACGACCTCCCATTGCTCGCCACCGGCCTTGGCCTCTTCGAGCAGCCGCCCGGCGAGGTCGTCGTCGTGCCAGCGGGTGCCGATGTAGATCAGCGCCGCCTCGGGGATCAGCCGGGTCCAGAAGTCGGATTTGTACCATTCCCAGATGTGCTGCCGGACCGTCGCCGAATCGGCCTCGGCGCGGCCTTTAACCGGATCATCAATGATGCCCAGCGCCGCCCGCCGGCCGGTGACGCTGGCGTCGACCCCGACGGCGAAATACTCGCCGCCGCGGGCGGTCTCCCAGCGTCCGGCGGCCCCGCTGTCGCCCGACAGCCCAAAGCCAAACACATCGCGGAATCCGGGCGAGCCGACGATATTGCGGACCCGGCGGCCAAAGCGCTCGGCGAGCTCTTTGGAATGCGAAGCGGCGATCACCGGGAGCGAGGGGTTGTTGCCCATCCACCAGGGCGGGAACAGCACGCTCGCATAGGTCGATTTGGCCGAGCCCGGCGGCAAAAACAGCATCAGGCGCTTGATTTTGCGCCGCGCTACCGCCTCCAGCTTGGTGATGATGTGGCGGTGATGCCGGGCGGGCTCGATGTCGGGCATCGCCACCCGGATAAACTGCGTCAGTGAGCCCCTGGCCGCCTCGCGTGCCGCCTCGGCCGCGGTGGCCGCGGCGGCACCGGTGATCTCGCCATCGATATCGCTCGCCACACGGTTGGCGGGCAGGCGCTCGGCCTGCCGCGCGTAGGAAAAGTTGCGGGCGGCGAGGGCCGGCAGATTTTCGGCCTGCGGCGAGCGCCCGCCCGGCTGGAAAAACCGCACGATTTCGTCGCGAACGACCGACCAATGTCCGGCATTCGGCGGCCGCGAGACGATGCTGACCCAGCCCCGGACCTCGCTGTCGACTGGGTAGGTGCCGATGCTCTCAGCCGCATCATCAAATACGCTCTCGCTGAGCGCACGCGCGTCGACGAGACCGACCGCAGTGCGCTCGAGATTGACCAGCTTGCGGCGGTGATCGGCCTGATCGAGCCCGAGCAGGATCAACTCGAGCTCGGCAAAAGCACGACCATCCTCGATCAGCGGGATCACGACACGCAGCTGCGGCCGCTCGTCCCACCGGCCGACCTCACCGATGACGTGCTGTATGGCCGGGATCACATGGCTCTCGGCGTAGTCGAGGCTCGCTGCGGCAAGCAGTACCCGCCAGCGCCTCTGACGCCGCCCGCCAAAGACGCGCCCGATCATGTCGAGCACCAGCGTCGTCTTTTTTCCTGACCACATCGGCCCAATCAGCGCCCGGTACACCGCCGGCGAGCGTACAAATTCGCTCGCCACCGGGCCCGGCGATGCGAGCGCTTTCACTGACCGCGCCGCGATTTGCCGATCTCGGCGTCGAGATCATCTCGATAGTAAAAGACCCGGCCGCCAACCTTGACAAAGCGCGGGCCTTTACCTTGCGTCCGCCAGGTCGCCAAGGTCTTTTCTTTATTGCCCATATAGAGGGCTGCATTTTTACAGTCCATGCGACCATCGGGCAGGATCTGTACTTTGACAGTTTCGATCGACGCGGTTTGCTCCGGCGGCGCCGGCGTCATATCGACGGGCCGTACCGCCGGCATGTCGATGGGCGGTGCCGCCGGCCGCGCGCGCGAGCCGAGCAGCGCGATCAAACTTGCCATCGGGATCGACACCCACCGGTTGGGATCATCGTCGACTTCCATGACTGTTCCTTTCCTTCCGGGGCATGCTTCCAAATCAGATTAACGACCGAAAGCCGCGCTCGACGCAACACGATTTTTTCGCGCATGACCAATGGTCAGGATTGCCACTGGACTATTTTTGACATAAATCTATTAAGGCCGATAAATCGGGAACCAGCGGGACGAAAATGGACATGGGTGAACAAGGAATTTCACCGCGCCGGCGCGGCCGGCCGCGGCTCCCCGTCAAGCGGGTCAAGCAAGCCTCGCTCGGCTTGAGCGTACCTCGCGAATTGCACGACAAGATCGTGATCGCCGCCCATCACGGCGGTCGCTCGCTGAGCGGCGAAGTGCAGCATCGCCTCGACGAAGCTTATGCCGGCGAAGAACGCTATGGCGGCGCCCGGCTCGCCGCTCTGCTGCAGCGCCTAGCCAGTGCGGCAAAGACGATCGCGGCCCGCTACCACGTCACCGAGCCGCTCGACGACGCGCTCGCCTTCAAGGCGCTGCGTCGTTCCTGGCTGACGGTGATCGACGACGAGGCGCCGTGGAAGGAGCCGGTGGTGATCGGCCCGCGCATCCCGGTGGTATGGCAGGAGCCGGGGCACTCGCCGCGCCGCGCCGAGGTCTATGTCGTCATCGGTGCCGGCGCCAGTCTGACCGAGCCGGCCGAAGCGGTCTATGGCTCGCTGATCAAGGTGTCGGCGAACTCGGTCGCCCAGCAGATCGAACTGACGATCAAAGATCCGGCGGTCGCCGGCGTGGAGGAACAGCCATGACCCGGCGCCGGGCCCGTCTCGACCGCGCTGCGATCAAACGGCTCGAACCCGGCCAGTCATTGAACGAGGACGGCATCACCGCGCAATGCATGCCGAACCGCGATGTCCGCTACACGATCAACGTCATGGTCGACGGCCGGCGCATCCACAAGGCGATCGGTTTTGCCAGCGCCGGGGTGACGCTGACGCAATGCCAGCAATTCATCGAGCGCGCCCGCAGCGAGGCGCGGGCCGACCGCCTCGAATTGCCAAAAGGCCGCAAGCTGGCGATGACACTGGCGACGGCGGCACCGCCATATCTGGACAGACTCACCGCTTCCGGCGGCAAGAACCTCAAGATCAAGGCTCGCCATCTACGGGATCAGCGCAATACCACCGACCGGCAGCGCCAGGCCAAAGGTCCGCTTATCGAATTCTTTGGCGCCATGCGCCTCGATCAGATCGAGAGCTTTGCGATCAGCCGCTACAAGAAAGAGCGGACCGCGGCCGGGGCGGCGATCGCGACGGTCCATCGCGAGCTCGCCACCCTCAGCCATCTCTTAAGCCAAGCGGTCGAATGGCGCTGGCTCAACCGGCGACCGGCCAAGATCGTCAAGTCGTCCGATGAGGGGCCGGGCCGCATCATCGCCCTTGATGATAACGAGTGCGACCGCCTGCTCGCCGCCGCACTGGCCGGCGCCGAGCCCTTGTGCTGGCTCTTCGTCTTTTATGGGCTCAACACGGCGATGCGCCATGAAGAGATCCTCGCCAGCCGCTTCGACGAGATCGATTTCGCCCGCCGCCGCCAATTCGTCCCCGACGCCAAAGGCGGCAAGCGCACTCAGCCATTGACTGCCGAGCTTGTCGCTGTGCTCGAACGCGAGCGGAGCATGCGCGAAGATGCCAATGGCTGGGTCTTCCCATCACCGCACGCCGACAGCAAGCGCGGCCATTGGGCGACGATGCGCAACCGCTTTGCCGAGGCGGTGGCAACGGCCGGGCTGCCGGTGGCAGTGACGCCGCACACCCTGCGCCACACGGCGATCACCAAGCTCGTCAAGGCCGGGGTCGATCTGGCAACCATCCAGAAGATCTCGGGACAAAAGACCCTGGCGATGGTGCTGCGCTACACGCATGTGCACGCCAACCACATCGACACCGCGATCGCCACCCTCGGACGGCCGCTCGGCGGCGTTGATAAGAGTTACAGTAACGGCTAAGACAACGTTACTGTAACCAGTACGTAAGGCGTTCCGATGCCCCGGAAACCGAGTGGCCGCACGCTTAGCGGCGCCGAGCGCATTGCCCGCTACCGCCAGCGTCAGCGCGACGCCGGTCGGGTCCTGGTGTGGTCCGCCGGCACGGCGAAGCCATCGGCGGCCACCGCCGCCGCGCCGGCGCTCGACCCCAACAATCCGGCGAGCCTGATCGCGCATTGGGCGGCCGCGGTCAAAACCCTGCAAACCGTTCACCGTGCGTACCGCAAATGGATCGCGAAGACCGAGATAAGCGGCTCGCCGGAAGCTCAGGCATTTAACGGGCTCGACGAGACCGCCCGGGACGCGCTCGACCAGATCGACAAGTTCGAGATCGCCCTCCTCAACAAGCGGCCGCCGGCGCTGTCGCGCGCGTCACGTTGGCAGAACGCGGTCGACGAGCTTCGCGAACTGCTCGACGTATATACCCAATGGCTCGACAACCTGCCCGGCTCGATCCGGCAGAGTGGCTCGGCCTTGGTCGACAAGCTCGAAGCGATGGCCGAGTTCGACGGCGCGATCAGCGAGCTCGAAGGGGCTGACCCGCCGCTCGGCTGGGGCCGCGACTGACGTTTCCGTTACCGTAACGACCATCACGGCGACCGCGCAAGGTCACCTCCGTGCAAACGGAGACAATACATCCTCAAGTTGGGTCCCTCCCGCTTGCAAAATAGCTCACATCGGCCACAGCTGGCGCCGCGCGGCCTGGGGGTTCACCGTCCGCTTCCCGTTCCTTCCCGAACCATCCCGATTAGCCCAAAGCCGGCAGGAACCGCCGGGCTCGCGAACGCAATTACACCAAAATTACACCACGGCCCTTTTTTCGCTCCGATGATGGCTTTTAAGAGAGCCATTTTTATCGTGTGTTTTCAGGTGGTTACCACTGGAGGCCGGAAGCGGAATCGAACCGCTGTGGGAGGATTTGCAGTCCTCTGCATAGCCACTCTGCCATCCGGCCGGCGACAAGTCATACAGATCATATAGGCGTCCGCCGAGACGGGGGTCAAGCACGGCGGCCCAACCGTCTGCAGGGTTAGCGCTTGCTGTTGCCGCCGCCCGGTGCGCCCCATATAATCATTGGTTTCCTCGTCTCTTGAGAGTGTTGGAATGGCGCGCGTTACCGTCGAAGATTGTGTCCTCAAGGTCCCGAACCGTTTCGAGCTCGTGCTGCTCGCCGCGCAGCGCGCTCGCGAAATTACCTCCGGCGCCCCGCTGACGCTGGACCGGGACGACGATAAGAACCCGGTCGTCGCGTTGCGCGAGATCGCCGATGAGACGGTCGGCCTCGAGCATCTGAGAGGCTCGGTGGTGCGCGGCATGCAAAAACATGTGGAAATCGACGAGCCCGAGGAAACCCACGAGCTCGAACTCGACCCGGCGCTGTTTGGGGTTCCTGCGCCGGCTGGCCCGCTGCTCGAGGAGGAGGAAGCCGTCCTCGAGGCGGATGACCTCGGGGAGGAGGAAACCGGGTTGGAGGAGGAGTCGCTCGACGAAGAGCTGGCCGTAGACATTCTCGGTGCCGAGGAAGAGGCCGATCTCGCCGATGCCCCGGCCCGCGATCTGCCGGATGATTTTGACGAGGATCTCTGATCCCGGGGAGTGGTCCGAGCCTGGGTGGTGGCGTTGCTGATGGGTGTCGCGCTGCCCCTGCGAGTTCATCCCCGTGGTCGCCCGGGCGAGATGCGGAAGCCGTCGCCATGATGCGGCAATTCGAGCTGGTCGAGCTCGTCAAGGCGTACGATTCTAGTGCCGACGAAGACGCGCTCAATCGTGCCTACGTCTACTCTATGAAGGCGCACGGCGCACAGCTGCGCGACTCGGGCGACCCCTATTTTTCCCATCCGGTCGAGGTTGCAGGCATCCTTGCCCGGATGAAGCTCGATACCGCGTCGATCGTCACCGGGTTGCTGCATGATACGGTCGAAGACACCGTTGCGACCCTTGATGACATCGAACGGGTGTTCGGTCCAGAAATCGCCCGGCTCGTCGATGGTGTTACCAAGCTGTCGCGGATCGAGCTGCAATCCGATCAGACCAAGCAGGCCGAGAATTTCCGCAAGCTCGTCCTTGCCATGTCCGAGGACATTCGCGAAAGGCGCCGGCGAATCGCTCGGGAGACGATGGATATCTACGCGCCGCTGGCGGAGCGGCTGGGCATGCACCAGATGCAAGACCTGCTCGAAGACCTCGCGTTCACCGAGCTGCAAGGCGACGCGCGCAGCGGCATTCTGGCACGTCTTGATTTCCTGCGCGACAAGGGCGCCCGGGTCGTGCCGCGCATCCTCGCCGAACTCGATCGCAAGCTCGCCGACGGTGGGCTAAATGGTGCGGTCGTCTCTGGTCGCGAGAAATCGCCCTATTCGATCTGGCGTAAGATGCAGCGTAAGAACGTCGCGTTCGAGCAGCTCTCGGACGTGATGGCGTTTCGCATCCTCGTCGATGATATCGCCGATTGCTATCACGCCCTCGGCATCATCCATTCCGCGTACCATGTGGTACCCGGCCGGTTCAAAGATTTCATCTCGACCCCCAAGCCCAACAATTATCGCTCGTTGCATACCGGGGTCATCGGGCCCGAGCAGCAGCGTATCGAGGTCCAGATCCGCACCCGC
>Ga0306920_100006708_pt1 | contig 15069 bp, 16 predicted proteins | sample flu12Cox44000170_FD_204666 | JGI IMG/M metagenome (GOLD analysis project Ga0306920, IMG submission 204666) | Lab enrichment of tropical soil microbial communities from Luquillo Experimental Forest, Puerto Rico - flux4day.12C.oxic.44.000.170 (v2)... | ecosystem: Environmental > Terrestrial >... | reverse complement strand
GATCACGCGCTCGATCGCCGACCAGGCGCGCACCATCCGCATCCCCGTGCACATGATCGAGACCATCAACAAGATCGTGCGCACCTCGCGCCAGATGCTCAACGAGATCGGCCGCGAGCCCACGCCTGAGGAGCTGGCCGAGAAGCTCGGCATGCCGCTCGAGAAGGTGCGCAAGGTGCTCAAGATCGCCAAGGAGCCGCTGTCGCTGGAAACGCCGATCGGCGACGAGGAGGATTCGCACCTCGGCGATTTCATCGAGGACAAGAACGCCATCCTGCCGATCGACGCGGCGATTCAGTCGAATTTGCGCGAAACCACCACCCGCGTTCTGGCGTCCTTGACGCCACGCGAAGAGCGCGTGCTGCGCATGCGCTTCGGCATCGGTATGAACACCGACCACACGCTGGAAGAGGTCGGGCAACAGTTCTCGGTGACGCGCGAGCGCATCCGTCAGATCGAAGCGAAGGCGCTGCGCAAGCTCAAGCATCCGAGCCGAAGCAGGAAGCTGCGGAGCTTTTTGGATAACTAAAGCTCGGTTTCGGGCGCTGCGGGTCGAGACTGAGATCCGAGCAAGCGCGGATTTTCACTCGCGTCTCCCCACATTGGCTGGATCAGCCCGTGCGAGGCTCCGTTAGGCCGCCAAACGGCCTCGCCTCCTCGAAGGCTCGGCTTGCCCGCAAAACGAGCGCATCCGCGCCGATTGCGCCCACGATTTGCAGGCCGATGGGGAGTCCGTCGCGCGTCAGTCCGCAGGGAATGGACGCCGCCGGCTGCTGCGTCAGGTTGAACGGATACGTGAAAGGAGACCAATCCGTCCACGCCTCGCCTCCATCGCCCGACGGCGGCACTACATGACCCACCTCGAACGCGGGGAGCGGCATAGCCGGAGTCAACAGCAGGTCATAACGTTCAAAGAAGCGGGCAAATACGGCATGCAAATCCGCGCGCTTGAGCTGCGCGCGAAGGTAATCGGCGACAGATGTCTTCAGCCCCTGCGCCGCGGCCGCGGCGAGGCCCGGCTCGGCCTGCTCGCGCACGCGTTCGCCGTAAGCTTGCAAAAGCGTCGCGAACGATGACCACCACAACGTGTTCCACGCCTCGATCGGATCCGCGTCAAGCTGCGGATCGGCTTCGTCGACATGCGCGCCGAGCCCCGTGAACACGCGCGCGGCATCCGCCACGGATGCCTCGACCTCCGGGTCGACGCGTTTGGCATATCCAAGCCGCGGCGAGTACGCGACCCGCATGCCTCGGACGCCATCGTCGATCTCAGTGCGAAAGTCGGGTGCAGGGGACGGCCAGGCATAGACATCACGAGTGTCCGGCGCGGCGATGATGGTGAGAGCTATCGCCGCGTCGGCAACGGATCGCGTGAGACAGCCGACATGGGCAAGCGTCCCGAGCGGTGAGGCCGGCCACGCCGGCACGCGTGCGCGCGTCGGCTTGATGCCGTAGCTGCCGGTGAATGCGGCGGGGATGCGGATCGATCCGCCGCCGTCCGTTCCGATCTGGATAGTGCCCATGCCGAGAACGACGGCCGCCGCGGCACCGCCGGAGGAGCCGCCGGGCGTTTTGCGCGTGTCCCATGGATTGCGCGTTATTCCGGTCAGTGGACTATCGGTCACGCCCTTCCAGCCGAATTCGGGCATCGTGGTCTTGCCGACGACGATTGCGCCTTGCTCGCGCAGCCGGGCAACTGACGGCGCATCATGCGCTGCCGGTGCGTCCGAGGTGAGCTTCGATCCGAAGCGGGCAGGGATGCCGGCGACGAGGATATTGTCCTTGATGCCGACCGGCACACCGTCGATCAGGCCGCTGGGCGCGCCCGCCCTCCAACGCGCCTCGGACTCGCTGGCGCTTCTCAGCGCGCCCTCGCGATCCACCCAGCAATAGGCGTTCACGACGCTGTTGTGCCGGTCGATCTGGCCGAGCACGGCACGCAGCGTCTCGACGGGTGAAAGCTCCTTCCGTCGATAACGAGCAAGCAGCTCGGCAACCGACAAGAAGGTAGGATCGTCCTTTGCCGTTTCCGTGATGATGCGGGCCCTCCGTTCGCATGACATCATATCTCACCACCGGCGTGTCGTGGCCACGCGCGCCGGCGTGAATGTTGTGCGGCTTTCGCAAAAAATTTCGCCCGGCAGAGCCGGGCGAAACCGTTGTCGATATCGAGCCGAGGCGGCTAACGGCACCACCTGCGTGCGATGAGGGCCTGCAGCTTTCCGTAGGCCTCCGGATAGCTGTTGGCGTAGGCCACTGATTGCCAGCCAGGACCCCATGGCGCGTTAACGTCGTTGCGCCAAATCTTGCAGTCGCCGAACAAGGACCAGCGCACCACGACCCACGGCGGCTGCACGATGCGGGCGTCCGCCGCCGGCATGACGGCCAGCGCCAGCAACAGCGTGGCAAGGACAAGGGTTACACGTTTCATTCCAAATCTCCCGTGCAATTCATGAGATCGTCGGGAAGGGGGGCCACCGACGGCGGCGAGTATAGTTGGCTTGGTAAAATATACCAGCGAGAACGCGGGAAATGGTCGTGCCGGGGACGGTATTATTTTCCAACGGTCCCTTGGATCGCGGGCGCGAATCAGCGCTGCCACCGCGGTTCTACGCCCCTGAGCCCTCCGGCCGAACGCCGAAAGCCTCCTCGAATCGCTTCGCGTAGGCCGGCCACACCTGCGGATTGACGATCCTGGGCGGGCGCTTGCCGTCGAGCGTCATGACGAGCTGCTCGGCCGCGATGCGACCCATATTGGCGCGCGCCTCCCGGGTCATGCCCGCGGTATGCGGGGTTGCGATCACATTGTCGAATTGCAGCAGCGGATGTTCGGCCGCGGGTGGCTCCTTGTCCCACACGTCGACGCCGGCGCCGGCGATCTTTTCTGCCCGCAGCGCCTCAGTCAGCGCGCGTTCGTCGTGAATGAAGCCGCGCGCGGTGGTGATGAAATAGGCGTGCGGCTGCATCAGCGCGAATTCCCTCGCCCCCATCATGCCGCGCGTGGTCTCGTCGAGCGGACAGTTGATCGACACGAAGTCGGCGCGCCGCAACAGTTCGTCGAGCGTGACCTTGACCGCCCCGCGCGCGGCGATCGTCTTCTCGTCGAGGTAAGGATCGCAGGCGATGACCTGCATGCCGAATAGGCCGCGGCACAACTCGGCGACGCGGCGCCCGACATTGCCGATGCCGACGATGCCGATGGTGCGCCCCTTGACGTCATTGCCCATGAAGGCGCTGCGGTCTCCCATCGTGCCACGTCGCAGAGCGTGATTGGTCTGGACGATCTGCTTGGACAGCGCGAGCACCATGGCGAGCACGTGCGCTGCCACCGCCTCGGCGTTGCCGCCGGTCTGGTTGACGACGAGCACCCCCGCCTCGGTGCAATCCTTGACGTTCACGGTATCGAAACCAGCCCCGTTGGTGGAAATGATGAGCAGGTTCGGCATGCGGGCGAGCAAGTCACGCTGCACGTGGAAGCGCGGGTTGAGCTCGTCGCGCGCCGAGCCGATCTGGTAGGCATGCGCCCCCGCCATGATCGCGCCCGCGACGCCGTCGGCGCTGTCGTTCTCGAGCTTGTCGAGCCTGATCTCGGGCCGCTGCGCGATGATTTCGAGGTAGCAGGGATGCGCGACATAGCGCACGTAGAACACGCGCTTGACGTTGTCCTTCATGTTCCTTGAAGTCCTCGATTCGGGAAGACGCGGACGGGCGCCAGCCTATGCCCGCTTGAGCGCGGGCATCACATCCTTGGCGAACCAGGTGAGCTGCTCCTTGAATTCCTTGGGCGGCATGCCTTCGGCCCAGTGGATCATGAAGTTCTCAAGCCCCGGATAATTGTCCGCGACCGACTTGATGCCGTCGATGACATGCGCCGGCGGCCCGCAGAACCAGGCCTTCTGCGCCACGCCGTCGCGCAGCGAGGGCACCCCCGCCGGCGCCCCGGGCGTGCCCCAGGTGCGCCCGTGCGCGTCGGCGTAACGTACGAATCCGAACGGCGCGAACCACTTGAAGCGTTCGTCGTGCGCGGGCTCGAGCCTGCGGATCGCTTCCTCCTCGTTGTCGGCGAGGTAGATGCCGGCGCCCCAGATCATGTCTTCGCCCAGCTTCTTGGGCCGACCGTGCCGCTCGCACGCGGTGTGATAGGCGCGCACCACGTCGTCCAGGATCTTCTGTCCGTTGAGGGTGACCATCGCCTTGAGTCCGTAGTGCGCCATCAGGTCGATGGTCTTGCCGCTGGCAATCGGCATCCAGATGTCGACCGGCAAGTGCTTGGGCCGGGGAACGGCGGTGATCTCGGTGAGGCGATAGCCGCGGTAGTCGACCGGCGGCGGACACTCGTAGTACTTGCCCTTGTGGTGGAAGGCATCCTCATTGAAGCACTTGAGCAGAAGCTCGAGCTGCTCCTCGAACAGCTCGCGATTGGCTTGCGCATCGAGGAGCGGCGCACCGAACGTCTCCACCTCCCGCGTATGATAGCCGCGGCCCACCCCCATGATGATGCGCCCATCCGTGACGATATCGGCCATGGCGTAATCTTCGGCCAGACGGATCGGATGCCACATCGGCAGGATGTTGAAGGCACAGCCGAACTTGAGGCGCTGGGTCTGGGTGGCGAGCCACAATCCGAGCTGAATCAGATTGGGCAGGCACTCGTAGCCCTCGCGTTGGAAGTGGTGCTCGGCCGTCCACAATACGTCGTAGCCGAGACGATCCATGTGCTGCGCCACGTCGCGCGCGGTGGCAAAGGCTTCGCGTAGACGTTCGTCGGAATAGCGCCGGACATTGGCGGGTGTGCCGGAGAGGCCGATATTGTCGAGCTCGATCTGGCCGACATAGAGCACGTGGAAGTTGTTGATCATCGCGTCATGTCCCGGTAGCGGCGGATCGGCAAGGATAGCATCGCGCGGCGCAACTTGAACGGCGCTAGCGGCGCCATTTGATCGAGCACCCCATGCTCGCGGTCTGCTCCGGTGGACCGCGGCCCGTCTCCGCCACCTGTGTCATCGCCTCGAACAGCTCGCGCCGCGTCGGAGGCAGATTGCTCATGCGCGCGTCATCGAGCCGGCCACGGTATTGCAGCTCGTCCTTGGCGTTGAAACCAAAGAAATCGGGGGTGCACTGCGCGCCGTAGGCGCGCGCGATCTCCTGGGTCTCATCGATCACATAGGGAAAGGTGAAGCCGTGCTCCTGCGCGAAGCGCTGCATGTTGCCAAAGGAGTCCTCGGGGTACGATTTGGCGTCGTTCGGCATAATCGCGATCATGCCGATGCCGATCCTTTTCAGCGCGGTCGCCTCTTTGACCAAACGTCCGATGACCGCCCGCACATACGGGCAGTGATTGCAGATGAAGGCCACGAGCGTGCCCTTCGGCCCGCGCACATCGGCGAGCGCGTAGCTTTTGCCGTCGATCCCCTTGAGCGTGAAGTCGCGTGCCTTCCAGCCGAAATTGCAGATGCTCGCTGCGGTGAGCGCCATGCCGCGATCTCTCGTTTCCCCCGCGACGGCCGAAGAGGTGGCCGCCGCGAAGCGACCCTATGCCAGCCCTTCGACGATGCGCAAATCGCGCTCGGCCGCCTTCCCGAACACTTTGAGCGCCGCCTGATAACCCTCGCTATCGTGGGCGGCGGCTGCTTTTTCCACGCTGTCGAACTCGATCACCACCACGCGCTGCGCGACCCCCGCCTCATAGGCCTTCGCGGCGTTGCCGCGCGCGATAAAGCGCCCGCCAGCGGCGGCGATTGCCGGCCCCGCGAGCTTGGCGTAGGCCGCCAATGCATCCGGATTCGAAATCGAGCGATAGAACGCAATCCAATACGCCTTTGCCATTGCACTCTCCGTTTGCCGCTGATGCCCCGTTCGCCCGCCCTCACCTTAGCGGATGGCAGCGATGCTCACAAAGCCCGTCTCGCTGTGAAAGCACGGGACCAATGTTGGCCGACAAGGCTTGGATCGACATGGCAAAAACATGTGCAATGTCGGCCGTCGCGCACAAGGCTATCGCGCCGTTTCTTTTTGCGCTGGCCGCGCTACGATTGCCGGCAGTTAGCCTTACCCCGGAGATCGGCCATGAAAACCTTACTGGCGTTCATCGGTCTTCTCGCCATCATTTGCGTGATCGCCGCCGCGGCGTTTTTCTTCGGCGGTTTCTACAACGTGGCCGCCACATCCGAAGACCCCGGCTTCGTGAATTCGGCGCTCGCCCACGTCCGCCTGGCCTCGATTAGACGGCACGCAACAGACACCCCGCCGATGTCGCTCGATGATGCCGCGACAGTGCAGGCGGGAGCGCGCGCCTTCTCCGAGCGCGGCTGTGTCAACTGCCACGGCGCGCCCGGCGCGAATTGGGCCAAATTCTCCGAAGGTTTGCGCCCCGATCCGCCCGATCTCAAGGAGATCGTCGATCAACGCCGGCCGCAAGACCTGTTCTGGGTGGTCAAGAACGGCATCCATATGACCGGCATGCCGAGCTTCGGTCTCGCCGAGGTGCCGGACCAGGAAATCTGGACGATCGTCGCCTTCCTCAAAAAGTTGCCGAGCGTCTCGGAGGAGGATTTCAAGGCGTGGTCGGCGAAGCGTTGAGGGTACGCGGCGGGATTTAAGCGATTTCGACGATCTCGGCCTGGGAGTTTGCGACCTCCACCGTGTCGCCGACATCTTTTCCGAACAAGGCGCGCGCCAGCGGCGAGACGTGTGAAAGCGTCCCGTGCGCAGGATCGGCTTCGTCCTCGCCGACGATGCGGAAGGTCTGACGCCGCCCGTCGTCGCGCACGACGGTTACAGTCGCGCCGAAATGCACCTTGCTGCGATCGCTCGGGACGGTGACGAGTTGTGCGCTTGCCCGCCGCGCGGTCCAATAGCGCAAGTCACGGGCCGCCCGCGCCAGCGCTGCTCGGTCGTTCGCCTCATGCGCCGCGGCGTGCTCCTGCTGAAGGCGCGCGACTTCGGCCTCGATGCGCGCAAGCCCCTCCGGAGTCACGAGGTTCGGATGCGGTGAAATCGGCCGATCCGGCAACTCTTCGACCGCGTCCTCCAACTCTTTGACGAATGCTCTACTCATGATCGCGCATTCTCGTTCACGAAGGCTTCTTCTTGTCGCTACCTATCGGCACCGCTCGTCGCGCCTAGCTGATCATATGGGATGGCGAGAGCTATTTGCGAGCGATGGACGGCGGAAGTCATTGCGCCGCAGGGGGCAATTGATCGGGAACTATTCCGCGTGGAAAAAGTTCATTCCGATTGGGTGATGATTTCGATATCTCGGCACTGTGCGTGCCGACAATGCGAAAGAATCGGGAGAGTGCGATGCACAAGGCGCGGATGACCGCTGCCCTCGTATTGATAGGCTCGCTCGCCGGCGCGGCCGCGTGGGCGCAAACCGCGCCGCAGCAGCCGCAAGACGTGCTGGCCCCGGCGCCCAAGCTCAACTTGACGCTGGAGCAGCGTCACACCATCCGGGAATTCATCAAGGACATGAAAGCCGACGCCGCCGACGTCAAGGCTGAGATCGGCGAACCCATTCCCCAGGGCGTCAGCCCGCGACCCATGCCGGCCGAGGTCGGCCAGAAGGTCCCACAAGTGAAAAGCCACAGGTTTTTCCTCACCGCGCAGCAGATCGTCATCGTCGATCCCAAGGACAACAAGGTCGCCGACGTGATCAAGCTCGCTGAGGATTGAGTCGCGAGCACGCTGCTACGCTGGTTTCGTCAGGTAGCGTTTGGCGAGCATCACGTGGATGCCCTTGTTGCCGTTCACGACCTGCGTCACGCGCAGGTCCGCGGCGAGGCTCGCCAGCGAATAGGCCTGGTAGCGATCGAGCCCGGTGCGCGCGCAAATGAGGTCGAGCATCTGACGCAGCGCAATCACCACGCAGTCGTCGAGATCGGGATCGAATGCCATGGTGATCATATGCGTCGGCGTCTCCGCCATCGGCCATTCGAGCCGCATGTCGTCGCGCACGGTGAGCCGAAAAGTCCCGGTCAATCCGGTCTCCACCGCGGTCACGCAGACCTCGCCGTCGCCCTGGACGCCGTGGCCATCGCCGACGGAGAACAGTGCGCCGGGAACGAAGATCGGCAGATAGAGCGTGGTGCCGGCAACGAGCTCCTTATTGTCGAGATTGCCGCCATTCTTGCGCGGCGGCGCGGTCGAAATCATGCCCCAGGCGGGCGGCGGCGCCGTGCCCATCACGCCGAAGAACGGCGCAAGCGGCACCTCGTGTCCCCACGGCAGCCGCCAGCACTTGCGCGCGCGGTCGAGCACGACGTGGATGTGGCGGTTCTCGGCGAAATCGTCCGGCAAGGCGCCGGCCAGCGGCCGCACGGAGTTGTAGCCCCAGTCGTAGAATACGTCGATCGCCTCGATGTCGACCTGCAGCACTTGCCCCGGTTTTGCACCGTTGATCGCGACCGGGCCGGTCAAGATGTGAGGCCCCAGCTGACGCGCGATCTTTTGGTGAATGGCGGGAAGTGCCGGCGGCACTTTGAGCGGCGGTGCGGGCATCAAATCCGGACCGCCCGACACCGAGGAGATCGTCACGCGCTCGCCGCTCTCGATGGTCAGCCGCGGCGCAAGGCGCGCGTCGAAATATCCCCAATGCACATTATCGGGTCCGGGTTTGAGATGAGTGGGCATCGGATCGGTCCGTTATGGGGTGATCACAGCGCGGCCACGGTCTGGACTTCGATCAGGAACGACTCCTGCACCAGGCGGTCGACGATCAACAGCGTGTTGGGCGGATAGGCGCCGTTGGCAAATAGGCGAGGAAATTCGCGCTTACGATAAGCCATGAACTTCGCGATATCCTGCGAGTGCACGAGATAGGTCGTGAACTCGACCACATTGGCGAAGCTCGCGCCCTGCGATTTGAGCGCCGCTCCGATATTGGCGAAGGCCTGTCCGCACTGCGCGTCGAAATCGTCGGCGCCCACGACTTTGCCGCCATGGTCGGTCGCGACCTGCCCGGCGATGAAGAGGAATTCAGCTGCCTTGACGCGGGTGATCTGCGAATACGGACCGAGCGGCTTGCCTAGTGCATCGGGGCTCTCGATTCTGATCTCGGGCATGGTTGGGCTCCTCGCGGTTTCGGTAGGGAATGTATTCCACATTGGTGGCGCCGCCGACGCCGGTTGCGACATCGAGGCTGGTGATCTCGACGCAGATGCGGTGGCCGCGCTTGAACTGGTTGGCGGTCGCCATGATCTCGATGGCATATTCGTTTATCTCGCCGGGTGCGACCGGCTTGCGTGCCGCGCGCGTGAGCGGATGCCACGGCCGGCCCGGTAGCGATCGTCTCGGGTCGACGGCGCGATGGGACGCCTTGAGCCAGCCGCGGGTGAGTTCCCGCTCATGCAGACCCGCCGTGATGTCGCGCTCGCCTTCACGCGCGGTCTGCACACCCGCGTCCGGGCCGACGTCCTTGAGGATGACGATCCAATTGGTGTCGTCCTGATCGATCGCGGCATAAAGAAGAAGCACGCTCGGGCCCGCGATGGTCAGGTCCTCGGTCAACGGCTCGCTCAGATAGCGCAGCTTCTGGATGCGGTTGGTCTGGCTGGCGGGCATCTGCGCGAAGGCATCGGCCGCCTGGTAATCGTCCGCGCTCGACGGCACGAACGGCTCGGTGGTGAGGCGCTCCCAGCCGCGCAGATAAAACTTGATCCACTGCGTCTGCGGCGGTGGCCAGTCGCTGGCGCTGCGCCATTCGTTGGCGCCCATCACCCAGAATCGCACCGGCGGGTCGTTTAAAATTCCGGTATCGATTCCTTTGAGCCACTGGTCGTACCAGCGCAGCATTTCGTTGTGGAATGCCTTGACCGGCCGGTCGAGATGGGCAGGTCCGGCGAGGAGCAGCCGCTTGTGCGGCGTCTTGAGGTTGCGAAACCAGTTCTGCGCCCCGTTGAGATGGGTCCTGTAACTGTAGCCGTACCAGCCCGAGCCGGTATAGGTCGGAACATTGATCCTGGAGAATTCGGCCTCGCTTTTCTCAACTGCCTCCTTCTTGTCGTAGGGATCGATGAGGATGTCGAAAAAAATCGGGAAGTGTTGGCCTTTGAGCGCCAACACATTGTAGACGTGCGGGTACATCTTGAAGTCGGGATTGGCGATCGCCTCCTGCCACAACTTTTCCCGTTCCGGCGGCAGCGGCTTGGGCTGGCCTTTCTGCTGATGCGCCGAGGCATAGGCCTGCAGCAGGAAGCGAAAGAGGTGAATGACGCCGCCGGGATATTCGTCGCGAAAGCCGCCAGCCTCGCCATAGGCGCCGCGCGGATCGAGTGGAAAGATGGCCTTGAGATGCGGCGGATTGAGCTTTGCGGCCATGAGCTGTTCGGCGCCGAAGCCGGAAATACCGACCATCCCCACATTGCCGTCGCACCACGGCTGCGCCGCGATCCACTCGATCAAATCGTAACCGTCGAATGCGCGCGAACCGCCGCCTTCCGATTTGCCGATGCCGCGCGGATTCCCGATCACGTGGACGTAGCCGCGCGCGACGAAAAATCGCGTATCGCCGGCTTCCGCCGGCCCGGTCCACAGCATTGACCACGCCGGATGCGTCAGCGAAGCCTGAGCAACCTCCGGGCCCTGCAGATCCTTATTGTGGATCGAGAACGCGAGCAGGGCAGGGAGCCTCTCTGTCGTGTCCGGACGATAAATGTCGATGGCGATCTTGATGCCGTCGCGCATCGGCACGAGCACGTCCTTCTCCGTGATCATGCCCGAATAGGTGGCTGCGCGATCATAATCGACCGGCGCGCGATGCCCGGACAGCGCGAGATCGAAGGCGGTAGTTTGTGGCATTTCCCCGTGATCCAGTCCGACGGTTCCGATTTTCAAGGCTTAGCAGCGTTCCGACAAGGCCGAATCCGAAACTGCCGCTCATGGTCCGAGCGCGCAACAGCCATGCAAGAGCCGGCCGGAATTTGCGTCGGATTAAGGTTGCTCGAGCGCCAGCGCCTTGGCAATGAAGCCTTGAGAGGACGCCGGTAGAGAAGCGCCGGGAAACGCCGCCGAGATCATGCTGACATCCGCGACAATTCGCGCCGGGATCGAATCCCCCTTCGCCTGGTTGCGACTCGTTGCTGCCGTGGTGCTCGGCACCATCGGCAGCGTCGGCATGTGGTCGGTCCCCGTCGTGCTGCCGGCGGTGCAAGCCGAGTTTGGCATCGCCCGTGGCGACGCTTCGCTGCCGTTCACGCTTGCCATGCTCGGCTTTGCCTTTGGGGGCGTGGCGATGGGGCGGCTCACGGACCGGTTCGGCATCGTGGCGCCGGTGCTGTTCGGCGCGAGCGCGCTCAGTGTCGGCTATATCGCGGCCGCCTTTTCTCCCAATCTCATGCCGTTCGCGCTCGTGCACGTGCTCATCGGGCTGGGCAGCTCCGCCACGTTCGGGCCGCTGATGGCGGACACCTCACAATGGTTCACCCGCCGCCGCGGTATTGCCGTCGCCATTGTGTCGAGCGGCAATTACCTCGGCGGCGCGATCTGGCCGCCGCTCCTGCAGCATTTGATCGCTGGCGAGGGCTGGCGAGTCACGTATATCGGCGTCGGTGTGTTCTGCGTGCTGAGCATGCTGCCATTTTTGCCCGTGCTGCGCCGGCGCGCGCCGACCGATGCTAGCGCTGCAGCGGAGGCGTTCATGGCTGCCGCGCAGCGCGGGCCGGGGCTCTCGGCCAATGCGCTGCAGGTGGCGTTGTGTGTGGCCGGGCTCGCCTGCTGCGTGGCGATGGCGATGCCGCAGGTGCACATCGTCGCTTATTGCGGCGACCTCGGCTACGGCGTGGCGCGCGGCGCCGAAATGCTGTCGTTGATGCTGGGCTTCGGCATCTTCAGCCGCATCGGCTCGGGCTTCATCGCGGACCGCATCGGCGGCGTAGCGACGCTGCTCTTGAGTTCGGTCCTGCAGGCCTTGGCGCTGTTGCTCTACCTTCTGTTCGACGGTTTGGCATCGCTCTACGTGATCTCGGCGCTGTTCGGCCTGTTCCAGGGCGGCATCGTGCCCATGTATGCCATCATCGTGCGGCAATATTTCTCGCCGCAAGAGGCGGCGACGCGCGTGGGCATCGTGCTGATGGCGACCTTGTTCGGCATGGCGCTCGGCGGCTGGATGTCCGGCGCACTGTTTGATGTCACCGGCTCCTACCGCGCAGCGTTCCTCAATGGTCTGATCTGGAACCTGCTGAACATGTCGATCGCGCTGTGGCTGCTCATGCGGGCGGCCGGCGGACCGCGCACGGGTGAGGCGGAATTATTGTTTGCTCGCCACGGCGGGGACGGCCGTCGCTGATTGAATCGCCACCTGCTGGCTCAGCGCCAGTATCTCCACCGTAACATATCGCTACTTACTGGACAGACTTACGCCAGGAAATGCCCATTCTGCTTGCCTTTCTTCATATCTGGTATAACGTACCCACACATTGGGCAACACCCTCATACGCCGATTTTTGTTGCCCAGGCGTTGCCCAGAACGGGGGACAACATGCGCAAGAGGCTTACCGACAAGTCAATCGCGGCACTCAGACGGAAGGCCGCACGTTATGAGGTGCAGGATGAGATCGCACCGGGGCTCGCGGTGCGTGTCAGCGAACGCGGCACCAAGAGTTTCATCATGATCGCGCGCTTCCCCGGATCGGATAATCCGGTGCGTCGGACGCTTGGCGAATATGGTGCGCTGACGCTGGAGCATGCGCGCGATATGACGCGCGAATGGCACGCTCTGATCAAGCGCGGTGTCGATCCCGCACACGAGATGGAGCGTCAGCGCCGGGATGCTGCACGCCAACGCTCCAGCACGTTCGCTGCCGTGGTCGAGGACTACTTGGCGGCGAAGGCACCGGACCAGCGCCGAGCCCGCGAAGCCGAACGCCTCATCCGCTACGATCTGCTGCCGGTGTTGGGTGATCGGCCGATTGGTGACATCAGCGCCGCCGATGTCGCTGGCCTGATCAAGACGATCCGCAAGCGGTCGCAGTACGGGGCGCGCAACGCCCTCATATATACGTCTTCAATATTCAAATGGGCGTTATCCCAGCATTGCTATCCGCTTATCGCCAATCCCGCAGCGGGCCTGGATCGGGAAAATCTCATCGGCAAGCTCAAGCCGCGCGCGCGGCTGCTCAGCGAGGTTGAGTTGTTCGCCATGTGGCGAGCGGCTGAGCGGATGCCGTATCCCTTCGGCCCGCTGGTCCGAATGTTGATGCTGTGCGGGCAACGTCACGCTGATGTCGCCGAAGCACCGTGGGACGAGTTCAACTTCGAGCGTCGTGAGTGGATTATCCCGGCTGCAAGGTTCAAGGGGGAGCGTGATCACTTGGTACCGCTTACGGACCAGATGATCACCCTGCTGAAGGCGCTGCCCCGGTTCTCGCGCGGGTCTTATTTGTTCTCCACCACGGGCGGCGAAAAGCCAACCTTGTTTGCCAACTTCTACAGCCGACGACTGGCGGCGCGGATGCTGCGGACGTTGAAGGCATTGGCTCGACATCGAGGCGATGATCCGGCCAAGGTCGAACTGCCGCCGTTCGTGATGCACGATCTGCGCCGAGCCATCCGATCGACGCTGCCCCGGCTCAGGGTGCTCACCGAAATCAGTGAGCGGGTGATCGGCCATGCGCAACCGGTGCTGCATGGCGTGTACGACAAGTACGAATACGCCGACGAGAAGCGCGAGGCCCTGGAAAGGTGGAATGCCGAGCTGCGGCGCATTGTCGAGCGATTGATCACCGGCCAGACCGAGAACAACGTGGTGCGGATGCCGGCGCGCTGAAGAATAATGGGGAGAGCCGCGTAAGGCCCTTTGGGGTATTGCAGGGCAATGTTAGATTTCGAATCGTCGAATACGACATTTCGTGCGGCGGACAGTCATTAGCGTAAATCGGTAGCGCGGGTCTGGGCTCATCCCCCCGACCCATCCCCCCAATCACAGGTGGGCAAATGATCGCAATGCACCCATTGCCGGGTGCATTGGTGCCGTTACTGCGTAAGCGTCACCAGTGTCACCCGGCTCCAACTAGAGGAGCCGTCATGGCTGACACTGCAATTACGACCCTCGTCCCTGATCCCCAGGTTGCCGAAGAATGCGGCGGCGTCACGCTGATGACGCTCTGGCGTTGGGACAAAAGCAAAAAAATGAAGGCGCTCGGCTGGCCGCCGAAGGTCAATGTCAACGGCCGCAACTACCGCAACCGCGCGAAGCTTGAAGGTTTCAAGGCCAAGCTCGAAGCCCTGGCTGAGCGGGGCGGCAAGTGATGGCCGCAGCGAAACGGGCCGCCTCTCGCGAAGGCGACCCGCTTCTGAATGAGCAATCTGCAGGAAGCACCAATCCAAATAGCGAAACTGCCGCTCAACGGCAAGCGCCTGCGCGCGCGGATTCGATTCCGCTTTCCATGCAAGGTTTTCAGCCTGCTAAAAAGCCGGTGGAGGATGCTCAGTTTTTACAAATTGTGGCAAAGCCCAACGCGGCTATCGGTAAAAAATCCAGGGCAAACCAGCGGAAACTGACTCGTGTCGCCTTCACGGTTTCACGGCTCATGGAGTTCTGCACAAGGCGCGAACTGGAAAATCAGACCGGGCATTCGGTTCAGGATTGGCCGCTGGTCGTGCTCAAGGAGGTCATGGACAACGCGCTCGATGCTGCGGAGGAAGCTGAAATCGCTCCCGTGATCTCGGTCACCGTTGGACCTGGGTCGATCGCAATTGAGGACAACGCCAGCGGCATCGAGACCGAGACCATCAAGTCCGTCCTCGACTACACCATCCGGGTCTCCAGTCGCGAAGCCTATGTTTCGCCGACTCGCGGCGCACAGGGAAACGCCCTCAAGACTATTCTGGCGATGGGTTATGTGCTCGACCGCGAGGAGGCCGACAGTGATGCTGACGCGGTCGGGGTGACAACCATTGAGACTAAGGGCCTCACGCATCGCATCGAGTTCCGGGTCGACCATATCAACAACCAGCCGAAGACTAGAACCTATCTCAAAATCGCCTGAAGAGGACAACGAGGCAAGCGAGCTGTACGAAGCCGAGGAAGTTCTGGGCGTAGTATTCCCAACGGACGAGGATGCGGCGCTGCCA
>Ga0306920_100006707_pt1 | contig 15072 bp, 21 predicted proteins | sample flu12Cox44000170_FD_204666 | JGI IMG/M metagenome (GOLD analysis project Ga0306920, IMG submission 204666) | Lab enrichment of tropical soil microbial communities from Luquillo Experimental Forest, Puerto Rico - flux4day.12C.oxic.44.000.170 (v2)... | ecosystem: Environmental > Terrestrial >... | reverse complement strand
GCAGTTCCCTCCGCGGCGAGGTCGGTGACGAAAAACATCTGCTGGTAAACTCCGCCGGGAAATTTCAGGTGCAAACCCTCGCGAACTGTACTGTGGACACCATCGCAGCCGCAGAGAAAGCTTACTCGGCATGTCTCGTCCCTGCCGTTTCTGCGCAACCTCGCATCGACGTGTTCACCCGAGTCGGTGAACCCGATCAATTCTGTGTTCCACTCAATCTGAACTCCCAAAGCGCCGAGCTTCTCACCCAGCACTCGCTCATGCTCGTCCTGAGGAAGGCTCAGTATGAAAGGATAGGGGCTCAGGCCTTTACCGAAGTCACCAAATCTGAGAACCGAGACCTCGCGGCTGCCCTGGCGCAAACGCATCCTTTCCACTTCGATACCGCGCTGCACAATCTCATCAGCGATTCCGAGCTGAGCGTAGAACTCAAGCGTGCGCGCTTGCACCCCGAAAGCACGCGAAGTCTGCCCCGGGCCGCTGTTCTTTTCACAAATCCGGAAGGGCACTCCGAGCCTTGCCAGCCATAAACCCAACACCAATCCGGTGGGACCGGCTCCGACAATTAAAACCTGCGGATTCGGCATCATTCACTCCAGTTCGAGGTTTGCATGCTTCGACGCGAAAACTTCATTGAGTTTGTGCCCGACCTCTCCGAACGTCGTGTGATCTATCTCGGATGCGGCGAGGTTCGCAACACGCGCCTGTTCGCAATGCGCGGCGCCCGAATGACGGGCATCGATCTGTCGCCACGGCTCATCCAAGCCGCCCGCGCCGCCGAGACTGCTGAACCACTCGGCATCGACTATCACCTTGGCTCCTTCGCTGACCTAAAGCAGTTTTCCAACGAGAGCTTCGACGCGGCTGTCTCAACCATGGCTTTCATGGATGCACCGGCGCGGGCACGAGCTTGATTTGCGTAGTTTCTACGTAGGGCTGGCAGGCGAAGGTGGCCACTGCGCCTACGGCATTCAGCACGACAAATAACTGGAAAGCACCTGCGTAACTGCCGGTCATATCGAAGATTCGCCCGGCTACTAGCGGTCCGACCGTCAACCCGAGCGTGTGCGCGATGTGGACAAGTGCCCCTAATACACCGTAGCGCCGGCGGCCCAACGATTCCGCGACCAGCAACGGCAACAGCACTTGCGGCGCATAAATGGCAACGCCGGCCACTAAAATGAAAAGTACCAGCAAGGAGGCACGAGCGACGCTGAGGAGCAGTACAAAGGCAAGCGCACCGGCAGCGAAGTTCAGCGTTAGGGCCCACCGGGCGCTGATTCGATCAGCGGCAAAGCCCATTCCTAATTTACCGAATGCGGCAAACCCGGCCAGGATACTCATCGCAAGTGCCGCAATGTTGGCTTTGTACTTAAACGATCCTGCCGTATCTCGTCGCCACGCAATTTTGAGGAAAGTCGGAGGCTGCTGGCTAATCCAGGATGTCGGTTCTACTAATGGAACTTGGATCAATGGCGAGCGCATCAGCCGGCCAACCAGATTGCAACGCGGCCACCGAGTCGCGTTTGGTCGAGCAGTTTTTGCGTTCCGCGAAGACGATGGAAATGCGCGGAGGGTAATCGATACGGTTCTAGCCCTCTCTCCGTTCGATTTCGAAAAGGTGGTGGGGGATTTATTCAAGAAGCTTCAATTTGAGACACTTGTTACGAGACGGGTGGCAGACGGCGGGGTCGATGTAGTAGCCGTAAATCACTGTATCATCTTTCGCGGTAGGTACCTTATTCAATGCAAACGCTACAACCCATCCAATAGAGTGACCAGGCCAGAAATCCAGACTTTTCACGGCCGGATCGCGGTCGAACCTCGCGCTCGCGGCATTTTCATAACGACTTCTAGCTTCACACGAGGTGCAAAGAGATTCGCCGAGCTAACGGGAATCAACCTCATTGACGGACCCGAGCTAGAAAAGCTCATCATCCGACACCAAGTCCTGCCCATCGTTGATTCGTTGATCTGGTCCGTTGCTGATCGGCCAGTTCCTCGCGAGTCGCTACCGAGCCATAGAAATCGCCGAAGTAAAGCCTTGCAATGAATCCTTCGTAGTACCAGTCTCGTCCAAACACATGGGGACCAGCCCACGTTACGAACAACACCAACGCCACAAGTGCTAATCATGCTGGAAATCCATCTCGTAAACCGTGATTCCCAACCCGATAGTCAGAGTTATAACTGCGAATATGATTTGATCGATTGCCACGGCGGTTTCCCCAGCTAGTGTAAATTTGACAGCGCTGCATTAACTTCGTCCGTCCTGGGATACTACCTCAAAATCAGGAGTTGCTGAGCTTAGTATAGTGAGGTGGATCTCAAGATTTAGACAACTGGCTAAGGTACGTCCTCCCCAAAAAATGCCGCAGAAGCAGCTAGGAGGTGAAGAACAGAGCGAAAGACCTTATAGAGTCACCTGACCGTTTTCGCCTTGGCGAGCGAGACGCGGATTGATTTTGATGCTCTGAAATGGCCCACTGTGATGCTCTGAATTGGCCCACCCCCGGAGGTCCCGAGCATCCTGCTGATGAGGCAGGAGGCGCGGGATGGAGAGGAGAGATACCGTGTGCTCCTGTCAATCAAACTTTGGCTTCTAAATGCAAAATGTGATGATCACTAGGTACTCGGAACTTCCGCGCCGCCCGCAGCGGGCGTGAAAAAGGGCGGCAGCACAAACGGCCGCCGGTGCTTGGCGACGCTATACACTGCGGTCATCAGTTTGCGGATGATGGCGACCAGCGCGACCTTTGGGCGTTTGCCAGCGGCTCGGAGGTGTTGGTAGTAGGCATGCAACCAGGGGTTGTGATGAATGGCGGTAATCGCCGGCATCCACAACGCGCGCCGCAGTCGGGCGTTCCCCAGCGGGACTTTCGCCGAGGAAGAAAATTTGCGCTTACCCGACTGATGGACACGCGGAATGACGCCGACGTAACTCGCCAACGCGCGGGCGCTATGGAAGCGAGCCGGGTCGCCGACCTCTGCGATGATGCGAGCTGCGGTTTGCGGTCCGATACCTTCGATCGTGGTGAGTAGCTTTCCGACCTCATGTTGCTCCAGGCGTCGTTCGATATCGTGGTCGAGCGAGCGCAGGCGGCGGCGCAAAACGTCGAGGTCCTCGCAAGCGTAGCGCACCTGCAATTGGTAGGGTTCGCCGTGATGGGCACCAACTGATTGCCTGGCCGCTTCGAGCAGGGCACGAGCCAACTCTTCGCCGACATTGTGACTACCGTCATAACAGAGGCGGGCGAGTCTTCTGACCGATACGGTTCGCAACGCGGCAGCAGTTGGATAGCGCCCTAGCACCGCAGTTGCGAGTTCGCTATCCAGAGTACGAATGTGGCGACTAAACTCGGGAAAGCCCAGATCGACCGCGCGATGCAGTTGGCGCACACGATCGCCAAACTCCTGAACGAGGCGTTCCTTCAGACGCACCAGCTCGCGCAATTCTTGCAGCGCCGGGTCGGGCAACTGGGTAATCTCCGGCCGCTTCTGAGCGGCAAAACGCGCGATGCCCACAGCGTCAATGGCGTCAGTCTTGGTACGCTGCAACTCCTCTTCGGCGAAGCGGCTACTGCGTAGCGGATTGATCAGCGCAATTTTAAACCCCGCCGTCACCAATGCGGCGAACAGATTGCGCCAGTAATGACCGGTCGCCTCCATCGCCACCAGGCAGTCGCTCGCGCTCCCCAGCAACTCCAGCAATCGCTTATAGCCAGTCGCGTCTTCCATAACCGGTGTGGCCTTGAGCACCACCGCGCCACTCTGGTCGACAATCGCGACCACGTGCCGCTCGCCACCGATGTCGATCCCGGCAAACCGCATCAACTGCGGACCTCCTGTCGTTCGCCGCTTCCGAAGTCCTCGACTCCGATACTCACGCTCCTGCTTGTGCATACGAGACCGCGGTGCGCGTCTCTGGATACCGTTCGAGCTCTCAAGTACCGGGCGAGGGCCCCAATCTCTCCTGCGAGAACGTGGTCTCTTCGAAGGTGACGGGGACTCCTCCGGAACGACGTTATCTTCCATTTTCGTTGGGCGTTTCCTTTTCGGACAACATACAAGCGAAGGTGGAGCTATTCGAGCAGATACGGAGGGAATACGAGTTCGGGGTGGGCACGGTGCTCGGGGTCGCGCGCAGGCTCGGGGTTCACCGCCGGATGGTGCGACAGGCTTTGGCGAATGCCCAGCCACCCGAGCGCAGGGAGGCAGAGCGCGAACGGCCGGTAATGGCGCCGCTGATTCCGTTTATCGACGCCATCCTGGAAGCCGATCGCAACGCGCCTCGCAAGCAACGTCACACCGCCCGCCGCATCTGGCGGCGGATATTGGCGGAGATGCCGGAGCGGAAAGCGGCGGAAGCAACGATTCGCGAGTATGTGCGCGAACGCAAACGGGAGTTGGGTTGGTCAACGCGCGCGACCTGTGTGCCGCAAAGTTACGAGCCGGGTCAGGAAGGCCAGGTCGATTGGTATGAGTCCTGGGCCGAGCTGAGTGGCGAACCGACGCTGCTGCAGGTGTTCTCGATGCGGAGCATGGCCAGCGGCGCCGCCTTCCATCGCGCGTATCATCGCGCCACTCAGCAGGCGTTCCTCGAAGCCCACGAACACGCATTCAAGTACTTTGGCGGAGTTTTTCGCCTCCTCAGATACGACAACCTGGCGAGTGCGGTGAAGAAGATCCTGCGCGGCCATCAGCGCGAGGAGGCGACGCGCTTCATCGCCTTCCGCTCACACTGGCGCTTCCAAAGCGATTTTTGCTCGCCGGCAGAACCTCACGAAAAGGGTCAGGCTTCATACTGCACCTCTTTGCGCACGTGGGTAGCAAGTTTGGGATAACGGCGCCGATCACGTAATGGTTTTCCCTGTTGAGGTTCGGGCGGCTGTTCATCGAACGGCGCGAAAAGGATCTCGCCTTTGTCATTGACGCGTTGAGCATTGAGGACGCCTTCGCGCGCGTGGCGCTTGAGCGTGCAGGGATGAATGCGGAGCCGAGCGCTGATTTCGGCTGCGTTCCGCCATCCGGCCTCGCGTTTATGCTGAGCGAGACTTGGGATTTGGTAGGCATGGCGGATCCTCCATACCGCCAAGCCGGTAAAGCGCCGCCCGGTTCCGGTGCGCAACCAGCGGCCATTCAGAGTCGCGGCAATCTGACTGTCGGTTTGCGTCCCGGCAAGAGCTCGTATCAGCTCAACCACAGTCGCAGAGGTCCGATGCAGGTCGGGGGCGCCGAGCGGAAGTGGAAGTTCCAGCGAGATGGTCGCGCCGCCCTTCCAACGGAGGTGGAGGCGAATCATCTCGTCCCTGACCAGGGTTACATCTTCAATGATCAAGCGCAGAATTCGTTTGCGCTCGCGCGCTGGTGTACATGCATCGTTCCAGACTCTTGGCAGATCGGAGACCAGCGACTGGATACGCTCTCGCACCGCCGGACTCAAGTCGGGATCTTCCGCCTTCACGGCGCGAGCATACTCTTCCTCGGCCTTGGAAAGCTCGGTGAGTTTTTCGTTCCAGCGCCGCTCCAGGCTGTCCGCCACCAGACGATTTTCCGGCCGGACCAGCAGGAATTGGCGTTGTGCCAGCTCCACCTCCTCGCGGGCGCGCTGAACCTGGACCCGGTGCAGGCGATGGATCTCGGCTCGGCGGGCTCGCAGTTCCTGGAAGACTTCGAACGCCACCTCGAAAAGGTCACCGCTGAGCCTGGCCTTAGCGTATAAAATTCAACGAATCTGCCCAGTACCTTTAAACCGCCTTAAAGATCTAAAACGTCCCTCGGTCGAATTGACGAGCAAAGTTAACGTGGAATTGCTAGGTAAGATCAGGTCTTACCATGCCTGGCACGGAGCCCGACAGTGAGCATATCGATGAAAGCAATCACTTTCCTCGACAGATGCCGCGGCGTTGGGTACAGCGCATAAAGGGGCCTCTCCCCCGACGACCAGTTGGACAACACCTCGCGGAGGCGGTCCGCCTGCAAATCTTCTCGGCAAGCGAAGTCGGGCAGCAGGGCAATGCCGATTCCCCGGCCAGCGGCCTCATGTACCCAGTCGATGTCGTTTGCGGCAAGCCGCAGTTTGACCTGCACGTCGACAGACTCGCCAGCGTTGTTCAGCGACCACACGCGTGGGCTGGTCCCCGAGCCGAGCCCGATTGTGGCGTGCTCTTGAAGCTCAAGGGGGTTCCGCGGGCTACCCCACCGGCGCAAGTATTCTGGTGAGGCCACCAGAACCTGCTTCACCACTGCAAGTTTGCGTGCGATTAGGCTCGACTCCGTGAGGGGGCCCGCGCGGATGGCCACATCAAAGCCTTCGGCGACCATATCGACTTCGCGTTCGGTGCACACCACTTCGATCCGCACATCGGGGTAACGTTTCAGGAACTCCGCCCCGATTCCCCCGAGTTTTCGGAATGATGGTGGCGCGGTGACCCGAAGGAGTCCGCGGGGTTTTGACTGCATCTGCTGTACGGCTAGGTCAGCCTCCTCGGCTTCCTGGCTGATGCGTGCACAGTGCTCGTAGTAGACACGGCCAATGTCCGTGAGACTTAGTCTGCGCGTTGTTCGTTGAATCAGGCGCGCAGCCAAGCGCTTCTCAAGCTCAACGACTTTCCGGCTGACGGTCGATTTCGGCATCGCAAGATACCTCGCCGCGGCTGTGAAGCTCCCGGTATCCGCCACGGCTGCAAAGACGAGGATCGCGTTCAGATCCGGACCTTCGTGGCTCATTGTCCTGTAAATGGAACAGTAATTCCAAAAAATCTATACTAGTTCCATTAATAGGACAATAGTAGAATCTCGCTCATGACACTCATGCGCTGGACGCTCGGGATCGGCTGCGGGGCCAGCATCTTTGCGCCGTTGATGGCGCGCGAGACGTACTAGGAGGTTTAAGTGATGACCGAGAACGCCATGGCACGGGTAGTACGATTCCACGAGACCGGCGGACCCGAGGTCTTGAAGATCGAGCACCTCGACGTCCCTCCGCCCGGGAAAGGCGAGGTCCAGATCAGCGTCAAGGCGCTGGGGCTCAATCGCGCCGAGTCGATGTTCCGCAGGGGCGAGTACATCGAACAGCCAATTTTCCGGCCCGCATCGGGTATGAGGCGGCCGGGACGGTCGCCGCCGTCGGCCCGGGCGGCGAGGGGTTCAAGGTCGGCGATACCGTCAGCACCATCCCGGCCTTCTCCATGAACCAATACGGGGTCTACGGCGACCTCGTGAGCGCCCCGGTCCATGCCGTGGCCCACCACCCCGCCTCCCTCTCGTGGGAACAGGCGGCCTCGATCTGGATGCAATACCTGACTGGCTTCGGAGCCCTGATCGACATCGCTGACCTGAAGGCGGGCGATACGCTCGTGATCCCCGCGGCCTCGAGCAGCGTCGGCCTGGCCGCCATCCAGATTGCCAAGAGGGTGGGTGCGACTCCCATCGCCCTGACCCGCAGGAGCTCAAAGAGGCAGGCCCTGATGGACGCGGGCGCGACCCATGTCGTCGCGACCGACGAGCAGGATCTCGTCAAGGAAATCCTCGGCCTGACCGGTGGCAAGGGCGCCCGGGTCGTCTTCGACCCCGTGGGCGGCCCGACCATGGAGAAGCTCGTGGGAGCAACGATGTCCCACGGCATCGTCTTCATCTACGGGGCCTTGAGTCCGAAGCCGACCACTGTGCCCGCCTTGGAGCTGGTGGCTAAGTCCATCGTCCTGCGCGGCTTTTGGCTGGCGGAGATCACGCTCGACCCGACCCGCGACCCGACCCGTCTGGAGCGTGGTAAGCGTTTTGTCACCGACGGCCTGGCTGATGGCAGCCTGAAGCCGATCATCGCCAAGACCTTCCCGCTCGAAGAGATCGTCGAAGCTCATCGCTACCTGGAGTCGAACCAGCAGATCGGCAAGGTCGTCGTGAGGGTGTGATGCGGCGGCCGCAAGTACTCATAACCCGTTACTCGAACGGCCCTCACGGGCAGAGGAGTAATCCCATGTCGAAGAAACTGGAAGGGAAAGTCGCGGTCATCACCGGGGGCAACAGCGAACTAAGATCGAAACCATGAGGCGATAGGATGAGCAACGACGACACTGCCGCACAGGTTCAGCGACCGGCAAGCGACTGGGAGGCCGCCTTCGCGGAACGCACCGCGAGCGCATTCGCCAACGCGTTTGCCGAGGACGTAATCCTCGAAGCGTCCACGCTCAATATACCAGTCGTGGGCCGCGAGAATGTCGCGCGGGTCATGCAGGCTGCCAGCAATATCTACGAGAGCCTGGTCTTTACCAGCCACACTAAAGAAGGCGAGCGCCAATATTTGGAATGGACCGCTCGAGCGTTCAATGGTGTAAGGCTCGACGGCGTAACGGTGATAATCCGAAACGAGAATGGTGCGATAACCCGTGTGGCGATTCACCATCGCCCTCTCCAAGGCGCCTTGTTGTTTTCACAGCATCTGGGCGAGCAGCTTCGCGGAATGATCGACCCATCGCACTTTTTCTCAGCTGCGAACTTGCCTGCCCAAACCTGCACGCGATGAACATCGTCAATGGCGGCGGAGCTCGACGCTGCGCAGCCTGCATGCTGTGGTTCTTCGTGTCTGTCGCCTGGGACCATAATGCGTGCGCCGTCGGCGGTATGCTGACGAAGTTGCAAGTTGGCCGAGCGAAATCTGTCCGCCGAAAGGTCATCCGCTACAGCCTGAAGAATCTCCTTGGATAGCGCCAGATCGTCCACAACCCGAGTCAACGCCATCGCGCCGGGTTCGAGGTTGGAGAAGGCCTGATTGCGACCAAAAAGACCAACTGCGTCGAAACAGGAGAAGTTACTAAAGGTGAAAGCTATTCAATTCGAGCATTATGGCGAGCCTGCGAAGGTTCTTAGGGTTCAGGAGCGCCTGTTCCCAGAACCTGGCAAAGGCGAAGTGCGTGTTCGCATCCTGGCTAGTCCCGTCAATCCATCAGACCTGTTATTTGTGCGAGGACACTATGCAGGCGTCCAATCTGTTTTCCCATCACCCGTCGGATTTGAAGGCGTCGGCGTTGTAGATGTTCTCGGTCCGGAAGTAGAGCGTCCCCGCCCTGGACAGCGTGTCGCAGTTATTAATGCACAGACAGGCGGCAACTGGGCCGACTACGCCGTTGTCTCAGCTGACTATTTGATTCCGGTGCCGGACGATCTGCCCAATGCGCAAGTCGCCTCCTTCTTAATCAACCCCGCATCTGCGATCCTCATGCTTCGCCACGTCCTGGCCGTCCCGAAAGGAGAGTGGCTGCTCCAGCCAGCAGCCGGATCCGAGCTCGGACGCATGATCATCAGAACACGATGGCATCCGAACACTAAATATCGTGCGGCGACGCCAAGCGGTCGCTGAACTGGAACGTTTGGGGGCCGACGTGGTCATTGTGTCTACCGAGGGAGCGATCGATGACCAGGTTCGCTCGATAGTTGGTCCGCAAGGCGTCAAATATGCCATTGATCCGGTAGTTGGGGAAACTGGAACCCAGATCTACCAGGCACTCAGCGAAGAGGGTCGAATGCTGGTTTACGGTTCCCTGACTCGCGAGCCGATTCGGGTGGGGGCCGATCCACGATTCAATCTGGCCGGCCGTCGCATCCTGGAAGTGTTCTGGCTCGGCTACTGGTTGGCAAACTTGATGAAACAGCACGCCATCAACTAGTCGGGGACGTCATCACCCTGATGCGCGATGGCATTCTGGTGACCTCTAGTCACGTGCGTACATTCTCCCTCGACGAGATTCGTGCAGCCGTCACAGAAGCGGAATCAATTGGCAGGCAGGGAAAGGTACTCCTTATACCTAAGAAGTAATCGATCGTGCCGAAGAGCAGAGGACTCGTTCCATCTGAACCGAAGTCATCTGTCCCATCCCTGATTCTGTGACTCTACCGCAGAAGTCTGACTGATGTTCGACCGAAGAGATGTGGAATTTGATGTAGAAGGCGGCCTGAAACTGCGCGGCTGGCTGTTTGTTCTAGTGAAAGCGCGCGGATCTCGTCCTGCCGTAACCATGGCGCATGGCTATGCGGGTGTGAAGGAGTGGCTTGAACAGTTTGCACGGGCCTTCGCAGAGGCCGGTTTCGTCGTGCTCGTCCATGACCATCGCAACTTCGGAGCAAGCGATCGGCCAGAGGGCGGAGACATCGACCCTTGGCAGCAGATCGCCGATTGGCGGCATGCGATTTCATTTCTCGAGAACCAGCCTGAAGTCGATGCAGCTCGTATTGGCATCTGGGGAACCAGCTATGCCGGCGGCCACGCGATTGTACTCGGTGCCACCGACAGGCGGCTAAGGGCGGTTGTGGCCCAGGTTCCAACGATCAGCGGCTTCGAACAGGTACTACGGCGCGTGCCTCCGGAAGGAATCGCCTCCCTTGAGGAGGCGTTCGCTGCGGACGACCGTGGTCAACTGCGGGGTGAGCCCCTGCGCCGACAATTGATCGTAAGCGACGATCTGACAGTTCCCGCATCTTATCACAGCAAGGACGCCATCGAGTTTTACCTGCAGCCAACTCGTGCTGGCACCTGGGAGAACTCGGTTACGATTCGCTCTACTCGGGCAGCCCGAATGTATGAGCCGGGGATCTGGGTTTCTCGCGTGTCCCCTACGCCACTCCTCATGGTGGTGGCGCTCTCCGACACGATGACACTCACTGACGTTGCCCTCGCTGCGTATGAGACCGCGCTGCCGCCGAAGAAACTGCAGTTGATCTCAGGCGGACATTTCGACCCTTACCTGTCGCAATTCGACACGGCAAGTGGAGCAGCCATCTCCTGGTTCCGTGAACACTTACACTCTCCACGAAAGGTCGACAACGCCGCGATCGGTAACAGCTGACGCCAAACACCAAAACAGGAGCGATTGTCCGTGCCAGGCCAACAAGCGGCGCTACTTGAAGTACAAATTAGTTGAAAGGAAAGAACATGCCCCATCTTCGTTGTGAAGTAGAACAAGGCCTTGCGACGATCGTTCTGAATAATCCGCCGCAGAATCGCCTTTCCCCGCAGATGGCCGATGAGCTCTGTGAGATTGTTAACGTAATTGGCAGGAGTGAAGCCCGCGCCGTGCTGCTCAAAGCTGAAGGTCCGGATTTTAGCTTCGGCGGGGACATCGTCCCATGGCCGGGAATGAGCCCCCAAGAACTGCGGACCTCATTCGAGCGTTATTTGTCAGTATTCAACCAATTCGAGCGAATACCTATACCGACTGTGGCTGCCGTACAAGGACTCTGCTCCGGCGGCGGTCTCGAGCTGGCGGTGCGGGCCGACGTGATATTTGCCGGTGCGAGCGCGCGCTTCGGTCATCCTGAACAGTCCATCGGCATCATAACACTACTGGGCGGTATCTATCGTATTGCGGAACGCGTGGGTCGTTCACGCGCGATTGAATGGGCCCTCACTTCTGAGCAAGTGCTGGCAACAGTGATGGAACGATACGGCGTGGTTAACCGCTTGGTCGAGGATCAGGCATTAATCGAGGAAGCGACTGCATTTGCCAGGCGGCTCGCCAAAGGTCCGACCCATGCCCATGCCAACCATAAAACTCTGCTCCGTACTTGGGCTACCGGCGGCATCGCCGCCGCTGACGAGGCGATATTGGATATTGCTATGCCGTTGTTTCAGACCGATGACGTTAAGTACGCTTTGCCACTGGCAATTGAAGCACTTACGGCAGGCAAGCCTCGGCCCGTCTTCGATTTCAAAGGCCGCTGATGATGTAACTTCACAACACTTACATCCCCCCAAGATCGAATGAGGAGAGATACACAATAAGTGAGCGACGAGGATCGCCGCTGGCCTTCACCAAAACTGGGAGCGGCGCAAACACGATCGTTTTCATTCATGGGTTCCCGGATGACTCCAGCTTCGGGGTGGTTCAGGCACTGAAGGCTCGGACTCTTTCTGGAGATAGAACATGAGTAAAATTGAAACTCGACACGGTTCCCTTAACTGGGAAGTAATTGTCGCGCCCGGTCTACCGCTTGTCAGCGACGAGCTGCCGCCTGGCGCTAAACAACGAATATTTTCGCCGATATCGGCGACCCTCATCTTCGGCGAGCGCGACGCAATTCTCGTCGACGCCCTGCTCACGATCGATCAGGCAGCCTCATTGGTCAATTGGATCGCCAAGCGCGGCAAGAACCTGACCACGATCTATGCCACGCACGGCCACGGCGATCACTTTTTCGGAGTCGGTGCAGTGTTGGAGCGATTTCCGAACGCGCACTGTGTGGCCCGACCGGAGGTAATCAAGAAAATGCGCCAGCAGACGTCGCCGCAGACTTTGCATGAGCGTTGGAAAGCGCGTTTTCCGGGTCAGATTCCCGGTCGCCTGGTAATAGCTGAGGAACTGACCGGAAACACCATTGAACTTGAGGGACACGAATTGGTCTCCTTACCGCTCGGCCATACTGATACCGACAATACGACCTGTCTGCATGTCCCCTCAGTAGGCTTGGTAGTAGCTGGCGACGCCGCATACAATGGCGTCCACCTTCTTCTTGCTGAGTCCAATTCGCAAACGCGCCGCGAGTGGATTGCCGCCCTTGACACGATCGAAGCCCTTAACCCGACCGCGGTGATCGCAGGACACAAGCGAGCCGAAAACGACGACAGCCCCAGGATCCTCGAAGAGACGCGTCAATATATCCGCGATTTCGACCGCCTGGCCGAGACGACGACTACTGCACAAGAGCTGTACGGTGAGATGTTGAGACTCTATCCGAACCTCATCAATCCCGGCGCGCTTTGGAGCTCGGCGCGTGGCGTCAAGGCGTAGATGCACGATGAACTTGGCCGAAAGCTCGAAGGCAAGATCGACAGGAGCTACTTCTACTGATCATCCGAATAGACTGCTGGTTAATTTTATCGTTAGTAACTGATGAGTTCACTCTAAATTCGTACGGGAGGGGCATTCGGGTCTTGTCGCCTAGAACGCTTCGGCCGGAGATTCGGCTGATCGGATCGTACAACCATACGATTATTTTGTGAGGTTCAAGGCTTCCGGGCGATGTGCACACGCTTGGGTTCCCGACCCTGGACCAGGACTGAACCTGTGAATGCAAGTCGCTCAGAAGGACGGCTGCAAAAAGATGTTCCGCGAGGAGGGCTCGCCTTCGCTGTCGTGCACGAAATGCCGGAGGCTGCGGGTTTCTTCACTGAAGCCGCCATGACTATGAAGCCGGACGCGCGCATGCTGCTGGCCGAACCGTCGTGCCAGGTGAGTGAGGCGGAGTTCGACATAGAACTTGAAGTTGCAAGGCGCGCAGGATTCGAACTCGAAGCGCGGCCTCAAATTCGGCGAACACGAACCGCGGTTTTGCGCAAGATTTTAACTTGATGCCCCACAAATCCGGTCATGATGAGCTCGCTGGCGCGAATTTGTGGTATCCGCCCAAGGTTCGGACCGCTGGCACCCCGATGCCTCTGTCGAGCCCGTCGAGCTGCATGGAATCTGCGCGTGTGACGCGTGCGTCAATTCGATCGGCGAGGTGCGCGTTGGCGGCCCGGCGCTTGAGCCGTTCGATCATCTTGGGCTGGACATCTATTGCGATGACGCGGCCTGTTCGGCCGACCCTGCGAGCGAGTTCAAGCGTGAAGAACCCCATTCCGGGGCCTGGCTCAAGAACCGTCATACCCTTGTGCAGATACGGCGCGAGAATAGCGGAGGGGTCATGTCGCAGGCGGCGGATCGGACCAAGCAGCAGATATCCGAACCACCACGGACATACGCAATGCTGATGCGATTTCCCGGGAGATGTAGATTCTTGCATATGAAAGAGGGTGGGGCCGGGGACCGTTAGCCACACTTCACGTATAACTTTAATTATTGAACGTGCATGAGGTGGCGGTGCGGCGAGGCCCTCGCTTTTGCTTAATCGCAAACAAGTGGTTATCGCATCATTCGAAAGCAGGCGCGGACCTCCGTTACGAAGGTTTCCGGCTGCTCGAAGGCCGCAAAGTGTCCGCCCTTCCCCAGTTCGTTGAAATAGACCAACTTCGGGAAACGCTTCTCTGCCCATCGCTTCGAGGTGCGAAAGATCTCCTTAGGGAAGATCGAACATCCAACAGGAACGGTCACCGGAGGAAAGGCCGCAGTGCCCGCGCCGGCGCGTGGAAAGCTCTCCCAGTAGAGCCGCGCCGATGACCCCGCGTTCCCCGGGAGCCAATATAGCATTACGTTGTCGAGCAACTCGTCGCGGGTCAGCACGTTCTCAGGATGGCCGCTGCAATCAGTCCACGACCAGAACTTCTCCAGGATCCAAGTTAGTTGTCCCACTGGTGAATCACTGAGTCCGTAGGCTAGCGTCTGCGGGCGCGTGCTCTGCTCCTTTGAGTAGCCGGAATCCCAGTCGTTGTAATACTGCATGCCTTCGATCGCCGACTTCTCCTTTTCGGTCATGCTGTCGCGCGTGTCCGGATCGGGTGGCGCGATCGGCATGTTCAGGTGGATACCGATGCAGTTCGCGGGATCCAGGAGGCCGATGAACGTCGTCACAATTGCGCCCCAGTCGCCGCCCTGTGCCGCATAGCGCTTATAACCGAGCCGGGGCATCAGTTCCGACCATGCCTGCGCGATACGCTGGACGTTCCATCCGGAGCGCGTCGGTTTATCGGAAAATCCATAACCAGGAAGAGAAGGACAGATGAGATGGAACGCATCGGCGGCCTCTCCGCCATGCGCAGTCGGATTGGTAAGCGGCTCGATCACCTTCTGGAATTCGACGATCGAGCCTGGCCATCCATGAGGCATCACCAGCGGGAGGGCATCAGGATGAGGTGAGCGCACGTGTATGAAATGGATGCCGAGTCCGTCAATGGTGGTTTTAAACTGGGCGAACCGGTTGAGCCGTGCCTCCCGGTCGCGCCAGTTGTATTTCTCAAGCCAGTAAGCGCAGACCTCCTGCGCGTAGCTAAGCGGCAATCCCTGCGACCAGTCGTCAACGCACTCCCGCTCGGGCCACCGGGTCGCCCGCAGACGACGCTTCAGCTCGTCGAGTTGGTCGTCGCTCGCGGCGATCCGAAAGGGTTCGATGCTGGTGCTCATAGATAGACCTCCCAAAGGACGG
>Ga0306920_100006705_pt1 | contig 15073 bp, 13 predicted proteins | sample flu12Cox44000170_FD_204666 | JGI IMG/M metagenome (GOLD analysis project Ga0306920, IMG submission 204666) | Lab enrichment of tropical soil microbial communities from Luquillo Experimental Forest, Puerto Rico - flux4day.12C.oxic.44.000.170 (v2)... | ecosystem: Environmental > Terrestrial >... | reverse complement strand
AAGTTCCCGCCTTTCACCAACGACTACGATGGGGAGGGCGGAAAAGTTCCGTCCACGCGATATTCATTCAGTCGCAGACGCTTTGCCACCGAGGACGGAATCTCCGCATCCAGCCGCATGTGCGAATCGTCGATCTCCGAATGCAGTACGCGTCCTAGAGCATGAATCATTGCCAAGGTACGCCCTTCAGCGAGTGGCAGCCGTATGGAAAGCGTGAGGAGTGGATCGACGGGCATGGCGGTGTCCATACGCCGCAGTAATTCCGCGATTCCCTCGCCGGTCAACGCCGACACCAGCACCGGGGCGTCGTCGCCGGCCCTTGCCACGCTCGACTGCAAAGATTTCAACTCTTCACCGCTGAGACGGTCAACCTTGTTCAGCACGTGGAGCCGCGGACGCTCGGCAACGTCGAGTTCGCACAGAATTTTCTCAACGTCTTCATCGAGCTCTTCGTAATGGGGATTCGAGACGTCGCTGACGTGCAGAATGAGCGCTGCCTCCTGCACTTCCTCGAGCGTAGCGCGGAACGCGGTGAGCAATCCCTTCGGCAAGTCGCGAATAAAACCTACGGTATCGGACAGCAGCACGCGGCGATTCGACAGCAGGCGAATCGCACGGATGGTCGGGTCGAGGGTAGCAAACATCTTCGAGGAGACCAGTACCTCGGCGCGGCTCAGCGCATTGAACAAAGTCGATTTGCCGGCGTTGGTGTAGCCCACCAGCGCAATGGTCCCCAGAGGAACGGCATTGCGGGCCTCGCGCCGCAGCGCCCGCTGCTTGCGAACCTCGTCAATGCTGGCTTGAATTTTGCGGACGCGCTCGCGAATCCGGCGTCGGTCGGTTTCGAGCTTTTTCTCGCCGGGGCCGCGAACGCCGATTCGCCCTGCGCCGCCGGCTCCGCCCGCGCCACCCCCACCGCTCTTACCTCCAAGCCGGGACATCGCCGTGCCCTTCCCCGTCAGGCGCGGCAGCAAATAATTCAATTGTGCCAGCTCCACTTGCAACTGGCCTTCGCGGCTTCGCGCATGGCGGGCGAAAATGTCGAGAATAAGCTGCGTGCGGTCAATCACGCGGCGATCGGTGAGCTCTTCGATGTTCCGCTGTTGTACGGGAGAAAGGTTACTGTCAAAAATGATGAGTGGCGCTTTGTGCGCCGTAGCTTCCGCGCGAATTTCGTCTAGTTTCCCGCGCCCGACGAGCGTCGCGGGATCGGCGGCCTCACGCAATTGAAAGACCGTGCCGGCAACTTCCGCGCCCGCGCTGCGGGCCAGTTCCACGAGTTCGGACAAAGATTCGCGGCCTTGCTCGCCCGCGGGCATACCGGGAAAGCGAGGCGCACGCTTCCACCCCAGGCCTACAAGCAAGGCGCGCTCCGCTGTCGAGATGGGGTGCTGTGTTTTCGTCACGGGAGCCGGCTGGGAGTCACGATACGGTCGTGCGCTTTCTTCGAGGAATGCATCGGAAGCAGAATTATACACTCCTCCCGCGGGTCCCGCGACCTCGTTCGAGGCCTTGCGATTCGAGAAACCGAAGAATGGCGGCTTGCAGGTCTGGGGCATCGCCGAAACCGGAAAACCATGCGACGGCGGCCTCTTTGCGAAACCACGTGAGCTGACGCTTGGCATAGCGTCGTGTGGCTTGCTGGATGGCCTCGCAGGCTTGCTCGAGCGACAATTCGTTTCGCAAAACGGCGCGCAATTCGCGGTAGCCGAGGAAATCAAACGGCTTTGCGTTTTCGTCCAGGCCCGTTTCGAGCAGACCCTGGACTTCCCGCATCCATCCTTGATCGAGCATGGAAGCCGTTCGCGCATGGATTCGCTCATAAAGCTCTTCGCGCGCGGGCATTAAGCCAATCTTGACAACTCGCCAACCCTCGAGCGGCTTGCGCCCGCTGCGATAGAGCTCGGAGATCGGCTTGCTCGTCAACAGGCAAACCTCGATCGCCCGAATCACCTTTTGTTCGTCTGCCCGGGCAACCTTCTGCGCGGCCTGGGGATCGAGCCGCTGCAAAAGACGATGGAGGTGGCCGGAGGTATGCGCTTCTCGACTGGCGCGCAATCGCTCGCGCAATTCTTCGGAACGCTGCGGAACCTCTGCAAGGCCCTCAAGCAGCGCGCGCAAATACAATCCGGTCCCCACAGTGAGGATCGGCAAACGCTTCCGCCGCCGCAGATCCTCGAGAACCGCCAAGGCCCGTTCGCGGTAACCGCCGGCGGTGGCCGCTTCGCTAGGGTGGAGCACATCCATCAAATGATGCGGCACACCACGCCGTTCGGCAGCGCTGGGTTTCGCCGTACCAATATCAAACCCGCGGTATAGCTGGGTGGAATCGCAAGAAACCACCTCACCCCCGAGCCGTTCCGCCAGCCAGATTCCGAGTGCCGATTTGCCTGATGCCGTCGGACCAACTATGGCAACGACAAATGGCAGCGAATTTTTCGCATTCATCGAAACAGGAGATGCCGCGCGCGCACAAAGATGAAGATGAGCACAAAGAGCAGGAGAAGAAGACTGCCAACAATCCGCGGGCGCTGAAGCATCATTGGTAGGCGGCTTCGATCGGCAAATTGTACAGGAAAATAAACCGCAGCTCGATGTACGGCCCGCTGAAGGCGGACGGCAGCGGTTCAAAAGGGTTTGATGAGCGAATTGCGGAGACCGCCGCCCGGTCCAAAGGCTCCTTGCCCGAACCCATAATCCGCACCGGCTCGCCGTCGGGCACCGAACCATTTTTCATGATGCGAAATTGCAATGCCACGCGGCCGCGATCACCCATCATGGCCGACTCGGGCATGACCGCATACCAATTGCGCCGCACCGCCGCTACCACCCGGTTCATATAATCGCTGAAGTCTACGCCCTCGGTAGGCGTCAGGATTTCATACCCATTTCCAAACGTGCCACCGGCCCCCTGCGAGCCGTTGGAACCGCCGTTCCCTCCCGCCCCGGCATGCGGCATAGGACCGCTGTACAAGCCAGACCGCCCGCCCGAGTTCGGATTCTTGGCCGATTCGCGGATAGTGTCCTGGAGGGAGCGGGGCAGCGAATCCTTCGGCAAAATCAGACCGTGCTGCGGCTGGGGAGCATCCGGCGCTTCAAGCTTCAAAGGAGCCTTGGGCGCCTCTACCTTTGGTGCAGGTGCGCTGGGTTGCGCTTCCGACGAGGGCACGTTGACCTTTGGCAGCGGCGCGCTGGGCAGTTCCTTTAGCGGCTTCTCCGGTGGCGGTGCCGGCGCAGGCTGTGGCTCGGGAGGCGCGACTTCTCGCAGCACACGCGGGTCCACATGGACCCTTGGCGGAGGAGGCGCTGGGTGCAACGCAGGCCGCGACGGCTCAAACGCTCCGGGAGGAAGCAGCAGCCTCAATTGGTTGCGCGCCATGTCGATCTCTTCCTGTGTCGGCGCGTGCGCGGGGAACAACTTCGATTGCAGCAAAAGCAAAGAGATCAGCACGACGTGAAATACAACCGAGGAGGCGCGCGTCGCGAGCTGCCACTTGGCGCCCTCTTCTTTTTTCTCGGGAACGGCCAGATGCACTTCGCCGGTCATGAAAATGTCCGGCCCGACCAGATCCTCGGGCGGCGGAAGGGTCATCGGCTCAATGACCGCCGGAGGTGCCGCTCCGACTGGCACAGTGATTCTCGCATCAAGATCGGTCGGCTGTAGCGGCACCGAAGGGTCTTCCCTAACGCCGTAGGCTTCGCGGTTTATGTCGCGAGGCACCACGACGCGCGCCGCAATGGACTCCAGCGGCAGATTCGACGGTATCGTGGATTGTCCGTTCAACGGCACGATGGGCAGCATGGACGGCACCAGCGTGCGTTCGTCCAGAGTCGTCGGTCGGCGGCGCTTGGTCACCGCATCGGCTTCGGCAGGCGGACGAGCCCCCATCGGAACCAGGAATCGGGCGATCATAATGTCGTATTTTCTCTCGCGGCTGATGCCTCTGGTTGGACGCGCGCCGCGTGCTCCTGGATGCTTGCCATCACACGGCCAGCCAGCTCGAGCGCTGCGCGCCCCGCCGCACCGTTGGTCGGCGGCTCCTTGCGCGTCGACGAAGCCTCCACAAAGGCCTCGAGTTCGGCGTGCAAAGGCTCGACGGCCGGGGCATTCAGCTTTTCAAACCCCAATTCCGGCTGCGGACCGGGCCTTTTCACGGCAATGCGAAGAGCATCGCGCCGCGCATAATCGAGCGAAATGTACTCGCGCCGCTGGAAAAAGCGCATTTTCCGCACTCGCTCGGTCGAAACACGGCTAGCCGTTACATTGGCCACCGCCCCGGTTGCGAATTCCAGCCGGGCATGAGCAATGTCCACCTTGTCGGTCAAAACAGGTATGCCGACCGCCTTCACGTCGGTCACCGGTTCCTGGACCAATGCCAGCAGGATGTCCAGGTCGTGAATCATCAAGTCATAGATTACGTCCACATCCAGGCTTCGCGGGGTGAACACTCCCAATCGGTGAACTTCGAAAAACAGCGGGCGATTTAAGACCGCTTCGACTGCACGAACCGCCGGATTGAAGCGTTCGACATGGCCGATCTGAAGGATGCGCATGTTCTTCCTTGCCGAGGCGAGGAGCGCGTCGGCCTCCGCCAAATCCACGGCCATTGGCTTCTCGACCAGGACATCCATTCCCATTTCCATTAGTTGGCACCCCACCGCGGCGTGCGCCGCGGTCGGCACGGCAACACTCACTGCATCCGCGCGGCCATGCAATTCCTCGAGACTGGCGAGAACGGGCGCGTGAAATTCCTTTGCCACCGCGGCGGCACGTTCTGGGCTGTGGTCGTAAACACCAACTAGCTCGACGCCGCTGAGTTCCCGGTATGCGCGCACATGATTGCGCCCAAATTCTCCAAGGCCCACGACGGCGACACGTAGTTTTCCTGATTCTGGCACCCCGCTCATTCTTCGTTGATTCCCCTGATAGCGTCCTTTGGTTCCGTCAAAGCGGCCGGGGGAAACGCCTGGATGGCGATTCCGGTGGAATCCGCTAATTCGATCAGCTTGGTTTTGTCGAAAAGGAGCGTTCGTCCGGCGTCCACGGCCAGAGCGGTGGCTCCGGCATCTCTCATCCGTTCGACGGTGGCCAAGCCAATCACAGGTACATCGAAGCGCATGTCCTGCGCCGGCTTGCTTACCTTTACGACCACCAGCGGCTTGCCGGCAGCGATTCGCCCGGCGCGGGCGATGACTTCGTCGGTTCCCTCCATGGCTTCCACGGCAACACACGCCCGATCGGCGATCACCACGGTTTGCCCGATGTCCATTCTTGCGATTTGCTCGGCCAGCGCCCGACCATACGCCATGTCGTCGGCTTCACAGTCATTTGGAGCGCGCCGCGTAAGCACACCGGGATCCGGCAGGAGCGGCTTCAAGAATAGTGTCGAATCCACCAGCCGGATGCCTTCGTCCTCGAGCACGCGCGCCACAGCGCCGATCAGCGTATCGGTATTTTTTTGTGGCAGTGAGAATAGCAGCTTGGTGAGTTTCCAGTCCGGCCGAATCGCGCTGAAGATTTTGTTGTGCTTCACTTGTCCCGCCATCACCGCCTGTGTCACGCCCTCCTGGTGCATCAGGTCGATGGTTTTGCTCAACTCACCGAGACTTACCCAATGGAATCGTTTCGCGGCTTTCTCTAGCTCCGGCGATGCCTCTTCTTTCAGCGCGATAACCGCCATATCGATTCCCTGGCTGCGTGCGCCTTCGAGCACCAGGAACGGGAATCGCCCGTTCCCGGCGATGAGCCCCCAGTTTCTCGGATTGGCGTTGGTGTCCGGCATGAAAGGCGTAGTCAATTTACTTCACAATACCCCGTTCGGCGCTTTCGATGAACTCGATCAGTTCCCTTACGTCGGCCGACTCGTTCAGCTTTTTCATCTCCACGAGCGCCTGCGAGGTGTTCAATTTTGACCGCAAGAGCACTCGATAGGCGCGCTTTAGCGCCTGCAAGCGCTCGGGCGAAAAGCCCTTGCGCTCCAGGCCAATCGTATTAACGCCGAAGCTCCTCGTCTCGCGCTCCGTCACCACCTTCGAGAACGGCGGGACATCCTGCGTAATCACCGTGGACGCGCCGATGTAAGCGTAGCGACCGATCCGGCAAAACTGGTGCACCGGGCAAAATGCGCCAACGGTCGCAAAGTCTTCTACCGTCACGTGTCCCGCGAGAGTCGCTCCGTTCACAAACAGCGTATGACTTCCAATTTGGCAATCGTGACCGACATGCGAATACGCGAGAAAGAAATTGTCGTCCCCCAGACAGGTCCGGCCTACACCCTTCTGCGTGCCGCGGCTCACGGTCACGTACTCCCGGAAAATGTTTCCATCGCCCGCAATCAGCTCGGCGCGTTCGCCGCGAAAGGTGTAGTCCTGTGGATCGCCGCCAATCACGCAGAAGCCATGAAAGACATTGTTCCTACCGAATCGCGACGGCCCTTGAACCACCGCATGGGAGTGCAGCACGCAGCCTTCGCCAAGCTCCACGCCGTCACCCACAACGGCGAATGCACCGACCCGAACATCTTTGCCCAGCCGCGCGCTTTCGGCGACGGTGGCTTGCGGATGAATCTCAGGGTTCGTCATTTTGCGGATTTTTCCGGCTCGGCGGCTGGCACGCGGTCCACCATCTTGCACATCAAGGTCGCCTCGGCAGCCAACTGGCCGTCCACGGTTGCTCGCCCCTCCAGCTTACAGAAATCCCCGCGCCAGGAAATCACCTTCATTTCCACGCGCAGCTGGTCTCCCGGCACCACCGGCCGCCGGAATCGCGCGCCATCCACGGCGGCAAAGTAAAGCAGCTTCTTTTCGCGGTCCGGCACTTCCTGTAACAGCAGCAGTCCGCCAGTTTGCGCCATGGACTCGATAATCAGCACGCCCGGCATGACCGGTGCGCCCGGAAAATGGCCCTGAAAATAGGCCTCGTTGATGGTCACGTTTTTCACGCCCACGATGCTCTTCAGACGTTCCATTTCCACCACTGCGTCCACGAACAAAAACGGGTAGCGGTGCGGCAGAATCTTCTGAATTTCCACGACATCCATGATCATTTCGCGGTCTCCGTGGCTGCACACCCGCTCGGCGGCGCCTGGCACAATCCCGGGAAAACTCTAATTATAAGCGAACCGCAGCCTACACGGCACGCTTTCCCCCGCCAGGCCCTCGAGGTTGCTCTGCCTCGAGGGCGCTGCTAGCATGTCCGCGCCATGGCCGACCCCCGGTTGCCTTTGACACTGCTGCGCGCGTTGAAACCGCGCCTCCCCGAGATGCTCCGGCTTTTGCGGCGGTTCGTGACCACGGAATCGCCTAGCCTGGAGAAGGCTGCCGCCGACCGTTGCTGCACGGTAATCGCCAGGGAGTGGCGGGAGCGGGGGGTCCAGGTCGAACGCATCCCGCAGAAGCGTCGCGGCGACCACCTCCGCATGACTTACGCTCCGAAATCTCTTGCTTCCGGGCAGCTCCTTGTCCTGGGCCATTACGACACGGTTTATTCGACGGGAACCCTCGAGAAAAGGCCCTTCCGTATGTCCGGCAATAAAGCTTACGGCCCAGGAATCTTCGACATGAAGGCGGGCATCGTTCAGGCACTCTTTGCGCTCGAAGCGCTGCAAAAGGCAAACGTTAATACCAGTAAGCAAATCGTGTTCCTCTGGACCTCCGATGAAGAAATCGGCAGCGAATCCTCGCGCCCACTGATCGAAACCGAAGCGCGCCGCAGCGAGGCGGTCTTCGTCCTGGAACCTTCCTTTGGTCCGCGCGGCCTGGTGAAGACGGCACGCAAGGGTGTTGGTCAAGCCGAATTAGTCGTTCACGGCCGCTCCTCCCACGCGGGCCTGGCTCCCGAAGAAGGCATTAACGCTGTGTACGAACTAGCCGCGCAACTCACTCTCCTTGAAAGGTGGAACGACCGCCGCCGCGGCGTCAGTATCAATGCCGATATCGTCGAGGGTGGCACGCGCGCCAATGTGATTGCGGAACACGCCCGCGCCATTGTCGACCTGCGGGCGCTTCGGTCGGCCGACATGCGCCGCATCGAACGTCGCCTTCACGCCTTGCGCCCCGTACATAAGGGGGCCAGACTGAAGGTCACCGGCGGCTTTGACCGCCCTCCCCTCGAGCGCAAGCGGTGCGCCGCGCTTTTTGCTCGCGCGAAGTCACTCGCAAAGCAAATGCATCTTTCTTTGGGCGAATGCACCGCCGGTGGCGGCTCGGATGGAAACTTTACGGGCGCTCTCGGCGTTCCCACCCTGGATGGTCTTGGCGCCGTCGGCGATGGCGCCCATTCCGACCACGAGCACATCCTCGTCCGCACCATGCCCGCGCGGGCCGCACTCCTGGCGGCTCTGCTCGCAACATGGGGAAAGCAAGCTGAAAAGCTGGAGTAGAACGCAGGAATTGAGCGGCAACCGCCGGAGCAGCCCTATCCGTGCATATAGTGCTTTTTTAGAAACTCCACGGTCGACTCCATCAAATCGTTGTAATCACTGTGCAGCACTTCGCGGAGCGCCTGCTCGGTGGCCATGCCCGAACCAATACGGTCCAGGATGCGGTCGATATCGTCCATGCCATCGGCTGCAATGATGTATTCGATATTGGCGAGAGCCCAGGCATAAGCGTAGCGCGCCCTGTCGCGATCCAAACGAGTCCAGGAACCTTCCAGTTGGCCCAACGGGATGGCCTGCTTATCGTCGAAAATCTCGACCAGCGCCGCGGCGTTATCGTTGCTGCGTGATCCTTCCATCCATTGCGCCAGCCCTTCCTGGAGCCAGGTTGGCGCGCGGGTCGCACAGCTGGCCGCGAGTCGCATACATGCGGTCTTGGTCTTCTCGGCGACGAAGCTATGGGTCAACTCGTGCTTCAGCGAGCGCGACAATTCCGAGTCCACACTGGTCAGCCCCTCGACCGGAACACGAATCCGCCCGTCGTAGAGCGCGCCTGCCCACGCCGGCGCCCGCGTTATATCCACAAACGCTTCTTCCGTGTACAGGACCACACCGATCGATTCGGGGGGCGTGTAATTCAGCTCGGATTCAATGGCGGAAAAGTGCGTTTCGAGCGTGCGCAGCACGTCTCGCGCCAGCGCCGGTGCGGCGGCGCCGTTGTACTTCAATTTGAAGTGAGCGCTTTCGTTCTCTTTGTAGCTTGCTTCTTCTTTCTTGTCACGCAAAGCCGCTTCCAGCGCCGCTTGCAACTCTTTGTCCGGGCGCAACCCGAGCGAATGTTTCCATTCCGCAACCGCCTGATCGAGTTGGTTTAGCCCGTAGTAGGCCCAGCCCGCGAGCTTCGTAAGGTCCGGATTGTCGGGCACGGTGCGCTTGGCGCGCTCCAGGTAATCCAGGGCTTGCTTGTATTCGTTCTGCCGCAGGTAGATATAGGCCACGTTCATCAGCAATGCGGGCTCATCCGGCGCGTAGGTCAGTGCCGTGCGCTCGTCGGAAAGCGCGTGCTCCAAGTCGCCTCGCGACAATTCGAAAATCGACGCCGCATGATGGCTCAAAGCGGCGTTGAAGTTCGCTTGCGGAGCCCCCGAGCGCGCCTCGCTTTCCAGCTTTGCAATGTAGCCACGATCGATCGAACCGTCGTGCACCGCAGCCCGTTCCACCTCCTCGATTCCACCGCCCGCGGGGCGAATTTCTGGCGGCGCAATGGTCAGATTTGCCGTGGCGTCTCCCGGCGAGCGCGAGGCACCGGCAGATCCTCCTTTCTCGATGTGGTCCACGATGGACTTCGGCAGGCTCAGTTCGCCTGCGGAGGTTAGGTATCTGACCTTGTCGCCCTCCTCGGTGGCGCTTAGCGCGGTGATTCGCCGGCCATTCTTGAGCACAATCGTATCGGGCTTGACCTGCGCACCCAACCACAGGAGCGAGGCGGCAAACAGGAAGAAGCGCACGGTGCTCGAAATGGCCTTGGGGACCATCGTCTTATTTTAGTTCCTTATGGCTATTTATCCATCCCGCCTTGTTCCCTCATGCCGAATCTGACTACACTGCTTGTATGCGGGTTGGGGCCAGAGTCGTTGCGCTAGGGTGTCTGCTCATACCGGCCGCTGTTTGTGCGACCGAGCAATCACCGCACGAATTGTTCGATGCCATCAACGGGCTCTCTGTCGATCCTTCCCAGGTCTATCATCTGGCCCCTGAAAACCGCATCGAGCTTCGCCGCGGCGAAGCGGTCATTTCGCTGGACGAAGGGAGCTTTGCATTCTTCTCCCCGCTCGAGGGACGCATCACGGGAGGGGTGTTCTCCGGCCACGGCCATGTGCTTGCCGCGCCTCGCGACCCGGTCGAGAAGCAGCAAATGGGGCGCTTTCTAGGCGCCCCGGTTCTCGATCAAGCGTTCGGCAGCGCCTACCTTCGGTTCACCGACGGAACGGCGGATGAGCTGCTCTCCCAGTTTCGCAAACGCAATCTAGCGCCACAGACGGATACCGCTCTGGCATCCCAGTGGGAGCCTACACTCGCCCGCATCAATGCGAACTACACTCTTCGCATACTCATCGACTTCCTGTCACCTGATCCGCGGCCCGCCTTCTTCGCCTGGGTGGACGGCGTATCCACCGGCCCTTTCGACATCGTGGTGGACGGGCGCCGCGATGAGCAATTTGTGCTCGGACAAACAGTCAAAAACGCGTCTGGAACCTTTTATGATACTTGGACGTCCCACAGCCTCCCGGATTTCCCGGCTCGTCCGGTTGCTTTCCACGCGCTGCATTATTCACTAGAGGCCTCGATTCTCCCGAGCAATGCTCTTGATGCAACCGCCGTCGTCGAGATTCGTGCGGAAACCGGCAAGGCGCGCGTTCTGGCGTTTGAGCTTTCGCGCGCCCTCACCGTTGACCGCGTGACCGGAGAGCACGGCGAACCCCTGGCTTTTTTTCAAAATGAGGGCATGACCTTGCAACAGCGCAGCACGCGCGGAAACGATTCTTTGTACGTGATGCTAAGCAGCGTTCCACCCCAAAATCAGACATTTACGCTGCAGTTTCACTATCGCGGCAACGTAATCGAAGACGCTGGAAACGGCGTGCTATTCGTGGGTGCCAGGGAAAGCTGGTACCCGCATCTTGGCGATCCTTCCGCCTTTGCAACCTATGACCTGACCATCCGGTGGCCTCGCAAGCTTCGTCTCGTCGCCACGGGCTCCAAACTGGGCGAACACGACGAGGGCGAATTCCACGTTGGCCACTGGAGGACGGAGAAGCCCGTTGCGGTGGCAGGATTCAATCTCGGGGAGTACGTTACATTTTCGGTGGCCTCCGCCGGTCACTCCATTGATGTGTATGCCAACCGCGAGCTCGAAGAGAATCTGAAAGACCGCTTGATGGCCTTACAGCCGGGCGGCATGCCCATTGTTTCCGGTGCTCCTTCGACGAGACTCGCACTTGCCCTGCCTTCGCTCCCACCAAGTCCCGCTGACGCCTTAAAACAGCTCGCTAAAGAAATCGATTCCTCCGTACATTTTTACGATACCTTCTCTGGCCCTTTCCCTTTCCAAAATCTCAGTGTCTCTCAGATTCCTGGCACTTTCGGGCAAGGCTGGCCGGGCCTTCTCTATATCTCTACGCTCTCGTTTCTTTCGCCGGATGCGCAGAGGCGGGCCGGTCTTACCCCGACCGGCCAGGAGCACTTCACCGAGTTGGTTCCCTATCACGAAGTGGCGCATCAGTGGTGGGGTAACGTGGTTGGCTGGTCCAGCTACCGCGACCAGTGGATTGATGAGGCCATCGCCAACTATCTCGCCCTGTTGTTCGCCGACACGCGTGGAAACCCTGAACACGCGCTGCGCGTCTGGCTTTCCCGTTATCGCCACCAGCTCACCGAGAAGGCCCCCGATGCGGACGAGCCAGCGGCCGAGATTGGCGCGCTTACGCTCGGCCTGCGCCTCAATTCCTCAAAATCGCCCTCTGCTTATGAGCGCGTGGTCTACGCGAAGGGCTCGTGGATCATTCACATGCTCCGCGAAATGCTTCGCGAACGAGGCGGCAAGCAGCCCGACGAGCGCTTTACGGCGCTGCTCCGGAAGCTGGAAAACAAGTACGCTTACCGCGCCCTCACAACGGACGACCTGCAGCACGAAGTCGAATCCGCCATGACTACCGGTATGGCCCTCGAGGGCGGGCACTCCATGGACTGGTTTTTCGACGAATGGGTTCGCGGCACGGGAATTCCGCATTATCGAGTCGAATTTACCGTGCACCGCGAAGAGGATGGATACTCGGTCCGCGGGAAACTTTTCCAAACTGATGTCCCGCACTGGTTTCTCGCAAGCGTCCCGCTTTTTGCGACCGGCGGCACCGGTGGGCGCTGGTTTCTTGGACAAGTTGTTGCGGCGGGCCCGGAAACGTCCTTCCACTTCCATGCTTCTAGCGCTCCGCGCAAAATTCTGATTGATCCGCAGATGACACTGCTGTGCACGACAGAGTAAGGGCCGGCAACACGAACAATAATTCTCATTGAAACCGTTCAAAGAACTGTTGTTTTTCGAGGAGCGGGCTGTTCGGATTCAGAGCGGCCTTGCCGTTTTCGCCGAAGGTGTACGGGTAGCCCAGGGGATCGGAGGGAATGCCGCGCAGCATCCCGGCATCCACGAATTCGCTGACACCTTTTGGCCGGTGTCCGAAGCGCTTTTCGTACTCGCCACCGAGCAGATCGAGCTGTCGGCAATCCTCCTGGGCCCTTATCAGTTGTAAGTGTGCTTTGGCATTCTCCTTGATCTGCGGATCGGTTGTGTTGGTATAAACGTCGTTCCATAAAAACACCGAAGTCTCGTAGGATTCTCCTTCTGCCGCAACCTTCGCCGCCATCACTTTCATCCAGATGAGCGCCTTGGGGTTCTTGCTGCCCTCCAAGAAGGCTTCCGAAGCCTTGGTATAATCTTTCAGATCCATGTAGTAGATAAACCCCAAGTCCTCGTAAAGCCGCCAGTAGTCCGGATTCGCCTTGATGCCGCGTTGAATCAGTCGAACAGCCAGGTCTGGCCTTCCCGCGCCGCCCGGAGCGCGTTGGCTGAGAAAGATCGCGCCAAACCGGTACGCCACGATCAAGTTCGGATCGAGCGTTGTGGTAATGTCCAGCAGCGGCCACAGTTGCTGCAAATTTGCATCGCCGCGCACGTGCTTGTTTCCGTAGAATTGCACCACGCGCGTCCAATAGAAGTCGGCCATGAGCGGCGCATATTCCAGGCTGACCGCCTTTATCAGTTTCGGCGAACTCAGCAGCACGTAATCGCGATCTTCACTGAGCGCCGCTCGCTGCTGGTCGAGGGTATGCTGCAGTTTCCACACTCCCATAAGCCCTGCGAGCAGGAGCACCGGCATGAGCACCATGGTTTTCGCGGTCTTCATTTCAAATTCCGCCTGGAAAAGACCAAGACTGCCGCGGCGAGCACGACCGCGCAGTAAATTGCCGCGTACAAAGTATTCTGCGCGACCAGCGTCCCGGGCACTTGGCGGCTATGTGCAGCCATAGCCATGATGTTGAAATTCTCGAAGTTCGGCAGTAGATAGGAGAGCCACTTTGTGAATAGAGTCATCCCTCGGCTCATCACCTGCATGGGCATATTCCGCAGCTCTTGCACATAGAGGCCGACAATGTAAATGCCGGCGGTAAACAGAATCGCCAGCAGCGGCGTGGTGAAACACGAGAACAGCAGCGCCAGCGCCACCACCAGCGCGAGCTTCAGCCAAATGAAATACACCGCTGTCAAAACCGTCGCGTCGCCCCGTTCGAGTGCGGGTTTGACATAAATCATGGCTAGGAAAAGACCGATGCCCATCGCCGACACGTTCACGGCCAGCGTCAGCACCAACCCGGCAAACTTCCCCACCAGAAACTCCCACCGCCGCACCGGCTTGGCCAGCACCGCGTACAGCGTGCGCTTGTCCATTTCTTTGGACACCAGCCCCACGCCGATGAAAACGGCGATCAGCAGGCCGATCAGCGAGATCGCGCTCAAACCCAACGTCACGATAACCGTTTCTTCGATGCCGATCGAAATCTGCCCGGCGATGATCGACGCCGCCATCATCACCAGCGCGAAGAACAGCAGGTTGTAAAGCACGCGGTCCCGCACCGCCTCCCGGAAGGTATTCAACGCCACCACGCCCGCGCGCCTCATTTCCCGCTCACCTCGACCGCGGCGGCCTGCGCGCGGTCCGCCTCCACCAGGTGCATGAAGAATTCTTCGAGCGTCGCTCTCACTTGTGCCACGGAAAGAATCTTCGCTCCGGCCGCGCGCAATTGATCGATCGTGCCATATAGCTCTGCCTCGGGTACTTGCAATCGGAAACGGTCACCGGTACGCGTTGCCTTGGCCAATAACGTCGGCGAGCTTTGACCCGCCAACTCAAATAAAATCTCCATCGCTTGCGGCTTGACGCCCACAAGTTCCTCCGGCGCGCCTACCCCGCGCAGCTTTCCTCCCACAATCACGCCCACGCGGTCGCACAGCATCTCGGCATCGCTGAGAATGTGCGTGGAAAACATCACCGTTTTGCCCTCACGTTTCAACTCCAGGATAATGTCGCGCACTTCCCGCCGCCCTACGGGATCCAATCCCGACATCGGCTCATCCAAAACCACCACCTTCGGATCGTGCAGGATGGCTTGTGCCATCCCCGCGCGCTGCAGCATCCCTTTCGAATATTTTCGTAGTTGAATTTTCCCGGCCGTTTCCAGCCCCACCCTTTTAAGCATCTTCTCTACGCGCGGTTTGCGCTCGGCAGCCGGCAGGTCGTGAATGCGGGCGAAGTAATCCAGCAATTCCGCCGCGGTCAGATAATCGTAAAAATACGGCTGCTCCGGCAGGTACCCGACGTCGCGGTGCATGTCGATGTCGCTGATGGGTTTGCCAAGAATCCGCGCCGTTCCGGCAGTCGGGAAGATCAGCCGCATCAACAACTTGATGGCCGTTGTCTTCCCGGCGCCATTGGGGCCAATGAACCCGAAGATTTCGCCCGTTTCCACCTGCATGTTCAGCCCTTCGAGCGACTTTCTTTTCTTCAGGCTCAAAAACCCGTGCGGGTATTCCTTGGTCAGATTTTCTGTTTCGATCGCTGTTGCTGTCATGTCTCCATTTT
>Ga0306920_100006703_pt1 | contig 15074 bp, 18 predicted proteins | sample flu12Cox44000170_FD_204666 | JGI IMG/M metagenome (GOLD analysis project Ga0306920, IMG submission 204666) | Lab enrichment of tropical soil microbial communities from Luquillo Experimental Forest, Puerto Rico - flux4day.12C.oxic.44.000.170 (v2)... | ecosystem: Environmental > Terrestrial >... | reverse complement strand
CAGTTTAAGTAATTCGAGAATGCAGGGCTGTTTCGATGAGGTCATGCTCGCTCCCTTCAGCGAGCGGCGGGGACGGTAAGGGAGCCGTCCCCATCGGCTGTAGTGATCTGCTACGGCCTAGCCGCGACCGGCAAAGTGTATCACAGAGCTTGACAAATCTAACGTGTTGGGTTATTTAACTGACCACTATGATTCAGGCAACGTGCAAGATTCACGGCGTGCCGCTCGTATGTTTCTGTCCCGCCTGTCGCGGTGCAGTGCGTTCCTTGCGAAAGGCGCGAGCTTCGCGGCGGAACGGTGAGCATGGCGGGCGCCCGAGGAAGGGGAAGCGTCATGCGGACTGAGACTCTACTTCTGAAAGATGCCGAGGCGCACCGAAAGACACTCCGCAATCCACGCGGCGTCTTCCAGAAAGTGCCTGGGAAAACTTCGCCTTGGTGGATTTGCTACTGGGACGCACAGGGCCGCAAGCGGCGCGAGAAAGCGGGTACAAAGAGCGCGGCGATTGACCTCTACCGCAAGCGCAAGAACGAAGCTCTGGAAGGGAAGAAGCTCCCCGAGAGGCTCCGGCGTCCGACGATTTCGTTCGCAGAGATTGCCAACGACGCACTGGTCTACTCGAAGACAAATAAACTGAGCTACAGCGATGATGTGTCGCGCATGGAGACGTTGCTGGGATGGTTCCGCGAGTATCCAGCTGAAGGCATCACGCCACACGATATAGAGCGGCGCTTCGAGCAACAGGATTGGTCTCCCGCGACGTGTAATCGCTACCGCGCTTTGCTTTCGCTCACGTACCGTCTGGCGATTCGTAATGGAAAAGTAAAGGAGAATCCGGCGCGGCTGGTAAGCCACAGGCTCGAAAACAATGCACGGATTCGGTTTCTCTCGTCCGAGGAAGAGACTAAGCTCCGTAAAGCTATCGACGCCGCTTGTCCTGAGTACTTGGCTGAGTTGGATCTTGCCATCCACACGGGAATGCGCATGAGCGAGCAATACCGGCTCCGCTGGCAAGATGTTTCGTTTGCTCGACGCACGCTGACTATTGCCCGCAGTAAGAACGGCGAGACGCGTCACGTACCCTTAAACAAAGCGGCTCTCGCTGCGCTAATGGCCCTGGAAAAGAGAGTGAACGGCTCGGAATTTGTCTGTGGCGGAGCAGTCGAGCCCCGGCGCTGGTTTGAACCTGTCGTTAAGAGCGCGAATCTCACCGAATTTAGCTGGCACTGTTTGCGGCACACGTTCGCGAGTCGCCTGGTTATGGCCGGAGTGGACATTCGCACGGTACAAGAGCTTCTAGGACACAAAACCATCGCTATGACGGTCCGCTATTCTCACCTAGCGCCGCATCACACGTTGGCCGCAGTGGAACGGTTAGACGCCCAAGCAGGGACACCAACTGACACCACTACTGACACCAGCACGTTTCCGGCAATTGGGACGGAAGCAACGATATTGCAGCAAGTTATTCAGTAGGATAGTCTTGCTCGCAGTACGCCGGAGTGGCGGAATGGCAGACGCGGCGGACTCAAAATCCGCTGGCCGCAAGGCCGTGTGGGTTCGACTCCCTCCTCCGGCACCACATGAATCCGTTGGTCCTGCCCTACCCACAATTGCGCAATGCCCATCCCACGACCCTGGAAAGCCATTCCGAGGATTGCGGCGAGCCTAGCCGACAGCACGCAGGCCTCGCTTTGGCTCGACTGGAGCTGTTGAAGTTGAACTGAGGAACGCTGCTCCGGTTACCGCTAGCGCCCCCGGGAATTTGCGACGTCCTCATGGCCGGCCTCCGTTTTCGTGCTGGGCGGCAAAACGGTCGCGCTGTGTTTGACCATGCCCAGTGTGCCGCCGGTTAGGACCGCGTGGATTGAGTTGCACGCGCTTTTGATGGCTGTCCCGGCCAATCACCGCTGACTTCTCTGTTTGTGATCGGTTGCTCCGATCTGTTATAGACTCTCTTGGTTTTCATACTCCTGAGGAGCAGGCAATGACAGACGAACTGGCGGAACGCCTTACGATTCGCGAAATGGTCGAAAACTGGGTCGTCTGGCGCGACGCAAACCAGTGGGATAAGTTCCGATCGCTGTGGCACGACGATGGCCGCATGATGGCCACCTGGACGCAGGGCACTGCCGATGAATTTATCGAGATGAGCAAAGCAGGTTTCGCCAAGGGCGTGCGCATTCTACATTTCCTAGGGGGCAGTAACATCGAGGTGCGCGGCACGCGTGCCATGGCCGTCACCAAAATGACCATCTCGCAGCGCGCCAAGGTTCACGATGTCCTCTGCGATGTAGTTTGCACGGGCCGTTTCTGCGACTTCATGGAAAAGCGCGCGGGACGTTGGGGCCTCGTTTTGCGGCAGCCCATTTATGAAAAGGACCGCATGGATCCCGTCGATCCAGCGGCCAAGCTGACCCTCGATCAAAATCTGTTGGCAAGCCTTCCGGAGGGCTATCGTCACCTTGCCTATCTGCAGACCCAAATCGGCTACAAGATCAAAATGGACATGCCACAATTGACCGGGCCCGAAGTCGAGGCTCTGTCCCGTCGTATGGACGATTGGCTCGCAGGCAGACCCCTGTAGCCGGTTTACTTCTGTGCCTCTACCGGATGCACCCCCACCACCGTATGGAAGAGAATCTTTCCGTGGCGCACCACGAATGCATCAATGCCCTCCAATGCTCCGGGCCTACCCGCGTTCGATACCCAGTGCTCATATCCTACGTCGCCGTCTGCGGTGATCTTCACGTCGAACGAGGGGAGACTCGTTAGAGGGGTGGCAGCAGAGAAATACTTGGCGAACATCTGGCGCAGTGCTGCTTTCCCCTGCACCGTTTGGTTCGGCGCAATAAAGACCGCGTCCTCGGCATAGTCGCTGAGCACCGCCTCAAGATCGCGATGACTGAAGGCGTCCCAGTGGTGCTTGACGACCTGTTCCGGCGTTTTCAGGTTCTCGGGATTCTGTGCTTGTGCCATCAGAGCGAAAATGGCCACGAGGATAGTGCTGGCAAGGCAGGCTCGCCGCATGGTCGGCTCCCGTCAAAGTGTGGCGAACGCGGCGAGTATACGCTTGCGCCATACGAAAACGACAGCGATATCGTTTTGAAGCACGTCAAGTGCCGACGCGAAGCGCCATGGTTAGATTATGGAGTGTCGCAACGGCTGAAAAGGCCGCAAGCTGTGATGTCCGCGGATTGGATTTCGAAGGAACATTCTCGACTCGCATCGACAGGCGCCCGAATTCGCCCTTGACGCGAATCTCATGAACGTTCTCGTTGCCGCGCGGCACGGCAACCACCCGCACACACACCGGCGCCGATGGCTCGACCGCCAGCCGTAATGACGCAGCCACGTTCGAGGTCGCGGGAAACGCGCGCGCCGCCTCTTCCGCAGGCCCTTCGAAGATGATCGTGTCGTCTTTCAGGCCATCGAGCCGAATGCCACGGTCAACCACATATTGAGATCCGCGCAGCGCCGCGACGGGTTTTCGACTCGTCAACTCCACCGCTTCGATTCTGCCGATCGACGCAGACTTGATGCCATCGATCCCCGCAATCGCTCCCGAAGGCACGTAGATGTGGCAGTGCTTCTGTTCGGCTTGGCGAAACCATTCCTGTCGCCCGAGCAATCCCCCCACGCTCATGATCAACATGTCTCGTCCGCGCGCGAGGGCCTTTGGAACAAAATCCGCTAGCGCCGCCTGACTGGCTGCTTCAACAGCTACATCCGCGCGCTCAATCATCTGGTCGATCGAGAGAACCGCGGGCCGGCTTGCCAGTTCGAAGGCAAGTTCCGTGGCGCGAGCGCTGTCCTTATCCGCAAGCGCAACCAGCTCAGCCTTGATTTGCTTTTGATCGACGGCCATGGCGATCGTCCGGCCGATCGCACCAACTCCCAGCAATCCGATTTTCAGCATGTCGGGCCTACGCGAATTCGAGCATTCGATCGATCGCTCGCTTGGCGCGCGATGCAATCGGTTCAGGCACACGGATCTGAGGCGACATGGTCTCGAGTGATCGAATTACCCGATCGAGGGTGATGGTCTTCATAAATGCGCAGGTAGCGTCGGGATTCACCGGATAAAACGTCTTCTCCGGGAATTTTCTATTCAGCTGATGGAAAATGCCTGTCTCCGTTCCCACGGCGAACTCTTTTGCGCTCGATTCTCCGATGTGTCGCAGCATGCCTTCCGTCGATAGGAAGAACGTCCGATCCTGTGGCAATGTCCCATCGGCGGCCTTGGCCATGCACGAACTGACGCAGCCGCATTCCGGATGCAGGAGCAGCTCGATATCCGGATGATCCTTCATCAGGTTTACCACCTGCTCGGGGCGGATGGTTTTGTGGACATGGCAATATCCCGGATAGGCAACGATGTTGCTTCGTCCGGTCTGTCGTGCGACAACTTCCGCCAGAAACTTATCGGGCAGGAACAGGATTGACCGGTCCGCTGCAATCGCCCTCACGACTTTCGCCGCGTTGGCAGACGTGCAACAATAATCACTCTCCGCTTTCACCGCAGCGGACGTATTGATATACGCGACTACCACCGCACCGGGTAGCTTTGCTTTCCACTGAATCAGCTCATCTGCGGTGATGGCCGCCGCCAAGGAGCACCCGGCGCGCAGATCCGGGAGCAACACGGTTTTCTCTGGCAACAGAATTGCGGCCGTTTCCGCCATGAAATGCACACCGCAGAAGACGATCACATCGGCATTGGTTTTCGCCGCCGCCTGCGACAGTTTGAGGGAGTCGGCCACCGCGTCGGCAACCTCCTGCACTTCCGGCCGCTGGTAATGGTGGGCCAACAGAATCGCATTTCGCTCTCGACAGAGCTGACGGACGCGTGCTTGCTTCCTACGAGTTTCTTCTGCGCTGTCGCGCACATCCTCAATCAATGGAAGTGTGTAGCGTTCATCGAAACCGATTTGTGTGGCTGCACTCGACATGACTATTCCCCTTTTGGTTGCACTACGAAATCCGTAAGCAAAGATCCAGCGCGCGAGCGGAATGCGTTAGTGCGCCCAGCGAAATGACATCCACTCCGCTCGCCGCGTAGCCCTCGATGTTCGCTTCCGTGATTCCGCCGCTCGCTTCGAGCAAAACGTGATCCCATAAGCCCTCTTGCTCGAGCATGTGCACGATTCGGCTCGCTTGGTCAGGCGTCATGTTGTCCAACAGCAACAGGCACGGATATTCTTCTGAAGATTGTTCGGCCAATTCTCGAAACGTTTGCGCCGCAGCGCGCGCCGCGTGCGGTCCTCGCACCTCCACCTCAATAAACGCCGCATCATGGCGAGCCTTCCAGGCTCGTTCAATGGCGAGCCGCACCGCTTTCTCCTCCGTCGTTGCCAGCAGAGCGAGATGATTATTCTTGATCAGGATCGCGTCGCCCAACCCAAGCCGATGGGTTCCTGCGCCACCGACATGCAATGCCCGTTTGTCGAGCAGGCCCCATGGAGTCTTGCGCGTGCCAATGATCCGCGCCCGACCTCGCTGGGAAACACGATGTTGCAAACAATGTGCAGCCGTCGCAATCCCGCTCATTCTCTGCAGCAGGTTCAGACCCACGCGTTCCAGCTCGAGGAGCCTCTTTTCCGGTCCTTCCGCCCGCGCCACGATGTCGCCCGGCGCAATTACGTCGCCATCGCGCCTCTCGAAAGTGACCAGAATGCCGTGCTCGTGCAGCAGAAAAGCGAATTCGGGCAGTCCTGCGGCGATTCCACCTCCCTGACTGATTAAGGTCCCCCCCGCCCTGCGTTCCTCTAATCCCATCGCTCCTGTAGTCAGGTCGTTTAAACCGACATCGTCGCGCAGCAGAATCTCCATTAGTCCACGCAGGGTATCGCGATAAGCTGGATTTTCGAGGGTGAGTAGGCCACCGCGATACAGCGCCGTTTCGACACGTTTGTCTCTCACTAAATTCACTCTCGGCCACCGCCTACTTCAGAAGAATGCCCCGCTTCCTCAACTCCGTCTTGGCGCGTGAAATGGCGTCGCGCCGCGAAGCCTCCACGGTGTGTAGGTGTACGCCTCCCGTCAACGCAGAAAGCAGCGCTGCTTGGGAGGAGCGCACCTGTTCGAGAAAATCCTGCACATCGGCTCGCGACTCCAACATCAGGGCACCGCGCAACTCACCATAAATGGGATGCTCAACGATCACGTCCAGCACGCGAACGCCGTGGTCAACCAACGTTTGCAGCTCCTCTTCGGTTTGTTCGGGTTTGTGCTGGCACGCCAAAACCGCGCGATAGCCCTTTGGCTTGGCCCTCGGCAGCTGATAACCTCGCGGCGTGGCCACGATCTCCTCGCCGCCGGCTCGAAGAATGGCCACATCTTGCACCAGGCACTGGCGACTAACGCGCAACCGTTTGGCCAGCTCGCCGCCGCGAATGGGATCGCCGTGCACCCGCATCCACTTAAGAATCTGCTGACGCCGCTCCTCGCCAGAATCATGTAGCAGTTTCTCCACGGAAGAATGGCCAATGTGAGTCATGGCAGCTGTCTTGTCACCTATCAAGTCTACCGGTAACTCACAGAAAACGCCAGAACCGGCAAGTCGGGCGAGTCGGCCCAGGCGGGCAAGGACAGGTTACTTCCACGTAGCTGCCAGGGAATTGCGCAGTGCAGTTATGTTGGGATGGGCGATAGTAAGAGAGCGGCGGAGAGGTCACGCTTGAGTCAAGCCGGGCAGCGGCGGAGTGAGCGCATATTCATGGACCTGCCAATACTCGTGAGCGGCGAATCCGCCGATCATCGCGCCTTTCTTGAAGAGACGTTCACCGTCACGGTCAGTGCGCACGGCGCTCTCATGATGCTGGCAACGAAAGTCGCGTTAGGGCAAAAACTGATGCTCACCAATCCAGCCAACCAGGGGCGCCGCGAAGTCCGCGTAGCCTATTTGGGACCTCCCCACGCAGGACTCTCGCAGGTGGCAGTCGAGTTTGCCCGGCCCGCTCCCGATTTTTGGCCTGTGAACTCGGCCCCACGGGATTGGACAGCTCGCTAGGCAAGTGAAGGAGCGAGTGACGAAGCCGAGAACCTAGGGCGAATTTCTGGCGAGGGTACTATTGAAATTCAGCCAGCCACTCATCCAGAATCTTCAGTTGATCGCTGGGCACGTCAACAAAGGCGACACCCATTCCCATGCCGTCTTGCGCATAGATAATTCGGCCGTTGCAAGTGAAGGCGCCCTGGTCGCGCAAGATGCTGACTTGGATTGCCGTGCCCGTCGGCAGTGTATTCAACAGGTCGACGTAGCAACCCTTGCGGCTGATTTCAGAGATTCTTCCCGCCATGCGCACACCGCTGGCAGGTTCGACAATCTCGGCTGCGGCGATGAAGCTGTAACGCGGCACGGCGCGGCGTTCACTGTGTGACATATGACGAGCCGTCGATTCACCAAGTGTTCAGGGTCCCAAACCCCGAAACTGACTGCCCCGAGCGTGGCACACTTCGTGCGCTGGCGCCAGGGCGGCCGGACAGCAGTGACACCAGAAGGGAAACGTCCGCCGGGGCCAACCATCCCTAGCGCGCGAACCTGGAGATCTGGCTGTTTTAGGTGATTTACTGTAATCTGCTTACAAATGTAAGCGGGATGGTACTGTAACCATCTTGGGCTTGGCGCTGTGGATCGAGTATTGAGTTCTTGGCACCGAATGGCAAGCACAGCCAAATCAGTTGATTCCGCGAGTGAAAACCGATATGGTGATGCCGTGGAGCGGCGGTCCTGCCGTTTCCATCTCGATGTAGCAGAATGACTTTGACACGGGGCACTCATGCGTCCAGGGGAGCAACTCAAGGAGCTTCGCAGTCGTCTCGGGATAACCACTCGCGAAGTCGAAGAATTCAGCCGAATGATCGCAGAGGATCGCCAGAATGAGGAGTTCTACATATCCAACGCCTGGCTGACACAGCTTGAGAACAAGAACTCCATTCCCAGCATCTATAAGCTCTACAGCCTGAGCGTCATTTACCGCACCAAGTTCAATGAGCTGTTGGCTGTCTTTGGCATCGACCTGAATGCGACATCCCGTTATCAGCTGGCGCTTCCTCTTCAACACACGCACTTGACGGCATTTGAAACAACGGACTCCGAGAAATCTGTGACCTTCCCCGTGCGGTTCGACAAGAGCTTCAACTTGGAGACGACGAGCCTCATCTCGCGCATGGTCGAGGTGTGGGGCGAGATTCCTGTTGCTCTTATCCAAAAGCTCGACGTTCGCCACTGCCAATACGGCTACATCGGGACGCAGGATTACACGATGTATCCCCTGTTGCGTCCCGGCACATTTGTGCAGATCGAGAGTCAATCGATTCGCATACAGACCACGGACTGGCGCACCGAATATGACCGGCCCATCTATTTCATAGAATTGAGGGATGGTTATGCCTGCTCTTGGTGTGAGATACGCGGATCGCAGTTGACCTTGGTCCCTCATCCGCTTTCCGGATGCACGATCCGCCAGTTCGCCTATCCTTCAGAAGCCGAGATAGTCGGGCAAGTTACCGGAATGGCTATGCGTTTGGTCGCGTCGGAACCGAAGGCAGACGAGCTTCCAAGATTGCCAAGGCGATCTTGAAACTAGAGAAGAGCAGTTGCGCAGTAACCGGATCGGTTTCCACAGGTACGGCTACTCGGTAAGGTTCAAGCTTCTTCCAGGCAGCCACAAAATCGCGGGGACTCGTATGGGTCGACTCGATATAGCCCTCGATCTGTCCTACTAAATCTCGCAGAGAGCAGCCCAGCAGCTGGGCAAAGGCTTCCCGGTGGCAGTTGGCGAGCGCTTCGCACGCGATTTCCTGGGTAAATCGAGAAGCTAGCCCGTCGTGATAGTAGAGCCCCGTATTGTAGTCGCGCATGGAAGCCAGATAGATCAGCCGGTCGAGTGACCGCGGTATATCAGATAGAGTACGGTTCCGAAGATCTCTGGCGGCCTGTTCGACATCCATTCGTCTTGTAGCTGGCGTCACCTGGACCTCCCTACCGTGCGGCGAGGTGCGAACGCTGGACCGCCAATACGCCCATCCGCGCTGCGTTTAGGAAAGCAATCGATTCCTCGGACATCCGGCAGGCCCGGGCCGCCGCGTTGGCCACCGCCCCTACCAGGTGCGGCGCGACGTAAGGTCCGCCGAGGTAAACGAGAACTTGCAGCGCCCTGCAGGCGCCCGTCAGAGCAGCGAAGGACACGGCCAGTTGCAATTCCACCCGTGGATTGAGCTTCGCATAGTGCCTTGCCGCACCCCGGTGAAAGCGCCTTAGATTGCCAATTTGTTCCGCGACTTGGCGTAGCCATAGAACGGCAATGCCCTTACGTTCATCCATAAAGAGCTCGTGGATGGACTTAGGCGTTTCCGAGCGGACGTAGTCCCAATCCTCCTTCGCGAAAACCCTCTGAACCAGCTCGACGGGTAGCAGCCCAATTTGCAGCGTGTTCAACGCTTGCCGGGCCTCGACAAGAGCAGTCGAGCTTCCTTCCGCCTGCGGGTTCCGCCGCGCCAGAAAGAACAGGCAGAAGAACAGCAGAGCTCCGATGCACAGAAAGAAGATCAATGAAATCAAGCTCTTGCCGCCTTTCCTATGTGTGCTCGGATTGCGTCCATAACGCTCTTTGTCCTGGCAACCAGTGCTTCGTAGTCCTGCTCCAAATCGATCGTATGGTCCGCAATGGGGTTCGGGCAATAGGACCATAGTGCCACGAGCCAAATCAAGAGCGAAAGGTCGAAAGACAGCGGTTGAACGATCTCCCAGATTTTATCGAATGACGTGCCGGCGTAGGAACGTACGGCAAGGCTCACCAAACTTGTAACAATGTACAGTCCATAACCCACCATCATGCCCTTCATATTCCGGCCGAGGGGGATAAGGTAGTAAAAGATCACCGCCAGAAGCCCAGAGATGAAAATTGCCTGTACACATCGCATATCGCGCTCAAATTCAATCACTGTTCCGCCCGACCAGTGCGGCATGATTCGCGGCGCTATCAAAGCAAAGCAAAAGATTGCTGCGAACGCAGCCAGACCGCTAATCCGTGCGAATCGGTCCGCACCGGGATAGGGCCTGAGGACATGATTCATGATTTCCAGAAGGATGCCGTAACCGGTGACAAGGGTCACGAACTGTAAGGGCCAATACAAGTCGCGATAGAGTGCCGAATTGGCGCCAACCGCCAAGGCGCGGAACATGACGACTGAAACGAGGACGACTGAGGCCAGATAGGAATAGAAAAAGCGGTACCTCGCGAGAAGGCGCATTTTCCCTCCCCGCACCACCAGAAGAATCTCCAAAAGGCCGCCCGAGGCCGAAATCAACCAGTGCAACATGAATTGAAGGGGTGACTCAATTTCGACCATAACACAAAACCCGAGAGCCAATGTCTAGTTTCAAGCTCTCGGGCTGCGTACTGGTCAGAGCGCGATGGCGCTTTAGACTCTTCTTCCCCGCCTAGGCGACACGCGACGGGGGTGGGAACGGCATGTCGGCAGTTCGGGAAGGTGGTGGAAATGGCATATCCGAGACGGGTGACAGACCTCCGTGCGGTGGCGGAAACGGCATATCTGAGGGCGCCGATGCAAACGCCAGCGCTAACGTGAGGGCACACAGAACCACACCCAGACCCGTCTTTTTCATCGTTTTTCTCCCAAGCTTTGACACGAAAATCCGTCGCTGCTTTGCCGGGTAGCCTAGTGCTGCCCCCCGGCAAGCATGCTGCAATATCCCGACGCTCAGAGCACCAAGCGTCCTCGTACTAATGACTAAAAACTAAACGATTTAGAGTTTGCGAATCATTGGGGCACATCTGCCAGCGCGAGGTCTCCCGGGACAGCTAACGAGAATGGAACCTTGCGGAATATACGTATGGAGATTACCAACCCTTCGCTGTAATAAGTAAAGAGCCGGGGGAGTGTGAGCCCATCATGCTGGAAAGGAAACCCTCTCAGGAATGCCCAGGCGGGCCGCCGGCCACGCTTCGCGAAGACTTGCGCAGGCTCGACCGGCGCCAGTGGTGGCTCTGGTCGTCCGCTGTCCTCGTCCTGGTGCTGCTAACGATCGCGGTTGCCTCGTTTGCATTCCCGGCTCTACTGAACAGGGAGCAGGGCACGTACTCGTTCTATTTGAATCAAGCTGTGCGCTCCCTGGTGGGTTTTGTGCTGATCTTCAGTGTGTATCTGGTCTACCAGCAACACACGATCATGCGCATGCGAAACCAGCTGGCCGACCAGTTTCAGTCCATCGAAAAGGTTCAGGACCTCACCAACGAAGTCTACAAACTGGCGGCGCTCGATCCGCTGACGGGTCTTTACAATCGACGCTCAGGCGAGCAGCGGCTTAACGAAGAGATCAGCCGAGCCTTGCGTTATCATCGTCCTCTAACCCTTCTTTTGATCGACCTCGACGGCCTGAAGCAAACCAACGACAAACTCGGCCACGCCGCCGGCGATTTGGTACTGAGACATTTTGCAGAACGCCTCCAAAGGGCGATTCGCGGCTCCGATCTGGCCGTTCGGCTTGGCGGTGACGAATTCATGGCCCTCCTCCCAGAATGCCGCAGCGAAGAAATCGGGCGCGTGATCGGACGCATCGAGGGGCTTGAGGTCGAATATGAAGCCGCCAAAATCCACTGCCGCTTCTCCCGCGGTTGGACTGACTACCGGCCTGGCGAAACCGCCGAAGAGTTCCTCAAACGCGCTGACGACGCTCTTTATTCGAATAAGCGCGCAGGCAAGCGCGCTGACCCGGCTGATCCCGTGCCTATTCCGCAAGCGGTCCACTGATCGCTGACTCGTGCATCCTTCCGCGGTTTGCAGTATTCTCGCTGTCGAAAACCGGTTTGCCCGCTACGGCATCAAAAGCAAGTAGCGCAAGCACAGTTTGTGCCGGGGAGACGGGTCATGAAAATGCGCATTGCGAAAATCGCGGGCATCAGCAGCAAGCTTTCGATGTCTGCTTACCTTCTCGCTCTATTGCCCGCAGGCTTGCTGGTCAGCCAGGTGCTTCTGGCAGACACTCTCGAGCTGCGCAGCGGACAGATCATCCAGGGCAAGTTCATAGCCGGTTCCGTCAAGAACATCCGCTTTCAAGTAGGCGGCCAGGAGATGACCTACCCGACTCAGGATGTTCTCAACATAGGCTTCAGCGACCAAGGCGATGCCTCAAGTGCATCGAATACCCCTCAGGACCAGCCGCCTGCGCGACCCCCGCAGGCGACCGAGGCCCCGCCCGCCGGGCCTGCAACTCCCGCTGCACCTGTGGCTCCCAGGGAGGAGGAGCTAACTCCGGCCACGGCGCCTGCTCAACCGCCACAGGCCACTCCCCCTGTGTCTAGCTCTGGAGCTCCCGCCGCTCCGGGCCAATACACCACCATTCCGGCTGGCACGACGGTTTTCATTCGCATGATCGACAGCGTCGATTCGAAGCAAAACAAGATCGGCGATACATTTCACGCCAGCCTGGAAAGCGCCTTAGTCGTGGGCAATACAGAGGTCGCACCGCGCGGCGCTGACGCCTACGGTAAACTCACCCAGGCCAAGCAAGCTGGAAAAATCTCGGGCGCGCCCGAACTGACTCTCGAGCTCACCGGAATCCGCATCGGCGACAGAATCGTTCCTCTGGACAGTACCGATTACGATGTCGCTGGCAAGGGGCGCGGTAAGCAGAGCGCCGAGCGGATTGGCGGAGGAGCTGTGGTGGGCACGATTATTGGCGCTATCGCCGGCGGTGGGAAAGGCGCAGCCATCGGCGGCGTCGTCGGCGCAGGCGCGGGAACGGCGGTACAAGTCTCGACCCATGGAGAGACGGTCCGCGTGCCCAGCGAAACTTTGCTCGAATTCAGGCTCCAGCAGGACGTCTCGGCGCCTCTGCCTGTGCGATCGAACTAGCGGATCGGTCTTTTTAGTTGCCGTCGGTGTCATTCCCAGCTCTTTGGCGAACGAGAAGATCTGCTTTTTGGTTAGTCCGACAGTTTCCTCCCAGGAAACATCCCTCTCGATTTGTTCTTGTGCCTGTTGGAAGGTAACTCGTAAGATACGGCCCGTTGCACCGAACGTTACCCTCGAGGATGTAAAGCTATGCCTAAAGAAAAACCGAAGGTGAACATCGGGGAAGTCATCCGTTCTTACCGAAGCGACCGCGGTCTCTCGCAGGGTGATATCGAGCGTCGCACTGGCCTGTTGCGCTGCTACCTATCTCGGGTCGAGAACGGCCATACCGTGCCTTCGCTTGAAACCCTAGCGAAAATCGCTGAGGCGATGGAAATCAATCTCGCCGACTTTTTCCCTGGCACGGATACACCGCAGGATCGCGAAACGCGCAAGATTCTCGGTGAACTCTCTGACGAAGAGATTCGCTTCTTGGCTGAGATCAAGCGCTACTCAACCAGCCTTTCTGAGGATGACAAAAAACTCGTCTTGGCCATGATTCGCAAGATGGCTACCATTGTTCCGACGGCGCGCGGCGCCAAGCCGGCACAACCGACGGCGCATCATCATCGCGCCAACGCCTAACTCGAGGCCACCATCACCTTGTCGCTCCGAGGCAGGCCTGCTCCCGGACGGCAGAGGAATTTGTCTTTCACCTCTAGAGAGCGCGTCATTAGCGACTACCTGCCCGTTTTTTTACCCTCGTTATGTGCGTTACAATAGCGGCGTAAACGAACTCCATGCAAAATCGGCATAAAACAGTGGGCGTAAAGGTCGGCAAAGTCCAGGTCGGGGGCGGCGCGGCCATTGTCGTTCAGTCCATGACCAATACCGATACCGCCGACCCTGCGTCCACCGTCGGGCAGTGTCTCGAACTGGCACAGGCCGGCTCCGAACTCGTTCGGGTCACCGTGAATATACCGGAAGCCGCTCAGGCGGTGCCTGAAATCAAGAAACGGCTGGTTGACGCGGGCTGCGACGTGCCCATCATCGGCGACTTCCACTATAACGGACACGTTCTGCTGACAAAATACCCCGATTGCGCCCGCGCCCTCGACAAATACCGTATTAATCCCGGCAATGTCGGCCACGGCCAGCGGCGCGACGAGCAGTTCGCTACGATTTGCAAAGTGGCCCGCGATAACGGCAAGCCCGTGCGCATCGGTGTGAATGGGGGTTCTCTTAATCAAGAGCTGGTCATGCGCAAAATGCAGGAGAACACGGACAAAGAGCTGGGCAAAACGTCGGAGGAAATCATTAATGAGTGCATGGTCCTTTCGGCGCTCGAGTCTACCGACCTCGCGCTTGAAACCGGCCTTCGCAAGGATCAGATCATCATTTCCTGCAAAGTCTCGCGGCCGCGCGATCTCCTCGAAATCTACCGCGAACTGGCGAAGAAAACCGAGCAGCCGCTTCACCTCGGCCTTACCGAAGCCGGCATGGGAGCGAAAGGCCTGGTCTGGTCCTCGGCTTCGATGGGGATTCTGCTCGCCGAAGGCATCGGGGACACGATTCGCGTTTCACTCACGCCGCGTCCGGGTGGCGATCGTCGGGAGGAAGTGTACGCCGCCTGCGAACTTCTGCAGTCGCTCGGCCTGCGCACTTTCGCGCCCAGTGTCACCGCATGTCCCGGCTGTGGGCGGACCACCAGTTCCACGTTTCAGGAACTGGCCGAGAGTATCCAGGGTTACATTCGCGAAAAGATGCCGGAATGGAAAGGCGCCTACGAAGGCGTCGAGCAATTGAGGCTTGCCGTGATGGGCTGCATCGTCAATGGCCCGGGCGAATCCAAGGCTGCCAATATCGGCATCAGCCTGCCCGGCACGGGCGAAGCTCCGCGCTGCCCCGTGTACATCGACGGCCAGAAGTTCACCACTCTTGAAGGCACCTACGATGAACTTTCTTCCGCATTTCAGGCCCTCGTCAACGATTACGTGGCCACCAAATATCCCAAGCGCGACCCCCCCCTGCCTACATCCGCTCGGCCCACAGCCGCTTCCTCCTCGAAGTCATCTCGGCGCGTTGTGGCCTAGCGTCGCGGTGCGCGCATCGACGTCATTCCCAGCGGAGCGCGATGGGGACCCTCGGTTGCCGAGAGAGATCTTTCACTTCGGCCGACTCGCACGTTAGAGAGAGTTTCCGTTCTCCCCTCT
>Ga0306920_100006700_pt1 | contig 15083 bp, 16 predicted proteins | sample flu12Cox44000170_FD_204666 | JGI IMG/M metagenome (GOLD analysis project Ga0306920, IMG submission 204666) | Lab enrichment of tropical soil microbial communities from Luquillo Experimental Forest, Puerto Rico - flux4day.12C.oxic.44.000.170 (v2)... | ecosystem: Environmental > Terrestrial >... | reverse complement strand
TGGCTTGAGACATCGCACGCAATGTCGGGGGTCGTGATTCCGGAGAAAGTCAAAGCCATGGAGCCGGTTGGTTGTCGCGTGCTCCGGTATCGCGCGCACGATGTCGGATTGATCTGTTTTCGTCGCGCAAATGGAACGCTCTTGCACTTGTTCGTAATGGATCGCGCGGCCTTTCCTCAACTGCCAGACAGAAATCGACCGGACTTCTCAGGACAAGGAGAATGGATGACTGCTGCCTGGAGTGAAGGCCAGCATGTTTATCTCATGGCGGTGCAAGGCGACCAATCCACGCTCGAAAGCTTTCTCAAATTGTAGCCGCATTCCTGTAAGGTTTTCGCGTGCAAGGCGACGAATTGGGTGAAACGCAGCCGGGAAAAATCCGGCGGCAAAAACTAAACCTAACAACACCCAATGATATACAAAACCATCCTCGCCTCTTTAGCTGTGCTGGTCGTTGCTGCGACGAGCAGCTTTGCTCAGGACAGCCACAAGAGCGGACCGTTCCAAGGCGCTAAAGCTAACAAAGGGTTTGTCACTCACTCGACGGAAAACGGCAAGAGCACACTCACGCTCTCCGACGATTTCGTCCCGCCACAAACTCCCGATCCACATTGGCAGGTCGTGGACTCGAATGGCAAGACCTACCTCCTTGATCGGCTAATGACGAAAGACAAGAAGGTCAAAAAGTCGATCGTCGTTCCTGAGTACGTGCCTGACGTCGTCAAAGTACAGATGTGGTGCGCGTTTGCCGAGACGAACCTTGGCGAAGCGGCGTTCGTACAACCAGTCAAATAGCTCCAGATGCCGCCTGGTCGCGCTGCCGAGAAGCGGCGCGCGCCAGGTCGGCAGAAGCTAACGAGGTGAGAAAAATCTTATGACAAAATCGATCACAATGTTCATCGCCGCACTCCTGGCCAGCGCGACCACTCAGGCCCAAATCGTCGAAAAGAAATCGTTGAATCTCGATGGCGCGATGAAAGCCATTACCGCAGCGGCCGATTACGCGAAGAAGAATAACGCGCCCGGTGGTGTGATCGCCGTTGTCGATGAAGGCGGCAACCTGATGGCACTTGAACGGCTCGATGGAACCTTCGCGATGGGCGCGACGATTTCGATTGGAAAAGCGCGCACCGCAGTTTTGTTCAAAAAACCAACGCGGTTCTTCGAAGAGTTAATTAATAAGGGCCGGACCGCCATGACTGCAGTTGACGGATTCACGCCGCTAATCGGCGGGATTCCAATCATGATCGACAATCAAGTTGTCGGCGGAATCGGGGTGAGCGGCGCAGCCAGCGCAAATCAGGATGAAGAGCTCGCGCTCGCCGGCGCCAATGCGCTTATGGGCGGCGCGATTAAAATGGAAATGCCACCGAGATCGAAAGTAGACAGCGCGTCAACCGAAACCGCGGAAGCCACTTTTATCGAAAGCAAAGACGTTTCGGCCGCATTCAAGAAAGGAATGCCGCTGCTTGAAACCGCGGGTTACAAAGTTCACGCGAGCCGCCGAATCGAACCAGGTCAGGCAGAGATCCATACACTCGACACGGACGTGATCTATGTCGTCGATGGATCTGCCACACTCGTGACCGGCGGCAAAGCGATCGATACGAAAGAAATTGGACCGAACGAAATTCGCGGAACTCGAATCGAAGGAGGCCGGGAACATCACATCAGCGAGGGCGATGCGATCATCATTCCTAACGGCGTTCCGCACCAGTTCACCGCCGTCGAAGGCGAGCTCCATTATTTTGTTTGCAAACCAACTGCAGTCTCAGCGGCGCCACAACTTTCACAACGCTAGACCCGAGAACCACTCAATCACAATCTATGAAAACACTCATCCTCGTATCAATCTTTGGGGCCCTCGCCACTTTGGCACCCGCCGCCGAAGTCGTTAACATCGACAAGAACGGTCTTGCGCTTCAAGGATACGATCCGGTCGCGTACTTCACTGACGGCAAACCAGTCAAAGGCTCACCCGAGTTCACCGCGAGTTACAAAGGCGCAACCTATCAGTTCGCATCTGCCGAACATCGCGAGATGTTCAGCCAGTCGCCGGCGAAATATGAACCGCAGTTCGGCGGCTTCTGCGGTTACGCCGCATCGATCAACAAACTGGCGGTCATTGATCCGAGTTATTTCCAGGTCCTGCATGATCGATTAATCCTGCAGCACAACAAAAAAGCGTGGGACCTTTGGCACCAGGATGTGGAAGGGAACTTGAAAAAGGCCGACAGCAACTGGCCGACGCTTTCGCAACAGAAGGCCCTCTAAAACTCGCACGAGCGATATGCGCCAATGAACACTTCACTTCTTACTTCGCCGATGCGTTTGTGGGCGATTGAGTTCAATCGCCGGCATCGTTTCGCGCGACAACGCGCGGCGGATCTGTGTTTCGTTCCGATTTTCTTTTGCGCACTCGGTTTGTTTTTGTTCGCGGCGACTCGTCTCTTCGCCGAGACGAACGCTGATGCGCCGACCGGAAACGCGGATGCAACAATTGATCTGGCGACAAAAGAAGGCGTCGACCTTGTCAAAGGTCAGTGGCGATACAGCGACACGAAAATTATCGAAGTCGATTTCAAAGCGGCCGGCCCAGACAAACAACCAACCGGCAAGCCGATCAAGACTTACGACTTCACGCCACACGCTGGCAGCGTTGATTTCGACGATTCGAAATGGGAGAAGATCGATCCGACGACGCTCGATACGCGCCGCTCAACTGGGCGACTTTGTTTCAATTGGTACCGAATCAACATCACCATTCCATCGCGCGTGAACGATGTCGACCTTACCGGTGCGACCGCCGTTTTTGAAACGTCGCTTGACGATTACGCTGAAGTCTGGGTGGACGGCGAACTCTCACGTGCGCTCGGTCAGAGCGGCGGCTCGGTCATCAAAGGTTGGAACGCCGCGAATCGCTTGATTATTAGTCGCAGCGTTCAACCAGGACAAAAAATCCAACTCGCCATTTTCGGAATCAACGGGCCTCTCTCGAACCCGCCGACCAATTATATCTACCTGCGGTACGCGAAGCTCGAGTTCTACAAAGGCGGCGTCGCGCCAGTAGCGATCACACCGAGCGAAGTGAATGTGGAAGTGATTCGCAAAGATCCCGGCTTGGACGCGATCGTTCCGCCAAATCCAAAAATTTTCAAGATCGCTGAAGGTTTCAAATTCACCGAAGGCCCAATTTGGATTCGTGATGGCGGCTACTTACTCTTCAGCGATCCGAACAACAACACTATTTACAAGTACTCGCCCGAAGGGAATGGACAGCTCACGGTATTCCGGGAAAAGAGCGGTTACGAGGGCGCGGACATCGCGGAATACACGCAACCGGGTTCAAACGGCTTAACGTTAGATCAACAAGGTCGCCTTACGATTGATCAACACGGAAATCGTCGTGTCGTGCGACTTGAGCCTGATGGACGGCTCACCGTTTTGGCCGACAAATTCGAAGGCAAACGGTTGAACAGCCCTAACGATTTGGTTTATCGGAGCGATGGCACGCTTTACTTCACCGATCCGCCATTTGGTCTGCCGAAGTTTTTCAAGGATCCGCGCAAGGAACTACCGTTTAGCGGCGTGTTTGCGGTGAAAGAGCCCGGGGAAGTCATGCTTGCGACCAAAGACTTAAATGGCCCGAACGGCCTCGCGTTCTCTCCTGATGAGAAATTTTTCTATGTCGATAATTGGGAAGACAACAAAAAGATCGTGATGCGTTACGAAGTGCAGCCGGACGGATCACTTAAGAACGGCAAGCTGTTCTTCGACATGACGAAAGCTCCCGGCGAAGACGCGTGCGACGGGATGAAGATCGACAAGGCGGGAAATCTTTACGTCTCCGGCCCGGGAGGTATTTGGATTCTGTCGCCACAGGGCAAACATCTCGGCACGATTATTGGGCCTAAGCACCCGCACAATTTCACGTGGGGCGACGAGGATGGGAAAACGCTCTACATGTGTGCCCGAAGTGGCCTTTATCGGATGAGGTTCAACATCGAAGGCATTCGACCGTGATTCGAGCGCTGAAGGAACATTGGCCGGAATATTTGTGCGAAGGCGCCGAACTCGGACTCTTCATGATCTCGGCCGGGCTGTTCACGATTTTGCTGTATCATCCGCAATCGCCAGTCGTCAGCCTGATTCCATCCGAATTTGTTCGGCGAATGTTCACCGGAATGGCGATGGGCCTCACCGCCATCGCGCTCGTGTTCTCGCCATTGGGTAAACGCTCGGGCGGCCATTTTAATCCCGCAGTCACCCTGACGTTTTGGCGTCTTGGCAAAGTGAAAAACTGGGACGCGTTGTTTTATGTCATCGCACAATTTATTGGCGGAATTGGTGGCGTTCTTCTTGTCTCGCTTTTTGCGCGAATGGCACTGGCGAATCCGTCAGTGAATTATGTCGCAACCCTACCGGGACCATATGGAAATGGTGTTGCGTTTATCGCTGAGTTCGGGATCGCGTTTGTTCTAATGAGCGTCGTGCTCCGCGTGAGCAACACGCCATTTCTAGCGCGCTACACTGGTTTGTTCGCGGGCGCGCTTGTCGCAACATTCATCACGTTTGAATCGCCGCTCTCGGGCATGAGCATGAATCCGGCGCGCACATTCGGTTCCGCGTTCGGCGGTCAGCTGTGGACCGGACTTTGGATTTATTTCACGGCACCCGTCCTGGCAATGCAACTCGCAGCAACCGTTTATCTCTGGCGACAAGGAGTTGTTCATTGCGCCAAATATCATCATTACAATAACCAGCGCTGTATCTTTAATTGCCGCTTTGCCGATTTGCTCGACCGCGAGCAGGCGCGAAGCGAAGTCCCCCCATCGAACAGTTTGAGTGAGAAGGTTGCCACATAATCTGGCCGTCGCAGCTCTGCTAGCGCTTCTTGGTTCGTTTGCGCTTGCGCAATCACCGCAAATCGGCGTTGACGGTGTCGGGATCACCGTGGGCGACATGGATCGGTCCGTCGCGTTTTATTCAGCGCTTACGTTTGAGAAGGCGTCCGATATTGAAGTTCTTGGAGAACAATACGAACATCTCGAGGGCGTGTTCGGTGCCCGGATGCGGATCGTGCGGATGCAGCTTGGCAAAGAACACATCGATCTCATTCAGTATCTCGCGCCGCCCGGTAGGCCGGTTCCGGTCGATTCGCGCAGCAATGATCTTTGGTTTCAGCACATCGCAATCGTCGTCCGCGACATGGACCAGGCGTTTGAAAAGTTGCGTGCACTAAGAGTTCAATTTGTTTCAACCGCTCCGCAAACGTTACCCCCTTCAATTCCCGCTGCCGCGGGGATTAAAGCCTTTTACTTTCGCGATCCTGACCAACACAATCTCGAGGTTATTTATTTTCCGCCCGGTAAAGGCGACCCTCGGTGGCAGGAGAAAACGGACAAACTTTTTCTCGGGATCGACCACACGGCGATTGGAATATCGAATACTGATGCGAGTCTGAAGTTTTATCGCGATTTGCTAGGCATGCGCAAAGCGGGTGAGAGCGAGAATTTCGGAACGGAACAGGAACACCTTAACCAAGTTTCTGGTGCGCATCTGCGCATCACCGGAATGCGCGCCAGTTCCGGCCCTGGTGTGGAGTTTCTCGAATACTTGACGCCGCGCGACGGTCGCCCGCGCCCCGTCGATGTTCGCGCGAACGACATCGTGCATTGGCAAACCATCGTCACGACCGACGATGTCGATCTCTTGGCGAAGAAATTACGTGACGCACACGTCGGCTTTGTGTCGCCAGGAGTAACGCTTGTGCCAAAGGACAAACTTGGATTTTCCAAAGGTGCCCTCGTCGGCGACCCCGACGGTCACGACGTATTGTTGATCCAAGAATAGGTGGATCGACCGGGACTAAAACTTACAGGATCGCGAGCCTTTTTGTCACGCTCGATTTAGTTGAGCACGGCGATCCGTCAGCGTAACGCATTACGGCCGATTTTCCTGTGACGGACACCTCTGTGTAACTCACAGTCGCGGCGTCGGGTCGGTGCATGCAGATGGAGAACGGGCCGCGCTTTGGCTCGTGCGATCGATGCAATTGGCGCAGCCAATCTAGCGTCCTGGCCGCCGGTCGACCTTGAGCCCTCGCGCAGACGCGACGACGCTCGACTTCGGCTTGCAGCTCGTCGAAGCCCGATGAAAACCAGTGTTGTGAATCCCACGGAAGTTTGCGCCCGGAAAGCCCCTCCAAATTCCAGCGCCACTCTGTCACTGATTTCTCTCTGGGAACAACCGCGATCAACCGAAATGGTCGAATCGTTCGCAGTGGAAGGTTGGTTAACCCATTTCCGATAGCGTCGCTGCTGGGTTTTGCGCCTAGTTCGCGAACAATTTCACCGCGGCTGGCAATTCTTTCGAATGGTTTGCGCTCGACTCTGTGCCAGTTGATCAATGCTAAACAGGTGCCGGCGTCATTTAGCGAGATCCAGCTCGCCCCGTCCGGTTCACGCGGGAGAATCGCGCGGTGGCCATCCAATTCGACAATCGCCGGCGCCAGTGCGGTTGCGCGACTTCGTTTTTCATCGCGATTCATCGCGAGATAAAAGCCGTTTCTGTTTGGGACAAATGAGACTGTGCACATTCAGCTTGCGCAAGGATACGATAGAGCAACTGCGCAATAGTGTCGCCACTCATGCCAGAGTGTCCGCAGTCTCGAGGGCGCGCAACCACTGGCACGGTTGGCCGCGCCGATCGCAAAGGCCAATCGCCATTGCAGGAAGAGAGTTTGGTACGCCGCAGCAAGGGAGTTTCGCGAATCATAGATGCTGGTTGCTTCGGACGATGCGCCATTCAGTTCGACAATTTTAAAATTACGTCCGGCGCGAAGCTCCCGTTCGTCCTCATAGCGAACATCGAACCGTCCGAAATAAAATCCCGGTAAGCGGCGAGATAGATTGTCGATCTTGTGTTCGAGCTCTTCACTCCAAAGATGACGGCCATCACGGAAAATACAGCCTTGGGCGTGATTACCGGTCTCGACCAGCTTCAGCGTTTTGTTCGTCGGAAGGATTTCGTCGGCTCGGTTGGCGAAACGGCGCAGGTACTTCTTGGCGATCAGCGATGCGCGCGAATCTCCGCGGATCAATTGCTCGATTGTATGAGTTCCATCCCCGGTAATTGTTGGGAAGATTTTTTCGGTAATAGAGAAGATCCGGCCACGCGTTTCATCGGGAAAACGGATATAAAAGATTCCAGCCTCGCATGTTCCTGAAGCATATCGCTGAAGAAGTATTGGCACGTCGGTCGCGCCGAAATAGTGCATCGCTTCACGCATCGAATGAACCAGACGAACGCCGTCGCCACGCTGCCCAATATCAGGCTTCAAGATGAACGGGAGTCCAATCTTGTGAGCGCGGCAGATTTGGTGAACTGAAAGCAGACGGTCGGTTGTTGTCCGACCGTCAATCATGTAAGCGTCTGCGACGACGTGGCCTCCGACGTATTGAAGCTGCTTTAAGATATGGAATTTCGATTCGCCAATGAATCCACCATGTTGCATTCCTGGGTTTGCTGCCGTCGGTAGGGTGAAGCTGCGATAACGAATTGCCAGCCGTATATAATATAGAGCAACGGGCACGTAGAAGAGCCAGGCTGGCCAAAACTCCCAATGTCGCCAGCGAGCGATGAACGCCGGAGCGGCTAGCACCCTTCGCGAAATCAATATCGCCCCGGCTACGAGCAGCGCAGTAAGAACTACCGTCGCGATTCTGCTTTGCCCGAACACAAACCAGTGAAGAGCTTGCGCGCCGAACAATTTCGTCAGCGCGAAGACGCCGATAATCCATACCAGCGCGCCAACAGCAGTGATCAGCGCAAAGCGGCCGAGCGGTATTCTAAATATACCTGCTGCGAGATAGGTCGGTAATCGTGTGCCCGGGATAAAGCGACTAGCGACTAAAGCGACGGTGCTGTTGCGAATGAATGCATGTTCGCAGCGCGCGACCGTTGCTGCATCCGCGAAGCGTGCCAACCAACGACTGCTCAAGACATCTTTGTCGGCGCAGCGCGCCAACGAATAGAGTCCGATATCGCCGATCCAAATTCCGGCGAAGCAACTCACAAAGCCGAGTGGCCAGCTCAGCGGACCGCCGAAGATCAATAATGCAGATGAGACGGTGGCGGCGTCTTCAGAAAGGAAACTCAATCCAATGATTCCGATCGAAGCGAGGAGCGCTGGCGCAATCATGAGTCATGCGGCCTTCTGCTGGTCGCTGCGATATTTCAATGTGGAAGGTGCGATGCCAAAGCCTTCCGGCACGCGCAGTCCGAGCATGCCGCACATCACCGCAATCAACGCGTAATGATGAATGGCGTGGGCGACGGCGTACATCAGTTCGCGGCCTACCGTCGAAGTGATCAACGGTGCGACATCAAGCTCGTAATTTGCTTTGCTGCGCACCTTGATTGGGCAGTCGAGCAAACGAACTGGAATGGACTCACACGCTTTCTGAAGTCGCCGCGTTTCACTAATGGCAAAAGCGCGGTCGTTTTCAATTCGTGGATCGCGGTCTCGATTGTCGTAATCAACCGCGTCCGTGTTGAAGCCGCGAAGGAAACACTCGAAGTGGTCGAGGCAATGCCGGTAATGTTGGCCAACCGCAGAATGGAATGCGGTTGGCAATTTGCGTGTGTAATCGTTGTCGTTAAACGAACGCAAGAGTGTTTCACCTTGCGCTAGGACTTCGGCGGCGGCCGAGTTGAGGGGTGAACGTTTCACAAGTAGGCCCCGATAAGCGGGAGACGACGGCGTTGAAGAAATAGAAGCACGACGCTGCAAGCCGCGACTGCGAGCGCGAGTCCGAACAGTAAGCCGCCGTCATCCATTACGACGAGCCCGAGCACGGTCAGATGACTGAAAATAGCACCGATCATGACGCCAAGAGCGAGACCAGCCCCGACCCAGGTTGTTCGTGGAATCAAGATCAGAATCGCGGCGATTAATTCGACGATGCCGGAACCAATGCGGCCCCAAGGCTCAAGGCCGACCTTGGTGAAAATGTAAACAGACTCGGGAGCAGCGCTGAATTTGAAAAAAAGCGTTTGCAGGAGAATTGCAGCGGCGGCGAGCCGGCAAATCCACATAATAATTGTCGATGACTTGCTGGGCTGATTCAGAGGGCGTCGTTTCTCATTTGTCGGCCTCCCCGCCAATTCCTTACAACTTCGTTCGCACCGGTCACGACTGGTTGCATTTGTCTCGAGGATCGATACAAAGGCCTTGCTTTCTATGGCTTAGCTTGAGAAGAATAAGGTAATGCACGCGGTACCCGATACTCGGGACCAGGAGCTGAAGACGTTGCTCGAAGTTAATGCGGCGGTGGCGCGGCATTTGAAGCGTGACGATCTCTTTGGCGCACTCGCATCATGCTTGCGAAATATCATCGAAACGGATCGTTTCGGGATTGAATTGCCAATCGACGACGGCAAACGTCTGCAAGGTCATTTGCTGACCCCGCGCGGAACCGCCGGTGAAAAAACCGAAGCAACTGTTCTGCCGTCGTCCGGCACGGCTTGCGATTGGGTAATTCAAAATCACGAGTCATATGTTTGCTCCAGTCGTGACGAATTGCGTGAGCGTTTCCCGGTCACGTTCGAAGTGATGGAACAACAGGGATTGCAATCGCTCTGCGCCCTTTCCCTCGAAACCGGGGATCGCAGTGTGGGCGCACTATTTTTTATGGCAGCGCGGCCTGGCGCGTATGCAAACCTGCGACAAGGATTGTTCGAGCAGGTGGCAGGTGCTGTCGGCGTCGCGCTCAATGCCTGCCTCGCTCACGAAGAAGTGCAGCGACTCCGAGATCAGCTGGCCGCAGAAAATGTTTATCTACGCGAGGAAATCCGGCGCGAGCACAATTTCGAAGAGATCATTGGCAATAGCCCGGCGCTGTTGGAGGTATTCAAGAAGATCGACATGGTTGCCCCAATGGATTCGACCGTGCTATTGCTCGGCGAGACGGGAACGGGCAAAGAGCTAGCGGCACGGGCAATTCATAATCGCAGCGCGCGAAGAGCGCGTCCGCTGGTCAAAGTAAACTGCGCGGCAATTTCGACCGGACTCGTGGAAAGCGAACTGTTTGGTCACGTTAAAGGCGCGTTCACGGGGGCGCTGTCCAATCGCGAAGGCCGGTTCAAGCTCGCTGATGGTGGCACCATATTTTTGGACGAAATCGGAGAATTGCCGGCGGAAACCCAGGTAAAACTGCTGCGCGTTCTTCAAGAACAAGAATTCGAACCGATCGGAAGCAGTGCAACTGTTCGCGTCGATGTCAGAGTTATTGCGGCCACAAACCGGAATTTAGACGAGGCCGTGCAGGACAAACGCTTTCGTTCCGACTTATTTTATCGCCTGAATGTATTTCCAATCGCGTTGCCGCCGCTGCGGGTTCGTCCGACCGATATACCGTTACTGGTTTCGTTCTTCCTCGCGAGGTTCAACAAGAAACTGGGCAAAGATATCAAGCAGGTCGCGCCTGAGACGATGCAAGAACTCGTCAATTACGATTGGCTGGGCAACGTTCGCGAGTTACAAAACGTGATCGAGCGCGCGGTAATCTTGTCCGAAGGACCTACGCTCACCCTGGCGCCACAATTCCGAGACTCGGCAGCGGTCGGACCGGAAAACGGCGCTGCGTCTACGTTGTCAATGGACAATGTTACTCGAAAACATATCGAGAGCGTTCTCGCACAGACGAGCGGCCGAATCGAAGGCCCGCGCGGGGCAGCTCGATTATTAAATGTGCATCCCAACACGCTCCGAAGCCGGATGCGCAAGCTCGGGATTGTTCGAACTAAGCGCGCGGCCTAACAAGTCGCCGCGTTGCGCCATGGGAACAGTTGCTCTTGCAATTGTTTTCGTGCGCGGTGCAACATGATCCAGAGATTGTTTTCGGAAATGCCGAGCTCGGCACAGACTTCGCGGCCGGTGTGATCATCGCACTCGTAAAGCGAAAACGCTCTGGCCAAGCGATTCGGTAACTTTTCAATTGCTTCCTCGATGGCGGCTCTCAATTCCTTTCGTTCCAATTGCGTACTTGGATCGGCATCGCGTACCGATGAGAAATCTTCGACCGTGACGCTGTTGAATTCGTCGCGATCGGTTAGTTCAGCTGAATCGAAGATGGCGCGATGGCGACACGTGCGGCGCACATGGTCACACATTTTGTGTTTCAAAATTCCGGTAAGCCAAGTGCGTTGAGTGGAATTCCCTGAAAATCTGTCTGCGCCGGCGAATGCAGCCAGAAACGAATCTTGCACTGCATCTTCAGCCGCTTCGCGATTCCGCAAGCGGCCGAGAGCGTTGTGAAAGAGATATTCTCGATGTCGTTCGATGCCCTCGACCGGTGTCGCGGTCGCCTTCGGTGGATTCAGGTGCGTTGAGTGGAGATTGATCATGGGCAACCCCATTCGCAATCCACATGCCAGCGAGTGACGTCGGATATAATTATTTCATAATAGCTTCTGTCTTAGAGGCTTATCCCCATAACGAATTTCGCAAAGAAAGAGGTCGTCTCCAGGAACGACCACGATTTTTCGTGGGGGACCACGATTGTTCGTGGTTTGGAAAGCTCACTTTGTAAGGAGTGGATCAAACCTCCGACTAACTGATCGAAATGAAACAGTTCGCCACATGGTGTCTCATATCCTTGTTGTTAATCCCGACTCTGACTCAAGCAGATCTGCCGGTAAAGAAGGTACTCACGCTTGAGGCGGCCAAGAAAATTGCGGCTGCATCGGAAGCGGAAGCAAAGAAGCGCGGATCGGCAGTCGTAATCGTCGTAGTTGATGATGGCGGACATCTCTTACTTCTCGAGCGACTTGATGACACTCAAGTCGCGAGTGTCGAGGTCGGGATCGGCAAAGCGCGGACAGCCGCTATTTTCCGCCGGCCGAGCAAAGTGTTCGAAGACCAAGTGCGCGATGGTCGCGTAGCCGCCCTGGCTCTGCCCGGCGCAACGCCACTGCAAGGCGGCGTGCCGATCGAATTTGAAGGTAAGGTAATCGGCGCGATAGGCGTCAGCGGAAACACGCCGCAGGAGGACGAAGACATTGCGAAAGTTGGCGCCGCTGCCGCTGCAGCAGCGTTTGAGGATGTCCACGCGAAGTAACAGCAAACCGTTTTCACAATCAGCCCAGCGATTACATCTCGGATTTTTAGCGCCCCAAGACTTTGGCCCGCGGACGAACAACATATTCGTCGGGTTGGCTGGACCGAGTTGTTCTATGACCTTGTCTTCGCGGCTGCGATCGGTCAGTTGAGCACTCCGTTCCAAGCGGATTACTCCTTCGAAAGTCTGTTTCGGTACGGGTTCTTGCTGGCGCTGGTTTTTTTCGCGTGGCTTGGCTACACGAGGTTCGCCACCCAATTCGCAATCGATGACGCGTTGGAGCGCGGTCTTATCGTCGCCCAAGTTTTTCTGGTCGCGGTGATGGCCGCAAACGCGACCGGCCGGCTCAGTAGCAGAGACGCAGCTGGATTTGGCGCAGCCTATGGTGGAGTTCGTGCGATTCTCGCGCTGCAATACCTTCGGGTTGCTCGATTGCCGTCTACAAGATCGGTAGTTATCCGACGGATTGTTGGCCTGGCGGTGGCCGCAATTATCTGGACTGTTTCGGCGCTGCTTCCGGCGCCGCATCGCTATGTCGCGTGGACTCTTGCTCTCGCGGTCGATATTGCGAACACATGGCTGCCTGCGCGCAGTACGCATTTGTTGCCGCCGGGAGCTGCCCACTTTCCGGAAAGATTCGGACTGCTCACCATCATTTTGTTAGGCGAATTTGTCGCTTCGGTCATGCGCGGCATTGAAAGTCAGCATGGCTGGAGTGTCTTGGCCGCAATGGCAGCAGTCCTGAGCATGGCCTTGGGATTCGCCCTTTGGTCTGCCTACTCGGACGGAGCGGCAGGTTGGGAGGTCCGGCACGTGAGATCGATAAGAGATGTCATCCAACTCCGCATTTGGATCGCGCTTCACTTTCTTCTGTTTTTGGGAATCGGCGTCCTTGGAGTCGGTGCGCGTCGCGGAATCGCGTTACCGCCAGGCGGGCATTTCAGCACGACGGAACAATGGCTCATCTGCTCAGCATCATCCCTCATCTTGCTCGTGATCATGGGAATCGCTGTGACCTCAGATCAGCATGCCATTTCGAGACGATTCTCCGTTTTTGCTCCGCAAGCTGGGCTTGCCCTTGTTATGTTGGCCTTCGCACCGTTCGATCGACAGATCACCGCCACGGCCCTGATCTTCTTGCTATTATTTTGCTTTGTCGCACAAACAGCGTCGCTCGTGAATAATCAACGCACCACCGTCTAGGAAGTGTGGATCGACTGCTCGTTTGAGAACTGCGTTGCTAGCGAAGCCAACCGCCGGTCGCTTGAATTGGTATCGCGTTTTCAGTGATCCATGCCGCAAGCGCGCTCGGTTTGTCGGAGCTAAACGCTTTTGGAAGCGCAACCGAACCCGTCCAGCGTTCGGCATCAGGCATCATGTCGGTCTTAGCGAGCTGCAGCACGACGAAATCGTGCCGCAGTTTGCGTCCCGCGTTCTCACCGCGCGCCACATCGGATTGCAGATCGTTGCCGAGGATCGCAATGTTCAAGTTAAGCATGTGCGGTTGGGTATTCTGCGGGACGAAATTAGCAGTTAGATTTACGCCGTCACTCAAACTCACTCGGAGGACGCCGACTTTTTGCGCTGCTGGCCAAGCGGTCCGGCCAACCCAACCGTTCCATTCATGTCCGTTCAGCACAAAAGCAGGTGTGTAAATCGAATCGCCTCCCCAAGTCGCCGCATATCGCTGCTGCCTCTCAGTGAATTGTGGCCTCGAGAAACGATCGCGCCAACCGAGATGGTCCCAGTAATCGACGTGAAACGCGATCGGCACGATTTTCTTCCACAAATCTGGGCTCGACTTTAGGTTGCTGATCCATTTTTCCGCAGGTGGGCAGCTGCTGCATCCTTCTGAAGTGAAGAGCTCGATTAGCGAAACCTGGGCTTCGTCACTTTCGAACGTAATCGGCGCTTCAGCGAAGACGTAACCCGCAGCAAGCCAGATTGTGACCACCGCCACTGCGATAATGCGTCTTTTAATTTCGCTCATGTAAGTCAGGCTATTGCCCCCACCATTTTTGCGTCGGACCGCTCGGCACCCATTCGGTCGAGCAAATGATCGCCGACGCGCAATGCGTTGGCCATAATCGTGAGCGCTGGATTCACTGCGCCGCTTGAACAGAAGAAACTTCCATCGACAACATAGAGATTGTCGAGCTCATGGGCTTTGCAGTGACGATCGAGCGCACTTGTTTTTGGATCGTTGCCAAAACGGATAGTGCCATTTTGGTGGGCGACGCCCGCGAGTGGGATGCGTTGTCCGAGAAACAGATTGCGAGCGAAAATTCCTTCGTGGCATTCGTGGCCGTGTATCGAACACTTCGTCTGCTGCTGCATCAGCGATTCAAGCTTCTTGATTAATCGCTTGTGGCCTTCTTCGTTGTTTGGCTTGTATTGCAAGACAATTTCGCCATCGCGATTGATCGTCACGCGATTGTTCGGGTCTGGCAAATCCTCCGACGTGAGCCAAAAATCCAGCGAATGCTTGCCCATGAGATCGAGCGTCCACTTTGGAGCAACTTTTGGCGCGCCGGCCTTCAGCGTGTCACCATCGAGTTTGCCAACGAACGAGATGTGACCCATCGGGAATTCCCAATCGGGCGAGCGATGGTAGAAATCGTTCACCGAAAGCGTTTTCTGAAAAACGGTCGGATTCGGGCACTTGGAAAGCGCCATCAGGACGGAATTGACGTGGCCCATGTAATGGCGGCCGACGACATCAGATCTATTGGCGAGGCCGCGTGGATGTTTGCTGGTTGCCGAGCGCAATAGAAGCGCGGCCGAATTAATCGCGCCGCCGGAAACGACAACTACATTCGCGGAATAACTTTCCCGCTCGCCATTGCGCGCAACGTGTACTTTCGTGACCTCGCGCCCGGAGCCATTCGTTTCCAAACGCGTCACTTTGGTATCGGTCAGCAGTGTAACGTTCGGATACTTTAGTGCGGGAACGACGCAGCA
>Ga0306920_100006699_pt1 | contig 15084 bp, 9 predicted proteins | sample flu12Cox44000170_FD_204666 | JGI IMG/M metagenome (GOLD analysis project Ga0306920, IMG submission 204666) | Lab enrichment of tropical soil microbial communities from Luquillo Experimental Forest, Puerto Rico - flux4day.12C.oxic.44.000.170 (v2)... | ecosystem: Environmental > Terrestrial >... | reverse complement strand
TCTTCGATTCATTCTCACTGACCGTCTTTGTCACGATCGTCGGCATTCAGGCGGGGCCGAGCTTCATCGCCGGTTTAAAATCGGTAGGCCTGCCGCTCATCATCGGCGGCCTAGTCATACCGCTGGTTACGCTGCTGATCGCGGCCGCCTTCGGAAAGTACGTGCTCAGACTCAATCCGGTGATCCTAAGCGGAGCGCTCGCGGGCTCGGACACCTCTTCGGCCTCTTTCGGCGCCATGCAAGACGTCGCTAAGAGCAACCTCTTCACCCTCGGATACACGATAACTTACGCGATCGGCAACGTCTTGCTCACGGTGTGGGGCACCGTCATCGTCGCAATTTTCGCTTCAAAGACCGCAGTATAAGGAGTAACGGCCATGGCTACCAACGTCACTTCCGATCCCCTCGAGCGTTTTCGCAAGTTCGAAACGCTGAGCCCATTCGAGTTAAAAGACGATCTCATCAAGCTCGCAAAAGACCCCGAGAGCACGCACGTTTTTCTGGACGCGGGGCGCGGGAATCCGAACTGGATCGCGACGACACCGCGCGAGGCGTACTATCTCTTCGGCCGGTTCGGCATTGAAGAGTCGAAACGTGTTTGGGACGCTCCCGATCTCGGCGGAATGCCGAAACGCGAGGGCATCGGTGCGCGCTTTGACGACTTCATCAAGCGCAATGCCGGCGAGCCTGGAGCAGCAGCGTTAAAATCCTACATTGATTACGGTACGAACCAGCTCAAGTTCGATAAAGATGCCTGGCTCTACGAACTGACCGATGCGATGGTCGGCGACATGTATCCGGTGCCGATGCGCATGGGCAGGCACATGGAGCAGGTAGCCCGGGCTTATCTCGTACGCGAGATGTGCGGCGACTCGCCGCCGCCAGGAATCTACGACATCTTTGCCGTCGAGGGCGGAACCGCCGCGATGTGCTACATCTTCGATTCGCTGATGGTCAATGGATTGCTGAAACGCGGCGACAAGATCGCGCTCGCGGTACCCACGTTTACCCCATATCTCGAGATCGCGCATCTCGACAAGTATGCGTTCGAGACCGTCGAGATCGATGCTAGCGGCGTCTACCAATCCGGAGCGCATTCATGGCAGTATCCCGACAGCGAGATCGACAAGCTGCTAGACCCGACGATCAAGGCTTTCTTCGTCGTCAACCCGAGCAACCCGCCGTCGTACGCGATCCAGCGCTCGACGCTCGAGCGGATTGCGAAAATCGTAAACGAGAAGCGCAAAGACCTCATCATCATCACCGACGACGTCTACGGCACCTTCGTTGACGGATTCGAGTCTTTGATGAAGTATGCGCCGCGGAACACGATCACCGTCTATTCCTACTCAAAGTATTTCGGCTGCACAGGATGGCGTTTGGGTGTGATCGCGATCCATCAGGACAACGTCTTTGAGGAAATGATCGCGGCGCTGCCGGAGTCTGAAAAGCAACGGCTGCGCACGCGGTACGGTCCGCTTACGCTAACGCCCGACAAGATCAAGTTCATCGATCGGCTCGTTGCGGATAGCCGTCAGGTTGCGCTCAACCATACGGCGGGCCTCTCGATGCCGCAGCAGGTGATGATGACCTTCTTCTCGCTCTTTGCGTTGACGGACGCGAAGAATGCATATCGGGACTTGACGCGCCGCATATGCCAAGACCGCTTGGACCTTCTTTGGAAGGGAGTGGGCGAAACGCTCGTCCCCGATCCGAACCGCGCCGGCTACTACTCGACGCTCGACCTGATGAAGTGGGCCGAGCTCAAGTACGGCAAAGAGTTCATGAAGCACTTAGTCGCGAACTATCACCCGCTGCAGATCGTCTTTGCACTCGCCACCTACCACTCGATCGTGCTGCTCAACGGAAGCGGCTTCGGCGCGCCGGACTGGTCGGTCCGCGTCTCGCTCGCCAATTTGCCGGATAGCGCGTACAAAGAGATCGGAGCGGATCTCGCCGACGTCGCGAAGACTGCGCTCGAGCGCTGGAAGAGTCAGGGATGAAAACTTGGGCGGCCGCTGTTTCCTTGGTGGTCTCCATTGTGGCGGCGGGATGTAGCCACGGCAACACGGAGAATCAGGCAAACGTCGCGACTCCTGCGCCGACTGTGGTCGTGTCGAAAATCCGTCCCCAGACGGTGCCGATTTCGCAAGACTACGAAGGCACGTTCGCCGCAATCGAGAGCGTTGAGATTCGCGCGCGCGTAGAAGGCGTGCTGGAAAGCGCGCCGTTCAAGGAAGGCGACCTCGTCCGAAAGGGCGATCTGATCTTCCGAATCCAGCAAGACGAGTACCTCGCGGCGCTGCAAGCCGCGCAAGCGCAGGTCGCGCAAGGGCGCGGCAATCTCTTCGCGCGCGAGGCCGCCCTCACGCGGACGAACATCACGGTCGCGCGGGACAAGCCGCTCGCCGCCGAAAAGGCGATTCCGCAAAAAGACCTCGACAACGCCATTCAAAATCGGGAAATCGCCAAGGGCGACATCCTCGTAGCACGCGCGCAGATCGCGGGAGGCGAAGCTGCCGTTACGAACGCGAAAATCAACTTAGGTTATACGACGATCTACGCCCCCGTCACGGGCTTAATCGGGTTCCTCAACTTTGACGTCGGTAACGTCGTAGGCGGCGCGGGAGCGCAAGTGCTCAACACGATCAGCGCGATCGATCCGATCAAAGTAACGTTCGCGCTCGACGAGCCGACGTACTTGGCCCTGTCGCGCAACCGTACCGACCCAACCGTGAGAGCGCTCCGCGATCAAGACCTGCGAATCATCCTGGCCAACGACCAGACCTACACCTATCCCGGGAGGATTTACGCGTTCAATCCTACAGTCGATCCGAAAACGGGGACGATTAAGGTCGAAGCAAGGATTCCGAATCCCGACGGACTCCTTCGTCCCGGCGGTTTCGCGCGCGTTCGCGTCGTGATTGAGAACCGGCGAAACGCTTTGCTCGTACCGCAAACCGCAATTACGAAGTCGCAAGGCGTCGATACGGTCTACGTCGTCAACTCCAACAACGAGGTCGTGCTTCGCTCGGTCTCCCTCGGACCCCAATATCAACAGTACTTCGTCGTGGAGTCGGGACTGAACGCCGGCGACCGCGTCATCGCCCAGGGGACGCAGAAGGTTCAGCCCGGCTCGAAGGTCGTCGTTAAGGCGAAATAAGAAGTGGCACATTTCTTCATAACGCGCCCGATCTTCGCGATGGTTCTCTCCATCGTTATCGTGTTGTTGGGCGGCATTGCGATCCTCGTCCTCCCGGTCGCGCAGTTTCCCCCGATCTCGCCGCCGCTCATCCAAGTTCAGGCCACCTACATCGGGGCGAGTGCTTCGGTGGTAGAGCAATCCGTCGCGTCACAGATCGAAAACGAGGTCGTCGGCGTCGACAACCTCATCTACATGCAATCCACGAGCACGTCGAGCGGACAGTATACGCTCAACTGCACGTTCAAAGTCGGCGCCGATATTCAGAAGGCGCTTATTGACGTCCAAAACCGCGTTTCGCAGGCCACTGGACAACTGCCGGAGGCCGTGAACAAGTTCGGCATCACGGTGCGGAAAAAGTCGCCGCAGATTTTGATGGTGGTGGCGCTTTCCTCGCCGACGAACTCCTATGACCGGCTGTTCTTAAGCAACTACACGACGCTCAATCTCATCAACCCTCTGCTATCCGTTCCCGGCATCGGCGGCGAGAATATGATCGGGGAGCAGGATTACGCGATGCGCGCTTGGGTGCGCCCCGATCGATTGTCGAAACTTGGACTCGAAGCCAGCGATTTGGCCGACGCCATCACGAAGCAGAACGTGCTGATTCCGACGGGCGCGGTCGGCGCGCTGCCGGCGCCGAAGAACAATCAGTTCCAGCTATCGGTCAACTCGCAGGGACGTCTCGTCGACCCCAAGCAGTTCGGCGACATCGTCGTGCGTTCGAATCCCGACGGGTCGATTTTGCGGCTACGTGACGTCTCGCGCGTGGAGCTGGGGGCCCAGCTCTATCAGACGCTCGGGTCCCTCAATAGCAGACCGGCGACGGTAGTCATCCTCTATCAAACTCCCGAAGCCAACGCTCTTACCACGGCTAAGGCAGTTCGGAAAAGAATGGAGGAGCTGGCGAAAGCCTTTCCGCCGAGCCTCAAGTACTCGATCGCCTACGACAGCACGCTCTTCGTCAAAGACTCGATCAAGGACGTGATCAAGACGCTGTTCGAGGCACTTCTGCTCGTTATTATCGTCGTCTTCGTCTTTTTAGGAAGTTTTCGGTCGTCGTTCATCCCCATGCTGGCGGTGCCGGTGTCGCTAATCGGCACCTTTATCGCGTTCCTTCCACTCGGGTTCAGCGTCAACACGCTGACGCTCTTTGGCTTGGTGCTCGCGATCGGCATCGTCGTCGACGACGCCATCGTCGTGGTTGAAGGCGTCGAGCACCATATCGAAGAGGGTATGGAGCCGCTAGCAGCCACCGAAAGAGCGATGAAGGAACTCACGGCGCCCATCTTGGGAATTTCGCTCGTTCTAACGTCGGTCTTCTTGCCGTCGGCATTCATCAGCGGAATCGTCGGGCAGCTCTATCGACAGTTCGCACTGACCATTACGATCTCGGTCAATCTATCGGCGATCGTCGCGCTCACGCTTACGCCCGCGCTCTGCGGGATCATTCTTCGGAAGCGCACACGGATGTGGGGTCCGTTCGGATGGTTCATCGACCAATTCAACGGCGTGTTCGCCGGGGTAACGAAAGGTTACATGGGACTACTGGGCTGGCTCATGCGACGGGTGCTTTTGGTGGTGGGCCTGCTGGCAGTCTTCTACGTACTCGTTGGCATGCTCGGCTCGAAGTTGCCCGCCGGATTCGTGCCGGACGAAGATCAAGGCGTCGTATACGCACTGGTCCAGCTGCCCTACGGCTCATCGTTAGACCGCAATGCGGCGCTCGTGGGGAAGATGGAAAACGATTTGAAGTCGGTCCACGGCGTTGCCGACGTGATCTCACTCGCCGGCTATAATCTGCTGACCTACATTCAAGCGCCGGACACCTCGAGCTTCATCGTGGTGCTGAAACCCTGGGACGAGCGCACCAAGGAGCATTTGACGCTGCACGGCATCATCAGCGAAATCGACGACAAGATGAACGCGTACCCGCAGGCGGCATCGTTCCCGTTCGTGCCACCGACGATTCCGGGTCTCGGCAACGCCTCGGGCTTCGCGTTCGAGCTTCAAGACACGGGCGGCCATACGATCAACGAGCTGGCGACAGTCGCCGACAAAGTCGTCGCCGAGGCCCGCAAGCGCCCGGAGCTCACCGCGATCAACAACACGATGCGCACCGCTATCCCGGACATCGAGCTGGACGTCGATCGCGACCGAGCCTCAACCCGCGGCGTCGGGGTGGCCGACATCTTCAGACAGCTCCAGGCGTATCTGGGCGGCTTGGTCGTCGACGAATTCACGTACTTCAACCGCACCTGGGACGTCATGGTCCAAGCCGAGCCGGAGTTTCGCGCGAATGCAAACAGCCTCTCGTCGATCTACGTACGCAATAACAGCGGCGAAATGGTTCCGATACGGGCGCTGACGAAGGAACGGCGCAGTCTCGGGGCCGACTTCATTCAGCGCTTCAATACGAATCGCGAGATCCAGATCTTCGGGTCAAACGCGCCCGGCTACAGCACGGGACAAGCGATTGCGGCAATGTCTGACGTCGCGGCGAAGACGATTCCCGCGGGCTTCACGTACGGCTGGTCGGGCACCGCCTATCAGGAAGTAGCCGTCGGAAATACGCAAAACATCATCTTCGCGTTCTCGGTCCTGTTGGTGTTCCTGTCGCTGGCCGCGCAGTACGAAAGCTGGGTGATGCCTCTGGCGGTCTTGCTCGGCGTCCCGACCGGCATCCTCGGCGCCTTCCTCTCAGTCTTGCTCTGGCGGCTCGACAACAACGTCTACGTCCAAATCGGCATCATTCTCGTTATCGGCCTGGCAGCGAAGAATGCTGTCCTTATCGTCGAGTACGCACGCGAGCGCCGTCGCCATGGCGAATCAATTTTCCAAGCCGCCTCGGACGCCGCGCGTCTTCGCTTTCGGCCCATCCTCATGACCTCGTTTGCTTTCATCATCGGCGTCATCCCGCTCATGTTCGCGCACGGCGCCGGCGCCGCGTCGCGGCACTCGCTCGGCTCGACGGTCTTCGCCGGTATGCTTGCTGCGACGTGTTTCGGCATCTTCTTCACGCCGACGTTGTACGAGCTCGCCCAGCGCTTCATCGAGCGGCGAAAGAAACCACGCGGAAAGCATGAGGAGGCAACGAAGGCAGCGGAGCCGGCCGTCGTGCGATCGAGTGAAGAACCGGCATGAAGCTCGTCATCGCGTTCATCGCGTTCGTCCAGCTGATCGCATCGTGCGTTCCCAGCACGCCGTCGGCTCCGCCCGACGCGCAGATGCCGAACGTCTATCGCGGAGAGGCTTCCACCGCGACCTCGTTAGGAAGCTTGCCGTGGCGCAGCCTCTACGACGATCCCGTGCTGCAGGCCCTCATCATGAAAGCCCTTGCACGGAATTTCGACGTCGAAATCGCGTACACGAACATTCTGCAGGCCGAAGCCAATCTCGGCATTACGGGGGCGAACCAATCGATCTTCGTCAACGGCTTCGTTCAAGCGCCTTTTCAGGCGACGGCCGGAACTAAAGCGCCGGGTACGCCTACCTCGGAGTTCTTGCCGCAGGGAGGCGTCGAGGCGAGCTATCAAGTCGACCTCTTCGGGAAGCTCGCTTCCGCGACGGGTGCGGCGCGAGACCAGCTCCTCTCCAGCGAGGCCGCTAAAGATACCGTCCTTGCTACGGTCGTCGCCGACGTAGCCAGCGCGTACTTCCGGCTGCGCGAACTCGACGACGTCCTCGCCTTCACGCAGCAAGCGATTAACATTCGCCAGGAAAATGTCCGATTGCAGACGCTACGCGTTGAGGGCGGCGAGTCGTCCCTTCAGGATCAACGGCAAGCCGAGCAATCGCTCTACGAAGTCACGGAAAATCTTCCCACGATACGGCGGGACATCGCGCAGACCGAGAACGCGCTGGCTGTTTTGACCGGCGACTTCCCGCACGCCATTGACCGGGGCCTGCCGTTGACGGAGCAAGTAAAGATGCCCGCCGTCCCGCAAACCGGTCTTGCGAGCGAGTTGCTCCAGCGCCGTCCCGATATCCGGCAAGCGGAGTATTCGATCGCCGCCGCTGCCGGAAACGTAGACGTGGCACGAAAGCTGCTCTATCCATCGCTGAACCTCGGTGCGTCGGCTGCGGTAGGCGGACAGCTTATTAACGGCGAGTATTCGCATGCGCCGGCAGGAGTGGCGCCCGTGAGCGGCCTCTTCTATGGCCCGCTCGGGCTATTTTCGATCGTTGCGCAACTGCTCCAGCCGATCTTCAACGGCGGCCAGATTCGATCTCAAATTCACCTTGCGCAGGCGCAGCATCAGCAAATCGCGATCTCCTACTTGCAAACCGTTCACAGGGCCTTCGAAGAAGTTTCCGACGACATTACTTCGTACAACGAGTCCCGTTTGCGAAGCGTGCAGTTGAAACTCTACCTGGACGCTTCAACGGATTCCGTCCGTTTGGCAAACGAACGTTACGAGAACGGCTTTACAGCGTATTTGGAGGTTCTCAACGCGCAAACGCGCTCGTACCAAGCGCAAACCAATTACGCGGAGGGCCAGCTCAACGAACGGCTGGCGCTCGTGCAGCTCTACCTCGCCCTCGGCGGGGGTTGGCAAACTCAATGATACACCTAACACGACAAGAGAGGTGCGTATGTGGTTCGTAGCCACCTTAAAACAGTATCCTGAGATAGCGATGTTCTTGTCTCTGGGCATCGGCTACTGGGTGGGAGGCAAGAGCATCAGGGGCTTCAGCCTCGGATCGGTAACGGCGACCCTGCTCGCCGCGATCGCAATCGGTCAGCTCGGCATAAAAGTCTCAAACGATCTCAAGGCGACGTTCTTCTTACTCTTTCTCTTTGCGATCGGTTACGGCGTCGGTCCACAGTTCGTTCGCGGAATCACAAAAGACGGAGTGCCGCAGGCAATCTACGCGGCGATCGTCTGCATATTCTGTCTAGCCGCCAGCGTCGTCGTTGCTAAAGCCGCGGGCTACGACGCAGGCGCGGCAGCTGGTCTCTTTGCCGGATCGCAAACGATCTCCGCATCGATGGGCCTGGCCACGGATGCGATCAACCGCTTGGGGTTTCCCGCGGATCAGACGAAGGCGTTGCTGGACCTCATGCCTACGGCCTACGCTGTAACTTACATCTTCGGCACGGTCGGATCTGCAATCGTTATCGCTATCCTTGGCCCCGTTCTACTCCGCATCAACCTGCCCAAAGCGTGCAAGGAGTACGAAGAAGCGCACGGCGGGAAGCGGCGACTTGGGGGACTCGGTGATGCGTGGCAAGCGTACGACGTGCGTGCTTTTAAGATCGCTCCGGATGCCCAAGTCATTGGCAAGACCGTCGCCGACGTTGAAGCCATGCTCGAGGAGGCAACGAAAGGCGCCGGCAACCGCATGTACGTATTAGACGTGCGACGCGGCGATAAAATCGCAGAAGCCACAAGCGATTTCGTGCTGCAGGCCGGCGACACCGCATCGGTGGTCGGCACGCGCGAACAAGTCATCGCTCTGCTCGGCTACGCCTCGAAAGAGGTTGACGATCCCGAGCTGCTCTCGGCTCCAACCGAAGGCGTCGACGTCTACATCACCAGCAAAGAGGCCGACGGCAAGACGCTCGAGGAGCTCGGAAAGCTGCCGGGCGCGCGCGGCGTCTACGTGCGAGCGATCAAGCGCGGATTTACGGAGACCCCAATTCCGGTGCTCGGCGATACGAAGCTCTACCGGGGCGACGTCGTCTCGTTGGTCGGCCGCACGCAGGATACGTCGGTCGCCGCGAAAGCGCTCGGCGTGGTCGATCGCGCAACCGACGTCACCGACGTGGCGTTCATCGGAATCGCAATCACGATCGGCGCGCTGATCGGTGCGGTCGTCATCAAGGTTGCGGGTGTCCCGATTACGCTTTCGACCGCCGGCGGCGCACTGATTTTAGGCATAGTCGCCGGATGGTACCGTGCCGTTCGCCCGACATTCGGCCGCATTCCGACCCCGGCGCTCTGGTTCATGAACTCCGTCGGCCTAAATATGTTCATCGCGGTCATCGGAATAACCGCCGGTCCCAAATTCGTAGCGGGACTGCAGCAGCTCGGAATCGGCCTCTTCCTATGGGGAGTCGTCGCGACCACGATTCCGCTGATTCTCGGCATGTACCTCGCCAAATACGTTTTCCGTTTCCACGACGCGATTACTCTCGGGGCAGTTTCCGGAGCGAGAACCACGACGGCGTCACTGGGCATGGTATGTGATATCGGTAAAAGCGACGTACCTGGTCTTGGCTATACGGTTACGTACGCCGTCGGAAATACGTTGCTGACGATTTGGGGCATGGTCATGGTGATGTTGGTTCATTGACGCCCTACTGAGCACTAAGAATGGAACACGAACATGATTAGTCTGGAAAAAAGCAAAAACGGCCGGCGCGTAGACGCCTTCTTCGAAACTCCGGGAGCCCGTGAAGATCGTTGGCGCGATCTCGTCGATGCCGCTAAGAAGTGGGCTGCCGGGACCGGCAGCCGCGCGGCTTTCGAGTCGGCACTCAACGAAGCGGCCGTGATCGAAGCGTTTCACGGCTATCCTGGGCCGAGCCTGATGGCGGCACTGCGGAATCGCGCCGAAAGCGATGACGCCGCGGGGGCTGCCGAGCTCGCATGGCGCATCGCCTCGGCGTTGCTGACGCGCTCGTTTAGGCAGCATGCGTCGGATTGGGATCCGCATGCGGATATCTCGGCCGACGTCCCCGACGTGTTGCCCCCAACTCTAGGTACGCCGTCGTCCGCGCCGCCGTACTTCGAGGTCCTTATCGTCACTGGTGCGCCGATCGAACGATGGGCGTCGATCGCAGCGGAGTGGCGCCGGCTGCGCCGTTCTCAAGACGAGTTCATTTATGAGCCGGTCATCGTCGGCACCGCCGAGGATGCCGTCTGCGCGGCGATGTTGAACGCGGACCTCGCCGCCGTCGTGATCCAGGAAGGTTTTGGATATCACTCGCGGCAAGATGCCCCGGCCCTGCGCAACATCGTCGATACCGTCGCAAAAGAAGAGCTATCAGACGGATCCGCGCTGCGCTTGGCGCGAGTCCTTCACCAGGGGCGCCCCGAGCTCGATCTCTACCTGCTCTCAGACCGACGCGTCGAGGAGATCGCCGGCGATCCAAAAGCCGACATCGTCCGGCGCGTCTTCTATGCCGTCGAGGAGCTGCTCGAGCTGCATCTCGCGATACTCGAAGGCGTTGCGGCGCGCTATGAGACGCCGTTCTTCGATAACTTGAAGAAATACGCGCAACGCCCTATCAGCACGTTTCACGCTCTCCCGATCGCTCGCGGCGCGTCGATCTTCAAGTCGGACTGGATCCGGGACATGGGCGAGTTTTACGGCCCGACGCTTTTCCTGGCCGAGAGCAGCGCGACAACCGGCGGTCTCGACAGCATGCTCGAGCCGACGGGCAACATCAAGCGCGCTCAGGAACTGACAGCCCGCGCGTTCGGCGCCGAGCGCGTATTTTTCGTGACCAACGGCACATCGACGAGCAACAAGATGGTCGTGCAGGCGTTGCTTTCGCCCGGCGATATCGCGATCGTCGACCGTAACTGCCACAAATCCCATCACTATGGGTTTGTGATGGCCGGCGCGCAGCCGATCTACGTCGAGGCCTTCCCGCTGACCGAATTCTCGATGTACGGCGCGGTGCCGCTGCGTACGATTAAACAGGCGCTCCTCGCGGCAAAACGCGACGGGCGGCTCGACCGCGTCAAGATGGTCGATCTGACCAACTGCACGTTTGACGGCCACATGTACAACACGCGCCGCGTCATGGAAGAGTGTCTGGCGATCAAACCCGACCTGATCTTCCTCTGGGACGAGGCGTGGTCCGGATTCGCGCGATGGTCGCCGTTCTTGCGCCCGCGCACCGCAATGGGGGCCGCGGCCGACATCGAGGAGTGGTTGCGCGACCCGGCGAGCGTCGACGCCTACGAGCGACAGCGCGCCGAGTTGGGGAACGATCCGTCGGACGAAAAGCTGCTCGATGCGCGACTGCTGCCGGATCCTCGCAAAGTACGGCTTCGGGTCTACCAGACCAACTCGACGCACAAGTCGATGTCCGCATTGCGGCAAGGATCGATGATCCTCGTGAAGGACGTGGAATATCCCACCGTCGAGCAACAGTTCAAAGAAGCGGTGTTCACACACGCTTCCACCAGCCCAAACCAGCAACTGATCGCCAGCCTCGACGTCGCGCGACGCCAGATGGAGCTCGAAGGCTTCGGTCTCGTGGCCAACGCGATCGAGGTATCGCTGGCGATTCGTCGCGAGGTGAATCGGCATCCGCTGATCTCTAAATATTTCCGGGTCGTACCGGCCGACGGGATGGTACCTGCAGAGTACCGCCGGAGCGGCTTCACCGACTTCCTCGCACCGGATGCGAACTGGGCAACGGCGCTGCAGAGCATGCGGGACGACGAATTCTACCTCGATCCTACGCGGATGACCCTCGTTTGCGGGACGGCCGGTTACGACGGAACCCAGTTCAAGAATCTGCTGGCGAACCGGTACAATATCCAGCTCAACAAGACGTCGCGCAACAGCGTCTTGTTGCAGTCGAACATCAACAACACGCGCAGCGATGTGGCGCATCTGATCCGCGTCCTCGTCGAGATCTGCCGGGAGATCGAAGAACGGCTCGGGTCCGGCGGCGAGGGTGAACGCAGCGCCTTTGCGGCCCGCGTGAAGAGCTTGATGACGAACGTTCCGGATCTGCCGAATTTCAGCTACTTTCACGAAGCGTTTCGACGTGATGCAGGAGCCGGCACCAACGAAGGCGACATCCGAAGCGGATTCTACGCCGCCTACGATGCGGAGGGATGCGAGCACATTCCGCTGCACGATAAGGAGATCGATCGCCGATTGAAGGATGGTCCGCCGCTCGTATCGGCGCATTTCGTCATCCCGTATCCGCCCGGGTTCCCGATCATGGTTCCAGGCCAAGTAATCACCGCCGACACGATCGAATTCATGCGCAAGCTCGACGTGAAGGAGATTCACGGCTACAATGCGGCGCAGGGGTTAAAGCTCATTAGCCCCGCCGCGTTAGCGAAGCTTGGCCGTAGTAAGTCACACGATTCGGCCAAAGATTCGATGACGAGCGAAAGCCTTACCGTATAAAGCATGGCTAAGAAGGAGGAGCTGGTCATGGCTTAAGGTTACTAGTTCCTCCGACCTACGACTCGGACTCACGATAGAAAGGATCACTAATCGGTCTATGAAACGTCTTGTTACTGTACTAATTGGCGGCGTCGCGATCGCGGTGACTTCGGTCGCTGCGGCACTGGCTAGTCCGCCGAGCCTCACGGGAACGTGGAGAGTCGAACAGTCCGGCCTCAACGGAACCACGACGGCGACCATTACCATCACTCAGTCCGGCAATGGCATCGTCGGAAATAACGCAGCCACGGGCACTGGATACACCGGCGAGTTCGTTAACGACACGCAGATCAACGGCAAATGGCACGGCCCAGGCGGCGCCGGATGGCTCACGATCTACGTCACGCCGAACGGTCACAGCTTCAACGGGACCTGGGGCTACAACGGACGTTCGGCTAACGGATCGTTCGTCGGAAACAAAGTGCTGCCGCCCTCGCCCTTGTCGGCAGCCGGAACGTGGCACGTCGTCGGCGCCGGCGGTCCCACCGCCTTCGTCGGAAAGATGACCTGCAAGCAGTCCGGTCCTTCCGTTGTGTGCATCTCGGGCGGCGTGACGTTGAACGGGAAAATAACGCCCACTGATCCGCGCAAGGTTAGAGCGACGTTTAACATGGGCGGCACCTCCGGCGTCTTCTCGTTCTGGTTCAACAACGACAACAACAGCTTCAACGGCGTGTGGTGGAAAGGGAATGGTACAGGAACGCCAACAGGCCGCGTCGTCGGACAGCGCTCTCTCGGAGGCTAACGCCACCTCAGGAGCGTGACGAACTTCCTCGATCCAGTCCCGACGTGGGCAATAATGCTCGCGTCGGGACTCCTCATCTTCGCGATGGGCGAGGTGGGGTTTAAGTTTGGACAGCGCAAGGGCTTTGCAGCAGACGGTAAGGACCCATCGTGGCTCTTGGAGGCGTCGGCTTTCACACTGCTCGCACTGCTGGCGGGGTTTTCGTTCTCGATGGCGCTTGGCCGGTACGATGCCCGGCGCGCCACTTTCCTCCGAGAAGCCAACGCGATCGGCATGACGTACCTCCGGACGCAACTGCTTGACGCCAAAACGGCTGCAGCCATGCGCGCGGATCTGCGCGCGTACATTACGGAACGGCTTGCATTTGCGCGCGCTGACGCGGCGCCGCAGCAGCGAGCGGCCGCCGAAGCTAGATCCGAAGTGATTCAGTCTGTCATGTGGGGCCGAGCGATGCGAGCCGCCCGACGGGACGCGCGTTCGACGATGGTGCCCCTCTTTGTTTCCGCTCTGAACGACGCCATCAACCTCAGCACCGAAGAGCACGCCGTGCTGGCGAATCACATTCCCGACGTCGTGATCGTCTGGCTGCTGCTCATTGCGCTTATCGCGTCGTGGATGATGGGATACGGTTTCGGGAAAGAAGGGAGACACGCCCCGATTTTCAAAGCGGTCTTCGCGGTCATGGTTGCTCTCGTCTTCGGCCTCGTTATCGACCTTGACCGGCCCCAGCGGGGTATCATCCGCGTTAATTTAGCGCCGATGGAGAAAGTTCAACAAAGAATGAACGCCGCTGCGACGCCATTACGGCTGCGGTAGCGCAGCGATGAAATACCGTTGAGTCGGCGCACGGCCTCGCGTCTCGGGGCGGTCGTTATCGTCATAGCAATAGCCGTGCTCATCGCGGTCCTGCCTCGTCGCTACCATATCGTGCCGAACTGGTTTGCTTATTTAGGGATGTTCCTCATGATTGCGCCGATGCTCGCCGGTGCGCTGATCAGCGGCGGCAGACTTTGGCGAGAAGTCGAGCGCGGCGTCGAGTTCGTCGCGGTTTGGATGGCGCTTTTTTTCAACGTGTGTAACCTCCTGATCGCCGCGTACGATCTCGTCGAAAACCCCGGCAAACTAGATCCGACCTTACTGTTCTATACCTCGATTGGCATCTGGAGCGGGAACGTTCTTATCTTCACGCTGCTATATTGGCTGGTCGACTCCGGCGGCCCCGACGCGCGCCTGAGCGGAAGAGTCGCCTATCCTGATTTTGTCTTCCCGGCAATGGACGATCCCGAGCACGCTCCTCCTGATTGGCAGCCCAGCATCGTAGACTACCTATTTTTGGGCTTCACGACGTCGACCGCGTTCAGCCCAACCGAAGCGATGCCGTTCACGCCGCGTGCGAAACTTCTCGTAATCCTTCAAAGCAGTATCGCGCTGATTACGATTGCGATCGTCGCCGCCCGCACGATCAACATCTTACGATAGCTTACGGCGCGATTTTCGCGCCTCCCAAGGATTTCGTCGTAACGCTGTGACGCTCGAAAACGCAAAGGGCGGGCTTATAGCTCGTCTCGACCGCTACGACAGGGCTACAATGGCGCTGTAGGGAAGCGACCCCTGGCTTTACTTGCCGCTTTAGCGGCGATCTCCGCGGATACCGCGGTCCTCAGTTGCCCCGTACGTGGGCGAAAGGGCAGTATTATGAAACAGTTCCTTATTCTCGGCACCATTGTCGCGATGTTACTCCCGGCTGCAGTGCAGGCCAAGATCGTCTCAGGTAAGGACATAACTTTACAGAGCTGCACGATCACGCGGGCTGCAAACGGCGGGGCCAACGGCATCAACGTCGTATTCGTTAACACGAATAGTGTCGCTGCCAAGCAGGTGGACTTCGTAGTCCAGGGTAGCGGTCAGACTTTTACGCTGACGGACCACGGCACGTTCAAACAGGGAGACGTGATCAACCATAATCTAACGACTCCGACAGGCACCACCT
>Ga0306920_100006698_pt1 | contig 15084 bp, 13 predicted proteins | sample flu12Cox44000170_FD_204666 | JGI IMG/M metagenome (GOLD analysis project Ga0306920, IMG submission 204666) | Lab enrichment of tropical soil microbial communities from Luquillo Experimental Forest, Puerto Rico - flux4day.12C.oxic.44.000.170 (v2)... | ecosystem: Environmental > Terrestrial >... | reverse complement strand
GCGGATCCGTCGCTTTTCCGCGAGATCGAGGCCCCCGCGGCCATGATCGAAGTGAAATCCGGAACCCTGATTGCGTCCGCAAGCGCGGGCTAAAGGCGCGTGAACCAAGCTTGTAAACCTTCCGCACTTGCGGTCTTCGGGAACAAGACCGCGGGCCGCTTCTTTAATCGAAAGAAGCCCCAGGGTCGGGTACGGGACTAAAGGCGCGGCAATGCCGGAACCGGCCGCAGATGAGATCGTGCGAAACTTGATCGAAGCGCTGGAGCGTTTGCGCGAGGATTTGGATCGCATGGAACTCTGGACGGCGGCGCTCGAACGCTTTCATCGTCCCATTCCGGATTATCGCCCGAGTGACCAGCATTTGCTGAGTTCGGACCTGAAACGGGGGCGGCCTCCGCCAACGTAATCGCCCATTTCAACCTTCTGCACAGCGACTGCGTGTGATTTGCGAACGGCGCCGAACAGCGACGCGGGGAAGGCCGATTCCAGGCCAAAAGACGGTTGCTTTTGCGTCTCGTCAAAAGCTTGAAAAACAGCGATCTGACAATATGTTAGTTTCACCCCTTTTGTCCTGTACGCATCGCCTTTTTGGTGTACAAGATTCACCGATTCACACATATTTTTTGAAGTGATTCGAAAGCCCCAACATGGCCGAACCTGTCCGCAAACAAATTCGCAAACCGTCCGATTACGACGCTGAATCGATCAAGGTCCTCAAGGGGCTTGATGCCGTCCGCAAGCGGCCGGGCATGTATATCGGCGACACCGATGACGGCTCGGGCCTGCATCACATGGTCTACGAGGTGGTGGACAACGCCATCGACGAGGCGCTCGCCGGTTTCGCCAAGGAAGTGATTGTCATCCTCAATCCGGACGGTTCCTGCACGGTCCGCGACGACGGCCGTGGCATTCCAACCGACATCCATAAGGGCGAAGGTGTTTCGGCCGCCGAAGTCATTATGACGCAGCTCCATGCCGGCGGGAAATTCGACCAGAATTCGTACAAAGTTTCAGGCGGTCTGCACGGCGTCGGGGTCTCCGTCGTCAACGCGTTATCGACGTGGCTGCGGCTGACGATCTGGCGCGACGGTCAGGAACATTTCATGGAATTTCGCGATGGCGAAGCGGTCGCGCCGCTCGCCGTCGTCGGCGCCGCGCGCGATAAGCGCGGCACCGAAGTAACCTTTCTGCCTTCGAAAAAAACCTTCAGCATGACGGAATTCGATTTTTCCACGCTGGAGCATCGGCTGCGCGAACTGGCGTTCCTCAATTCCGGCGTAACGATCGTGCTGTCGGACATGCGCCATGCGGTCGAGAAGCGCGAGCAAATGCGCTACGAAGGTGGCGTCGAAGCGTTCGTCAAATATCTCGACCGCAACAAAACGCCGCTGGTACCTCAACCTATCGTCATCAAATCCGAGCGCGACGGCGTCATGATCGATTGCGCGCTGTGGTGGAACGACGGCTATCACGAGACCGTGCTCTGTTTCACCAACAATATCCCGCAGCGCGACGGCGGCACTCACCTCGCCGGCTTCCGCGGTGCGCTGACGCGGCAGGTCACCGGCTACGCTGATTCAGCGGGCGGCGCGCGCAAGGAAAAAGTCGCGCTGACCGGCGACGACTGCCGCGAAGGCTTGACCGCTGTTCTGTCGATCAAGGTGGCCGACCCGAAATTCTCATCCCAGACCAAGGACAAGCTCGTCTCGTCCGAGGTGCGGCCGGCGGTCGAAGGCATCGTCAACGACATGCTCAACGCCTGGTTCGAGGAGCATCCGTCCGAGGCCAAGGTCATCGTCGGCAAAGTGATCCAGGCTGCCGCCGCGCGCGAAGCGGCGCGCAAAGCGCGCGAAATGACGCGCAAAAGCGCGCTGGGAGTCACTTCGCTCCCCGGCAAGCTGGCCGATTGCCAGGAACGCGATCCGGCCAAATCCGAACTGTTCATCGTCGAGGGCGATTCCGCCGGCGGCAGCGCCAAGCAGGGCCGCAACCGCGAATTTCAGGCGGTGCTGCCGCTGCGTGGCAAGATTCTCAATGTCGAGCGCGCGCGCATGGACAAGATGCTGTCCTCGGAGCAGATCGGCACCTTGATCACCGCGCTCGGCACCGGCATCGGCACCGATGAATTTTCAATCGACAAGCTGCGTTACCACAAAATCATCATCATGACCGACGCCGACGTCGACGGCGCTCATATTCGCACGCTGTTGTTGACGTTCTTTTATCGGCAGATGCGCGAGATCATCGATCGCGGACATCTCTATATTGCGCAACCGCCGCTCTATAAGGTGACCCGCGGCAAGTCCGAACAATATCTCAAGGACGAGCACGCACTCGAAGACTACCTGATCGACGCCGGTCTCGAAGACACCGTGCTGCGGCTGTCGTCGGGCGAGGTGCGCGCCGGCAACGATCTGCGAAGATTGGTCGAAGAGGCGCGCAGCATCCGTAATCTGCTGCGCGGGTTGCACAGCCGGTACAATCGCCAGGTGATCGAACAAGCTGCCATTGCCGGCGTGCTGCGCTCGCAGGTCACCGGCGATTCGGTCAGCGCGGCCGCGGCGGCGGAATATATCGCAAGGCGGCTCGACGCTCTCACCGAGGCGGCGGAGCGCGGATGGACAGGCCAGTTCAGCGAGACCGGCTTCCAGTTCGAGCGCACGCTGCGCGGCGTCAAAGAGGTCGCGGTCATCGATCAAGCGCTGCTTGGCTCCGCCGACGCCCGCAAGCTCGACGAATACGCGCCGTCGCTGCAGCAGACTTATCCGCGGCCGACGCCGCCGGCCATGCTGCGGCGCAAGGACGAAGAGGTGCCGATCCATGGTCCGGTTGGCTTGTTCGAGGCGGTAACCTCCACCGGCCGTAAGGGCGCAGCGTTGCAGCGCTACAAAGGATTGGGCGAGATGAATCCGGAGCAGCTCTGGGAAACCACGCTCGACACCAATGCGCGCTCGTTGCTCTGCGTCAACGTGAAGGAAATCGACGAAGCCAATACGATTTTCGACGAACTGATGGGCGACAAAGTCGAGCCGCGTCGCGAATTCATCGAACAGCACGCGCTGGCCGCAAGCGTCGACGTCTAGAACATAATCCGAAAAACCTTGCCCTCGGGCGTGGTCCGAGGGTGGAAACTGGCTTTGCCAGAACGCTTATTGCTGCAATCTGAAGCAAATGCGCTCTAAGCAATCAAAACCGCCCCGGTAGCACCAGGACTTTGGATGGGGTCGGCAGCGTCCCCTTCGAGACGACGACCGAAGGAACTTCCGCCGTTTCGACATCCCAGAGCTTGCGCGCCCGATCGAGAAACCGGTCGAGGATGTACTGGCCGTAATAGTGCATCGGGATGATCAGCGGCGCCTTGAGCGCGGTGAGCACTTCCATCATGCCGTCGAGATCAAGCGTGTAACTGCCGTCGACCGGCGCCATGACCACGTCGACACGGCCGATCTCGTTAAGTTGTTGCGGGGTGAGCGTATGATGCAGATGCCCAAGATGCGCGATGCACAAATTGGCAATCTCGAATATGAAGATCGAATTGCCGTAACGTTCGGTCGTGGTGCTGCCGTAGAAGCTGCGAATATTGGTCGGCACGTTGCGCACCCGCACGTCGCGATATTTCAAGTCCCAGATCGCAGGTTGCTCGGGGCTCGTCCCCCAGCCGCGCAACACGTATTTGATCGCCGGGTCGGGATGGTCGGTGTAATGCGTGTCGTGCGCATGGTTCATCGTGGCGATATCCGGCACCAGCGGCGTTTTGATGTAATCATTGTAATCGGTTGCAATGCGCACGAGTTGCGGGCTCTCGATCAGGAAAGTCGCATGGCCGAGAAAAGTGAGACGGACCTGATCCGGATTCAGCGCCGCCAACTCAAAGGCGCTCGAATTTGACGCGCCAGGTTTCGGGGCAGTCACGCGCAACACCGCGGGGATGACGCCGGCGCCATCGCCGGCGACAAGGCCGGGACAGGTTTGCGTCATTTCCGGGTTTGGCGGCACCGCCGGCTGCGCAATCGCAAGCGAAGAGAAAATCGAATGCGCGATCGCCGCCACCCCAAACCGGACGATCCATCGCGAGATGTTCATCCTCGGAGGTCCTGCTTTCAAGCGGCGGACGATAGCAAATCGGATGACCCGGTGCGCGCGGGTGCCGCCACAGCGCATCCTACGCACGTGCTCTAGCGCGCCGCGGCGCCGCGCGAGGAACGTTCGCGATGGATTGAAAATCGCCTCAGCGCGCCGAGGTGATGGTGCCGCGCGCCGTCAGCACGACCCAGTGGCCGTCCTGGCGCTTGATCACATCGACCCGTCCGATACCGGGCAGCACACTGCCGGCACTGACTGCGAACAGTCCGGCGTAACGGCCCTCGACCAAGGCATGGCCGTTCTGCACATCGTGAACAACCCAATCCGGCAAAATGCGATCGCTGAGTTTCGGGGATTCCGTGGGGGCCGCCACAGCCGTCAGTGCAGCGGTTTGAGCTGGCGCCGAAATGGGCTGCGCTGCGGCTGGCAACGAACCGGTCATCTCGGCGGCAGCGCTGCGTTGGTCGATCCGGTCCAACCGATCGACGATCTTGGCAAGGGTTGTGGTGTTGCGGGCCGCATTGTCGAGACTGGTTTTGAGACCGGCAATGTCGAGGTTGGATTTTAGCGCGGCGAGCTGAAGCTTGATCTCCCGTATGGCCGCGATTGTGCTCTCGACGCCGCTCGCGGCTGCCGGAGTTTGTGGCGGCGGATAAATGAACCGCGCCAATCCCGAGCCCGACAGCGAGCCGACGAATGAACCAAAGCCTGCGGCGAAGGCCACGCTCGCCGCCAGTGCGAGGAAACGCCGGGAGCGCGCCGGCGCCCCAGCAGTTTTAGTTTGCTGCGGTTCGGCTGCCGCGCTGGTTTCGGCTTGATCTGCGGCGTCGCTCGATTTTGGTGCTACGACCGCGGGCAGATTGACGCGCACCGCGCCGGCGTCGGTTGCGGCTGCGTCGCCGCCTGCAGCAGCATGATCGGACGTCTCGGCCATTTCGGATCTCCGGCATTTACGGTTGATCAATCGTTAACCAGCTTTTGGTTATCGTTTGGTTACCGCTCGCGTTTTCCGAAACGAGGCCGATCGGATTCTTAGTCCGCCAGACCGTTCTCTTCGGCCAGTTGCCGCAGCGATGTCTCGGGGCGGGCGCCGAGATGTTGGATGACTTCCGCCGCCGCGAGCGCGCCAAGCCGGCCGCAGCTGCGGTCGTCAGCGCCGCGCGCCAGCCCGCACAAAAAACCGGCGGCAAACAGATCGCCCGCTCCCGTCGTATCGACGACGCGCTCGACTGGGAATGCCGGCACCGCCTCGATACCGTCCGGACCGATAACGAGGCAGCCCTTCTCGCTTCGCGTCACGACCGCTGCCCCGATATCGGCGCGCAGTGCGGCGACCGCGCCGTCGAAATCCGAAGTCTGATACAGGCTATGCAACTCCGCCTCATTGGCGAAGACGAGATCGAGCGTGCCCGATCGCATCAGCTGCAGGAATTCGTCGCGCCAGCGGTCGACGCAGAAAGCATCGGACAGCGACAGCGCAACTTTACGGCCGCTGCCGTGAGCGATCTTGGCCGCTTTGAGAAAGGCTTCCTTGGCGTGTTTGGGATCCCACAGATAGCCTTCGAGATAAATGATGGCGCTCGCCGCCACCATCTCCTCGTCGACGTCCCGCGGATGGAGGTCTTGCGCCGCGCCCAGATAGGTATTCATGGTGCGCTCGCCGTCCGGCGTCACCAGCACATAGCACCGACCCGTCGATGGGCCGTCCGATGCTGGCGGCGTGCTAAAACTTACACCAGCCGCGCGGATATCGTGACTGAACGCGCCGCCGAGCTCGTCGGCTTTGAGCTTGCCGATGAACGCCGCCCGGGCACCGAACCCGGCGATGCCGACCATCGTATTCGCCGCCGATCCCCCGGATATCTCGATCGCCGGGCCCATGGCGTCGTAGATCGCTTGCGCGCGCGCCTCGTCAATGAGCGCCATGCCGCCCTTGCGCATGCCGTGCGCCGTCAGAAAGTCGTCATCGGCCCGGGCGAGGACATCGACGATGGCGTTGCCGATGCCGAGAACGTCGAAGCGAGCAGAGGTCATAGTTGGCATTGAGCTTCAGGCGGCTGTCGCGGGTCGCGCACTATAGCGGGCGCCTCTTGCACGGCAAGCCGACGGATGGCATGGGGACACCATCGACCGGTACTGGCGCGACCAAACCAGATTGACCGTAAAGTTGGATTCGCTTGGGCGAGGTCTTTGCAGATGAAGTTCCAAGAGCTGATTTTCTCCGGCGTGCAGCCGACCGGCAACCTTCATCTCGGCAATTATCTCGGCGCGATTAAGCGCTTCGTCGAGCTGCAGAACCGTTTCGACTGCATTTATTGCGTCGTCGATCTGCACGCCATTACGGTATGGCAGGACCCCAGCGAATTGCCGCGGGCGATCCGCGAGGTCACCGCCGCCTTTCTGGCCTGCGGGATCGATCCGAAAAGAAATATCGTATTCAACCAGAGCCAGGTCGCCGAGCACGCCGAACTCGCTTGGATATTCAATTGCGTGGCGCGGCTCGGCTGGCTCAACCGCATGACCCAGTTCAAGGAGAAAGCCGGCAAGGACCGTGAGAATGCTTCGGTCGGCCTCTATGCCTATCCGACATTGATGGCCGCCGACATCCTGGTTTATCGCGCCACCCATGTCCCGGTCGGCGAAGACCAGAAGCAGCATCTGGAACTGTCACGCGACATCGCTCAAAAATTCAACAACGACTTCGCCCAATCGATCAGCGAAAAAGGCTATGGCGATGCTTTTTTCCCATTGCCCGAGCCGCTGATCACCGGCGAGGCAACGCGGGTCATGTCGCTGCGCGATGGCTCAAAAAAAATGTCGAAATCGGATGCTTCCGATTTCTCGCGTATCAACCTGACCGACGACGCCGACGCAATCGCGCAGAAAATCCGGCGCGCCAAGACCGATCCCGAGCCGCTGCCGAGCGAGGAAAAAGGCCTGGCAGCACGGCCTGAGGCCGACAACCTCGTCGGCATCTATGCGGCGCTTGCCGACACCGACCGCGCCGGTGTGCTCAAGCAATTCGGCAATGCCCAATTCTCGACGTTCAAATCGGCGCTGACCGACCTTGCGGTCGCCAAGCTCGGGCAGATCGGCGCGGAAATGAAACGGCTTCTGGCCGATCCGTCGGCGATCGACGCGGTGTTGGTCGACGGCGCCGGGCGTGCGCAAAAGTTGGCGCGTCAAACCATGAACGCAGTCAAGGATGTGGTCGGTTTCGTGCGGGCACGATGATGCCGGCAACGGTGCAAAGCCGGTGACCACCGATTGGCCCGGCCTTGAATTTTCGGGCAAATTCGCCAACTAATGAGGTAGTTTGACGCGAGTCACGGCGCTGGTTTTGAAGCCGGCTGTGATGGAGGGCACGATGTTCATTCAGACCGAAGCGACGCCGAATCCGGCGACACTGAAATTCCTGCCCGGGCGCCCGGTTTTGGAAAACGGCACGCTGGATTTGCGTGATGCGGCCCAAGCCGAACAATCGCCGCTCGCCGAACGGCTGTTCGGCATCGCCGGGGTGAGCGGGGTCTTTTTCGGCTCCGATTTCATTACCGTGACAAAGAGCGCCGGCGAATGGCAGCAGCTCAAGCCGATGATCCTCGGCGCGATCATGGAGCACTTCATGTCAGGCGCGCCGCTCCTCACTGCCGGCGGCGCCGAGGTCAAAGACGGCGAAGAGTTCTTCGACGAGGCGGACGCCGCTACCGTCGCCACCATCAAGGAACTGATCGAGACCCGGGTTCGCCCCGCGGTCGCCAATGACGGCGGCGACATCACGTTCCGCGGTTTCAAGGACGGCGTCGTCTATCTCAACATGAAAGGGGCCTGTTCGGGCTGTCCGTCCTCGACTGCGACGCTGCGGCATGGCATCCAAAACTTGCTGCACCATTTCATTCCTGACGTTACCGAAGTCCGCCCGATGTGATCCGGCGCAGTTGGCGCCGACGTTCAACTCAGTCTTTGTGACGCTCCAGATTTTTGTGTCGCTTCATGCGTGTGCTTGCCATTGATACGGCGCTCGCGGCTTGCGCGGCTGCCGTTCTGGACACCGACCATGGGATCGTTGCAAGCGAGAGCCTGCCGATGGTCCGCGGCCATGCTGAGGCGCTGATCCCGCTGATCGCCCGGGTCATGAAGCAATCGGACACGACTTTCCGCAACGTCGGCCGTATCGCGGTGACGACCGGACCGGGAAGCTTCACCGGTGTGCGCGTCGGTCTGGCCGCCGCCCGCGGATTCGGCGTTGCTACCGGCGTGCCGGTCGTCGGCGTTTCAACGCTGGCCGTCTATGCCGCGCCTTATCTCGCCGGCAACGGCAAGTCGCCGGTGGTCGCCGCGATCGATGCACGCCACGATCATGTGTTTCTGCAGGTGTTCGGGCCTGGCGGGCAGACCGTCGTTAGCCCGCGATTGGCGCATTTGAGCGAGGCGATAGGAGCAGCATCCGGCGCACCGGCTTGTCTCGTTGGCTCGGCGGCGCGCGTGATCGCTGACGGGTTGGCGAAAAACGCAGCACCGCCCCGCGCCATCGATCCGCGCGACGCGCCTGATATCGTGTGGGTGGCGCAGATCGGCGCCGTTACGCCGCCAGCACAATCGGCGCCGAATCCGCAATATTTGCGCGCGCCGGACGCGCAGCCGCAAAATGCGGCGCAGCTGCCGCGCCGATGATGAACTTCGTATCACGCCTCTTTAGCCGCAAACGACCAACCATTGCCGAAGCACGCGCCGCCGACGCGACGGCTATCGCGGCCTTGCACGCGGTGTCGTTTCGGCGCGGCTGGGGTGAAGACGAAATTCTGCGGCTTTTGCTCGAACGCAATGTGGTCACCCAACGCATGACAGCGGGCGGCAAATTGATCGGGTTCATCATGTCGCGTCTCGCCGCCGGCGAAGCGGAAATCCTCTCCGTCGCGATTGCGTCGGCATGGCGAGGCCGCGGCCTGTCCCGACAATTGCTCAACCTGCACCTGCGGCGTCTCGCCGGCCTCGGCATCCGCGCGGTCTATCTGGAAGTCGGTGAGCGCAACACGCCGGCTTGCCGGCTTTATCGACGAGCCGGATTTAACGAGGTCGGCCGCCGGCACGGTTATTATGAAGACGGCGCGACCGCACTGGTGCTCCGCCGCGACTTCGGCTGATGACCGTCGCGCTCGGTTCGCAACAGTAGCCGCACGGAGCCGATGCCTATATGACATCGGGCGTCGTCAGTAGCCCGGGCATTGGATTGGGCGTGTATATTGGGCGAATATCGAAACCGGCTAAGCCGCTTGTGGGCGGCTGCGGATTGCCGCCTGGAGCTGATTTCGTGATCTGCAGCAAATGGTTAGGTTAGCGGTCGCGGCATGACGAAAGCCCGCAAGCTCTACGTCAAATCATTCGGCTGCCAGATGAACGTCTACGACTCACGTCGGATGGCGGACACCCTGGCGCCCCACGGCTATGTCGAGACCGGCACGGCCGAGGATGCCGATCTGGTCATTCTCAACACCTGTCACATCCGCGAAAAAGCCGCCGAAAAGGTTTATTCTGAACTCGGCCGCGTGCGCCGTTTGAAAGAAGCCGCCGCTGCCGAAAATCGCTGTGTGCTGATCGCAGTTGCCGGCTGTGTGGCGCAAGCTGAAGGCGAAGAAATCATCCGCCGGGCGCCTGCGGTCGACTTGGTATTCGGGCCGCAGAGCTATCACCGGCTTCCCGACCTGTTGGCGCGAGCGGCGCAAGGCCTGCGCGCGATCGACACCGAATTTTCTACCGACGACAAATTCGCGGCTCTGGCCGCGCCGGCGGCAGCGGCAACCCGCGCGCGCGGCGCTTGCGCCTTCGTCACGGTGCAAGAAGGTTGCGACAAGTTTTGCACGTTTTGTGTCGTACCCTATACGCGCGGCGCCGAGCTATCGCGTCCGGTCGATGGCATTATTGCCGAAATCGAATCGCTCGCCGAAGCTGGCGTGCGCGAGGTGACGCTGATCGGGCAAAACGTCAACGCCTATCACGGCATGGGTCCGGATGGCCGCGCCTGGTCGCTGGCAGGCTTGCTGCAACGCGTCGGCCGCGTGCCCGGCGTCGAGCGCCTGCGCTACACGACCAGTCATCCGCATGACATGGACGATGATCTAATAGCAGCGCATCGCGATTTGCCGAAACTGATGCCGCAACTGCATTTGCCGGTGCAATCCGGTTCGGACCGAATCCTCGCCGCCATGAACCGCCGGCATACGCGAGCCGATTATCTTAGCCTTGTCGAGCGCCTGCGCCGTGCCTGCCCCGCGCTTGCACTGACCTCCGACTTCATTGTCGGTTTCCCTGGCGAGACGGAGCAAGACTTTGCTGCAACGCTGGATCTGGTGATCGAGATCGGCTTTTCGGGCGCCTTCTCGTTCAAATATTCGCCACGACCTGGCACGCCCGGCGCCGAAATGGCCGAGCAAATTGACGAAACGATCAAATCGGAACGGCTGGGGCGCCTGCAGCGTGCGGTCGACGCGAGCCAAGCCGCGTTCAATCGCGGCTGTCTGGGCCGCACCTTTGACGTCTTGTTCGAACGCCCGGGCCGCCATGCCGGTCAGCTGGTCGGCCGCTCGCCTTATCTTCAGCCGGTGCAAGCCAGCGCGCCGGAAACGCTGATCGGCGAGATCGCGGCGGTGACGATTACCGAGATTGGCAGCAACAGTCTGTTCGGCAGACTTGCCGATCGACCCGCCGCGGCGATGGCGGCGATCGAGACGACTTTCGTCGCAACAGGAGCTTGAATGCGCACACCGGAAACGGAAGAATCGGTTTTTATCGCGCCGGACAACACGGCCCAGATCGTTCTTACGTTCGACGACAATCGGCTCGCTTCGACTCTGTTTGGCCAATATGGTCAGAATCTTGCACTGATCGAGCGGCGGCTGGGCGTGGTTGCCAATTCGCGCGGCAATCAGGTGACGGTCGCGGGCGCGCGCGAGGCCTGCGACCAGGCGCGGCGCGTTCTTGAAAGTCTCTACGAGCGGCTCAAGCGCGGCGACGATCTCGTGCCTGGCGATGTCGACGGCACGATCCGGCTGGCGCTGTCGCAGGGGTCGCTGTTCGATTTCGACCCGGCGGCGGCGCGGCAAAGCTTTGAGGAAATCAACCTGCGCAAACGGCGTGTGCGCGCGCGAACCGCCGCGCAGGACGCCTATGTCCGCGCGCTCAAGCGACACACGCTGGTGTTTTCCACCGGGCCGGCTGGCACCGGCAAGACGTGGATCGCGGTCGCCCATGCCGTGCAGTTGTTCGAGCGCAAAGAAGTCGATCGCATCATTCTGTCGCGCCCGGCGGTCGAAGCGGGCGAGCGGCTCGGCTTTCTACCCGGCGACATGCGCGAAAAAGTCGATCCTTATCTGCGGCCAATCTACGACGCGCTTTATGATTTAATGGATACGCGCATCGTCGAGCGAGCTCTGCAGACCGGCGAAATTGAAATTGCGCCACTCGCCTTCATGCGCGGGCGGACCCTTTCGAATGCCGCAGTTATTCTGGATGAAGCCCAGAACACGACGGCGATGCAGATGAAAATGCTGCTGACCCGGCTCGGCGAAAACAGCCGCATGGTGGTGACAGGCGATCCCAGCCAAGTCGATTTGCCATCCGGCCAGACCTCGGGGCTCGCCGATGCAGTGCGCCTGCTCGCAGGCATCGAAGGGATCGGACATATCAGCTTCACGGCGGCCGACGTGATCCGTCACGAGCTCGTCGCGCGCATTGTTGCGGCTTATGACGAGGAGGCCGGGCGCAAGCGCGAGCGCCGGGAATGAAGCGGACGGCGGCCGCCGGACTGACGATCGATGTGCTGGTCGATTCGGAACATTGGGAACATGTCAGCGCGGCAAAAGCCGTGGTCCGGCGCGCGCTCAAAGTGGCCGCCACTTCGTTGTCAACAAAATCTGCGGGGCTTGCCATCGTTTTGACCGACGATGCTGCGATGCGCAGGCTCAACCGCAATTGGCGCGGGATCGATGCGCCGACCAATGTACTGTCCTTTGCCACAAAAGACACCGGCGATCGGCACCGGCTCGACAATCATCTGGGCGACATCGTGCTCGCCTACGAGACCGTCAAGCGCGAAGCCCGCCGCGAGGGCAAACCATTCGATCACCACCTCGCCCACCTGGCGGTGCACGGCTTTTTGCATCTTCTCGGCTACGATCACGGAAGCGCCGCGCAGGCACGCTGCATGGAGGCGGCTGAGCGCGAGATCATGCGCGATCTTGCGGTGCCGGATCCCTATGGCGCGACCCGTTCGACCGCCAGGCACAGCCGGCGGACCGCAAAGCGCCCTGGCAGAGGCCGGGCGCGCGGCGCGCAGAATGGGTAAAATAGTCGTCCCGATCCTGCTCCCGATGACGCCCAATGCCTGAGCCTTCACCGCGCATAGAACCAATCGAGGGCGAACGTCATTCGCTCCCTGTCGTAGTGCCCGCGCAATCCGAGCAGCCGGAAAATTGGTTCACGCGCGCGATGCGCATGCTGTTCGGTTGGCGAGCGCCGTCGCCACGCGCGGATCTTGAACTCGTTCTCACCGCCGAACCGCCGCAATCGGATTTTTCGCCCGAAGAAGCGGCGATGCTGAAGAACATTCTAGATCTGCGGGAAACGCGAATTGAAAGAATCATGGTCCCGCGCGCCGATATCGTCGCTGTCCAGCAAGACATTACGCTTGGCGAGCTTGTCAAAGTATTCGAAGTGGCGGGCCATTCGCGCCTCGTGGTCTACAAGGACACGCTCGATGACCCGGCAGGCATGGTCCATATCCGCGACTTGATCGCCTTTATGGCGGCGCGCGCCGCGCATGACGAGGCCACAACGGATGGTTCTGCGATACCAAAAACTGCGGCGCTCAACTTCGCGAAAATCGATCTTGCTACGCCGTTGACCGCGGCAAAGATCGTTCGCGAAATTCTTTACGCGCCGCCGTCCATGCCGGCGCTGGACCTCTTGGCGAAGATGCAGGCTACGCGAATTCATCTTGCGCTTGTGATCGATGAATACGGCGGCAGCGACGGACTGGTGTCGATCGAGGATCTGGTGGAGCTCATCGTCGGCGATATTGCCGATGAACACGATGAGCAAGAGAGCCCGCCCATAACCACGCAAAGCGACGGCTCGTTTCTGGCCAATGGCCGCGCCAGCCTTGATGATGTGCGTGCCGCGATCGGCAGCCAATTCGACGTCGGCGATGTCGCAGAGGAAGTCGATACGCTCGGCGGTTACCTCGTCATCAAAGCCGGCCATGTGCCCGTCCGCGGTGAACTCGTACCGCTTCCAGAGCCGTTTGAGGCCGAGGTCCTCGATGCCGATCCGCGCCGGGTCAAGCGCGTCAAGATTTATCTGCGCAAGGATCGTCGACCGCCAGGTCTGCGCGAGGCAACGCCACCGCTGCGGGTGGCAGCGTCGCGTCCCGCAGCGCAACGCGACGAGGCAGCCCGGTCCAATCCAAGCCCTTCGCCAAACCCCTCGCGTGGACCGTGACACTAAACAACCTGGTCCACAGCATCATTCTGGCCTGGGGCTGGCGGCGGCGATCGATCGCGTTCACCGCCGGCGCCGTATCGGCTCTAGCGATGGCGCCGTTCAACGCTTGGCCGATCTTGTTTTTGACATTGCCCGTTCTCGTATTGCTGATCGACGGCATCGCAAGCCGCGGCTGGAGCGGCCTGATCGCGGCAGCCGATATCGGGTGGTGGTTCGGGTTCGGCTATTTTTTTGCCGGCCTGTATTGGCTCGGATACGCGTTTCTTGTCGACGCTGCGACCTTTGGCTGGCTCTTGCCATTCGCGGTCCTCGGCCTTCCGGCAATTCTGGCGATCTACATCGCGCTGGGAGTGCTGCTGGCCCGCACGTTGTGGCAACCCGGCGCGATGCGCATCCTGGCCTTGGCCGTCTGCCTCACCGCGACGGAATGGCTGCGCGGCCATGCCTTCACGGGCTTTCCATGGAACGCATTCGGCTATGCACTCACCGCCCCGTTGGCGCTGGCGCAAGCGGCTTCGGTGCTCGGCCTGTGGGGACTGACCTTTATCGCGATTGCGATCTGCGCCAGCCCAGCGACGCTGCTCGATCGGGACGCGAAAAAACGGCGGCCGCTGCTGCCATTCACGTTGGCCGCGCTCACGCTTGTCGCGCTCGGCACCTTTGGTGTGATCCGACTGGTGCGCACCCCGATCCGGCTCGTTGACGGCGTTCATTTGCGCATCATGCAGCCCAACCTGCAGCAGGACGTCCGCTTTAATTATGCCGCCAGGCGCGAAGTGGTGGACCGTTATCTCGCACTATCGGCGCGGCAGGGTTTTGATCAGGTCACGCATCTGATCTGGCCAGAATCGGCTTTTCCATTCTTCTTGACGCGCGAGGCGGACGCGTTCGCCCAGATCGCGCAAGCCCTGCCACAGAACACCCTGTTGTTTACGGGGGCAATGCGGCTCGCCGATCCTGACAATCCCGCGCTATCCGGCGTCTACAATTCGATCTACGTGATCGATCACCAAGGCTCGATCCGCTCCGTCTACGACAAGGTGCACCTCGTTCCATTTGGAGAATATTTGCCGTTCGAAGATTTCCTGGAGCGCATCGGCTTGCAGACGTTGACCGAACAGCGCGGCGGATTCCTTGCCGGCGACCGGCATCGCCTCATCACAACGCCCGGCGCGCCGAGCGCGTTGCCGCTTATTTGTTATGAGATCATCTTTCCCGGTGAACTGACGACCTCCGGGGAGCGGCCAGGCTGGATCGTGAACGTCACCAATGACGGCTGGTTTGGAATCTCCAGCGGGCCTTACCAGCATTTGCAGCAGGCCCGCGTAACCGCGATCGAGCAAGGTCTGCCGCTCGTTCGCGCCGCCAATACCGGGATCTCGGCGGTGATCGATCCAGTTGGACGCATCATCGGCTCCTTGCCGCTTGGCAGCGAAGGCGTACTGGACGCGCCCTTACCGCGTCCGATCGGCGCGCCGATCTATGCGCGCCTTGGCGACGCGCCGG
>Ga0306920_100006697_pt1 | contig 15084 bp, 15 predicted proteins | sample flu12Cox44000170_FD_204666 | JGI IMG/M metagenome (GOLD analysis project Ga0306920, IMG submission 204666) | Lab enrichment of tropical soil microbial communities from Luquillo Experimental Forest, Puerto Rico - flux4day.12C.oxic.44.000.170 (v2)... | ecosystem: Environmental > Terrestrial >... | reverse complement strand
CCAATAATCGCTTGCAGCCGTTCCCGATCGGCAGCGCTGACGATCACACATACTGTCTGAGCCATAGGCCCAGCATCGCACATTCCACTGCTCTTGTGAATCTACTGAATGCGTCAGTGCACTAGCTTCTCAAAAGGTCCTCGATGATGCGCCGGACTTGGTTACGCACCGCGTCGCGCTCGCTCCTCCCCAATGTCTCGATCTCCTCGGCAAGGTTCTCCCGGTCGAAGCGATTGTCGGCGACCGCCATCGTGCGCAGCACCTCGGCCTGGTGCTGCGTCCAGACATAGAAATCATCGTCGTAACGAGGTCCTTTCGGCATCCTCATCGCCTCATCTTAAGCGCAACTCGTGGCGCGGAGGACCCCGATCGGCGGCAGCCGCGGCGATGCGCTCGACATCCTCCTCGAGCATCAGCCCCGCCGCAGCCGCAGTCTGGCCCGCCTCGTATGCCGCTTCGACACGACCCAGCATCTCGGACGGTGAGGCCAGTCGAATAGTTGGGTCGCCTGCATCCCTGTCGTTGAATCGCTATGGTTGCAGCTGACTCGACGCGCGGATGTCGGCGGCGATCATATCGGGCGGATGCCGGGCGAGCGCGTGAAGCAGATGCGCGTACTGGCCAGGGTAGTCGACGAGAAACGAGAGCCGCAAGCCCGCCTCGGCGAAGGCGTCAGGATCGTAAAGACGGCGGCCGCCCGGAGGGTTCACGTAATGGGTGCCACCAACTGCCTTGACGATCGCGATGACCCGTTCCTGCGCCTTCAGGGCGGGGTCGAGCGCCAACTCCGAGCTTCGAGAGAAACTTGTCGTCAAGCCGAGAACATCGGCGACCAGCCTTAGCCCTGTTTCCAAATACCCGATGACCGAGGGGAGGGGTCCATACAGATAGGCGCGCAACCGGTCCACGGCGGGTCCCCGAGCATTTTCCAGCCAGGAATAGCGCGCCAGCCGCTTATCGAAGTTGGCTCGCGCATCGCCTTCGAAGCCGAGATCGCGGATCAGGACGTCTCGCGATGAACGCGCGAGCGGCAGGGTCAGCCACTCGACCCGTCCCATGTGCCCGGGCACCTGCGTGCGGTGCACCCGACCGCGGCGGGGGAATTGCACGCAGTCAAAGATGACGAAATGATCCACGGCATGAAGAAGCCGGAAATATCCGGCATAGGGAAAGAAATAGGGCTGCATTACCGCCACCCGCTTGGCATTTCGGGTGTCCGTTTGCGCATCGCAGTATTGTGCAATCAACACGAGAGCGGCTTGTCAGGATCCGTTGACACCTACCCGCTGCGTTTATTAACAAAAGCCGCGCGACGGTATCCGAAATTCTGATTTGCCGCTTCGGCTGGGAATTATGCAACCGATCACCGTAATCATTTCATCGTTCAACAGGCCATTGCACCTTTGGGCGTCACTCGACAGCTTGTATCGCTGCACGCGCTACCCGCACCATTTTGTGTTGCTCGACATGGCGTCCGACGATCAGCTGGTACGGCGCGTCATCGCCGCCTTTGAGCGTCGCGGATTATTTTCACAGGTCATTCGTTCGCCGCGCAACCATCCTCGGGAGTTCTGGAAGACCGTGTGGTCGTTGATGGGTGATGGCGGGGAATTCCTGGGGCACGTCGACGGTGACGTCGTCGTCGAGGACAGCGAGCCGTGCTGGCTCGGCGCCTTCGTCGCCTTGATGGAGCAGAACCCCAAACTAGCCATGGTTGGCCCGGCGATTGACAAGCGGGATTTCGTCTCATGGGAAAAAGCACGTGCTGTTGCCCCCGATCTCGACGATGAGCGGCTGGCGCAGCTGATCAAGCTCAACAGCCCAGAGCGCGATCAAGATGTCAGTCAGGGCGGCGCGCGTGGCTTGGTTCATCCGCATAACCCGCCCGGTCGCCTGCTGCTGATGCGCTGCCGCGCGCTCGCTCTGGTTGGCGCTGGAACGGATGGCGCGCTCGACCGGAAAATACGCGATGCCGGGTATGAAACAGGCATCGCGGCCGGCGTCCGCCATCGCCATCTCTCGCTGCTGAACCTGTTCGACTACCCGGATTATAACACCGCCGACCGGGACGCGTTCATGAGAACGACGGACGCCGGCTGAGGCTTAGCTGCGAGCCTGATTTCCAGCATACAAAGGAAGAAGGGGCCCAAATGGGCTCCTTCTCCTTGTGGAAGTTCATTCGTCGTGCTGCTTAGGGGGCCGCCGGCTGTGTGTTCAGGAAATTGAAGTTGCAGCCGACATCGCGACCGCGGCCGAACTCGATGTAGCGTGAGTTGACGTTGGCCACTGCGATGCCGCCGTTAAGCGCGTAATTCGTGGCGATCCACGAGTCGCCGCAGGGACTGTGCGGGTGCGTCCGGAAGTAATCTCCGTAGCGCGCGTCGGTACGGTTAGCAGTACCGCCCGCCGTCAGAGCGACCGTGGGAAAGAAACCGATGCCCCCGGAGAAGTCGTCCGCGATCCCGACGAAACCCCGCGCCGCTGGGCCGCCGCCGCCCGCTCTGCCGCCGATCGCCGTCGAGAGGCCGAGGTCGCCGCGATCGTTGGTCGAGATGATCGGGAGCCCGTTGCACTGAGCATTGTTCGTGATGAACATCGGCGTCTCGGCCAGGAGGTTCAAGCCTGTCTCGCCGGTGGATAGTTCATCAAAGATGGCCGAGTGGACGTGCGCCTGGGTATGGACGGCATCGGCGCCCACATTCCAATAAAAATAAACCCGGCCCTTGCCGACCGCGCCCCATCGATTGAAACCTTGAATGCTGGCCCATAAGTCGTCCGCGAAGTTGTTATTCAGGGTGCCGCCGCGGCAGTCCGGATTATTGGTAAAAGTCGAGGCCGAGATCGTTCTCAGGACGCTGGACGGTGCCGCGCTTGACTCTGGCCACGAAAAGATCCGGATCTGAGTCGAGTTCTCGGCCCAGGAGAAGTACTGGGTTTCCTTGGCACCCTCGGCTGGCGTTACCACCCGCTGGCCCACCGTGGCCCGATCATTCAGGTTCACGACTGAGCCTGCGGCGGTTACGCAGTCAGCGATGTTGTCGATGTTGAACCGCCAAATTTGCGCCTGGCCCCCTGGTCCTATATTGTTCAATGTCAGGTATAGGAAGCTGTTGCTTTTCCCGATCTTCGGATAGTCGGGCAGGATGTTGGCGGCGGCGCCTGAGGGACTGATCGTGTATGAACAGTTGAACCCCAGGGTGTTGATGTTGCGGAACACGAAGATCCGAACCGCTCCGTTGGTCAAGGCGGCATTGGTGTACAGCGCGGACATGAAGGTCACGCCGCGCCCCCTGTCGTGGATCACATCGTTGTCACAGCAGGAGAAGGGAGCGGCTGCAGGGCCGGCAGGGAAAACCGTTTTCGTCCAGGTGACCCCTCCGTTGAGCGAGAACTCGTAGTGGCTGAAATTGCCCGTGGCCAACACGTTTGCCGCGTTGTTGGCGGCTGCGGGCTCAGCGAGGGTGCTTTGGCTCGTCGTAGGGGGGTTCAGGTTGTTCCGCACAATGATCAACGATCCGGGGGCGAACGGGAACCGGGAGTCGTCCTCAGCAACCGGATCCGTCCCTTGGCCTTCGACTGCGGGCAAGCCCGCGGGGCTCGGCGGGTCATTCCGGGTGGCCGCGGCGGCATCTCTTTCGAGTTGCCGCTTCCGCGCGAGGAGCGATTCACGCTCTTGATGCGTGAGCCCTACCGTCGGGGTGCGCAAAGCGCCGGGCGAGTCCGGATCGAGGGTTATCTCCATTGCTTGAGTGACGTGCGCTTCCTGGGCCCGGCTGGAAACCGGGAGGGACCACGCGACGACGCCAGCAAGTCCGCAGATCACGGTAGCGGCACAGGTCCACCGCGGCGTTTTTGATTCCTTGAGCTTCATGGCCATACTTCCTCCTCCACGTAGACGTTCTGTATGCATCCGGGATGAACCTAAAATGCACGCTAATCCCGTTCGGGTGTCGGCGCAACAGGCTTCGACCACGTTATAACACGTTATAAAGAGACGGCGATCTCCGAGCCATCGGTAGGCGAACCGTTCTCGACCCATTGCGATGCGTCCGCAGCAAATCCGCCATTGCCGAAGTGCCGGAACGTGCACAACCGATCGGCGAACAGACACGCGACGGTGTGCATCCGATTGTGATGCTACCTGGTTGACCACGGTAACGAGGCCGCCCCGAGCAAAGAACAAAGCTGTCTATCGAATGTCGCATGATGGCATGATGCACAGCTTTTCCAAGGACGTTATTTAGCTAAACTGGAGTCCGATCCCTCCTCGCATCGCCGCCTCTCAGCCGCTCTTTTGAAGATATTGACGTACCGTCGACATAAGGTATATCCTCTGCCACACAAATATCGAAAAGCGCTTGTTATGAAAGACGCGTTTGTCCACATCGGATACCCCAAATGTGCGAGCACAGCACTTCAGTCGAATTTCTTCTCCCAGCTCCCGGAAGTGTTTTATCTCGGACCATATACTGGTGGCGTCATCTTTCCTTACTACAACGATGATATCAAATATACTGTAGAAGTAGACTGGAGGCTTATGAAAGACTTCGGATATGACCAAGCGAAGGCGGCGGGTGTGATAGAAATATGCTACGACGATTTTCTGGCTTCAGGGCGCAAAACATTCGGCTTCTCGTCTGAAGCTCTAGTTTTCACGCTGCATCATGATATCGATGTTACCCAGAAAGCCGCTCGTCTTTTCAATATTTTGGGGCATGATACAAAAATCATTATGGTGATAAGGAGACAATTTGACCTGATCAGATCTATATATCGTAATATGATATTAATAGGACTTACTTCGTCATTCTCCAAATTTGTCTCGGATATGGTTTACAACAAGTGGCGATCTTTCGTTTATGACTTAAATTTTTCAAAGATGTACGACTTATATCGATATCATTTCGGTAAAGACAACGTGCTCGTGCTTCCCTATGAACAACTAAAGTTGATCCCCATCGGTTCTTGCAGAAGATCGCCGACCACATAGGAGTAGGATGCACTGTTGCGAAAATTGCTTATGCAAACCAAAGTAAAAACGACGCCTTTTATGAACATTTCCGCGAACTTAATATCGCATATAGGCACAGCATGGGACTTGCCGTGGGAGAGCCGGTCCACCAGCACCGCTATGCGGAGTATTTTCCAAAAATAGACGGCTTGCCACCTCCTCCCAATGCCGAGTTCGAAATGACGCTCCGTTCGTTGCTGCAGAACCTGGCCGTAGAACGCTCGCGGAATTCCGAACTAAAAATTCGGTATGAAATCCCGCTAGATATCGAGGAATGGCTGACACACTACTATGGAAGCGCTAATTCCAAACTTGCCACCGAACTGGATCTGCCGCTTAAGGAACTTGGCTATCCGCATGCTTAGCGCCCCCTGGCGAAGTAGCTATCTGGAACAGTCGCGTAGCCCTTCTCCTTTAAGCCGGCGATTAGGACAGCGAGATGCAAGCCTATCTCTGCGTAGTTCCGAGCGGCAGGGAGCTGTTGATGTTTTATAATGGAAAACGGCCTTGGCCGGTGGGGCTTTGCGCGCATCCTCGCTAAAAGGGCTTGCGCTGTGATCGATTTCTTAGGCATTGGCGCGCAGAAGGCGGCGACTACCTGGATTTTTGAATGTCTGCGGCGCCATCCGGAGATATACTTTCCGGGTGGAAAGGAAATTCACTTTTGGGATGAGTGCCGGGAGCGCGGCATCGAGTGGTGGCTCGACATCTATCGGAACTCGGCGCATAACGGGCGCAAGAAGGGTGAAATTACCCCTGCCTACGCGCTCCTCGACGAGGATACCATCCATCAGATAGCCGCCATAGCCCCCGAACTCCGACTTTTCTATTCGATCCGCAACCCGATCGCCCGCGCCTGGTCGCATGCCCTGATGGTGCTCGGCCGCGCCGGGCATCTCGATAAATTATCAGATTCATTGTTCATCGAGCACTTTACTTCCGCCGCCTCGCGCAGACGGGGGGATTACCTCTCCTGTCTCGACCGTTGGTCGGCGGTGTTTGGCGCCGACAAACTTCATGTGACCGTTTATGACGACATCATGGCCGACCCGAGGCGCGTGCTTGGCGGGATTGCTCGCCACATCGGGATCGATCCGGAATTTGTTTTGTGGCTTCCGGACGAATTGGTGTCGCAGCCGGTGTTCGCCGGACCGCAACATCCGATTCGCCCATTCTTGCTCGACTTTCTGCGCGCGCTTTATTCACCGGCGATCAAGGCTCTAAGCGAAAGAATGCAGCGGAACTTCATGCACTGGTTATCATGGGATGGGTATAATTTCACATGTACACGAGACAAGGGGTAACTTGTGCAAGCAATCTATTCTACAGGCAATTATCGTTGGTCGCTCACCCCTATCCGGTCGACCACGGCAAAGAAGAGAGACCCAGCATTGAGCAGAGCTGACGATCGAAAGGCGCATAATAAGCGGCCACCTCTGTGGCGTCTTCGGCTCCAATGATGCCGTCCTCCGGGCTCGGCGCGACGACGGTAAGCAGGTCAGGAGATGCCCATTCCGGGTCGAGGCGCAGAAACGCCATGACGTCTCGCATCAGATCCCCCGGGCGTGCGCGGATGTCGTCATACCAGAACACAGCAAGTCGTTCCCCCAACGGGTAAAATCGAGCGTATTCTTGCAAGATCACCGCATACTCGCCGCGCCTGCGCATATACTGCAGATTATCTCGGAACGCCTCGATAAACGGAACCTCACGCGGAATGTTGCCAAGGTAGCGCGCCATATTCCACTGCGAAAACGCACGATCGACCGGATTCCTCAGTAGGTGAAGGATCAGCGCATTCGGGCAAGTATGGTGGATACGCTCAGCAAGGTTAGCGAATGAGGCATAAGCTGGCGAGATGTCGCCGCACTGCTGCCATTCGGCGGCATCGAGGAACTTCTCGGCATACCAGGACAAGGGCAAATCACGGTGGAAGAAATTAACCTCCTTTTCCCGCATAAAAACCTGCGGATGACGGGAGATCTGGGTATAAAACCATGTCGTTCCGGATTTTTGGGCACCAGGGCAGATGAAGTCAGCGAGCCGCATTAGGCCTGTCTCCATGCGAGTGACGCCATAGCGCAACGTCTCGGCGGTGTCGGTCTAAGCAAGTTGCGCGATGCAATCGGAAAGAAGTCACCAAGTCAGGGGGCGGTAAATGCGATCAAGTAGGATTCGGCCATTGGAAAGCCGAGTTTTGCCAGTTCCTCTCCAGGCTGCCAGAATTCTATCCGCTCTCGGTTCATCCATTCCATCAATGGGCCCACCTCTGCGAATCCAATGATTTTCTGGCCCGACCAATGGATCGCCCCATGGTAGGGACTGGGGTATTCCGTCGGGGCGTCGTTGGGTAGGACTAGACAATCGTGGATTACAACCGTTTGCCCAGAAAGCTTGGGAAACCAACTCGATATAGCGTGCCGCGAAATGATCTTACCAGGGAGCCCGCCGTCGTGCGCGTCATAAAACATCAAGATGGGACGCTCCCATTCATCGGGAATCGCAAAAGTTGTTGCTTCTACCGCCTTGTCGACAACGGAGCCAAATTGCAGCGTCGGGAAGTGGCTGGCCGTGAAGCCGCGAAAATCACGGGGCGCGATGTCGACGCCGTAGACGGTGCAGCCGGGCACCTCCGCAGCTGCCAGCGCCAGGGCGATGGTCGAAGCGCGAGAGCCGGTGCCGAGCTCGAATATGGACATCGGCTTGCCAGACATTACAAGCAACCATAGCTGCAACAGCGATGCCGCGCTCTGCTGATCAAACGGGCGTTTATCATAAATGTTTTCCAGTTCTGTGTATATGTTGTTAAAGCCTTCGAGCTTCTCAGAAATCAAATGTCGCCCTTGAGGAGAAGAAAATTGTGAGAAATGCATTGTGGAAATCCTCTTGGAACTCATAATCGCGAGCCGCGATCGAGCGCGCCACCCGTCGCGGATGAGATGCGGCCCACCTCCGATGCTGGCCTGCTCGCCGTCCTCGACCGAGAGTGTTTCGTCGCTTCGGATCGAGATCCTATGGACCTCCATGAAATTCCTGTGAGGCGTGGCGGTCGCCTCGGTCTTTGGAAGATCATACAATACGCGTTTTCGCAGACGGAGTTGCGAAAAAGTGGCCCCTGCGGGGCAGTTTGAAGCGGACGGCAGCCTTCCTATAACGTGCCGTGGATGGCGGACGGGCTGAGCACTCTCTATCAGGATTTGCTGGCCGGCAGCTACGATTGCGTCGACCGGATCGTTCTGAACGTCTATTTCCGCATGGGCCATGATCCGGGCGGGTTCCGGGTGTGGTGGCGGGCGCTGACGGGATCGGATGAGACGCTCGAAAACGCCTACCTGATGCGGCTGGCCGGCCGGTTCGGCCGTCGCGTGCGTGGATACGCCAAAGCCCATGGCATTCCTGTGATCGACTGTCCGGTCGGGCAGCGCAAGCACGAGCTCGCCGAAGAATATCTGGCTAAGACGAAGGTCACCCAGGGCTATTTCTGGTCCTGGTCGGTCGGGCACCGGCCGTGGTTTGGACCGTCGGCGCCCACCACATCGAAAGAAAGACGCCGGCCCCCCCCGGCCTTCGCCGGGGCGGCTTTACGTCAACCACCATTCCTTTCACATTCGCGATCGCGACTGGGGCCATCTGACGATCAAGATCAGCGGCCATCCTCCCTTCCCCGCGCAGGTGATCTTGAACGGCCATCAGTACGTTGCCTGCCAGGCGCGCAGGCTTCTTCAGAAACGCTGGGACCCGACATTTTCCAAGCATGGCATCCTCTTCACCAAGGAGGGAAATTGCTTTACCACTGTCTCTGACACCGCAGCTCTGGCGAAGATCGCAGACACCTTGTCCGAACCCCGGGCTGTAGGGCGGTTGAGCCAGATCTGCGAGCGTTGGATTTACAGCTGTGTGTGCTTCGCCCTCGACTATGACGAGCAGAAGCACAGCAGGTTCTCTTACGATTACTCCAGCTATCAGATCGAATACAGTCGAAACCTGATCTTCGATGTGGGCGGGGACATGGACCAGGTGTTTCAGGCCCTGATCGACCACAGCCGCGCGCCACTGGACCTGAAGACCATCAAAACCATCCTGGGCGACAAGCACCGTCCGAAATATCGCCGTGGGCCTTTAGCCCACGGACTTGATCTTTGGGGCGCCAAGCGCTCGGCCGAATGGCAAGTCGCGGTCGAGAGACCTCGCTATGATCTGACCGTCTTCAAGCTGCACTGCGGCCGGCTGACCCTTAAGATCTACACCAAAGGCGAACGCGTCGTGCGCATCGAAGCGGTGGTCCATAACACCCGGGAACTCAAATGCGGCCGCGCGCTCGACAAGTTTCCCGAAGTGGTCGGCCGACTGAAAGCGATACTGCAAAGATTTGCCGACGCTCTCAGCTGCATCGATCAGTGCTTCATCGCGGATGACATGCTCGAGCAACTCCCCCTCGCGGCGCAGGTCGGCAAGACCCTCGTCGGGGCCTATCTGCCGGATCGTTGATCCGACGCAGGCTCCTAGGCCGAGGCAGCTCCGCGACGCATCAACGGTGATGCGGTTCCGACCCGCGCATCAGAGCCTGATCAACCGTCGTCTCGACGATCGCGCCTCCTGCACTGCCCGGCAGAGCCTGAAACAAATGCTTCCAAGGGAGCCACGAATTCATTTGCCTGCATCTTGCGACGGCGGACATGAGAGTGCAACAGATGCTCCTACGGCGCCGTGGCAGAGCGTGTTCGGGCCTTCTCTATGGACCGCTCGGCTCGGTCATCGATTACCTCGAAGCGGGATTCCGACCGGTCGCCGACCTTCTCGGCCTTGCACCGATCTTCCTCTCGGGCTCGATCCGGACTTCGGGAACCATCATAGAGAGGTAGGAATGCTATTTGAGAATTCGCGCGAATCCGAAGCCCGACCGGCCAAAACCGTTGCCGTTATAGAACACCAGAAGGCTGCTGCCGCTGGAGACGACACACGGATAGGCCTGCATCTCGCAGTCCCAATCGGCGGATTGCGGTGGGTTTGCATAGCGCACGAGTTCCGGATGGCGCCGCCAGGTGACGCCATCCGCCGAGTGAGCATAGCCAAGCCTATATGGCGGGACAGGAATGCCGTCGGAATTCCGCCAACCTCGGCAACAAAACCACATGTGCCAGCCGTCATGCCGGCGGACGACCCAGGGTCGAGCCGTCGCTGCCTCAGCCTCATCGGCAACCGCGAGCGCGGTCCTTTCTTCGGTCATCCAGACTATGCCGTCGCTCGAACGGGCATGTTTAATGTGATAGCGAACTTCAAGTTGGTCCCGGCATTGGTCCCAGGCAAATGCGCTTACGTAGTGCATCCGGAAGGCGCCACCGGCATGCGAGACGTGCGGTATCGACGTAAAATAGGGATCGAAAGGGCCGACTGAGAGGACCGGTCCTGCGGCGGCTCGGTGGAAGGTCGCACCTCCATCGTCGCTGATCGCGAGGCCGATCGCCTGTTGATATGGCACATCCTGCCGAAGCGAAATACCGACATAGTAAAGGAAGATGCGGTCGCGGACGAGCAGGGCCATACTCGGCCCCGTGCCCGCGCTGTCGAAACTCCCTGGTGGGCCCAATTCCAAGAGCGGCTCCGAGTGGAGCCGGATCAATTCCAGGTCCCGGCTAGGATCTAAATCGGCATAGAGAATATGGCTGCGATTGTCGGCGTCTCGCCCGGCAAAGAAGATTCGCCAACAGGTCCTGTTGAGAGGGAGAACCGTCGGAAGCTGTGCGTGGCTTCGCCACCAACGGTGCTCGGCAGGGGGAGAAAGAAGGCAGCGCTCTCTCCGCAGGTTTATCAATTCGGCCATGGGGATAATTTACATCCGATCGCGAATGCGTGAACTGGAGTATTTCATTACTTTGTCTGTGACACTTCGGCCCACAACCGAACCGGGCTCGAGATTCTTCATTACCCGGACGCCGATTCCCAAGAAGCAGGCGTCTCCGACTGTGACGCCATCGCGGATTCCGACCTTCCCGCCAAGAAAGCAGCGCTCGCCGATGCGCGCCGCTCCGGCTATACCGACCTGCGACGTGATGAAGCAGTGATCGCCGATGATAGAATGATGGCCGATATGGTTGCCGCTCCAGATGATCACGTCATTGCCGATCTTGACGAATGGTTGGATAACATTCGCTTCGAGGATGAAACAATTCTCACCAATGTCAGTTGTATATATATGAGAATGCGGATGGATATAGGACGCGAATTGATAATTACGTGCCTTGCCCTCCAAGTAGCGATCTCGTCTGAATTCGTTCATCAAGCGATAGCTAAGAGGACCGAGCAGTTCAACTTGGCCGGGCGGAAAGAATTCCTCTAGCCGTTCCCACGCGACCAGAGGCAGACCGAGAAACCGATCCGATTGTGCAAACTGTGCATCCACTGTGAAGCCGACGATTCTATGGTCGCTGTGAGCATCGATATAAGCTTTTGCGACTTCGGCTATTTGGCCTGCACCGAAGATCACGATGTCAGCCATTGGCGCCTCCCATGCTGGTGGCGAGCACGGCGAATTTGACGTCGACGCCGCAAGTGCGTCAACTTTTTCCAGTTTCTGAGCCGAGGCGGGCCACATGCCACCCTGGTCAGATTCGAGCCAGGATGGCGACAATCTCTTCGACTGCCTCGCGGGGCAGATCGACCGCGACCGGCAGGCCGATGACGCGCGGGGAGATGGCTTCAGTCACAGGTAACGGGTCGCAAAAGAATTCGGCGTAGGCAGGCTGGCGGTGGCAACCGCGACCGTACCAAAGCCGGAAATCGACACCAGCTTGCGATAATTTTCGACCGGCCAGTACCGCAGCGGCCGCGGACTGCGCGCAATAGAGCACGTAATTTGACGCCCACGCGGTCTGGGCAATGATGGCTTCACGACAGCCTGCTCGTACCGCGGCTTCGCGATAGGTCTTGGCGGTCGCGAGAAAACCCTCGCGCGTCTGCGCCCAGGTATCGAGCGAGGCCAGACCGACGGCAGCGTGGTATTCGCTCATCTTGCCATTGAACCCAGCAACAGTCGCATCGCGGGTATCGAGATAGCCGAAATTGAGGGCCCGTCCGCACCTCCGGACCAACTCAGCGTCGCAGCACACGATCAGTCCGCCTTCGCCTACGCCGAAGACCTTTGTCGCATGAAGACTCAGAACTACCGGGAGGCTGCCGAGCGTCCACTCCTTGTTGACTGCCACCGCATCGAACCCAGCGGCGGCATCGATGACGACCGGTACGCCCGAGGTCAGGGAGAAGCTTTCCCATCTGCGTTGGGCGACCGGCTGGCCATAAGGGCCGACAACGAGGACAGCGCCGCTCTGCCGCAGGATTGGATGCCCAAGCAGGGACTCGGGATCGAGAGACCAGGAGCGAGGATCAATATCGACAAAGTAGGGCTGGTAGCCGGCGTTGAGCGCGGCAGCGGCAGTCGCGACGAAGGTGTAGGACGGCATCACGCAATAGGGTCGGTCGGGCCGGGCGCGACCCGCCACCGCGATCAAAGCAGCGGTCAGCGCCGCTGTTCCGCTGCAGGCGGTGACGCATTGGGCGCTTTCCAGCCCGAATTGGGCGGCAAGACGATCGGTCAACTCAAAGACCGTCTTGCCAAAGTTGGTGTACCACCGTCTCCGATCGAGCTGCTCTAGATAGGGCGCGATCCGATCGAGGGTGGGCAGCAGCGGCCGGCACACCTTGCCGGCATCCGATTTGACCTGATGGGCAGCAGCGGCCTTTTCCGGCCGCGGCACGACCCCTACCCGCGGTTCTTTCCGGACGTAGCATGTATATTCGAACAGGCCGTAATCGGCGCGGAAGGTGACCGATCGCCCTGCAAGCGCGTGAAGGAAGCCAGCCATCCGATCAAGCGGCACATGAAAGAGGTCGTCTCGCTCGTATTCCACCTGTTTTGACATGACGTTGAATGCGATCGCCTTTCGGGTCACCCGCCAGAGGCGACGGACCACACCGGTCATAAAGCTCCACATCTCGTCGTTGCTTAGATTCTGCTTTACGGTAAATAATCCGTTTATTAGACAATAGTCGCAGGCCAATGAGGCCAATTCCTGGTCCGTTACTTCGAGAATGTCGAAACTGAGGAATTTCGTGCCCGGAAACTTTACCCGCGCGAATTCCAGCGCGAGCGCAGATATGTCCAGTCCGACGTAAGATATCGATGGTTTTTGGACCAATCTGACACGATGGACCAGCTCCCCCGTTCCGCAGCCGAAATCCAGCAGATCGACCCTTTCGGCATCATCGTTTGACAGCACGTCCAACATGACGGTGAAGCGGGTCTGGCGGTCGCTCTCGTTTGGCCAATCGGCCCCGCGAGCGGTGTCGCCATGGGCTCGTAAGCAGGCATCGTAATGACGCATCACTGTCAGATAGGGCTTGTTCGCATCTTCTTTGGTTGGCATTTCAGAATTCTCGTCGAGGTACATCACCAAGCGATAACTACCGACTGCCATAGGGGCGTCGCACTACCAAGGCCTCGGCTGATACGTCCCTACCGGTCAGACACCACTCAGATCGCTGCCGACCATCTCGGTCAGAGCAGTCTCGGACACGCCGTCGCCAGCCGGGTAGGAAAGCTCGGAGCCCTCCTCGAAATTGATCACAAAATTGACGGCGATACGAGCCTCGCCCGGCCACCGGGCATAGGGAGGGTCGCCGCCATGGCCGATAAAGTCGCGTGTCATGGCTTTGCTCCCGGCCGTTGTGGGTACCAACCTTCCCTGCAGATGTCGTCGAGCGAATAGGGGCATGTTTGCGGCAACGCATCGGCCGCTTGGGGCTCGCCATACTGGTGAAGGGCCGCTCTTTTCCTCCCATCGGCATAAAGCTTGTCGAGGTTCTCCTCCGCATCTTGACGGAGCGTCGGGCTGATCTTGTCCGAGAGAGTTTGACGAGCGTCGAGAACCGTTTCCATCCAGCTGTAGCGGGGCGGTTCGGCTGGCGAATAGGCAAGCTTCAAAAGGTGCTCGATGATTCGTCGGACTTGGCTGCGTACGGCGTCTCGCTCGCTCCTGCCCAAAGTCTCGATCTCCTCGACAACATTTTCGCGGTCGAAACGGTCGTCGGCGACCGCCATCGTGCGCAACACCTCGGCCTGATACTGCGTCCAGGCGTAGAAATCGTCGTGGTAACGCGGTCCGTTGGGCATCCTCATCGCCTCATCTTAAGCGGACGTCGTGGCGCGGACGACCCCAATCGGCGGCAGCCGCGGCGACGCGCTCGACATCCTCTTCGAGCATCAGCCCCGCCTCGACGAGCTCCCGCGCGGCCGCCGTGCTCGCCCGGACATAGGACACCGTGTCAGGATAGCGCTCTGTGATCGAGCGGCGTGGATCGCCAGTCGCACGCTGTTCTTCGGGCGTCTCGGGCAGCGGGATGTAGCTGCCCGAGAATTCGTGCATCGCGCCGTGGCCAAAGCCGCGCGAACGCAGGTTCCAGCCGCAATAGGTGCCGAGCGGTGCCGCCACCATCGGCACTCTGACCCCGGCTCGGTCGTTGCCGTCTCCATCGACCGCGGGAACGAGGATCGTGTAACCGGTTCCCGGCACGATCTCCGGTGGCTCGCGCAGAACCCCGCGTTCGGCCTCGGGTCCGTAATCTAACAGCGGCAGCGCGCTCGGCGCTTCCGGCGTTGCCGCCCCCGGAATAGCGGGGAATCGCCTCCGCCACTCCTCGACCTCGACGAGGGTGCCGTCGGCGCGCCGCGGAATCCGGCTGTCGGGCGGCGGCGCTCCGGTCGTGGCCCAGCGGTCCATCGCATCGATCATGGCGCGGAACAGCATCGAGGTGGCGACGGGATTGAGATAGTTCTGGCACACGCCGCGCTCCGGCTTTTTCGGCAGCGGGTCGGCAAAGTGCTGCGAGCTCGCCCACATGTAGATCCTCACGCCGGCGGGCTGCGGCAGATCATTGCCGCGCGTGTCGGTATGGGCGAGCGAGCCGCGCCGCTGCCAATATTCGGTCGAGGTCTGCGTGTGGATGACCAGCGGGTCGGTCTCCGGGTGCTTCAGGATCGCGTCGCGCCGTCCGGTCAGGTGATCGGTCGTCTCGGCATA
>Ga0306920_100006696_pt1 | contig 15085 bp, 12 predicted proteins | sample flu12Cox44000170_FD_204666 | JGI IMG/M metagenome (GOLD analysis project Ga0306920, IMG submission 204666) | Lab enrichment of tropical soil microbial communities from Luquillo Experimental Forest, Puerto Rico - flux4day.12C.oxic.44.000.170 (v2)... | ecosystem: Environmental > Terrestrial >... | reverse complement strand
GGACCTGCGGGTTCTCGATCTCGGTTCGACGTCGCCGGCGAACATCACCTTCTTCATCGGCCTGGGACACCGTTTTCACCAGGAAGACCTGTTACGTCTGGCATCGGACCGCTCGCTGCTGGTGTCTAACGGCAACGGAGGCACGACGATCGACGTGGACCGCTTCCTGCGAGAGAACCTGCGGTTCGAACGTGACCAGTATGACGCGGTGATGTTCTGGGATTTGGCTGACTATCTGCCGGAGCCGCTGGTGAAACCGGTGATCGAGCGCATTCAACTGGCCATGCGGCCGGGTGCAATTCTGTTTTCCTTTTTTCACACCAAGGATGCCGGTCCGGGTGCTCCCTTCTACCGTTACAACATTGCCACCAGGGACACCCTGGAGTTGCAGCCCTCCACTCCCTACCGGCTGCAACGGGTGTTTAACAATCGCCATGTGGAAAACCTCTTCCGCGATTTCAATTCGATCAAATTCTTTCTGGGGCGCGACAACATTCGCGAAGTGCTGGTGATTCGCTAAGAGGCCTTAAGCGGCTCGGCGGGTACGGCGGACGAAATAGGGGAGAATTCCGGGGGTTCGCAGTAATTCGAAGACCATTTTTTGTGCCGGCTGGGGCCACGACAGCAGGGCGCGGATGCGTGACGCGGCGTCGATGAGGGGCACGAACTGCTGTTTGTATTGGGCCCGGTAGCGGTCAACAGCGGACGGCAATGAGACCGTGCCGCGAACAAAGGACGCGAGCTCGAAAGCGGCCAGCCGCCCGCTGCGAAGGGCGATGGAGATGCCGTCGCCGACAAACGGATCGATGAACGCCGCCGCGTCGCCCACCTGGATCAGGTTGTCACGGCCGGGCTGGGGAACTCGATAGATAAGGGGCGCCGTAGATATGGGCTCGCCAACCGCCTGCCAGGCGAGGGCCCGCTCGGCAAGCTCCGAGTGCTGGGCGAAGACCTGGTTGAGCGAAGTAGCCACGTCGGACCGGATCATGGCGCACACGTTCACCACATTCCCTGCTACCCTCTGCACCCCGCAGTAGCCCAGGCGGAAGAAGTACAGGTCGGCGGAGGCAGGAGGTTGGCATTCATAGTAGTGGGTTTTCAACCCCAGCCACTTTGGCCCTTGCGGCTGCCGGGAAGGGGTGAACCTCGACCAGCGCCCCGCGGCGATGATCACCGAAGATGCGCCAATTTTTCCCCAGGAGGTGTCCAGGCGGAAGGGCCCTTTACCTTCCACCGCCCGAACCTCGCAGCGGGGATAGGTGCGGGCCCCTGACTGCGACGCCGCCTGCCACAACAGGAAGTCCAGCCGGTAACGTGTGATGCTGAGTCCGGTGGGCGAGATGGCTATGCGTATCGACCGGCCGGAAAACAATAACCGTGCCTGGTCGATGACCGGGGAGGCATCGACCACGGGCCTGGCCGCGGGTTGAAGAAGATCACGCAGGACATCAATCGATTCAGCAGAGACGAACTCCCCGCATACTTTCTGACGCGGGAACTCGCCGACATCGAAAAGCGCGACCCTGGCGCCCAGGCGCGCCGAGGTAATGGCCGCCGAGGATCCAGCCGGTCCAGCGCCGATGATTGCGATATCGAAGTCGGTTCGAGCACCGGGCATGGTTCGCTACTTCCAGATCAATATTCCCATGCGAAACAGAAAGTGGCGGGAGACTTCGACGCGCGATGTGGGAAGCCGCGCCAGCAGGGAGCGCATTTCAGCCACGGTATAGGCACGGCGCACGGAAGCGGGAGCATCCTTCCAGGTGATGCTGCTGCGAAACAGCGGCAAGCTTAGATAGACCAACCCCAGATGCAGCCGGCTGCGGAGCAGATCGTTGATGAGGACAGCCTGCCGCGAGACGCGCAGAGCCTCGCCCGCTACCACCGCCAGCTCCTGGGGATCGAAGTGGTGAGCGAACAGGGATGAACTTACCACATCAAATGTGCCATCGCCAAAGGGCAGGCGCAGTGTATCGGCGGCGACCGCCGACACACCGTCCTGCGGCAGGTGCGACCACATGCGGTCGAGCAACGTGATCTGCAAGTCGATACCCAACCGTCGCAGGTTACGCTTGGCGGCAAGGGGCACATCGCCCCGGCCGGAGCCAACCTCCAGCACAGAAAGGCAGGAGGTGTGGGTTTGCTTCGCGATCCGACCGAGGAGCGCAGCCGTGGTCCGGGTTCCGCCAAACCAGTCATTGATGTGCCGCAGGTCGCGGAGCGAGAGGGCAATCTCACGCGGCGTGCCCTGGTCGGAATCGAGCAGTTCGTCGGTGACGCGGCGCTTCATCTAAGCTCTTAGGGTCTGCTTGCGAACCGTCAGTTTCTCGATGAGGTGCGGGCGCAACTGGTAGCCGCGGCCGAGCTTGTCGGAAACCGTGATGCTGCCGCGGGGCGACACCTCGACCTCGGGCTCGATGATGTCTTCCTTCCAATAACGCCGGGAGGCGGAAACGTCGCCCGGCAGCTTGAAATTGGGCAAGGTGGAAAGTGCCACATTGTGGGACCGCCCGATCCCGGATTCCAGCATGCCGCCGCACCAGACGGGCACCCCAAAGCGTTGCGCGACGTCGTGCACGGCGACGGCATCGCTAAAGCCGCCAACTCGTCCAACCTTGATGTTGACGATGCGGCAGGCACCGAGCTCGAGGGCAGCTTCGGCATCGCGCGCACTGCGGATGGCTTCGTCGAGACAAAGTGAGGTCTGGATGGCTCTCTGCAGCCGGGCGTGGAAGTAGATGTCATCGTTCCACAGGGGTTGTTCGATCATCAGCAGGCGGAAGCGGTCGAAGCCCTTGAGATGCTCCAGATCGCCCAGGCTGTAGGCAGAGTTGGCATCGCAGCTCAGCAGAATATCGGGCCAGCGGGTGCGCACCTTTTCCAGCACCTCGACATCCCAGCCCGGCTTCACTTTCAGCTTGATCCGCTGGTAGCCGGCGGCGAGCTCGGTTTCGATCTTTTCGATCAGCTGCTGGTGATCGTCCTGAATTCCGATGCTGACGCCGCAGGCGATCTCGCGCCGGGTGCCGTGCAAAAGCTTCCACAAGGGGAGGCCCTTTTCCTGGGACTCTGCATCCCATGCCGCATTCTCCAGGGCAGCTTTCGCCATGCGGTGCTCGCGCACGCGCGCCAGCAGGGCGGGCACGTCGCTTCCCGCCTGCAGGGTCTTTCCCAGGAGCAAGCGGCCGAGATAGCGGCAGATGACATCCCAGGCGCCGTCGATGTATTCCTCGCAGTAATAGGGACCTTCGCCGGCGACGCACTCGCCCCAGCCTTCCAGCCCGTCACTATGCAAGGTGACGAGTAAGACGCGGCGATCGTAGGTGCGTCCGAAACTGGTTTCGAAGAAATGGACCAGGGGAATGTGTAGCTCGCGCAGGGTGATGGCTTCGACTTTCATGGGTATTTGCCGCCTACGAGTTTGGAATGTATGAGCAGTCTTCCTCCCAGCGGCCGATCAGAAAGCGGCCGTTGCCTTCCGGGTCGCGCTCGTAACCGAGACACGAAAGACCGCGGGCGAACAGTGCCTGCAGCGCCTCACGGTTGCGCGACTGCACGCTTGCTGCCCGGTCGCGGAGCGCGGGATCCGCTTTCCAGGCATAAATCTCCTTGGGAACGTCGACCTGCGCTTGGGTGTCAATTTCCGTCCGGCGCCCGGTCGAAACCGCCGTCTCGACGCGCCTGGACGTCATCCACCACTCGGCGACCAGGCGATCGGTGGGCAGAAATCCCTGTAACGGCGAGTGAGTGATGCCGTACTGGTTGACGTTGTAGCGCCGGGCGATGGCGCCCAGACGCTCCAGGTTAAAGTAGGCATTCTTGATTTCCAGTGGATCGAAGGTCCACTCCATGAGTTCGTAGCCCCGGGCCAGGGCGTCCTGGCGCTGAAAAAGCTTGAGCCTGCGTCCCAGCCCGGTGTTGCGGTAGCTCTCCCTGACCGCAACCATATGGGAATGGAGATACGGGTGGCCATTGCGATTGCCGGGGATGGCCATCGCGTAAGCGACCAGGGTGTCACCGTCCCAGGCACCCACGACCTGGCCTCCGATCTTGGGCGCCAACGAGAAAATGCGCAGCGGCACAAGTTCGGCGTCGCTGAAGCCCCAGACTTGCTGCTGCAAGGCGACGCACCGACGAAAGTCTTCTAATTCCGTGCAATTGCGAAGTACGACAGTCGCTACGGCCGCAGTTTCTCCTGCTGCTTCGACTCTTGCCACAGGTTCTCCATTTCTTCCCCCGACGCGTCGGATGGTTTGCGGCCCTGCTGGCGAAGCCTGCCTTCAAGGTATTCGAACCGCCGCCGGAACTTGCGGTTTGTCTTGCGCAACGCCGATTCCGGATCAAGCGCCAGGTAACGCGCGATGTTCACCAGCACGAAGAGCAGGTCGCCAACTTCATCCTCCAGCCGGGCACGAAGCTCTTCGGGGACCTCTTCCCCCCGGGCGCCGGCGGCAGAGGCAGGTCGCGGTCCGGGCTCCGGGTAGTCTTCCAGATTGCGGCGCAGTTCGGCAGTCTCTTCGTCCAGCTTGTCGAACAGGCCGTCGATGTGGGGCCAGTCGAACCCGACGCTGGCAACCCGTGAGCTGATTTTGAAAGCTTCCAGGAGCGCGGGGACGGCCGAGGAAACCCCGTGCAGGACGGAGTCGGGATGGCCCTGCTTCGTGTCGTCGGAGTTTTTCCGCTGGCGCTGCTTGTTTTCCTCGGCCTTGAGTGCCTGCCAGTTGCGCGACACATCGCCGGCGGTGTCGGCCTTGGCCTCACCAAAGACATGAGGATGGCGGGCAACAAGCTTGTCCGATAAGCGATCCAGCACGTCGTCAACGTGGAAATACTTCTCCTCGGCCGCCATCTCGGAGTAGAACAGGACCTGCAGAAGCAGATCGCCCAGCTCCCCGCAAAGTTCGTCCCAATCGCGGGCGTCGATGGCCTCCAGCACTTCGTAGGCTTCTTCCAGCGTGTAGGGCTTGATGGTGTCGAAGGTCTGTTGGCGATCCCAGGGACAGCCGCCCGGGGCTCGCAGGCGCGCCATGATGGAGACGGCGCGCTCGAATCGCTCGCCTGTAGTTGACATCGCCACCAATGTAAATGACGGCGGTGGTTTTCGCTATTCGTTGCGCAAGGCCGCACACAGGAGCCGCGGGTCGTCGGAGATCAGGCCGTCGATTCCCCAGGCGGCGAGGCAGCGGATTTGCACCGCGGAGTTCACGGTCCACGTCATGATCTGCCGGCCCGCGTTATGCACCTGCTCAATCAGCCGCGGTCGTATCAAGTCATGGCGAGGAAGCAAGACCCGGAGGGGAAGGTCTTGCCAGGCGCTCAGGGCGTCGGGGCGGTCACAGATGTATCCCAGGGGCAGGTCGCTTTCGAGGTCGTGGAGGCGAACGAGAACCTCTGTCAGAAACGAAGACACGATGAACCCCCGCCGGGGAGTATTCGCCTTAAGAGAAGCGACGACGGATTCTTCCCATCCACCTGTCTTCAGTTCCAGGTCAAGGTAGGCGCGCTGCCCAAATTGCGCCAGGACCTGGTCGATGGTGGCGGGACGACGGCCATCACGATCAGCCAGACCAGCGTAATCGGCGGAGACAATCTCCATGCCCTTCCACTGCGGATCGTGCCAGATCACGTTGTGCCCGTCGCGGGTGCGGCGGCCGTCGCACTCGAAGCCGTCGCATCCCTGCTCGAGTGCATATTCAAAGGCGGCCAACGAGTTCTCCAGCGGCAAGTCAGGGCGAGGCGAGATCCACGGTGAAACCGCCCGAACCCCGCGGTGTCCCAGCAACAGGGGTGTGCGACTCGCCAAGGATCTCAGTCGAGGTCGAAGTCGCGGAGCGGCTTGCCGGTGTCAGGCGTTTCCTTGGCTCGGCGGAGGGCTTCCTGGAATTTTTTTTCCAACAGATCGGCCTGGTTTTTCTGCGCCTCGACAGATTGGCGGAAGATCGACTCCTTGCGGCTGTCGTGTTCTTTCATGGCGCGGGCTGCCGCCTCGATATCGTCAAAGGTCTTGGGGACAGCTTTGGGGGTGTGGGCGATCACCGCCCGGGTAGCAATATCGATTTTCAGCAACGCACCGCAGCACGGGCAGGCAACCTCGAATTGGCCCTGGTTCTTCGCCATGGCCGCAATCTTACCGCAACCCTCGGCGCGCAAGCCAGCGCGAGCCGAAGGGCGCAGAATCGTCGAGTTCAGCCTGAGTGTAAAAGCGCCTGGCGGTGAGTCGGAGGGCAACCGCGGCGCATCTAAACCGTCGGTCGCGTCCAATGCCCTAGCGTCATTTTTCCCAAGTTCACCCGGCCGGAATCTCGTCACACCCCGGCGCTACACTCCAAGGACATGATCGATGCCAACCAATGCCGTGGAAACCTTGCACCGTAAAGCAAGCGCAGAGACAGTCCAGACGACGGGGTATGCCGCCCAATCCGCTACCTCTCCCTTGCAGCCGTTTTCTTTCGAGCGCCGGCAGCCCGGCGCGAAAGACGTTCAAATCGAAATCCTGTATTGCGGAGTTTGTCACTCCGATCTGCATACCGCGCGAAACGAGTGGACGAACACGACCTATCCTGTAGTACCCGGGCATGAAATCGTTGGCCGGGTGAGCAGGGTGGGGGCGAAGGTGAAGAAGTTCAAGGCCGGCGACCAGGTGGGAGTCGGCTGCCTGGTGGACTCCTGCCGGGTTTGCCCCAGCTGCCGAGCCGGCCTGGAGAACTACTGCGAGCCGGGCCCGGTCTTCACCTACAACAGCGAGGACAAGCAACTGGGGGGAATGACATACGGCGGCTATTCCCGCTCGGTGGTGGTTGATGAGGACTTCGTGTTGCGCATCCCCCAGGGCCTCGACCTGGCGGCAGCCGCTCCCTTGCTGTGCGCCGGCATCACCACCTACTCACCGCTGCATCATTGGAAAGTCGGCAAGGGCCAGAAAGTCGGGGTGGTGGGCCTGGGCGGGCTGGGGCACATGGGAGTCAAGCTGGCCAACGCCCTGGGGGCGCACGTGGTGCTGTTTACCACGTCCGCGCACAAGCATGAGGATGGCAAGCGGCTGGGCGCACACGAGGTGGTGCTCTCCAAAGATGCCCGCCAGCTGGAGCAGCACAGCAGCAGCTTCGACTTCATCCTGGACACGGTTTCGGCGCCGCACGACATCGACGCTTACCTTAACCTGCTGAAGCGGGACGGCGCCCTGGTTCTGGTGGGGGCACCGGAGAAGCCCCTGTCGCTCTCGGCGTTCAGCTTAATTCCCAAGCGCCGGCAATTTGCGGCCTCGATGATCGGCGGTATCCCCGAGACGCAGGAGATGCTGGATTTCTGCGGCCGGCACGGGATCGTGTCGGATATCGAGATCATCCCCATCCAGAAGATCAACGAGGCTTATGAGCGCATGCTGAGGAGCGACATCAAGTATCGCTTCGTGATCGACATGGCGTCGCTGCAATAGCCGCCCGCGGCTGGGAAAGGGCCCGTTCCTGGCTCCAGGGAAACTACCGCAACTCCTCCATGCACTCTTCCAGCACGGCGCGGGGCGGGCGAATCACGCTCTCCGGCAGGGTTGCCAGTGGCTGGTCGACCAAGTTCAGAACTTCGATGAAGTTCGGGGCTTGTGTATTCAGGTAGAACACGCCAGTCAGCACCTCGTCAGCCTGGTGGGACTGCATGAGTCGCTGGACGGCCCCGATCCTGTCGGTCGGATCATATTCTTCTTCGAGCTTGCGCATGCGAAGCGACGAACCATCGTGCATGATCACGTTGATGGTGGAACCGGGATCATACTCGACCTCGATCTCGTCAAATGCGGGCACGAAATTCAGATCGTGCAGCGGCTCTTCGTGGTCCTTCATGAACTTGAAGGACTTGGTCGAGCCTTCGTGGTCATTAAAGGTCACACAGGGGGAAACGACATCGATCAAAACCGTTCCCCGGTGCGCCAGTGCGGCTTTCAGCATGGTGTGCAGCTGGCGCTTGTCGCCGGAAAACGAGCGGCCGACAAAGGTTGCTCCCAGTGAAATCGCCAGTGCGCAGGTATCGATGGGCGGCAACTCGTTGATCACCCCGGTCTTCAGCTTGGAGCCGAGGTCGGCGGTGGCGGAGAATTGTCCCTTCGTCAGGCCGTAGACGCCGTTGTCTTCGATGATGTAGATCACCGGCAGATTGCGACGCATGAGGTGAACGAACTGGCCGATGCCGATGGAGGCGGTATCGCCATCGCCACTGACGCCGAGAGCCACCAGTTTGGAGTTGGCCAGCACCGCGCCCGTGGTCACCGATGGCATACGGCCATGGACGGAATTGAAGCTGTGCGAACGGCCCAGGAAGTAGGCAGGACTCTTGGACGAGCAGCCGATGCCGGAAATCTTGACGACACGTTCGGGGGGCGTGCCCATTTCGTAAAAGGCGTCGATGATGCGCTCGGAGATCGCGTTGTGGCCACATCCGGCGCAGAGGGTCGTCTTGCTGCCGCGGTAGTCGAGCACGGTGAGCCCGATGCGGTTCGTCTTGGGTGGGGGAGTCGCAGTGGTCGCCATTTACCGGCCCTCCTGGGAGATGATGTCGTCGGTCACGGAGCGGGCGTCGATCGGCAAACCGTTGTAATGACGCACGCTGCGCAGGCGCACCACGTCTTCCGCCGGAATGTCGAGCTTTAGCAGGTTGAACATCTGGCCATCGCGATTTTGATCGACGACGTAAACCGTCTTGTGGCCGGCGATGAAGTCGTGAACTTCGCTGCTGAAGGGATGCGCCTTCAGCCGGAGGTAGTCGACTCGCAGGCCGTGCTCGGATTGCAACTGGTCAAGGGTCTCGAGCAGGGCGTGATGGGAGGTGCCGTAGGCGATAACCCCGACATCCCGGCCCTCATTCCTAACCACTTCCGGCCTGGGGACAACCGTGCGCGCATACTCGAACTTGCGCCGCAGACGGTCGAGATTGTGCTTGTAGTCATCAGGACGCTCGCTGTACTGCCCGTTCTCGTTGTGTCCGCTGCCGCGGGCGAACCAGGCGCCCTTGGGATGATCGATTCCCGGCAGCGTGCGGTACCCGACGCCGTCGCCATCCACGTCCTGGTAGCGCGCGAAGCTGCCGAGGCGATCGAGATCCTCTTTCGACAGCACCTTGCCACGATGGATCGGCTCGGTGGGATACTCGAAGGGTTCGGACATCCAGTTGTTCATCCCCAGGTCGAGGTCGCTCATCACGAAAACCGGTGTCTGCAGCTGGTCGGCGAGGTTGAAGGCTTCACAGGCCATGGTGAAACATTCGGATACCGAGCCTGGCAGCAGCATGGGATGAACCGTGTCACCATGCGAGAGCTTGGCCACGAACTCAATGTCACCCTGGGAAGTGCGGGTGGGCAAACCGGTGGACGGACCCACTCGTTGCACGTCCCAGATAACGCCGGGAATCTCAACGTAATATCCCAGACCCGCGAACTCGGCCATGAGCGAGATGCCGGGGCCGGCGGAGGCGGTCATGGCACGCGCACCTGCCCATCCGGCACCCAGGACCATGCCGATGGCGGCCAATTCGTCCTCCGCCTGGACGATGGCAAAGGTGGCTTTTCCATCCCCATTCACGCGGTGGGCCTTCATGTAGTGAATGAGGGACTCCATGAGCGAAGACGAAGGCGTGATCGGGTACCAGGTCACGACGGTCACCCCGGCGAACATCGAGCCCATTGCGGCCGCGGAGTTGCCATCCACGATGATCATGCCCGCGGTCTGGTTCATGCGTTCGACGGTATAGGGATCGCTCTTGGTCAGCGAGGCCACGGCGTAATCGTATCCCGCCCTGGCGGCGTTCCAGTTCATGTCGGCGGCCTTGAGCTTCTTGGCAAACTGTTTCCGTAGTGCCTTTTCAACTTCGGCCATGTCGAGTTGCAGAAGCTGCGCCATCACTCCGACGTAAATCATGTTGCGCACAAGCTTGCGCAACTTGGCTTCGGGACAGACCGTGGCCACGATCTTGTCGAAGGGCACGGCATAGAAGATCAAGTCGGAGCGGAGCTGGTCGAGCTTCAGCGGCTGGTCATAGAGAACCGCGGCACCGGGAGCCAGACCCATGACGTCGTCCCTGGCAGTCTCGGGATTCATTGCCACCACGAAGTCGATTTCCTTCTTGCGGGCGATGTAGCCCTTCTTGCTGGCCCGGATGGTGTACCAGGTAGGCAGTCCCTCGATGTTCGAGGGAAACAGGTTCTTGCCCGAAACCGGCACGCCCATCTGGAAGATGGCGCGCAGCAGGACGGTGTTCGCGCTCTGGGATCCGGAGCCGTTTACGGTTGCTACCTGGATGCTGAAGTCGTTGACGATGGGCTTGCGGTCGGCGGCGACGGCCGAGCCGTGGGTTGCAATTTCCGTTGTGGCCATCAATGTCCCTAGTCTCGTGCCCACCCACCCGGGCAGGCACCGGGCAATATTATATCGCCCCCGAAAACTCCGGGTCGGGAAGGGCCTGCGGGAACGGTGCCCAAGGCCGGCGGCAACGGGCGGTTCCGCGCGTCCTAGACGACCTGGAAGTACTGCGCCATATTGCGGAACTTCTGATAGCGGCTGTCGAGAAGGTTCTCCAGCGGTAGCTTCTCGAGCTCGCTGAGGTGCTTGTCCAGGGCCGCCGCCAGGGTGGCCGCCGCGGCATCGTAGTCATGCTGCGCGCCCCCCGTGGGCTCAGCAATAACCTCGTCGCAGAATCCCATCTCCAGATTGTCCCTGGCAGTGATGCGCAGGGCGGCGGCGGCAGCATCCTTCTGGGCGGGGTCGCGCCACATGATGGAGGCGCAACCTTCGGGAGAAATCACGGAATAGATGCTGTTTTCCTGCATCAAAACGCGATCGGCGACGGCGATGGCAAGCGCGCCTCCGCTTCCGCCCTCACCCGTAATGGCGGCGATGAAGGGTACCCGCAATCGGGCCATCTCGCGAAGGTTGCGGGCGATGGCTTCCGCCTGTCCCCGCTCCTCGGCGCCAAGGCCGGGGTAGGCGCCGACCACATCAATCAGGGCAATGACAGGACGGTTCCACTTCTCGGCGAATCTCATGAAGCGCAGCGCCTTGCGGTAGCCCTCGGGATTCGGTTGGCCGAAATTGCGCCGCACCCGTTGCTTGGTGTCGCGGCCTTTCTGGGTGCCGAGAACACCGACTTCCCGCCCCCGGAACCGGGCCATGCCACAGATCATGGCAGCATCGTCGGCGAATCCGCGATCGCCGTGAATCTCGCTGAAGTCGGAAAAAATGCGCTCGATGTAATCCAGCGGATAAGGACGCATGGGATGGCGCGCCATTTCGGTGCGCTCCCAGGGCGTCAGTTTTCCCGAGATCTGGCGGCGCAGCGCCTCGACCCGGGCGTGCAAGCCTTCCAGTTGTTTGAGTGCATCCTGGTTATTGCCGGCAGCGCCTTGCAACTGCTCGATTTGCTGCTCGATACGCTGTAGTTCGGCTTGCGCACTGGGGAGGGTTTCCATAGGTTTTGTTGGCTGATTGCGGAGACTAGTCGATGATACGAACGCTGCCGCGTCCGCACAGCTCTTCCACGCAGCGGATGAAAGAACGGTCCGGCAAGACATTATAGCCGTCCGCCTCCATTACTGCCGTAAAGTCGCCGTTGCGCTCCAGGTCAAAGAGCACCTTGGCCTCGCCTCTGCGCTCCGAACAGATGGAATGCAGGGCATCGACGGTCCGCGGGGAGGAGGCGTCGAGAGGAATCTTGATACGCAAGCTGCGGGGAAGCCTGGGTTGGGCCTCTTCCAGTGGCGTGATGTCGCTGATCATCAACTTGGGGTTGGAACCCTCCTCGACGCGCACGCTTCCTTTCACCAATACGGGGACGTCGAGCCTGAGCTTTTCCGACAGCCGCTTAAAAGAATCGGAGAAGCAAAGGATATCGACGGAGCCGATCATGTCTTCCAGGCGCCCCTGGGCGTAGAGATCGCCTTTTTTCGATTTGGTGACGCGTACGGCTTTGAGCATGCCACCAACCAGAACTTCATCACGCCCGGTGGAGGATTTCATCTGCCCGAGATCGTCGGTGGACAGGGTACTGAAGTCGAGCAGCTTGTCGCGATATTTCTCCAGGGGATGACCGGTAATGAAGAAGCCCAGGATCTCTTTCTCCGCGGCCAGACGCTGGTGCTCGTCCCAGTCGGGGACATGGGGCAGCGGTTTCTCCATCTGCGGCGGGGATTCCTCCGCAAAGACGCCGAACAGCCCGTGCTGCCCCAGGGCGGCATCGCGTTGTGATTTCTGGGCGTGCTCCATGGCATTATCGACCACCGCCATCAACTGCGAACGGCGGCCGAGCGCATCCATCGCGCCGCTCTTGATGAGCGACTCGATGACACGCTTGTTCAGCAGGCGCAGGTCAACCTTCTCGCAGAACTGATAGATCGATTGGAATCGCCCGGACTGCCTGCGGGCGGTCACGACGGAATCGATGGCGCTGTGGCCGACGTTCTTGACTGCCGAGAGCCCGAAGCGAATGGCTTCGCCATGGGGTGTGAAATTTGCTTCGCTGACATTAACGTCGGGTGGTTCGACGGCTATTCCCATCTCGCGACATTCGTTGATGTACTTGACGACGTCGTCGGTGCTGCCCGAAACCGAGGTCAGCAGGGCGGCCATGAACTCGACCGGATAGTGAGTCTTCAGATACGCCGTCTGGTAGGCGAGCAGGGCGTACGCCGCCGAGTGCGACTTGTTGAAGCCATAGCCGGCGAACTGTTCCATCAGGTCGAAAATCTTCTCGATCTTCTTCTCCGGGAATCCCCGCTCGAGCGAGCCCCTGACGAAGCGCTGGCGCTGCTTGGCCATCTCCTCGGCGTTCTTTTTACCCATGGCACGGCGCAGCAGGTCGGCTTCGCCAAGGGAATAACCCGCCAGGCGATTGGCGATTTGCATCACCTGTTCCTGGTAAACGATGACGCCCAGTGTCTCCTTGAGGATGGTCTCCAGTTCAGGCAACTCGTATTCGATTTTCTTGCGGCCCCATTTGCGGTCTATGAAGTCATCGATCATTCCCCCCTGGATGGGGCCGGGGCGATAGAGGGCATTGAGTGCCGTGAGTTCCTCGACGCTGGTGGGCTTGTAGCGGCGGAGAACGTCGCGCATGCCTTGGGATTCAAACTGGAAGACACCGGAAGTCAGTCCGGTATGGAAGACCTTTTCATAGGTCACGGCATCATCGAGCGCCAGGGTGGCGAGATCGAGTTGCCGGCCGTGCGTGGATTCGCTAAGCCGCAAGGCATCATCGATGATGGTGAGGGTCGTCAGCCCGAGGAAGTCCATTTTCAGCAGGCCGAGCTTTTCGACCGCATTCATGTCAAAGGCGGTAACGATTTCGTCGTTCTTGGTGCGGTGCAGGGGTACCAGGTCGATGAGGGGCTGCGGGGAAATCACGACTCCCGCGGCGTGCACGCCGGCATTGCGAACCAGTCCCTCGAGTTTCCTGGCGGTGTCGATCAGCTCCCGGGTCTGGGGCTCCGACTGGTAAGCGGCAGACAGCGGGGGCGAGTCCTTGAGCGCCTGCGCAATGGTGATGTTCAGCGTCGGCGGCACCATTTTGACCAGACGTTCCACCTCGGCGTAGGGAATGTCCATGGCGCGGCCCGAGTCCTTGATGGCAGCCTTGCATGCCATGGTGCCGAAGGTGATGATCTGCGCCACCTGTTCGCGGCCATACTTCTGGGTGACGTAGTTGATGACTTCCCCGCGCCGGTTCATGCAGAAGTCGATATCGATATCGGGCATGCTGATGCGCTCCGGGTTGAGGAAGCGCTCGAACAGCAGCTCGTTCTGCAGGGGATCGATGTCGGTTATGCCCAGCGCGTAGGCCACCAGCGCCCCGGCCGCCGAACCGCGTCCGGGACCCACCGGAATGTTGTGCTCCTTGGCGTAGCGGATGAAGTCCCAAACGATGAGGAAGTACCCGGCGAACTGCATCTGCCGGATGGTGGCAATTTCGCGCGACAGACGGTGCTCGTAGTCTTCCAGAGAGTGCTTCAGGCGGCCGGCGGCGTGCAATTGCCGCAGCAGGTGGAGTCGACGTGCGAAGCCCTCACGGGTAACGTGCTCAAAGTAGTCGGGAATGGCGAAGCCCGCAGCCACTTCGAATTGGGGGAAGGGGTCGCGCACTCTTTCCAGCCGGGTGTGGCAGCGCTCGGCGATCTCCAGGGTGCGCTCGAGGAAGCGCTCGTTACCGCTAAAGGCCCGCTGCATCTCCGCATAGCTCTTGACGTAAAACTGGTTATTGGCAAATTTCAGGCGGTTGGTATCGTGAACCGACTTACCGGTCTGAATGCATACCATGACGTCCTGGGCGTGGGCGTCATCTTCGCAGAGGTAATGGCTGTCGTTGGTGGCAACCAGTGGAATCCCCAGCTCCTGCTCCAGCTGCAGCAGGTTATTCTGGATCCGCTGTTCTTCGGCAAGACCCTGGTTCTGGATTTCGAGAAAGAAGTTTCCCTTGCCAAAAATGTCGCTGAATGTCGCGGCGGCCTCGCGAGCCTTGTCGTAGTGCTCGAGGATGAGCTCTTCCGCCACCTCGCCTTTCAGGCAGCCGGAGAGCCCGATCAATCCCCTGGAATGCCGGGCCAGGAAGTTCTTGCTGACGCGCGGCTTGTAGTAAAAACCATTGAGCGAAGCCTCGGAGGATATCTTTACCAGGTTGCGGTAGCCCTCCTCATTCTCGGCCAGCACGATGAGATGGTTGTAGGTGTCGCCTTCCGGTGCCGCACGGTGGTCCTCTTTCTTGCAGATGTACAACTCGCAACCCAGAATGGGTTTCACGCCCGCTTCTTTCGCGGCGTTCACAAATTCCACGGCGCCAAAGATGTTGCCATGGTCGGTCATGGCGACCGCCGGCATGCCCAGCTCCTTCACGCGCGCGACCAGCTTGCTGATCTCGCAGGCGCCGTCGAGCATGGAGAAATCGGTATGGAGATGCAGGTGTACGAATTGCGACATGGGACCTGAGTTTCAGGTTTTATTCTATGCGCGGAAGATGTGGAAATCAGGGACCGAACTCATAAGCCCGACCGCCTACAGTTCGTCGTGGCGGCTCGCCGACTTTTCCCGCTCAAGCAGCACGCCTCCGGTAATCTCCT
>Ga0306920_100006695_pt1 | contig 15086 bp, 18 predicted proteins | sample flu12Cox44000170_FD_204666 | JGI IMG/M metagenome (GOLD analysis project Ga0306920, IMG submission 204666) | Lab enrichment of tropical soil microbial communities from Luquillo Experimental Forest, Puerto Rico - flux4day.12C.oxic.44.000.170 (v2)... | ecosystem: Environmental > Terrestrial >... | reverse complement strand
CCGGCCTCCTGGAGACTTCCTCGTCGTAATAGCGCGTGCGCCAGAACGGCGGCGGTGGGAGCCGGTCAGCCATCAGCCTCGCTCACATAGGCGATTTATGCCGGCCGCGCCAATGTTACGCGCGAGGCGCGTCCTGCATACTTGTTTCAGCCGACGTGTAGAGGGCCGATCCGTTAGTCAGAGCCCACGATGATCGCTCGAAATATCACGGATCGAGGCAAAAACCGTCGATCAAGGCCTCTTTGGAGCCAAAAACCGGTCTATTCGGGATCAGATCCGAAGTTTTGCCGCATCGGCCGCATTCCGATAGTCAATCACTCACCAGCTTTCCTCGAGACGTTGCAAGCGAAGTTTTGTCTGCGTTGTCTTCACATTGACGCGCACAACGCGGGCGCGGCTGGTGCTTCTCCAGACATTTGAGCAGAAGCTCGGTCTGGCGGCTTACCCTGTGAACCGCGCGCATCTGCTTTTGCAGCCCGTCAACGGTCAGTCCGAGGCGAGGTGCGGCCTCGATATAGTTCAGCCCAAGGCGATCGATACGGCGGCGCAATTCCGCGCCGCTGATCGTCCGAGTATCGGGCACCCGACCCATCGACAACTTGCCTATTGTCTATTCTCTGCTGAGCAAATATGTATCGGATCGCATAGACAATAGGCAGGTCACAAGGGATCGGCAATGGCTTCGGTTTACAAGCGGACCTGGGCGGGTGCGGACGGCCGCGTGCGCGTCCGTTGGGCCGCCGCCTACAAGGACCAGCACGGTGTGCGGCACAACAAAGGCTTTAAGGTCCGGAAGGACGCGAAGGCCTTTCTGGTGCTGACCGAGGGCGAAATCGTCCGCGGCGTGCATAGTCCGGAGTCCTCCTCGATCACCGTCGCCGAGGCCGCAGCCCTGTGGCTCAAGCGCGGCGAATTGGAACGGCTCGAACGCAGCTCGCTGCGCCAGTACAAAAACCACGTCGATTTGCACATCCTGCCGCTGATCGGCGCGGTCAAGCTGGCAAAGCTGAGCACACCCGTGGTGCAGCTGTTCCGCGACAAGCTGCTGGAGACGCGGTCGCGCCCGCTGGCGAGGAAGGCGCTGGCCAGCCTCAAGAGCATCATCGGCGAGGCGATGCGGCGCGGGCTGGTGGCGCAGAACACCGCGAGCCCGGTGACGATCGACACCAAGAAGCGCGAACAGGGCAAGCTCGTCGTCGGTGTGGACGTGCCCTCGAAGGAGGAGATCTCGCTGTTGCTTGACCGGGCGCAGGGGCGCTGGCGTCCGTTCTTTGTGACTGCGGTCTACACCGGCATGCGGGCATCGGAGCTTCGCGGCCTCTCTTGGGACGCCGTCGATTTCGAGCGCAAGGTCATCCATGTCCGCCAGCGTGCTGACGCGTGGGGTGCGATCGGCGATCCGAAATCGGCAGCCGGTGACCGGGTGATCCCGATGACGCCGGGGGTGTTCAACGTGTTGCGGGAATGGCGGCTCGCCTGTCCGAAAGGCCCGTTTGGACTGGTCTTTCCCAACGGCAACGGCCGGATCGAGAGCCACGCCAACATCGCCAGCCGCGGCTTTGCCCCTCTACAGCGCGCGCTGGGGCTCGTGGATGAGCAGAACCGCCCTCGGTATGGACTACATAGCCTCCGTCACTTCTTCGCATCCTGGGCTATCGAACAGGGCTTTACGCCAAAGCGGTTACAGGCGCTGCTGGGTCATTCCTCGATCCAGATGACCTTCGATGTCTACGGCCATCTCTTCGCCGATATGGAGGACAGCCACGCCAGGTTCGCCGCCGGGGAGGCCGCAATGCCGGTGGCCGGAAAGGGGGCGGCGGCGTGAAATGGCCGTCAGCATTGCGCCGCCCGCGGGCTTTCTGGGTCTCGGTTTGCAACATCGTCGGTCTGTTCTTCAGCGTGGCGGGGGTCTTGCTGCTGTTCTGGTACGCACTACCAAACGAGCCACCTCTGTTGACTGGTGGCCAAAGCCCAGAATACCTAACAGCAAGGCAGCTCTATGACTGGTACGCCCATCTAGGCTTAGGGCTCGTCCTTCTCGGCACCATTATGGAAGCCGTGCCTCCTTTCTGCACCGCAATCGGCAGTTGGCGTCGGCGGCGCCCCTCGCCGCGTAAGACGGTCACAACGCCGACGCCGCCAATGGCCCAACCACGCCGACCGGCAGCTCCCCGATCCAAGTCTCGGCGGCAGCGGCGGTGAACAGCCGAGATGTTATCCGGACGTTAGAGCGAGACGGTTGGAGAAGGGTACGGGTGACGGGCGACCACCATCATTTCCGGCATCCCGACAAGCCAGGGGTGGTTACCGTGCCGCATCCGCGCCGCGACATTGCGATCGGCACCTTGCGCTCGATCGAACGTCAGAGCGGTCTTAATCTGAGGCGAGGCCAATGAACTACATCGCCGTGATCCACAAAGACGCCGACAGCGATTTCGGCGTCAGCTTTCCGGATTTCCCCGGCTGCATCACCGCCGGGCGGACAATCGAGGAGGCCAAGGCCATGGCCCTTGAGGCGCTGCGTGGACACATCGAGGAGATGCAGGCCGCCGGGGAGACTATCCCGAGCGCCTCGTCCTTCGACCAGGTCATGAACAACCCTGATTTCAGCGACGGTGTCGCGTTCCTCGTCGCCGTCAAAGAACCGTCGCCGACCGCCTGAAAATTGTCGAATTCACCAAAACCGACACCAAAGCTGCCCCCGGTCCTTTAAAACCCGAGCAAAGCCGCGGCTCTTGGCCGCGCTGACTATCGGAATACTCCTCCCTGTCTCAGTCCTGCCGCTGTAAAATTCCGGCTAAAATCCGATTCGTGTGGCCACTAATTATAGTGGCTGGCGCGTCGGCGGCCCCCAACAGGTGGCTTGCACCCGCCTGCGGCCGGGGCGCATACTCGGCACCCTTGCCGCGCCGCTCCCGGCACCAGAAACGGCAAACGGCGGTCGCCGACCAAGCATCCGCCGCTCTCCGTTCCCGGTGAAATCGGGAAAGCGCAGCGTCGCTCTTTGGGGGAAATCCGCCGCGCTATGTCGGCGCATCATTTACATCCTTCTTCGTCGAAATACCAGCGGCTGATCCGCCGCCGGGCGCGGGCACGCCGCTTGCGCTGGCGGCAGCAGGACATCGCGCGGCGGCTGGTCGCGCTGACAGTGGCGCTGGGGCGCCTGATCGAGTGCCGCGCGCTCGACCGGGCGCAGGCCCTTCGCATCATCAACGATCTGGAGCACGAAGCCGAGCGCTGCGCGGCCGCAGAGACGACGACCGAGGAGCTGATCGAAGGGGTCGAGATCTCGATCGGCCTGATCGAGGACGCGCCGGCGCCGATGGCCTTCGAGCTCTCCGACCGCGAGCGGATCCGGCGGTCGCGCCCGTGGTTCAGTACGACCGGCCCACCACCTCGCTTACCAAGCTCCGAAAGTTTGCGTGAAGCGTGGCGTGCATTGCTCGCCACGCTTTTTTTGTGCCTGGGAGCCAACCCATGAAGCTCCTCGGCTGGAAGAAAGTCGTCCGCGGCACGATGCGCGGCTTTGAGCCAGAACGGCTGCTTCCCGGAGCAGCACCATGACCGCGCTCCCGCCGCTTTCCCCCCAGCAAAAACGGAGCTTCAAACATGGCGAACCGGAAGCGTTGGCGTGTCCGGTGGATCAACGGCGCGACGGCTTACGACCCGATCGGCAGGAACCCCGGTCGCGACAGCCAGGGAAAACGAATCAAACGCAAAGCACCCCGCCCGGTGCAAACGATCGACTTCGAGAACCGCAGCAACGCGACGAGCTTCTGCCGGACGCTGGTCGAGGAGAAGGGTCGCGAGAACGTCGCCTTCATGATCATCGATCTGAGGCCAACCAAGACGCCGACCAACAAGCCAGCAGCGCCAATCCAGATATCGATGATCGATCTCGGACGCTGGCCGATCCGGGTGCGTCTGGGCAAGTAAGCGACGCCGCCGCGCGCGATGACGCCGCCTGGTTCGATCAGCATCCCCATCGCCGCTATCGCATCCGTCCCGGCTGGGTGATGCGCCGTCGCGGAAGGAACATCTTCCTGCGCGCGAGCCTGCCGTCGCCTCACCCTTACGTCGACACCGAGAACGCGGCCGAGCGCGCCTGGTGGGAGTGCGCCTATCCCTTCTCCTCGCCGCTCGAGCACCAGGAGATGGCGAAAGCCGCGCGCCGCGGCACCAAAGCACCTCGAGCCGCCGCTAGGCCGGCGCATCCCGCCGCGCTCGCGGCTGAAGAGAATTCTCGCAATCCGCTCGTCACTTTGCGCCAGGGAGCCGCCCCCGGCGCGCCCCTGGTGCCCGCACTTGGAAGAAAATCATGACCGCCAACAGTCTCGACCAGATGACCGTGCTGCATGCGCTCGATGGCAAGTTTGCCACCAAGCGCATCACCCGCACCCAAGACGGCAAGATCAAAATCAAGGGTTACGATCGAAGTTACTGGTTCCGGGTCGAGCAACGGCCGATCGACGGTTTTGATGACCTCGCCGCCGCGCTCACCGGTCTGACAGGTGACCCGCACGCTTTTGTCATTCGCGGCGAGCCGCGGCCCGGCATCGACCGGAACCGCGCCAGGCGCCGCCTACACCAGCACGGCACCGAGCCGGCGACCTTTGCTCCCGCCGCACGGCGCTGGCTCACGATCGATGTCGACAAGATCAAGGCCCCGGCGCTAACCGACCCCATCGTCGACCCCAATGACGCGGTCGAATATGTCATCGGTCGGCTTCCCCCCGAATTCCACGATATATCGTGCTACTGGCACTTCACCGCCTCGCAGTCCCTGCCCGGTTATGAAGGTCTGCTGTCGCTGCGGTTATGGTACTGGCTCGACCGCGCCTGTGCCGACGATGAGTTGAAACGCTGGGCAGCGAAAACCAACGCCGATGCCGGGTTCAAGCTGGTCGACCCCGCGCTCTACAGCCCAGCTCAGCCACATTACACGGCCGCGCCGATTTTCATCGACTTCCCCACTCCGCTCACGGCGCGGGGGCGGGCATGAACGACGACTTCTTCCGAGTGCTGCGGTCCTGCCGGCGCGCCGGACTCGACAATACGTTGTCGCTGGTTCTCCCCCCGCCGGGATACCTGCCGTCGCCACCGCCAGGGGTGAAGGAAATAGGCGGACCCAGCAGCGGCGCCGATTACTGGATCGCCCAAATTGGCGGGCCGCTCGGCTTTCTCGAGCCGATGAAAAAAGCCATCGCCGCCTATATCGGTGATTGGGGCGCCGAGGTCGACATCGAGCCGCTGCGAGAGAAGATTACCCAGGCGTTCAAAGCCGCCGAGGCCGGTGAGCGCTCACCGGAGACGCTCGCCCGCTACCTTGCGCAGATCGACAGCATCGCCAACGCGATTCGGGCATTGCAGGGCGGCACGCCGGGTCGGCTCGTCCGCGATCCCGCACCTGGCCTCAAGCGCGTCGACCCGCCGTTCCCGTTGCCGACCGGGACCCGCGCCGAGGTTCACGCCGCGATCAGCACCGGCATCGACGACTTTTTTAATTTTCCGCTCCGCTGGGGCGATAACCGGCCCCGCCGGGTGCTGCTCGGCGGCCTCACCGGCAGCGGCAAATCCGAGGCGCTCGGCAAAAAGCTGCCGCACCAGATCGCTGTCTGGAGGGCGAAAAACCGAGAAGCCAAAAGACGGAAAGCCCCAGCCCAGCCGCACCGCGTCATCGTCGCGGTCGAGACCCACCACCTCGGCGCCCAGATCGCCGAGCGCTACCGCGCCATCATCGCCGCGGCAGGACTTGCCGGCAAAATCACCGTCGCGGTCTTTGAGGGGCGTGGCGACCCGTTCCCCTCGGACGACATCCCCAACCGCGAATACCTCTGCAAAAACTTAAAGGAGGTCGGGCTGGCGATCCTCGCCAAGGCCGATGTCGCCTCGACCGTGTGCGGCAATAGCGGCAGGGGCGGCTATGGTGTCGACCCTACCGAGGCCGACGTCCCGCGCTGCCCGTTTCGCGACGAGTGCGGCTATTTCGATCAAATCGCCGACTGCGCCGACGCCGACATCGTCATCGTCGCTCATAACTTTGTTTTCCAGTCGCTGCCCAAAGCGATTCTGCACGACCTCGCCTGCGTCATCATCGAGGAGGACTTCACCGAGCACGGCTTCGGCACGGTCGAACTGCCGGTCGTCACCTTTTACGACACGGCGCTGGAAAAACACCCGGTGCTGATCCGCAGGGGCAAGCTCAAGGGCCACCCCGACCACGCCAGGACCGCCGAGCTCGACGGGCTGTTCAGCAAGGTCGAGCGCGTCATCGAATGTCTCGAGAGCGGCATGACCGCCGTCGAGGCGGTAGAAACCGCCGGGCTCACCGCGACGGACTGCGCCCAAGCCCGCGCGCTCGATTGGAAGCGCGAGGTGGACCATAAAATGCACCCGGGCATGCCGCTCGAAGAGCGTAAGGCCCGCGCCGAAGCCTGTGCCCACAATCTGACCTTGCCGAGAATTGCCGCCGCACTGCACGCCCTCGAAGAGATCGCCAAGGCGATCGAGGCGCGGAATGTCGATCCGTCAGTCGGCGAGCGCCTCTGGGTCGACGGGCACGACCTGATCGTGCCCGGGCTGCGCCAGCCCGACAAATGGCTCGCCGAGCTTCCCGTTATCATCGCCTCGGCCACGGCCCGCCTCGGTCTCGTGCAGAAATTCTTCCCGACCGTCGAGCATGTCGCGCCGCCGATCCCCGCGCTGCCACATCAGCACGTGCACCAGATCCTCGGCTCGTTCGGCAAGAGCGCTACCGTGAAGAAGATCGATGACCTGATTACCGATTACCGGCTGCGGACGCTCGGCAGCCACGGCCGCAACCTCGTCGTCACCCACAAGGCCTATGAGAGCGGCTTTAAAGGGATCGCCGGGCTCGACACCCGGCACCATGGCGATGTCGCAGGTGACGATGATTACGGCGATGTCGAAAATCTCTTTGTCATGGGCGGCCCGTTCGCGCGACCCCGCGACATCGCCAGCCGCGCCAGCGCCGAGACGCGACGCCGGGTGCTCGAAGCCAAGCCGGTGCGGACCCTCTGCGCCGGGATGCTGATAATCGGCCAAGGCTTCGCCTTCGAGCGTCTCGCCTATACCGACCCCGACGCGATGACCGTCCATACCGATATCTACGACACCGCCATCGTGCAGGCGATCGGCCGCGGGCGCGGTATCAACCGCACCGAGCGCACCCCACTTGAGGTTTATGTTTACGGCAACCTGCCGTTGCCGATTCCGGTGACCACGATCGAGCGCTGGAAGCGGCCGTCCCGGCTCGACAAGATGTTTCTCGCCGGGCACGTGCCGACCAACGCGGCTGTCATGCACCGGCTTTACCCGGAGCTGTTTCCGTCTGAACGTGCCGCCAGCAAGGCCCGGGAGCGCTGGGGCGGGACCTCGGCGATAGAGGCCAGGGTCCACGAGCTGGCAGAGCGCGCCGGGGCGCCCTGGGACATCGTGCTGTGCCAGCCTGACGGGAAGGGGCGGAAGGCCCGCCACTCGTTCGTCAAACGCGACCGGCTCGCCAAGGCCGAGGCCGCCGTGGCGCGGGCTTTTGGCGGCCCCTGCCGCATCTGGAACGCCCAGCCGCTGCACCGCCCGCCGGATTGCCGCGAGGACAGCGACATTCCCAGGAAAAGTGATCTTTTTCTGGGAATGTCCGAGTCCTCGACACACACAAAGAAGCGCCGCGGCCCGCCGACGCCTCGGGTTCTGCGCAGCGTCGCCCCGCGCGCCCCGCCCCGCCAGGAGACGTTGTTCTGACGCTGCCTAACGACCCGTCTAAGCTGTGTGACGCAACAACCGGCCGCCGTCGGGCGGGAGAGTCGTGCCAGGAGGGCTGAATTTGTCGGATAATTCCATCTCGCGCGGCCGCGGCCGTCCGTTCGGGAGCAAGGACAGCTACAAGCGCCGGTTGCCGGTCGCTAGCGCCATCGAGAAGCATCTGGCGGAGATTGCCGCGCTCTTGGCCGCGCTCAATCGGCGCCATCGCCATGAGCACGAGTCGCTGCCCGCAGTCCTGCGGCGCCTGGTGGCGATCGAGCGCCAGCTCGGGCTGGTCGAAAAACCGGCGGCACCAAAGTCGTCACGGCGCCGGCCGCTGGGGATGTGAGGGGATGGCAAAGGACCGGCCGTTGTCGAGCCGCGCCCATCTGCTGATGAATGGACTCGTCGGCAAGCCGTATGCTTATCCGTCGACAGTATAGACGGCGGGCACTGCGTCTGATAGACGGCGGGCACACGGTCCCTTGCTCCGAGACCACGCGATGACATCCACGCCACTGAGCGGCGCCGAGCTGCGCGACCGCGTCAAAGCGCTCAAGCTGACCTATCGCGAAGCCGCCGAGCATCTCGGGCTGACCCTCGACGGGCTCAACAAGCAGATGTCGGGGGCGCGCCCGGTCAGCCGCCAGACCGAGTTGCTGCTCGGCTATGTCGAGCGGGCGCTGGCCAGCCAGGCCGTCCCCGCGGCTTCGCGGTCGCGGCGGGTGCCGGCCCCGTGGGAGAAAAGACCCCAGCCGGTAATGCAGGTGAGGGTGTACCCGGCGCCGTGGGATGGCGGGCCCGGACCCAAGCGGCGCTAGGCCGATGCCCGGTGTCTATGTAACCGTCGCCTCGCGCCGCCGGTCTGTGCCCTCTGTCTATCCCCCGGTCTATCGTCGGGGCTGGCTGCGACGGCTTTTTGTCGAATTGCCTCTGGGGGGTCGGTTTTGACCGGTTTTGACCGGCAAGCGAGCCGTTTTTGCCCGGTTTTGACGAGCAAACGATCTTTTTGCGGCGCTGGCGCGGTTCTGCGAGCCAATGTTCGCAGGATTGGTCGCACGACACGACCGACGCGTTTTCGACTGCGCCGACCGAGTGGGTACCAGATGGGTGAAGACGATCTCGGCGATCTCTGCAGTCGCCCGCCAAGTCATTGCCGCGACAGGCTAATTCTGCGCCTTGATGAGGGCTCGAAGCAAAATTGGGCGGGAAGATGTTAATATTTCCGGCAATATTCGACCAGCAGCCGAACCGCCGTCTGCAGATCCCTTGTCAGCACCAAGGCCACACAATCGGCGACTGCCAAGTCCTCTCGGATCCGGATCTCGTCGATGCGCGACCAGTCGCCGTTCGCTTGCATCAGCTCCTCGACGAGCGCCGCACCCTCAGAAAACCCGGAGCGCTCGTGCGGCCTCGTCACGGCAAGAAACCGCCTGCCCATCTCCTCAAGCTCATCCCATAGCTGCTCCTGTACCTGCTCGGCAGCGGCAGCGGTGGTTCTGGCACGGCGGGCAAGCTCTGCCTTGAGTGCCTCGAGCAGGGCGCCTAATGCAGCGGGCGAGGCCATTTGTCGCGGCCGATGCCAAGGCGGAGCATGTCCTCCTCAGTCAACCCGATCAGCTCGGCGATCTCCTGGTCGCTCATTTGCTGCGGCCTCTTTCTGACCGAAACGGCGCTTAGCCGCGGCGCTGTGTACGGGGCGACGATTGCAGCGAGCTCATCCCTGTACTCTTCCGACAAGCTCGCATCGTTCATACGGCGAAGAAGACGTTCAACCGGCAACTCGCCTTCGGCCTTGGCGCGGGCGAGGAGCTCTCGCGACCGCTTGCCGAGCGCGCCTTTGGGGCGGCCGGCGCCTTCTCGTTTTCCGCCGCGGCCTACTCCGGTCGATTTGTGAGGGTGGGTCGCCATGCCGCCTGGAGGAATGATTTAAAATTAAAGTTCGCGTAGCACCATATCACGCGCCGGCACCGATGACCCCCTTGAGCATGTTTGGCCAGATCCACCCGGAACCGGAGAAGGGCGCCGGGGGAAAGTTTCAGCGGCGACGGCGTTTTGCGGGCGGCGCGCAGCACCGAGACTTCGTGCTTGCGATCAATCACGCCCATTTCCGGGAAGTGCCGACTGCAACACCAAGTGCCGGCGTGGTCTGCGGCAGTGTCGTAGCCGTAGGTCCCCCAGGCGCCGCATCGATTGCAGAAATGTAAAAACAAACGACCGGGGCTGGTGGTTCGCCCGCGTCGTCGCGGGAAGGGCTGATCGAGCGGCGGCTCGCGTCAAGGTGATGCTCGGCGAGTGAGGGGGGCTGGGTCAGCCCCGGGAGCGCTCGAGCCGTCCTGCGTCTTGCCTCGTTCGGGGAAAACCGGGCCCGCGGCGGGGGTGGGCGGAAAATTTCGCCCTCCTGTCGGAAACAGGGCGCCAGGGCAACCGGCAAATCGAAGGCGGCGATCAGCCGGGCCATTGCATCCGGCCGGATCTCTGCTACTCGCGACGAGAACGGCCGCTATGCGATCGACCCGAGCGAGCTGCACCGGGTTTACCCCGTGACGGTTGACGCAACCGGCTCGACGCAACAAGCTGCCACCCCCAACGGCACCGATGCAACCCCGTTGACCGAGGCCGTTGTGTTGCTGCTGGCGGAAAAGGACGCCCGAATCGCCGATCAGGTCGAGGTCATCGCCGATCTGCGGCGGCGGCTCGATGCGCTGCTGCCGGACCGCCGCCCGTGGTGGCGACGGTGGTTCCGGTAATGGTTTGCTGCCTAGTGCCTTTGCCGCCGGCATCGGTGTGTATGCCGCTGCGCTTGCGCGCGACCTCGCCCTGCGTCTCGACGAGCCACGCCTTGGCCGCCTTCTACGTCGGGAAGGTCTTCTCGTGGCGCTTGCGGTGCTGATCAAAATAATCGGCCACCCAGGCGCTCCGCGCCTCGCCCGCGTCCTGGTAGCCGTCGCTCATGCGCGGGAGCTTACGGAAGTTCGAGGCGAATATTCGCCCCCTTCGGGCGCCGCAGCGGCGGCGGCAGCAGTTTAAAAAGCCATCGACCTTGTAATCCAACAGTATGGGTCGCTCTTTTCGCCTGATCTAAAATTGTTTTACTCGGATGGCTGCGCGATCAGGCTGCGGCAGCGGCGCAAGGTGGAGCGTCGATCTGAAAGGCGAGCCCAGGCGCGCGAGGATCTGGTCTGCGCACATTGCGGCGACCTGCTTGTCGGGGCGCAGCGATCCTCTCAGCGTTACTGCTCGACGCGATGCCGGGTCGCAGCCCTGCGAACCCGGCGCACTCGCGACATCGGCAGAGTGCCAAGCAGACCCGCGCTTCCCAACAAGATCAGCGAACTCGGTTCGGGTGTCTGGATCGGCTCACCAAATCCAAGGAATGTTATGTCGCCACCGCCGGCCAAAGCTGGGTCTGTATTGGCGTAGACAGCCCAGCCGCATCCCGTTTGGAAAGGAAGGCAGTTTTTCGTTTGGGTGTAACTCCAATTAAATCCAAAGTCGGGTTCACCTAATGTGTTTGACAAGATATCGTATTCCGTATGATTTGCTTTCACTCCGATTAGCTGCGTGTTGAAGTAAGCCGTCCAACCTCTGTCGTCGAGGTTAGGAGAGTCGGCAAATACGTCTTGGTTACTTATTATTTGGTTGTCCCCGTTATTGTATGTGTAGCCATAATATTGCGATGACAAGCAAAAGAAACAATTGACCTCATTCCAGTAAGGATCATAGTTATCTGCACCAGCAACTCCGAACGCTCCTCCGAGTTGCGGATCAAATCCCGTACATCGGATTTGGATACTCAACGGCCCTATACTTATACAAGGCTCCTCTTGTCCATAGTACGAATAACCTGTAATAGTAGAAAGCCAGTTGAAATGGTCATAGCCCCCCAAAGCTGCCGCTTGCTGCAGAGTTAGTCCATAACTGTCGATACCTACTGATGTTACTATCTTCCCCTCATCTGGTGGTAAATCAACGCCGACTGAGCCGCTTACTAGTTTCATGTAGGCGGGAAACGTAATATCGGGCACGGTCCCGCCCCAATTGATGGCCCCGTACGCATAATTGGCGGTTTGGGGGTTAATAAAACCGCTGACGTTCAGCGTGCCGATACGCAGATTAGAATTCGCCGTTAAGTAAATGGTGTCCCACAAAGGCAAAGCCGATCCGACGACGTCGCCAACAGTCTGCCCAAAAGTGTTAGTGTATCCGCCAGAAATTGTGTAGTCAGGGTTTGGACTTGGACTAATCAAAACACTAGACAAAGTGCAGGGAGCGATGGCGAAACTGATGCTATCCATACATATAGGTGCCCCAGCATTATATTGGAGCACCTGATCGAGCGGCGTTGCAACACCGCGAGGCAGAACCGCCTGCGGCTTTACGGTTACTGAAGGAAGTCCCGCTACCGGAATCAAATAACTCTCGGCACGCCTTGGAGTGTACACGAACACCAGGACAACAGCGGCAATGAAGAGAAATCGCGACCGCATCAGCGTTCTCCGGGGGTCGTTGCTACCCGAGGGTGATAATGCTGGGCAAAATTGCGGCAAGTCAAGTGTTATGTAAACAGCCTGACACAGTCAGTGAAAATCTGTTGCACGCCTTTCGCCCGGCGCAGCAGTCGCTACTAATCTGGACGCCTTGGGGCTTGCGCGGAAGCAGTTCCTGGAACAGCAGGACGCATCCCGGAAGCAATTCGAAGACCAGCAGAAAGCATCCCGCGACCTGCTCATCAGCAATCAGGTCGCGAAGGATTTTGAGCTTCTAGGCAATAAAGACAAAGGCGCAAGCTTCAATTGCGGGTACGTGTCGAGCGGCTGGGGCTGACCTATACCGCCGCCGCACCGCTGCTCGGGCTGACCCTCGACGGGCTGCGTAAGCAGATGGGCGGCGACCGCCCGGTCAGCCGGCAGACCGAGATCATCCTCGACCAGATCGAGGAGCTGCGGGAGAAGACCATGACCGAGGAGATCAGCCACTTCCGTCGAAGCACCGGCACGGCGGATAGCCGGGCCTCTTTTACGGAAGGCAATCTACAAATGACTCTACGCTACTTCAACCCCACCGACTCGGCCGGGAATTACCTGCACAGAACAGACGGCGATCTCGCGCAACAGCTCTGCTCGATGCTGATCGCCGATCTCAGGGAGCGCGAATACGTCGAGTTATCCCGCGAGATCTACGGCAGGAACAATGTCACCGGGCTGTCTGCCCGCTATGGCATTGCGTGCCTCGCGTGGTGGTGCCTGGAACACCGCGACGCACCGGCTACCAGCCCGCACAGTACCGCCGGCATTCCGATGCTGACGAGCCTGATTGTCGGCCAGGACGGCGAACCCGGTCCCGGCTACCTGTTGCCGGTCGCGGATTTTGCCAACGAGCAGCGCCGCACGATCCGCTTCGGTCGCCGCTGGCACCAGATCGTGCTGCCGACCGCGGCCGAATTTCATGCCATCCGCATCAGGCACGAGCACGCATGACCGACGAGGAGCATCTTTACCTGATCATCCGCGAGAGCGTGTGGGACGGGCTCGGCGCCCACAGGTACAGCACGCAATCCTTGGCTGCCGGTAGCTTCAGCGCGAACAGTTGTTCGAGCGACATCACCGGGTAGTGGTTCGCGGCGTGGCGGTCCATGCCGGTCGCGCGTGAGTAAACGAGGAAATCCCACGGCGGATCGACGTAGAGCACGCCATAACTGTGTCGACCGAGGCCGCCCTGGGCATGGCGTTAAAAGGCCCGACCCGTATAGTACAACCTACCTGAACCACCGCCGCCACCACGGGCGAGCGCGCAGCCCAGTCACGATAGCGCGGAGAGCGGCGGCCTCGTCGGCGGCGATTCGCTGGGCTGTGACCGCGTCGGCAAGTACCGTTTGCAGCTCATCGAGCCGCTTGCGCCCGTCCTCTACTAACTGCCGCTCGACCTCGAGTTGACGTCCGGCGTTTGCGGCCAGCTCGTTCGCGATCCTCAACTGCTCGCGCAACGCCTCTATGGCGCTTTCGAGGGCGCGGACAGCCCCCCTGTCATCTTCCCTGATATCATCCCTGACGTCCGGGGGAGCCGCACCGGCTATCTCGCGGATGACCTCCCTGATGACACCCCTGATATCCGGCTCTGTCCGGGGCGAATGTCCGGGACTGGCAACGTGGCGTTTTCCGCTGACTTTGCGCGCTTCCGTCAGGGGGACAAGGATGCGGACAACACCATCATTTCCGGTCTGACGCGGCCAATGCCGGCGCCGGACGAGACGCTCGGCTGACAGGGCGGATATCCCCCTGACAGTGGCGAGCTCGGCATAGGTCATGCGGCGAGCGCCGTTGCCGACCGCGAGGCTGATGTCGGACGCCATAGGCTCCCCCTTTCCGGTGGTTCCTCCATCCCGGAGGACCCGGCCTCGACTGGTCCGGCGGCCGGGGGAAAGCCGCCGGTCGCTGCCGTACACGCCCGTCGCGAGCCAGGGGGGACACGAGCCCGCGGGGAATGCCGCAGCACCGCCGGCTTAGCACATCACCGGGGCGAGCGCAGCATCGCCTTCCCTCGGGGGCGGGAGTGGGGGCCTGCCCACCCACCGCACGGTGAAGCCGCCGCCTTCGGCGGTGACGGCGACCCAAAAGCCGCGCGTGCGGTGCGGCGACCGGGCGTTCCGCGCGCTGGTTGCGCGGATCGCTTCGGCAAGGGTGTTGTAAAGCTTCGCACTTGATCCGGAGGAATGTGCTGCGGTTGCCATACCGGCGAGGTGGGCGTTGCCGCGCGGCCCCGCTTGATAATCCCGGCCAAAAACTTGATAGCCGCAGCCAATTACCCCGGAGCGGATCAGCTTGGCGCGAACTCGCAATTATTTGGCTGGGTTTAGCAAGCGAGTGCCCATCGGCAGCGAATACCTCCCTGCTCGTCAACATCGAGCGCAAAGGAGGACAACAAAATGAGCGCATGCACCGCCCGTCGTCGCCGCGTCCAGGCGAAGCTGCTGCCAAAATCGCTCCGCGTGCGGCGCATGAAGCCTGTCCGTGGCAAGCCGCTCCCAATGAGCCCGACTTTCACGAAAAAGGCGAAAACGGCGCAAAAGAAGGCATGAAAACCCGGCTACCGGAACTCTCCACGGGGCGAGGAACGGCGTCCCGTCTGGACCAAGGCGTGATCGATGGCCCCCGTTGCCGGGTAAGGTGTTTCAGCCTTGTAATTGCGCCGGCCGCTCCCGACCTGGGCACGCCGTCGAACTGCCCCTCCAGCTTCAGATGGCGCCGATCCTCGTATCGAGATCGCGGCGCCACAGCGCCCAATCGGCCTGAGAGCGCGGTCCTCGATTTTCCCTGTCGGTGGGA
>Ga0306920_100006694_pt1 | contig 15086 bp, 15 predicted proteins | sample flu12Cox44000170_FD_204666 | JGI IMG/M metagenome (GOLD analysis project Ga0306920, IMG submission 204666) | Lab enrichment of tropical soil microbial communities from Luquillo Experimental Forest, Puerto Rico - flux4day.12C.oxic.44.000.170 (v2)... | ecosystem: Environmental > Terrestrial >... | reverse complement strand
TCGACGGCTGGCAGACCCTGACCCAGAAACTCGCCGATAAGCCGATTGACCTTGCCGCCTGATCCAATATCCTCACCCGACCGGAGACCGCGTCAATCAATTCCAACACAAATCGCGACGGTACCCCACTTTGGGATCATCCGGTCAAAAGTGACTGGCTCCGATAGTTTGGCTGCGGGGGCGGGTAGACCGATCGAGTTCTCAAACTTTGCGATGACTGAGGGGCTTTGCCGCAGGAGATCTGGCGTGCTCAGACCGTCGAGCCGGACGAGGTTCCGAAAAGCGCTCGTGCGCCCCACCCGCCTGATCGATAACCGCCAAGAACTTCGCGGTCCACTCTGCGTGTTCACGCTCGGTGCTGACCTTTTTCGTCAAGGTCTTCTTGCCGGTGTAGGGCGGCGGCGAGCCCTTCCGGGACAACCTTCCGCACCCGCACCCACGATGAGGTGATCCGACCCTTCTTGTCTCTCTTGGTGACCCGTTGAGTGTAACCCATTCTCGCAACCCGCATTATGGACTCCCATTTGGACTCCTACGGGGTCGTCCAACTGGGCAGAATTGCTGGAGTTCAGGTTATCAACGGTTCCTAATGGTTACCGTTCCGTGTCCTGACCGGCCGCGGCGCCGACATCATCGTCATCGACGATCCGTTGAAGCCTGAGGAGGCGTTGTCGCAAACCCAGCGGCGGGCGGCGAAGGAGTGGTTCGACCACACCCTCTACAGCCGGCTGAACGACAAGCGGACGGGTTCGATTATCCTGATCATGCACCGGCTGCACGAGGATGACCTCGTCGGCCATGTGCTGGCCCAGGAGGATTGGGAGGTCGTGCGCTTCCCGGCGATCGCCGAGGAGGACGAGACCTGGGCGATCGAGACGGTGTGGGGGCCGCGGCATTTTATCCAGCGGCGGGGCGAGGTTGCACCTCGAGCGCGAGCCGCCGGAGATGCTCGAGCAGATCCGCCGGACGATCGGGGAGTATAATTTCGCCGGCCAGTATCAGCAGGCCCCCTCGCCATTGGGCGGCGGCCTCGTCAAGGCGGCGTGGTTCAGGCATTACGCGCCTGGTGAATTGCCCCAGACCTTCGACCGCGTCGTGCAGAGCTGGGATACCGCCAACAAGGCGACCGAGCTCAGCGATTTCAGCGTCTGCACGAGCTGGGGGATCAAGGCCAAGGACCTCTATCTGCTCGTCCTATTGCGCCGGCGCATGGAGTATCCGGAATTGAAGCGCAGCGTGCGCGGGCAATACGCGCGGTTCAGACCGAGCGCCGTGCTGATCGAGGACAAGGCCTCGGGCACCCAGCTGATCCAGGAGCCGATCCGAGAGGGCCTCTACGCCGTCACCCGGTACCAGCCGCAATCCGACAAGGTCATGCGGATGCACGCGCAGACCGCGATGATCGAGAACGGCTTTGTCCGGGTGCCCGACAGCGCGCCGTGGCTCGCTTCACACCTGCAGGGGCTGACTGTTTCCCCAACGGCAAGCACGGCGATCATGTGGACGCGACCGCGCAGCTGCTCGACTGGTTCAAGCGAGGCGCTGGCCCAACCTCCAACGCCGGGATCTTCGAACTCTACCGGCAGCGCGCCGAGGAGCTCCGCCGCGGGCAGATGCCGGGCCCTCCGGTCCGCCTCCGCGCCCCTTCCGGCGTCTCGCATGTTCAGCTGTTTTCCGGCATCCACCGCGCCGTGGCACCCGACGGCACGGTCGAAATGACCCCAGAGGACGCCGCGCCACTGCTGCGGGCCGGGTGGGTGAGTGTCGATTGCGGCGACCCGGCTAGTGGCGCGAAACTGACACTTGATGCCGGGCCTGCAACCGACAGATTGCTTCGCGGAGTTGATCCCCGGGGCGGCCGCGGGCCGGACCCGTGGGCTCGCAATGACTGCTCAAATGGCTCTCATTGCGAGGAACGGCGCGACGAAGCGATCCCGACGAAAAGAGCGATGACGGGGGTCACCGGTTTGCTGCCGACCAATAGAACACAAAGTGGTGGTCTGACGTGACGGTCGCAGCTGACTGGCGCTTGCTCCTCGATAAAACCAGAAACTTGATATCTTGACCGGACCCTTTGGGTGTCACCTGGAGCAACGCCCGCTTCCGTTAAGGGTTTTCGGATGCCTGCAAGACACAGACGCGAGGGGGTGCACGGAGGCAGGCGTCCGAAAACCCTTAACGATTCCTACCGTCGCTTCGTGGCCTGTAAGATTTCTGGTGGGTTGTGCCTCCGGCAATTTCCGACGAGCTGCAGCCGGGCGTGTTGCCTCCGGGTGCGGCCGGTAAAGGTGGCCCCGTAGGGGTAATCGGGCGCCCCCTTGACCGCGATTCCGTGATTCCGGTGCTGATGGCTAAAGCGCAGGCGGGGGGCTGTCGTTGGAAGGCGCGGCGGAGGCGCTACCTTGTCGAAGCTGCCGGTCTCTTTTGGCGCCGGTGCGCCAGACCCCTCTACGTCGACCTGCCGGCTCCCGCTTGTGCGGCGCGTCAGCCGAGAACCGGGGTTGCGGGACCCTCAATCAGCCGTACAAGGATCGGTCATGGTCTCTTCGTAGTCGAGATAAGCCTCTTTGGTGAGTTCCTCGGTGGTCCCCGCGATCACCCCGCCATCGACCAGCATCGCGGGCATCGGGCGTTTGGCCTTGACGCCCAACTCGCGCATGCGAGCTCCGATGGAAAGGACATTGCCTCGTCCGGTGGAGAGCCGCTTCACCGCCTCGCTGTGAGAATTCAGTGCGGTGATCATCTTTTCTGCGACGCCGTTCAAATCGCCGAGACTGAGGCTCACCTTGTCGCACAACTCGCCGGCCAGGCGGGCGATTTCCTGCGCATTCTGCCCTTGCAGCTCGTAACGCCAGATCGAGGCGACAGTGCGCATCGTCATCAATAGGGTCGACGGGCCGACGAGCACCACCCGGCGATCCCACGCATAGGTGAAGAGCTCGCCTTCGCGCGCGAGAGCGGCGGCGAGCGCCCCCTCGATCGGCACGAACATCAGCGCGCAATCATGCGCCATGAGCTTCCCGTTGTCCTGGTACCGTTTGCCGGCGAGATCGTCGATATGCGCCTTGACGTCGCGCACGAACCGGTCGCCGGCGGCGAGCCGGTCCGCCTCCTCCTGGGCTGCGATCAAGCGCTCGTAACCGGCGAGCGGAACCTTCGAATCGATGATCATCGTCCGCTGCTCGGGCAGCACGATGATGATGTCCGGCTTCTGCGCCCCGCCGGCATCGCTCTTCAACCCCAGCCCGCGCCCCTGCGAAATGTATTCCCGGCCCTCCATCAGGCCCGCCGCCTCGAGGATGCGTTCGAGAGCGATTTCACCCCACCGGCCGAGCAATTGCGAATCGCCGCGCAACGCCTTGGCGAGACCGTCGGCCTGGGTACCGATGGCGTGGCTCGTTTCGACGATCAGCTTGATCTGCTCCTTGAGGGAGAGGACCTCACGCGCCTCGCTCTCGTAGGTGCTTTCGATCTTGTTCTGGAAATCCTGAATGCGCTGACGTAGCGGATCCAGAACGGCCGCCAGCGTCTTGTGCGAGCTCTCCGACAGCTCCGACGCATTCACCTTGAGAATCCGGTTCGCGATATTCTCGAACTCGGTCGTCAGCTGCTTTTGCATGTCGGCGAGCGGCGTGGCCTGAGCGGCGATCCTCTCGGACAGAGAGTTCTCTCGCTCCGTCAGCCGCGCCACTTCGGCCGCCGCTGCCTTGGCCTCGGACGCCGCGGCCTTGTGCTCGGCTTCCAGTTGATCGGCGCGGCCACGGAGCGTGCGGCCTTCCTCGGTCAGGCGCGCTACCTCTATTTCCCGTGTCATCAAGGCGGCCGCGTCGCTTCTTCGGGTCGCCGGCCACAGGTGACGCCCGAGCGCGACGCCGGCAAGCGCGGCCGCCGCGGCGAGCAGCGCCGCGACACCTAAGAGGACGCTTATATCCATTTCAACAGCCGCCAATGTTCCCGTTATGTTCATACCGTACAAACACAGTGCGGCAAAGCGAAAACCGCCAGGACTTAACTTTCGGTTTAGAGCGATTGGCGGGAGACGCGCAAATCAGCCGGGCCAGGCGGCTCCCCAGCGGTCGGCGTGGGTCACTTCGGCGAGCGGGCGGCGGGTCAAAGGGCCGAATCTGTCGAGCGGCCAGCCGATCGGCATCAGCGCAAACGTCGCAACATCCTCGGGGATGCCGAGCACTTCTTTGACCTCGGCTTCGCAACGGATGTGGTTGGTGGTGATGACCGTGCCGAGGCCGAGAGCACGGCAGGCGAGAATGATGTTCTGCACGGCCGGGTAGATGCTGGCGCCGCGGATGCGGTCGGCGTAGGCGACCTCGTCCTCCCAGCGGACGGCGATGTCGGGCGGCAATGCCTCGCGGGGCGGTAGGGCAGAGCGGGCCCCGCAGGGGAGGAGGAGCACCGGCGCCTCGCCCATATGCTGCCAGAGGTGCGCGCCGGTAGCCATCAGGCGGGCAAACTGCCGCTCCGTCAGGTGAGGGGGGCGGCCGCGCGCGGCATACATCGCTTCGGCGATGTCGGAGGCCTTGCGATAGATCATGCCGAGCTTCTGCCGTTGCCCAGGATCGCGTACGACGACAAAGGCCCAATTCTGGGCGTTCCCGCCGGAGGGAGCGCGGATCGCCGCATCGAGGATCTTGGTGATTAACTCCTCGGGCACCGGATCCGGTTTGAGGCGGCGCAAGGATCGCGCCGAATAGATTGCCTCGAACAGGCCGATTTCCGGCATCGTCACCCCCACCTCAACTCAGATCGATCGCGTGGCGTTTGAGCAGCTCGAGCGGGACCACCTCGAGAGTCGCTTCATGGGTCGCCGTCAGCCTGACCTTTGGCGCTTCGCCGGCCTCGAACGCTTCCCTCCAGCGCTCGGCGCACAGGCACCAGCAATCGCCCGGCTTGAGGCCGGGAAAGCCAAAGGCCGGCACCGGTGTCGACAAATCGTTACCGGCCGCTTTTGAAAATGCCAGAAACGCGGCGTCGACCTTGGTGCACACCGTGTGCACCCCGACATCCTCGGGTCCGGTGTTGCAGCTGCCGTCGCGATAAAATCCGGTCATCGGCTTGGTGCAGCATTCGGCGAGCGACTCGCCGAGGACATTGCGCGCATTGGTCATCGTAAAGCTCCTTTGCAGGATTGATTTCACGCCGGGCGGCGCTCGGCGCGATCGGCCAGCCGGGCTTCGATCGCGTCCCAGATCTTCGGCGCGATCTCTACACCGTCGAGCCGCGCGATCTCCTGAATGCCGGTCGGCGAGGTGACGTTGATCTCGGTCAGCCAGTCGCCGATCACGTCGATGCCGACAAAGACGAGCCCTTGGGCGCGCAAGGTCGGTCCGATCGCAGCGCAGATCTCGCGGTCGCGGTCGCGCAGCTCGGTCCGCTCCGGGCGGGCTCCGACGTGCAGGTTGGCGCGCGCCTCGCCCTCCGGGGGCACCCGCATGACCGCACCCATCGCCTCGCCTTCAACGAGGATGATGCGCTTGTCGCCCTGGCGGACCTCGGGCACGTAGCGCTGCACCATCACCGGCTCACGCTGGATCTGCTCGTACATCTCCAGCAACGCGGTCAGGTTCTCGTCGCCGGGCCGCAGTCGAAACACCCCGGACCCGCCATTACCGAAGAGCGGCTTCAGGATGATGTCGCCGTGCTCTTTCCAGAAGGCGCGGATCTCGTCGCGGTCGCGGGTGAGCAATGTCGGCGGCATCAGCTCTTTGAAGCGCAGCACAAAGAGTTTCTCGGGCGCGTTGCGCACAGAGGTCGGGTCGTTAACGACGAGGGGCCCGTCTTGCGGCAACAGCTCGAGCAGATGTGTCGCCGTGATATAGGCCATGTCGAAGGGCGGGTCCTGGCGCATCAGGATCACGTCGACCCCGGCGAGATCGAGCTCCTCATAGGCACCAAAGCGATGGTGGTTGCCATGACGCCGGGCGACCTCGAGAGACCGGCCGCGGGCGTGGAGCCGCCCGTCGCGAAGGGTCAGCGCGTCGGGCAGATAGTGGAACAGGGCGTGCCCGCGCGCCTGCGCCTCGAGGGCGAGCGCAAAGGTCGAATCCGCATCGATGTTGATTGTGTCGATCGGATCCATCTGGATCGCGACGGCAAGAGCCATGCCGGCCTCCGATTTTATTAATCGACTGATATATCACGCCGCGTATCGCGGGATCATAGTCCTGCAACCACGGCTGTGCACGATCACCTCTTAACTACGTTGTGCGCGACTTTCTCTGTCTCTTCCGGTGCCGCGAGCGGTCGGGCCGAGGCACCGAGGAGGCTGGGCGAATGCTGTCGGTCTTAAATAACCGGCCCCAGGGCCGCCGGCGGCGCGCCACAATTCATTAACAAAATGTTGAAGCTGCCATTTTAGCCCGCGACGCTTTCGTTTTTGGAACGTTTAAAATTGAAGATGTCTCACAATAAAACTAACGCCCTATAATAATACTCAGTCGGTGCGCGAGCAACGCGCTGGGGGTCATCTCACTCCGCCCAGCTGAGCCGGGAAAACGGTGCGCCATGGGTAAAATGCAGTTGGTGTTGACATTGCCATTTTACCCTGTTTAGCTTGGCCCGTTCCTCCCTGTCCTACCCGGATGCGTCGGCAACAATCCGGGACGACACCGATCTGCTTCCCCCCAGCCCCCAATACCATTGGTTTGGCCGCGTGATCGTGCATCCCCGGCGAAGGGATGCCAGCAAAAAGGAGACTATGCCGGATGCACATGCACCGAACGATCGCTATCTCCGTCGCGTTCCTATTAATCTCAGCCGGAGCGATGGCCAAAACGCCGGAAAAATCTATAAGCCATCACCCCGGCCAGCCACATGGCGCCAAACCCCAAAAGGCGGAACATCGGACTGGTGGTCGGCTACTGGTCTCTAGCCGGGGCGCGCACAGCCGGGCGCCTGCGCGATACGCGACCCATCTCGCCGCACCGCCGCGGTATCGGCACGCGGTCTCGCCTTCGGCGGCCGATGACGGCGGTGGTCCGCCCGACCCCTATTTGGCTCCCGCGCGGGGGCTCGGCGGCAGAGAGATCGGCAAAGCCGCCTGGTATAACATGGTCGGCAGCCATACCTCGACCGGAGAGCGCCTGGACACCGTGACTGCTACCGCCGCGCATCGCACGCTGCCCCTCTCCTCCTATGCCAAGGTGACAAATCTCGACAGCGGCCGTTCGGTGATCGTCAGGATCAACGACCGCGGCCCATGGACTCGGCGATTCATCATCGATCTCTCGCCGCGGGCCGCCGATGAGCTGGACATGAAACGGGCCGGCGTGGCCTCCGTCGCAGTGGAACCAATATCCCCGTCAGCACCTGCGAAAAGCGCAGGAAGCCTATGATCCGGGCTCGTTGTGAGAGCCCGTCCCATAGTTGGCCACAGACCGGCGGAGAACAATTCAAGAAAGTATTCAAGGCAAAAACACGGGTCAGCCGGTCTCGTTGAGCCCCCAGCGGCGTGCCGGCGAGATGCCGTCGAGACCCTTGCGCAGCAATTCGAGCTGCACCGTATCGCGTGGCGTCAGCCGGTGCTCGGCAGCGCGTATACAGATCGCCGGCAGGCCCCCCTCGGCGGCCAGCTGCAACACCGGATCTCGGCTGCCGTCGAGCCGCCGCAGCGTACGCTCTAAGGCGCTCCGCGCACCCTGATCGCCGACAATTTGCTCGATGCCGGGGGTCGTCTTGGTCAGCGCACCGAGGATTGCTGACCATAACCCTGCAGGAGCGGCGCCGCGCCCGAAGCTGCGCGAAATTCTCTGTAAAAGCTGGGTGACCCAACCAAGCGCCGAGTACTGTGCATTATCGAGATAACCATGCCCGTAGAGCACACCAGCCGGTGTCATCTCGACGTCTTCGCGCCCGGTGGCCGCCCGCTTCTTCGCCCGCAGCAGCAGGGAGCCGCGATCGTCCGGGCCGCGACGGCCGGCACGTGTCGTCTGGCGGCGCCGGGCGTTCAGGTCAAATTTACGGCAGCCACGATGCCGGCGCGGGCCGCCGACCCGCCGTCGATTGTGCGCCATCGGCTAGGCGGGGTCGCGCCAGGCTTCGAGATCCTCGCGATGGAACATTTCGCGGCCGTTAGGCTTGGGCCGAGTAGAGCTGCGAGCGGGGATCTTGCGCGTCCTACCGCGCGACCGCTTCGGCGCGGGCTTGGGGGCAGCCGACGCGGTCTCCGTTGCGGCGGGTGACGGCTCTGTTGCAGACCGCTGCGGCTGTGGTCCTTCGAGCGCGGCGAGCCGACGGCCGAGTCGTGCCACAGCGTCGTCGAGTCCGCGCAAATGGACAAAGATCCGCAAGACCGCGCCCGACAGCGTGTCGACTACCTGCCCACCATCGCTCGGCAGATCCTCGATGCGGCGGCGAGTAAGGTTGAGATCCGGCATTACACGGGCTCCCCGAGCGGACATAGGATAGGGCCGTAGCTCTTGCCGTTGCTCAGAGCTTGACCCAAAATTGGGGCATCATAGCGAATGGCCCGGGCTCTCGGCTACAGAGCTCACGGTGATGGCGAACAGCGATGTGGACGGAGGAGCAGCCGGATTTACCGGCGGGAGGGCGACGGCTATCCGAGCGACCTGCGGGATATTGAGTGGGCCGCCGGCCCTGCCCGGCGGGCGACCGCGCAAAACCGACATGCGGGCTGCGGTGAACGCCATTCTGTTTTTGCTGCGCACCGGCTGCCCCTGGCGCTATCTGCCGCGCGACAGCTCTCCGCCGCGCTCGACCGTCTACAATATCTTTCGCAAGTTCCAGCGCGATGGCGTCTGGGAGGCGATCTGGGCCGAGCTGCATTATGGCATTGCGCGAGCGAATAGGTGGGGAGGCCAGCCCCTCGGCGGCGGTTCTCGACAGCAAGCCGATCAAATCGGCCGAAAAAGGGGCGGTAACGACGACCAGGTGGGTTACGGCGCCGGCAAGCAGGTCAAGGGCCGCAAGATCCACGCCCGGGTCGACACCGAGGGGCTGCCGATGCAGGTCGTTGTCCACTTCGCCGCGATTCAGGACCGCGACGGGGCCGGTTTGGTTCTCGACAAGATACGCCGTCGCTTCCCTTGGCTCGACCTGATCTCGGCCGGTGGTGGTTACAACGCCTGGCAGGTTGACGCTGTGGTGGCAAAGGCGCCGCTGCTGCGCATAGAGATCGTCAAGCGGAACGACGACACGAAGGGCTTGGTCTGCAAAATGAGCGGTACCCGCTACGCAGGTCGAACGGCAGCTGTGGGTTCGGTGAAGAGACCTTCGCCGGAACGCGCCGCAACGACGGTGTTGCGCCGTCACCGGCCATTCGTCGAAGGCAGGCACTCGGCGGGACGCCGACCCGCAGCGGCCGCTGACTGCTTGCGTAGGCGGGCTCCGTCACCTTTGCATCGAGGCCCTTGCGCGTCGGGCAAGGCGCGTCACAAACCGGATCAGATCGCCACGATAGTGGAGCCTCTCGTAATCAACTGGCCGATTGCCGGTGGTATAGGACGTGCGCTCGATCAGGAAGATCGGGCTGCCAGCCTGTACTTGGAGCGCCTCGGCGGCAACAGGGTCGGCGGCGGCCGCTTCCAACTTGTATTCAGCTTCGACCAGAGGCGTACCATATTTGTCCTCAGCAGCGCGAAGACCGGCTCGGCCTCAAGGTCGTCGGCCGCAACCTTCTCCCCTATCTCGCGAGGCAAGTATGTCTCGTCGAAAGACATCGCCACACCGTCGGCCAAGCGAACACGCCGAAGCCTGACCACCACGTCCCGGGCGCCAACGCAAGCTGGTGCGCGACGGCTTCGTCAGCTGCCACGATGCGCTCGTCGAGTAGTCGGGCGGTCGGGGTTCGCCTCAAAGCCTGCATGTCCTCGACGAAGCCGGTCAGCTCGGTCAGCTCCTGCGTGATCTTCGGCTGGGTGACGCAAGTGCCTTTACCCCTCCTGGCCTCGACGAGGCCGCGCTCGACCAAATTCTGAATCGTCCTTCGCGTTCGGCGATCTTGAGGCTCTGCTCGTTCGCCGCCAGCAGCAAAGATCCCGGCATCCGAGGTCAGCCGGCCGCCGTCGAACCGGACTTCCACCGGCTTCCCGCGACGGCTGGCAACCCCGGCAAAATCCCCGTAGTCTCATCCATCAAGTCGTGAACTCCGTTGCCTCGGTTTGATCCGGGCTTAGCGACCAAATCATACACGAAACCAACGGGTTATATCGCTTCCGCTAGCCGTTTCAGCCGACGGTTAGCGTCAAGCCCGGCTATGGCCCAACCGTGATCACGCCATATAGGCCATTGGCATAATTGTTCGGACCCGCAGTGAAGAAGAGTTGGTTGTGTGCGGTGTTTGGACCGGTGTCATTGCCGAACTGCAACGCCCAAACATCGTCGATCTCTATCGGCTTGCCGCTCTCATCACGGAGCGGACCAAGGAAGGCGCCCGTAGTGGGATCGAATGCATTGATCCGGCCTCGCGGAATGTTGTTGCTGACCAAAATCGCGTTGCTCATCGGACCAAAATCGGCCGGAGCCTGAGCGAGACCCCAGGGCGAATGGAGAGGACCTTGGACGGCAAACCGCGTTTTCAGGCTTCCGTCGGTATTAAACACGTCCACAAAGCCACCCATCGCTTTGTTGAGGGCGGTGTAGGTGACCCAAATTTCGCCGCTGATGTTCTGAATCCCATAGGGCGCAAAATTTTTCGGGATCTTCGGGTCGTCAAAAGATTTTACAAACGTAAATGTGGCGTCGAACATGTCAATTCTCCTGTTCGAGCCATCATCGGCGGCATATAGAAATTGGCCTCCTGTCGTGGTGGCGATGGCCAACGCCGTGTATACAGCGCCGACGCCCGACCTGTCGGCCTTCGTGCGGGTGGCGTTAACCTCGCCTGTGGCGCCGTCAACGTTCGGATTCCAGGCGATGATCGTGCCGTCCAGCGTCGCAAAGATGAAATTAGCTGGGCCGGACGTGCGATTTCCGGTGATTATGAAGTCGGTCGGGCTGATGTTTCCGACGATGCCGGTCGGCGTTCCAAGGGTCCCCGCCGGGCTGCCTGCCGCAGGCGGTATTGATACAATCAGGTTTATTTGCAGACCAGTTCCAGTATAGAGTGTGGAGAACCCGGTGCCATTATCGCTGACCCAGAACGGACCGTTGGGGCGTTGAACGAGACCCCAGGCATTGACCAGGTGTGCGTCGGTATTAGGTGCAACTCCCGGCTGATTCGAGACCAAATCCGTCCGTGTGTATTGAGCGAAGGTTGATGATGGAAACAGGGGAACCACGAAAGCAAGGACCATGATCGGCTTCAGGATCTTCATCGCGAATTCCATTTTCTTTGCCCTCTCGAAAAGAAGCGTAATCGGGGCAGCGACAGAGAGGCCGGCTTATACCGCGCTGGTCATCGGCGCGGCACTTCCTGGGGCGGCTGGCCCGCCGTCTGTGCCCTCGGCGCAGTATCGGCAGGCGCAGCCTTGCTAACGGCCCGGGCTGCGGCGGCCAGCCGGCTAGCTGGGGCCCTTAATCACTGACTATCTTGAGTGTTGAACTTCTCGATGCCTGCGGCGAAGAAGTTCTGGTTGGCCGCATTGCGAATCAGCAGCACGGGTGTGGCGCAGGCGGACGGCGCTGGCGGAGAAGGCGACACCACGTCGTCGATCTGGAAGTCGCCATTCGGAGCGAGGGGAACGCCCTGTAGGCTCGTATTGCGTTGGGTGAATGGAGCAGTGTTTTCGCAAATGAGTGTGGCGAAAACATTGATGACGGTGCTCCCGCCGGAGGCGGGCGTGCCGTTCGCAGTCCCGATCGTGTCGCCGCCGGCGAACACGAGACCTTTCCCGTTGACCGTGATGTGCCCGTCAACCGTCACCGTGGCCTGGAAATCGGCGATTGCCCAGGGCGTGTTGGGCGGCTGGACACCGCGAACAATGTTCCGGGTCACCATCGTGGCAATCGGGCCCGTACCCAAGCCCGCCGAGACGCCAATAGCGCCGATCGCGCCGTCGAATGTGACCAATGTATTGCCCGCGATGGCCGAGAGCGGGGTAAGCACGACACAGGCGGGCAGCAGCAATGACGACATCTTCATGGGGCACCTCCTGAAGGTTTCCACTATCGGCGGAAGGGACGCGCTGTGAACCTATGTTCCGCTGGGGTGGCCGCCGTGATTTAGAGCCCGCCCGTCTTGCGCGTTAGTCCAAATGGGTCGGAAATTTGTCGATTTGTCGGAAAATTCGCGTCAGGCGGCGACCCGGTAGTCTCGCGGTGTCACTCGAGTTACGCGCCGGAAGGTTTTGGTGAAGTGGCTTTGATCGGCAAAGCCGGTCGCGAGCCCGATTTCGAGGATGCTCAGATCGGTGTCTCGCAGCATTCGCTTCCCGCGCTCGACGCGCTGCCCGATCACATATTGGTGGGGAGTGACACCAGTGCTGCGTCGGAAGAGTTCGCTGAAATGGTGCTGGCTCATCCCTGCGATTGAAGCCAACGTTTCGAGGCGAATTTCATCGCCCAAGTGGGCCGAGATAAATTCGAACACGCGTCTGAGACGCGCCTTGGGCAGACCGCCGGCCGCGCGCTTGGCGGCAACAGGACGAATCGAGAAGCGCTTGACCAAATATGCGGCAAGCGTCGCGGCCAGCATCTCGCCATAGAGGGGCCCCGCCGGCTGTCCATCTTCCAGATCGGCATGGAGCGCCATCATAAGCGCGGCGATATGCCGGTCCTTCAATTCCCAATCAGGTGTGAGTGCAACATCCTCGAGATGCGCCGTCTCCTCGACGGATTGAGCCAGGAAATTCGGATCAATGGCCAGCATTACGCGCGACGATTGATGCATCCAGGTAACCTTATCGCGCGTCCCCCGGGGGAGCAGGTAGATCGTACCGGGCTCGTTGATCGCGGAATGACATCGACCCTCGGTAGTCCACTCGGTGCGCACCGGTTCGCCGACCAAGAGATTGAGGAGATGCGTCGGGTGCTCGTGCTCGGCGATATCGCAGCCTGGCACATTGCAGTAGGATTCAAGTGCGATTCCGTCCCACTTGGCGTGCTCACTGGTCAGGCTTGAGACAGCCGGGATCGGTCTGATGAACCGCCCGTCAGACAGCACTTCAACCCCGGGGACGGGCAACACACTTTTCGGCGTCATGGCGAACCTCCACTCACGAGAAAGCGATCGCGCGCCTCTCGATGCAGCCGCAAAACAACCCCTCGAGTGTGGAACGCCGCTGTGGCAATCCCGATGCCTAGGCGTAAGAGGCTTTCCATCGGCATGGGCGTGCCGAGCCGCCCGTCGAGCGACATGCCGAATAGCCGGTATTCATGTTAGGCACCTCCGGTTTGCACAGGGGCCCTTGGACGTCGGGCGAGGCGCGTGACAAATCGGATCAGATCGCCGCGATAGTGCAGCCTCTCATAATCGACGGGCCGATTGCCGGTGGTATAGGATGTGCGCTCGATCAGGAAGATCGGGCTGCCGGCCGGCACTTGCAGCGCCTGGGCGGCAACCGGGTCGGCCGCGGTAGCTTCCAACTTGTACTCGGCCTCGACCAGAGGCGTATCGTACTTGTTCTCCAGCAATGCGAAGACCGGTTCGGCCTCGAGGTCGTTCTCCGCAACCTTCTCTCCTATCTCTCGGGGCAAATACGTCTCGTCAAAAGACATCGCCACGCCGTCGGCCAAGCGAACGCGCCGAAGCCTGACCACCAACATCCCAGGTGCCAATGCAAGGTGGCGCGCGACGGTATCGTCGGCCGCCACGATGCGCTTGTCGAGCAAGCGGGCGGTCGCGGTTCGCCCCAAAGCCTGCATGTCCTCGACAAAACCGGTCAGCTCGGTCAGCTCCTGCGTGATCTTCGGCTGGGTGACGAAAGTGCCCTTACCCCTTCGGACCTCGACGAGGCCGCGCTCGACCAAATTCTGGATCGCCTTCCGCACGGTCGTGCGGCTGACCTTAAACCGTTCGACCAAGCCGTCTTCCGACGGCAATTGCGTCTCCGGTAGCAAGCTCCCGTCGGCGATATCGCCGGCCAGAACAGACTCGACACGTTCGTAAAGAGGTGATCGTGACATCACGATAACGTGACATCATGATCTCTTGGTGTCAAGGGTCGCCTCCCCAACTTCCTGAGGGTCCTGCGATGGACACTGACAAACGTGCCGGTTTGATTGGGTGTGAAAACGATGAGCTACCTCCGGAGATGGTCGCTTATGTGGCGCGACCTTCCCATCGATCTGATCAGCAGGCCTCCGGTCGCCCGTTGGGCCCCGGTCCCACTGCGTCTGATCGTCGGGTACGGCTTCATGGAGCATGGCTTCGCCAAACTGGCCCGAGGCCTCGATGCGTTTCCTGCAATTTTACAGGCCCTGGGCATGCCCGCACCGCACCTCCTGGGATGGCTGACGATCCTGGTTGAGATATTTGGCGGCCTGGCCGTGCTTCTAGGTGCCCTGGTCCCGCTGGCCAGCATACCGATGGCGGCGGTTCTGCTCGTTGCCATGCTCACTGTGCATCTGCCCTACGGGTTCAGTTCGATCAAGCTGTTGACTGTGACGGCTGCCGGCGCACAGTTCGGGCCGCCCGGCTTTGAAACCGACCTCCTCTACCTCGCCTGCCTTACGGCCCTGGTCTTGGGGGGCTCAGGACCATTGGCGATCGACGGCCTTCTGGCAAAGCGCAGAGAAATCACGCGTCCCTCGATGCAGACCGGGGGTGCCTGACATGAACACCGGCTTTGGATCTTGGCTGCTCGGCATATCGCTCGGCGCCAGCGCATTGGGCGGGATGCTCGGGGTGGCCAGCAGCATCGTGCTGGCCGCGACGACTTTTGGCTCGGCGCTGCTCTACTCAATAAGCGGTTTCGGCTTTGCCGTCCTTGCAGCACCCCTCTTTTTGTTGTTTCTCGACCCTGCACGGGCAATTCAGCTCATCATCATCATCTCGACGGTGCTATCGATGGTTGTGCTTCGGGGGCTGTTGCCAGCCGTCGCGCCGCGGCTGCTGCTTCGCCTAGCGCTCGGCAGTGTTGTCGGGCTGCCGCTCGGTCTCATCGCGTTCCGTTATGCTGATCCGATCCTGGTGCGGGCGGCCGCCGGGGCGATGATCTTTGGCTTCGCCATAC